>Ga0316217_10001165_pt1 | contig 35361 bp, 31 predicted proteins | sample 1anoAmetaG_FD_203633 | JGI IMG/M metagenome (GOLD analysis project Ga0316217, IMG submission 203633) | Freshwater microbial communities from Trout Bog Lake, Wisconsin, USA - 1anoA | ecosystem: Environmental > Aquatic > Freshwater > Lake > Hypolimnion/Profundal zone | place: USA: Wisconsin...
GAACACATAGGATTAAATATTGAATTAAGTACACATTTTGGATATTCAAATTTAAAGAATCTACATAAATTGTTTAAAAAGATTTCATTTCAATTGATAATCAATTTTTATTAGACTGTGCTTTATTAGGCCGAAATTGAAGACAAGTTCTATCTGATTGACTAATATTCGTTTCTTTTCAGGATTTCTTTTGAAAATTTCACTGAGAAGAGTCCTATTGCAAGGATTAGTATTAGAATTCCTAGTAGAAGCCTTATCATTCCTAGTGACTAGCCTGTGAAGAAAAAGCTGAAGATGATAACCAATACAAGCCCTGCAATCTGGCCTCCAAACAGCAGAATTCCTGACGCAGTTGCTTCTCCCACAGGAAATGTAGTTTGTGTTGAGAAATCGGTTAGCGTAGTTAGCAAAGGATATCCAAAAAACCCAAACAAACCCCCACAAGCGTAAGAAAACATCACACTTTGAAGTTCCAGTGAGACCCACAGTAAACACTGCGTTATTATGAGGCTAATGCTGCAAATTAAAGCCTTTTTTCTATAGGCAATCTTTTAGCCATACTTACCTATTACTATACAGCCGATGCAGCCTAAGATGTTACAGGTTGCAATAAAGATTCCGTTAGATCTTGTCTCATAGCCATAACATTTGCCGATCCAAGGCATAAAGATCATATTTAGCTCAAAACAAGAGAAGAAAAATGTCATCGCCAGGAGCAAAACCAGATAATTACTATTCTTGAGCAAAATCTTCAAATCTTCTTTGAAAGGGTTCCTTTGGGATACAGATGCATAGCTAGGTGTCAAAACAGTTACTTTTGGATGTTCTTTGGCGTGCCTCTAAAGAATATGGCCATGAGAAGATGTATGAATACCAAAGCAATTCCTTCCCACAGGAAGAAGTTGAAGATATCATCTTTTGTTGATTTTTCAGTGATGAAGATGCTGCTCAGAATAGCGCCGATTGTGTCGGAAGTAAAAAGTCCGAATATGCATGTTGTGCTGACCAGAAATATTTGGTGACGCGGGAACCATATATTTGCGAATTTGTTGGCTGCGCTCAGCATGAAGCAGTATCCTAGTGAGCAGAAGATAGTCCCAACGTAAAACAGATAGAAATTGAACTTCACTAACAGACGGATCAGCAATCCTAAGATCATCGTAATTTGGCCTAAATTAGTGAAAATTTACAAACAAAGGTTCCTAACTTGAGGCCCTTTTTGTCCAGGATGTAATTAGCTGGAATCAGGAGAAAAACATAGCTAATCGAGTAAAGTAGACCTACTGAATTCGATTAGAGCTAGCTGATGTTGTACACTCTCTGCACGATTGGAGAGACTCCAGTGAAAGCTTGAGCTGGGATGGAGTTTACGCAAGCCGCCAAAAAGAACAATGCCCAGTTTATGTAGCGATAGGAATCGGGAATAATTTAGAAAGACTCTGACATGCTGTAATAATCTTATAAAACTATTTTTATTTTGTAAGCAATCAAAGCAATCAAAGCAAAGAAACTATTTTTGAGACAAAAATGGATTAGTTATAACAATTGCCTATAAAAATGGTAATTCTGTTGCAAAATTTGGAATAAAATTTGATTTTTGCTCATTTTTTGAATATTAGCTAAATGCAATTCTGAAAAATCAAGTTTATTACTTAGCAAAGACAGAGATTATCTTCAACCTTTAAAGATATTTTTGGATGAAGTTGTACGATTTTCTCCATTAGCTGTAAGATTTCGGTTCAAAGTTTTAGAAACTTTCAGTCATAATCTCCACCTGGCTGGCAACTCCAACAATTACCCTAATAATACAGTTCCAGCTCTATTCACTTTCATCCAACCTATAAAAAGTTAATAAGAGCTAATTTTACTAATATGCTGATCCACCGCACCCACTCAGCTGAGTTGCCAAATGAAAAAGTCTTTATTCGCTTTTTCTAACAGTTTGTCTCACCTCAAGTATTGGCAATTAACTCCTCAATTTTCCTTGTTAGTTATAAACAGCCTATATGTCGTTGAAATCGTGAAAGAGTTTCATGGCTTATCTTGAGGTACAAGCTTCAATTAGTTACTGGAGAGTAGCTGAGTGACTCTTGATTTAAAAGTATTTTCGAACTTTGTTCCTTCTGAAGTTTTTTTCTCCTACTTATTCTGCAAAATGCCGAAAAATAAATGTTTTTTAGCTATTAAAGAGCACTGCTTAAAGGTCTTTGCTGTCTTCCAAAAAATTGATTTTAAAATCTTCAAGCTTGTGAGAAAGTAAAGTAAGCATACCATGTCCTTGCATTTTGAGTCGAATTGCATGGCTTATTCTAAAGTTTGTGGATTTAGCTCTCCCATATTATTTCTTGAACCAATCTTTTACCTGCAGCATTTAGTCTTAGATTTTGAACTTGTACACTACAGGTGTGTCTGACCATTCTTCAAGTGTTGAGGTTCTTGAGTCGCTCTTTCGTTTTTTTGTCGTTTGTTGAGGATGTCTTTATAATTGAGGTCGTTAGTTTTGGCTGCTTCTTATAATCCTTTCAGTTTAAAGGAACTAGCTTGAATTCATAGAGTAGAATTCGTCCTAATTGTCTACAGGTTATAGTGATTATTTTACGGAGATAGCTTACCTTCTTCCCATTTATTTAAGCTCAACTCTTGAAGGATTTGTTTGCTTTGTTTGTTGAGACATCGTTTGACGTTTTTCTTAGTTAAACCTTAGAACTGACATCTAGATTAAAGGCCTCTACAAGGCTTATTGTACTTCTGCCTGCTGGCTGTGGAAACATTCCCTGAAAATTCGTCCTATTAACAAAAATAATTCGTAACAACTCATTTATTCATAATATAAGTATTTAGAGCTTAATACTCAATCTTACTTCAGATTCCAAAAAAAGTCTAGTTGATTTTTTTGTTGCTTTTTGCTAGCAACAACTATTCTTGGCTGAAACAACTAAAAAAAGAAATTCCACAACTTAAATTAAATAGGAAATTTTATAGGGAATGAAAGATTCTCAATAATAAAGTAACTTATTCTTCGAACCTATTACGGTGTATTAGCCTTATCTTTATTAGTCTTATTACTTTTTGCGTAAAAATTGGCTCACTAGGCTATGAAGAGCGGGGGAAAGGTTGTGCTTTCTTTTCATTCTTTTAATTTTTGGTTTAGGCTCAAAGGGCTCAGCTCCCATAGACTTTAGAATGTTTTTTCTACTCATATCTAATTTTCGCTGATTCTAATGATTGAAGAAATCGATCTTACTTGCTAGATAACAACCAAAATACAGATTTTATTATCTTTTTGACCGTTGTAGGCTATTCTTGAGCTTGCAAAGTCGGCTAGCTCATATGAAGATAGAGATCTTAAGCGAAGATTTTTTTAGCGATTGGTAACTGGGGGTAATTTTACAATTTCACGCCCAGTTATGCTTGATTAGAGGGAACTATGTACTCTATATCTTTTTATTCTGTCCAACTACCTAATCTTCATTAATCCTACTTCGTCCACTAAATATATTATCTCTTTTTAATTGCAATTTTATTGAAGAATCAGGGTAAAATCTGATTAGTAGATTATAATATTTGTGTGTCAGCCCAAAAGAGCAAAAACGAGATAGAATGATTGTGAAATCGCACAATACCGCTCAAGTTTATGCTAAAGTTTAAATGATTCTATGATAGTATTTAGTTTTCAAAAGATGAATTCAATGAAAAGAGGCGTCTAATGACTTTTTCGAACCAAGATAAGTGTATTTAGCCGAAGTGAGATGATTCTTCTGCTAAAGCTTTTCCCATAAAGTTTACTAAGATTTAAATTTCGCTGAGGGACGCGTCAAATTTTGAGGATTATCCATGTAATCTGAAAATTTGCGAGCTATGCTTGAACGGATTCTCCACATATCTACCTCACCTGAAGGTTTTTCCTTTGCCCCTTATGCCCATTTATCGATCTATTCAAGTAAGTTGCCGATGTTCCAGTTCCAAAGTTTGGGTTTAACATGGTTCAATAGCTTCTAAAGTCCAGAAACTTGCGTTTTTGTGATTTTTCGGACTTGTTATTTGTCTTTTAGGAACTACTTCACCCCGTCAGCAACAGTGAATGTATTCCCTATGGGTGGTAGCCTTTAAATAGTCCCTTTCGTGTGAATCCCTTGCAGCTTGTTAAGTGCTATCGTTTGAGACTCAAGAGTTTAATTCAAATTTTTTACTTTGCCTTTGAGTTCTTCGTTTTCTTGCTTAAGAGCCTCGTTTTAAGTTCTCAACTGTACTAGCTTCTATAGTATATCTGAGACATGCTTTTTAGTGGGCGAACGTGCATCCTGCTAAAGTTTCAGACTCTCTTGCAATCGCTTGATTTCATTCTCTAAATCGTGAATAATGATTTAGTACTTTCTGTTTATTTTGGCCTCATTATACTTTTTACAAATGCTGATGCCATTGTCGAATTACTTGATCATGCTGCTAGCTTTGTTGTAGAGGTTGTTGATATTTGCATCTTAGATGGGAACCCTAGTAGTATTTCTATCAGTGATACAATCAATCACAGTATCAAGGTATGTGGTTTCAATACCTGGCCCTTCTTGATTCGGCTGCTGCTATTGCATCATCAATAAATTTAATAAAACAATCTTAAAGAAGTTATTCAAGTTCTTTAATCATGAGCTTTGGAATGAACAAAATATAAATCATATTTCTTAGTACTAAATTTTCAGGATGTCTATATAGGGAAATAGTAAAGGGGTATAGCGTTTGTATTTCAGGTAGTTTTCATCTTATCCCCATTTTTATTATGCTTGCTTTTATTTGAAAGGAACTCCTGAAACCTTTGCCAAAACTAAATACACGAAGATAGGGGAGATTAATGCTAAATTTTCCCAATCCCTTAGGCTTGAAAAAGCAAAGATAGAGGCACCAAACCATAAAATGATTTAGCCCAAATAATTAGGATGCCTAGAGATTGCCCAAAGACCGAATTTAAGAAATTTTCTTTTATTGTAGATTTTCTAGTTGAAATCAATTTTTTGATCATCTGCTCGACATTAAAAGATGAAGCCAAAGAGCCAAATCATGAGCCCAATTATTTATAGTGAGCTGATTGGTAGACTGTATGAGAATTTTGTGTTTTTTGTTAAAAGTACCAAAAGTGGACAAGGCGCAACAATAGTCCACAAAGCTTGGAAAAGCCAAAAAAAGAAAAAACTTGATAGATTCTTCTTGACTGGCTCAAAACGATTGTCACAACTTTTGGATCTGATCCTCTTGAATAAGTATGTACATAGTCTGCAAGAATATATTACGATGAGCCCTGCTGCAATCTCTTGCTTTGTTTTCAAATCGTCATGAACCATTACTAGGACAAGAGTTGAGAGGTAAGTGAAGGCTGCTGTTAAGTCGTTGAACATTTCGCTTCTGAAGATGACTGCAGGTACGAATGCCACTATATGTATCGTAAAACAATAGGTAATGAGAAGCCAGATTAAAGGAATTCCTGCAATTAGCTTTGAGTTGGCGCCTACAGCGTAGGACAAAACTGTAAGACATAGGGCTGCGAAAGGCAGGGATAAAAGCTATTTGGTCATTCACCTAAATAGATTATTGAAGATGGTATTATATCTCAATATACTATTATGCTATACAAGCTTTTCTGTAAGAATAACGATTTTAGCCTTTTTTGAGGCATCAAAGTTTTAGCAAGGAAAACTCAACATCTATTGCCATGTAAAATTGATTTAAAGGTTGAATACTCTATTGAAGTAAATATAAAATATCATCTTCATTTTCGGTTACATGGGCTGTTTGGCTTGATGATATTCCAAGGAGCATTCAACACGTTTGAACTCATTTCTTGGTTTACTGAAGGGTAGTGATAGAAATTAGGTGTATTTTGATGCCATTTGAAGTTGGGGGAATTTGGACTCACCCATTGCTGAGTATGATTGTTCGGCTTATTTGACGCGTACTTTTGAAGATGTTGTTTCAAGTAAGAGGGAGTAGGGGATGAATACCGAGGATTTAAGAAATTCTCATTTATACTGACATTTACATTAACGTTCACATTATTTGGGGGTAATGGCTGTATGAGGGCTACATCCAAACTGCTTTTTCTGTTAGCTATGATGGACTTTATATTAGGGTTGTATGACCTTTACCCCTGGTCTTCAGGACTTCTCACTTTGGACTAAGGGCGGGAATAAGCTTTCTAGGACAAATATTTACCGTTTTTCAAATTTAGGTTCTAAGGTAATTTACGCTATGATTTGTGATAAGTGATCATATCTTAGAGATTTTTAGGCTCAGGAAGATTTTGAAGACTCGTAGGAAAGTTTAAGCTCCCTTTCCGATGTGCACCCGAATCTAGCTTGCATTTTTGATTGTTTTGACTGAAGATTTGACTAGCTTGTTATTCTTTTTTCTGAGCTAGAGACTTTTAAGTATCTTCCTTCTGAGACTAGTATTTCTCAGCATTTTTTTAGGCCACTTCTGATTTGAATTGTTAAACTTCATCAATCTTTTTCAACTTTTTTTCGATTCTTTCTCTGACCTATTGTATAGCCTCTTTCATTTTTTTGAATTCCTTCATTTTTTACATAATTTGTTGCTTTTTGGTTAAGATATGGCTTGGCAACCTAGATTCAGTGTACACGCAGGGCAGTTTTTCCAGATCTTTTTAAGAATTTATCGCTGGATTGGTGATTAATTAATCTATAAAAGTCTTATCAATGTCGACCTAATTCTTCTCTCCAACTGTATTGAAAAACGACAGCCTGTGTTAGGCAGCAATATTAAAGAATTCGATTTTTTTGGGGTCAGAACAACCAAATCGATTACTCAAAGGACTTCTTATTTGCGATGCCCTTTCAATGGGTATAACTTTGCTTTATTGAACTTAGTTTTGATAATCCATAATAGCCTCGAACTCTTAGCACTTAAAATAGTTTCTTTCGTCAAATTCTTTGGTCAAGGGCCTTATTTGCTACTGAACATCTTCGTTTTCATGTTACATTAAATACTTATTCCCTAAGGTGAACTACAAAAAGGTTTTTTGGTTCTTTTCGCCAATCTAAACCATAAAATAGCAATCTTTCTCTATAATTACAAAAATTTTCTTTGTCTAAAAGAGCCTTAAACTGCAGCTATATTCATTTGAACCAAGCATACTTATAAATTCAAAATGCTTGTTGAAGCCTAAGTAGATTTCTTACAGCTCTTTTTCGTATTAAGTTTACTGGCTTTCGGAGTTTTTAGATCTATGAGTTGCACTTTTCAGTGACTACTTTTTCTATACAGATTTCGAAAGTCCTTTTCCCGACGTTTTTCTTCTAACTTTGGCTTTCTTTTTGATTTCTAATGCCGAATCTTAAGAAGGAGGAGAGTCATCTTCTACGTACTGCAGTATTTTGATCAAGAGAGCCTAAATTTGCGGGTATTTGTTCAAAAACACATATCGGTCTCTTGAATACTAGATTAAGCAGAGGAATTCGACTAAAAGTTTCTGCTCAGGAAGGTTTAGGCATTATCTTCCCAATTTGTAGATGATTTGCTTGAATTCGATGATGTTGGCTTCTGAGTGACTTGCAGCTATCAGCATGATGTAGGAATAAGTTTCGAGATATGCAGTTTCGGAGTTGCCTATCCAGCGGACAGAATACTTATGATCTCCCACTGCTTCTCTAATTTTGCTGTCTAAATCCCAGAGGGAGTATTTGTGGGTATTGGAAATGGTCGGTTTTGCTAAAGGGGTGCTTTGCTCCAGAATCTAAAACTAATAGTTGATGATTTCATCTTTGTTTATAAGCATATTTCTACGGCTGGGCTGAACTTTCATTGTCTTTTTCAATAAAATAAGAAAATTAGATTATAATTGATTTCTGTGGCCTATTACATCCCATCAAAGCGCCAGACATCATCATTTTTACTGCTTCACCTGCTTTTGCAAAATGCAATCAACTAGGGTTTTTATATTTTGCTTCTCGTCCACTTCGAAATTTTAGTACCCATCTAACAGGCTCTAGAGAGCCTGCAGATGGCTTAGGGCTTCTTGGACTTGCTAGCTCCTGGCTGATTGGATCTTTTTCTGGGCGGTCGAATTGGGGTTCGGAAAAGGTAGATTACTTTGGGTACTTGATGGGGCAGTGTGGGCAGGTCTTGGTTTGTTTGGAGGGAGATCATGAGAATGGTAGAGATTATAACTTATGTTTTTGCGACTGCTGTCTTTTTGGCTGTTCCCTTTATTGGTAAAGGTGTCTTTGCCTTTGTTGCTTGGAGGGTTGTCTTTTTTAATGTTGCGGCCTCCTTTGTTATTTTGGTTTGAATAGCTTTGCTTCTTCTCTTTACCCATTACGATTTATTATTATAAAAACAAAGCAAGTTTCTCACAGATATAAGCAAATTCTTCACAATTCACTTTGCCGATAGTTGAATAAAAAGTTGGTTAATAAAATAAAAATATGCCTCCGCGCGGGATCGAACCACGGACCTTAAGATCTTCAGTCTTACGCTCTCCCAGCTGAGCTACAAAGGCGGTTAATACAATCACAAAAACTTTGTTTAAATTTCCATCATAGGAAAGATCAGCTATTTTTGTGATAAATGTCAAAAATATAAATCAAATTGGGATGCCCTCATTCTCGTAGTACTCCATCAAAAGCATAGGGTTAGTTCTTTTGAGGTCTTCTTATTTCATGTTCAGATGTCTTCCGCACTCGTATTCGACTTCTGCGCACTTGATTCCTTTGAAGGAGAAGAGTTTACATATTTTGGAGATTTTGGAAGGATCAGCAATCGGAATTACCCGCACTCTTTCTCTACCATTTGAATACTTATTCAGCTATTTTGGGTTTACTTATTTTGGCCCAAACCTTCTTAATTGGTTATTCCCTTAAAAGCAGTATTTATCCGAGGTCTCTTCATCATTAACTAAATCAATCAAAACAATCTGGTTTTTGCCAACCTATACCTATTGATTGGTTTTGCTTTTTGTTTTTGGTACTTGCTGGATTTTATTAATTTTCGCCTTCTTTTAAATAACCCATACTTTCAATAAATCAGTAATTTTTTCGAGACCAGAGATAGGTTGCCATGTGCTAAACTTAGACGAAAGCCCTCTCCATTTAATAAGGTAGTAGAGCTAGTTGTTGATTAGCCTTTCATCTAAAATAGCCTAAGCTTCATAGCCGATTCTCTTTTGTTGTCTAATTTGGAACATACTTGCTTATTTACGAATTAAAGATGCTTTTCTTGTTTTCTAGCACGTTGAATAAGAAAATAAGCAGTTAAATCAACTTTTCTACCAACAACAGAAAAGTTACAGATGAGATTAGAATATTGAGAACTTAAATCTTTCTTTTCTTCCTTATTTTGCGATTCCGATATTCTCCAATAGACTCTGCGTGTAAACAGTTAATACTAATCGTTTTGAATTTGAAGTCATTAATGATAATCTAATATTTACCTAAGGAAAGCTATGAGTATCCATACGCTCTTAAGCTAGAAAACTTCCTTCCAATTGGAAGATTTCATCATCAAAGACCAAATCGGAGTGGGCAAATTCGGAGCAGTCTACAAAGCAATTTAGAAGCAATCACAGCAGATCGTCGCCATCAAAATCATACCCAAAAGAAGCATAGCCTCAGAAATCTTGTACACTCAGCTCAAGAGATAAATCGAAATACAATCAAGACTCAAGCATCCCTCCATTTGCGAGTTATATGCCTACTTTCATGATGTCAATAATGTCTTCATCGTCCTTGAGTACTGTTCCCAAGGAAGCCTGGCCTACACAAGTAAAATTGCTGCTAGTTAGTAAAGGAAAAGAAGGAGGTGCTGCCTGAGAAAAAGATCGCCGCGATTTTGCTGCAGATTGTTGAGGGGATAGCCTATATGCATGCGCGCCATGTAATGCACCGAGATTTGAAATTGTAAAATATACTTTTGGACGAATAACGAAATATCAAGATTAGTGATTTTGGCTGGTGTGTGCACCACCCCAGCCGCAGGAACACTTTTTGCGGCACTATGGAGTACATTTCTCCGGAAATGCTCAATAAGGAAAGCTATTAGCACTCCATAGATATGTACTGCGTTGGGATCATACTTTATGAGCTGTTTTACTTTCGATCTCCCTTCTTAGGGCAGGATCAGGCTTAGACCATTGAAAATATCAAAGAAGGAAAGCTATATTTCGATGACGATGTGAGATTAGTGCCATAGGAGGCGAAAAATTTGATTGGGAGACTATTAGATAGAGATCCTTTGAAAAGGCCAAAAGCGAAAGATCTTTTCAATGACTAATTCATCTCAAAATTGAGCAGAAATAGTGAAAAAAAGAAGGCAAAAAGGAGAATAACATAAGAAACATTCAATCAATTTAAGGAAGAAATCTTTAAACTGAGCTAGTTATAAGCTCCAAATGCAGCTTAACCCACCTAAAACGCCCAGATAACCGAGAATAAAGAGCAGGAAGAACTTGCCCATATGGAAATTCCAGGAATAACTTATTAAGTGCCTCAATAATATGAAAATGAATAGAATAACTTATAAACCAGTAATATTTCCAATCAAGTTGTTCTTAGACCCGATTCCTAAGTATATTAGCTATAAAAGAATGAAAAAAATGATTAGTAATATGTGCATGAATAAACCAAGCTAGAAAAAGAATCTGAGGTGGAGTTAACTGAAACCTTGCGACATGAGATGAAACCAATTTCAAGTTAAAGCAAACAGGCTATTAACTACGATACAAACACCGGATAATAATTAGCAGATAAACCTGAATAGAGCAAAGAAAGAAGAACAACCTAATGTGATAATGCATAAAATTAATGATTTTGTACACAACAATTTTATACTCTTGACATTTGACTTAAATTTAATTTGAAAGCAGTTTAAACATCTTCAATACGACATATTTCTTTCCTGCGAAATCCATAAATAAAAGAGTGTTTTACATTTATAAAATATAGGTTTTTATAAAAGCACCAATAAATTGCAGCTTGGTTCAAATCATTATATTTTATCAACCTTCACTGTCCTACTCTTTCTAATCTCTTCCTATTAGCGCAGAGTTTATCCTCTTCTTCCGAAATTGTAGGCTAACAGTCCAATCACTGCCATTCCTGAGCCCCACAACAGACAATCCTGAATATCGTCTCTCTATAAAAGCAGCATCACTATTGAGGGCATAGTTGACAAAATAAACACCTTTTAAATTCTTTCGACTAGCTATATACATCTTTCGAAAACCGGGTTTTTTTGGATTTCGGTATCATAAACCGTATGGCGATAGAATTGATTCATGATTCCAACCAACAGAGCAAAAAGCAAGAATTTAAAGTTGCTATACCTGTAGAAAGTAAAGACTGAAAAAATGATAATTGCTAGCAAGGAACCTGAGAAAAAGCGAGGTTGGCTGAGAATTTTGTTGTTTATTTTGAGATTGTCGATTATTGTGTACAAAATGAGAGAAATTGAGCCATATTCCAGTCCAGTAATCAAGGCCTCTCCGTGTTTGGCAAATTTGACCCCCTTGGGTTCACTAAACCACATTGTAATGTAGATCATAATCACGTCATTGACGAAAACCACGCTAAAGTGAAGTAAAAGCAAAGTAAAAGTTCTAAAGTTGGATCTCATAAGCTCCTAAAACCCAGGCAGATAGTAGTTCACATCTAATGATATCTAAAATACTTTATCTTGAACTTCTTTTTCTTAGTTTTACCTTTTCGGCAAGTTGATGTAGCTTTCAATTTGGAGGCGGATTCCAGTGATCAACGAAAGGCCTGCCACTGTGAAGTAAGCGTACTTGCAGCATTTGTAAAATTACTATCTTAGAGCAAAAGTACTTTGACTGTTCTTCCGTGGATCACATAGCAAATGAGAAGACTTACTATATAGCCAAGAAATAAGCCATAGAATTAGAAGTTTGTTTTTTTGCTAGTATCTTAGACCTTTTCTTCTCCATTGGCAGTACCAGTCAGTTTCTCATTGGCCTGTAGTTCATTGTAGCTCGTCTCAATCTTTTCGGTTAAAAACTGGCAGAACTAGAAAGCAACATCCATTATAGTCCAGCCTATGGAACATTGTACTATTCTCCTGAAAAACTTCATTAATGAAGGGTTACGTGCGACTTTTTGCTTAAGTCGCATGAAAGGCCAACCAGGTAGCAGCCAAATGCACCCAAAATGAGAAAAAAGCTGACAAGAGTTATTTAACGATACACTTTATAGTTTATCCTGTGAACGAATCTAACCAAATAGGGCCTCAGTATGATGGCAATGATGATGGGTGTTATCCAAACAAACGAGTCAACCACATCAGGGTCTTCATGAGTAATCATCAACATAGTGACCCAAACATTTTCGATTGCGAACCCTATCTTAGTTGTGTTTTACCATAGTTCACTGTGAACTAAACGAAAGGGAGCAATTTGACGATGGATTGCAGTGATTTGTACAGTTTTTGATCGAAGTTCAGCTTATTCTCCTCATCGTAGTCTTGTTCTTTGTTTTAGGCTCGAAAGTGCCTCATTTCTCAAAGTATATAATAAAATTTAATTCAACTTGGCTCAAATTTTCAATTTACAACTCATCCAAGAAACGCAGAATTTTGAGTCGATAGTAAATTTGGTCTATAAATCAAATTTGCCGTCTACTTTAATTATTATATTTTAGATGGATTTCAAGTCCACTGAGGCTATCACAAAACTAACACTCAAGACAATTTATCGACTCTTTTTGAAGAACATGAAGAACTATCCCTCAAAAAACCGTTTTTAGCTGCTCACCTCCATCCAGGAAGAGTTCCACACCAACAGAACACTCACCGATAAAGACGCGATCCACAAGGAACGAAAGAAGGCTGAGATGGGGCTGAGGCATATGTATTACTACATCCATAAGAATGCTGAGCTGATAGCGAATAGATATCATAACACTGATAACATAGAACCCTTTGCCAAGAAGAGGGAAGATGTCGTTTACTTCTGATGTCATAATGATCCAATTCCATAATTCCTCAAATCATAATAGATAGGCTACATATTTACTCATGTGAAGCTGGGCTATGACGATGCTTTGTCTTTCACCCGTTTTCGATGGCATCGTTCTAGTTTGGGTTAAGTAGATTGATTGAGTGGGGAGAGGTGTGACGATTAATAAAGTTTAAGTTATAAAAAATAAATTTAACTTATGATTCACATGCACAATCAGAGCACCCTTCTGGGCTCAAAGAGGAGAGCTGTCTACTACCCTCCCACTGGCACCGGTAGAGACACTTACATTATGACTGACAATGGCGGCACTAACATCACCTATAAATGTCAAGGAGTGCCAGAACTGGGCAATTACATGAAATTCGGGCCAAATGGCAAGACCTACAAGCCTTGTTCTTACACTCGTTTCCAGAAGTATGTTTCGGACGGGACTGGCAGAGACCAATACGTTGTGTAAGTTTGTGCTTATTCAGCTCGCATCACGGAGGGCAGTATAACGAGTAGGATGAGTGTAACCTGAAGTTGAGGAAGTTTAGGGACACCATGAGAGACGGAGGCTGGAAACAGAATAACACTGATTCTGGATGGAGAGTTTCTAAGGAGGCTCAGCGCGAACGAGCTGTTTCTGAGTACCAGCGAAACCAAAGTAGCAGACTTTCGGCTCCCAAAAGAATGGCGGAAAAGTACGAATAGAAACTTATCGAATTGCGCAAAACTTTCTACCCCAGCATCCACGAATGATTGTATGTCATTATATTAAAAAATCAATAACTCTTGGTCTGCTTGCTTCTGATGATGTCCTCACAGAGTTTTATCTTGTAGTTCTACCACTTGTTCGAAGTTTCTGCCTTTCTTGCTATTCTTTCTTTCTGGTAGTTAGTTTCGACTTTGGATCTGATCACTGTTTTGAGTTGTTCAGAAAGGGCTTCGAATTTTTAGGTAGGCAAGATGTAAACCTTGGTTGTGTCCTGAGCTGACATCTAAATAAGGACCAAATTACCAAAGAATATCCGATTTTGTGGTGGTCTTGGACCCCATAATCATTGATGAGGGCATGCTAGAATCCTTTCCAGTTGATCACATCTCCTCTGATTTTTTACTACACGGCCTAGCAGTAGTAGTACTGCATTTATTACTAATCCTACCAAAGAAGCTCATAGTTAAACAAATTGTTCTTTCTCAAATCTGCTACTTTTATAGTTTTTTTCTGAGCGTATTTCCTTTTTTTCCGAAGAGGGTCGACGTTCTCCTTTTTACGCCTGATTACTGATTCAAAACATACATTAATGCAGCCATTTGCTACAATTAATAAATTCTAAAAGTTTTCTCCTTCGCGAACTACTATTTCTTGTGCAGAGTAGCTTCTAATTTCCATTTGGAAAGCCAAGGATTCATAATCTTAGTTGTTCAGAGAAAACTTATTGGATGTATTTGGGAATATTTATTTCAATATGTTAATCTGATCCTACAGACTCTAATTGCTTCTGAGTGCAGAACGATAAGATTCATACGGTATTACCATGAAAAGGCATTTCTCAACAGTTTTTATGGAGTAGTTCAATAATTTATCTGTCACTTTGTTAGGAAACCCAAAGACCTCCCCATCAAACAGAGTGTTGAAAAACTAAGGTTGTTAAGATTTGGCTAAAAACGAATATTACTATTCTTCCTAAGACTTTTCGTTTTTCTTTGTGACTGATCCATTTAGGATTACATAGATTGACTTGATTTGTGAGTTTCTTTCAATTACTAGCTCATTTTCATCCATTTAGACTATCTAGTATTTCATCTCAAACACTTTTCGGAACATTTAAGGTCGTAGGTTTCTATAAAAGCTCAGGTTTTTTACTGCTTCTTTTATGGAATTGCTTACATGATCCCAAACTCTCCCCTATTTCCTCAAATTTTACATTGTTTCATAAAGGCTGAGCAATTTTTAGCAATAATCAATATTAAGCATTCCCTGGATGATTACTTCTTTGTCTTTCACTCTGCGTGCTTTCTTCAACGCGTACTAAGTATCAATACACTGGTTGAGGAGGTTGTGATAAAACTATTGCACTTAGAATTACTATATCTATTTGGAGGTCATAGTTAGAGGTTAATCCCGTCCGATTCCCATTGATAGTAATGAGGGTTCATCTTCTGTGAAATTGGAGCTCATTTTGGAGAGATAGTTGATACACTATCGGTATTGTTCAGGCATATTCATTTTCATGTAGCTTAAATATTCTCTGTGCTTTTGTCTGATCATCTCCTTTTATTTTTCGCTCAAATGCTACCTTTTCCTCACTTTCAACGAATCAAACTCATTATTTTTCTGTACCAGTTGTTTTTGATCGGATTTAATGACATTTTCGGGTGCAGTTAGGTATACGCTTTTCTTTTTTGACGATAAATCTCTCTTGTTCTTTTCAATGTAGTCCACGTTTATTCGTTGAGGGACGTATTAGGATATGGTAAGTATGTTGGGTTTGGGCTAAGTTTCTTAATATTAGTAGTATTTGGTAATGTTTTTCTTCTGGCTGGAACTTCGAGAGACAGCTGTTTGAGGCCGAAAGTGTTTGGTTTATTCTTTGGCATTTCTGCCCTAGGCAGCTGATTGCGGACGCACTAAGGTCTTTGATGAAGCAGACTTCATAACGGCAGTTTGGGGACGGGCCACGTTTTTGGCTGACATGCTCCTTTGGAAAATATACTTTTGGTCTTAACCATTATTTCTGGAGGCCACAAAGTTGTTTTTTCTCCAGCTGCTTTCAATTGAGAAATCGAAGATCTTATCTTGACTTTTGTTGCAGCTCTGCTCCGTTAGCTTTACATCCTTGCGTGCCTCTTATTTAACGATTGGATCTTTAGTATAATTAGTGGTTTAGCGGGTAACTTTTCTCGTCATTTGCTGACTGTTGCTCTTTTTCAGCTTCGTTATTATTGCCTACTAATTGATAGGTTTGACCCCCTTGACGATGAATTTGGAATACAAAAGGTTGGTAAATTTGTTATCTGACTCAAGCTATGGGAGCCGCCCTATAGTTGCGATAGTATTCACGTACTTTCCGTGTCTCTTTGAGCTCTAGTCTTCAATGTAGATGGGATTGGCGTGTACTGAAAGGAAAGGGGTTCTTTGTGCAGTGGTGCGTGACATTATAATAACTTACAAACTTTCATAACTATCCATCAGAACCAAGGGTGGATCAAACAAAGTACCTAGAATTGATTATTGTTGCTCTTTCTGCAGATAGCTTAGACAGAGGTGACAAAATATAAAACTGTAAATATCACTTCGAATTCGTATTTAATTTTATTATGTTGCTGGAGTCAGCTACTCTTTAGAAAATAGTGACCAAGAACGTGGTCAAAGTCATGCTCGAATCAGTCCAACTTTAGAACAACTTCTAGCTTATTCTCAAAGCCTTGAAATCGCACGATTCTTTACTCAAGCAGTTCCAGACCAAATTTACAACCGTAGAGCAATAGCTTAGCAGTTTGTCAAGCAGCCACAGCAGCAACCTCCAAACTGTAACTCAGATGGACAAGAAATATGAGGGTTAGATAAAGAATGTCAATGTTGTGATCAATGCGAGTGATAATCGGTTGAGGAAAGTTTAACTGTTTATTGACGCGGCGAGTCGGCTAAACCCTGAAAGTTCCAAATAAAATGCAAGGGACGAGAGCTAGATGGCTCAATACGTTGATTCACTAAATAAATTGGAGGCTAAAGTTAGCAAGGTTTAGTAAAACTTGAATGAACTCAACAATAAGTCAGCCAAACTCTAACAAATGGAGACTGGCCTCAAGAGGCAATAGCAGTAGATAAGCATGTTAGCCTAGTAGCTGAAACAAGTGAAACGAGCAACACAGGAATTGACAAGTAATAGTAACAAAGCAGATTCACAGCAAACCAATAACGATTCCGAGGACATCAAAAAGATGAGGAAGGATATCGAAGGTTTGAATTAAAAGATCAGGGGGTTGTAGGTCCAGACTAGAGGGGATACTAACGAGCTGAATAAGTCTGTGAATAAGCTCAAATAGATTCAAGATGAGCTGCTCAAGCAAAATAAGAAGATATCCGATGAGATCTGGAAGCTCAATGACCAGCTTTATCAAATGTAGAAGCAGGAGGGACAGAACAGGACTATTCTTGATGATATCCTCAAGCAACTAGAGGACTTGAGGTTACTGTTGACCAAAGTGACGACTGACAGTAGAGATAGGACTTTGTCGGCCAAAAATACCTACTCTTTGAAGAAGGATTATGACTGGGATACGCAAACCCCCATCAAGCCTCAGGCTGAAGTCAAGTTGGAGGGTGAGCTCAAAGATGAGGCTGAAAAGGACAGTGAGCAGTCAAACTTCAAGAAGGAAATCATAGACAAGCTGAGACAGCAGAAGGGAGATTTTACCAAAGCCATCAAGCGACTTGACATCGTTTCTCATAAGAAGGAGGAATAAGAGAAATAAAGGCTGAACCGCCTGGAATAACGAATCCGTAAGCTCTAGTTCTTGGTAGAGGGCAAAGTAGATGAGTAGAACCTCAAAAAGTGGATGAAGTACATAGAGAACAAGATCGGCTATTTGTACCGCATTGTCAACTTCTAGATAACTGAGGAAGACGCATGCATTGCCCGCAAAAACTGGATCTGCCTGAGTTGTGACAAGAAGCTGGAGACCTACAAGGGCAAAGTGGGCAATCACTTGATCGGTGCCCAGCTCAAGGGCAAGACCATCGAGTCAGAGGTGGTCGGGGGAGGCATGCTTTTTAAGAACAGGAGTAAGCTGGAACTGCCGCAGTTCAAAAAGTGATACTGATGATGCGATTAACGTTGAAGTCTTTGTGCTGCGAATTGGTTAAATATAATTCAAAAAATGATCTTGACAGTGGGGGTTTTGAGCTCTATGCTGGGCTGAAGGGTTGGGTATCGCTTTTCTTTGCTTTTTTTGGTAGTGGCCCATTATTACTAAGTGGGCATGCGCACAATGTTTTAAATTTTGTGGGTGAATTTGGATTGCTATCTTTTGCTGTCTTCGATGTAGGAGAGCTAGACGTTGGATTAGATTGGCTCGTTTTTCTTGAGACAAGCACAGCCCATCTATTAGGCGTTATAATAATGACTGTCAGTATGAATAACACATGGTTCCAAATAATCCCCAATACTCACAAAAGCACAAAACAAAATTAGAAAGGTCCCTAGTTAGCTCAGGAGAGCTGATAGTTCTTTTGTTTTACTTCAATTAGATTAAATCAATCGAACCCTTCGTTTTATTTGTCCTAGAGTATTCTTTTCAAGTCAGCTGGCAGCTCCACATCCTGGACCAGGCGGGTATTGCTTGAGTAAAAGGTTTTGTCATAGATTAGGGTCAAGATCTTTTCGTTTGCCAGCAGCTTTTATAGGAGCAGCTCTCTGGCTTATGTGGACATGTCTTGTGCCTTCTTCTTGGAACTGCCTCTGCCCTTTTCCGCTTATATTATGGTCTCCCTGACGTCCTCGACCAACTTTCTGACAATCTTCTCCAGCTCTGATTTGTTGCTGATCTCTTTCATATATAGGTTCTTGAGCTCGCGAACTCTTGCCTTCTCAGCAGCGATAACCCTGTTGAGATGGTTGATGGAATTCTAATAGCGCTTGCCGTCTGCAGCTGACTCTGTTTTCTGTGATTTGAGTTTGGAAGTTGTTGCGATTTAGGGCTGTTTGGAAGTTCTCGATAGTTCGAGTTCGTTTTTGCTTTATTCCTCCATTTCCTTCGAGACCTAGTTGAGAAGCTTTTAGTACTGCTAGACTTGAGTCCTCAGGGCTGCATTCTACTTCTTCTTCATGAGGAGTTCTTTGAGTAGGAGATCTTTATCTCTCTATTGAATCTCATACTCAGACTTCAGTGAGGAATACTTCTTCATGAGGGACTTGTTCTCTTCGTCAATTTTGTGAGCAATGTTTTTGATCCACTCCAGTTCTGAAGCCATCTGCTTCTCCTTTTGCTGATACTCCTGGTCTTTTTCGTTCTTGTTGATCTTGTCTTCTTTGAACTTGTCCTTGATTTCGTTGATCTTCTTATTGAAGAACCTCCTGATGTCAGACTCCTGTTCAATCAGTATCTTCGAAGTCTTGTTCTGTATGGCGCCGATATTCTCCATGATTTCTTTATGGAGGTCGTTTATCTGCTCCATCCTGTTCCTGTCGTTGCTGTCCAAGCAGCTCTTTGATCTAGGTTAGTTCAGGCTTACTTCAACTACGATTGTAGCTACTAGATGATGCCTCTGTATTGGATTTACCTCTAGACAAATCTTTGCTTGATGATGGCTATTTCCTCCTACAGACTTCCACACTTCTCCTTCCAGTACTGCACCTCAGTTGTCAAATCTTTGCATTTGTCGTGGTAATCGTTTGCTGTCATCTCACCTTTGGTAGTACTCGAATTTCCTATTGACTGATTGTTCTTTAGCTTTTTGGCTGAAGGTGAGTTGGGCTTCTTGGGACGCAGGGCGCTGTCGGCGTCCAGCATTTTAGCCAGTTAAGGAGTGTTTGAGATCAGTCTTCCTGCGATTTCCTGCATTTTTTGGAGGGCAGTTTGGTTTTTCTATGACATTTCTTAATATAAAATATAAAACTTTAAAACAATCTAATCTAGAATTCCGAAACTACTAAATGTCGAATAGCAGTATCTTTGTAACTTAAAAATTGAATAGATTGAGCAGTTGGGAAATTGAGCCAAAAAGATCAAGATTTGGCACTTTAAAAAGGTTTATAGATAAAGTAACCCTTGAGCTTTTTTTAACCATTTTAGAGAGATACTTCACTTCCTTCTTCTAACGTGTATTCATTGAATGGCTTATTTTAAAGCTTTTCAATAAGATTTTTGGTTTTTTAAGATATATGAATTTTTCCGACTTTGCCAGTTTCTTACAATTTGTTGGCGAAAGCAACATCACAGCTGAAAACATCATATTTGATTGAATGAGAACCAATCAATCCTCCGAAAACTACTCCTGTATGAACTCCAATTCTGATATCTAGGTTTGATAGCTCCGATCTCGATTTTTTCAGATTTTTAATGATTTTCTGCATTTAAAATCCGAATTTAATTACATTTTCTGCTTCTTTTGCGTAGTTTCTATCTTCCAAGTTAGCGCAGCCCAAAGCAACATAGCAGTCTCCGATTGTACAAACTTTGAATATCCTATATTTCGGGCACAGCAAATCGAACTCTTAGAAGAAGCTTTTCAGCATTCTTAGTATATTTCCAGGCTCAACCTTGTTTTCGGGCTTATCCGAAAATTGAGTGAATCCTTTGATATCAGCAAAAAGAATAGTGCAATCTTTGAAAACGTCAATCTTCTTAGAGGTGCTTTCTAACCCTTAGCTCAGAAGAGATTGAAATATGTTTTTAGGTAGTTGGTTCTTTAGTTTTTATTACAACTGTTAAACTTTTTAAAGTATTTGCATCTAATCCTAAAACTAGAAGAAAGGGACGTAATTCTATGTTTCACATATCTCAGATTAATCGATAGTTGTTTGGCTTGAAGTTGCTTTATTATCCTGTTATTCAATCCAACTCTATTATGTATATCTTAAGAGATTGTCGATTGTTTTTTAAGGTTTCAAAGCATAAACTGGTATCCTTTAGTATTTGCCTCTGCACAGCCCTTTCATGTAAACAAACTTTTCTTCAAATCTTTAGGTATCGAAGCTAAAAATTCTTTGTTTAGCGTCTTTTGAAATGTTAATGGTTCCTTAATCAGCTGTTGAGGCTAACCTAGAAGTTATGTTAGCATTGTATCCAAAAATAGTTTACTAAGTTTTATTTTCGCCAATTGCATCAATCAATACGTCACCAAAGTGTATTCCTATCTTAATTTTGATTCCATTGTGTTTATTAGTCCCCCATTTGATATTTTGTGCATAGGTTATCATTTTTAATCCTAAAGCAAGTAACCTTTATGACTAATTCTTTTTGATCAATTGAGATTAGAGCTGATTTGGGTGGTTTTCTGCAGCCACAGCTAAATACAATTTGCCAATATTGGTGATTTTGCTAGCTTGCTCTTGAGTACAAAAATAATCAAATTGTTTATACAATTTGTTCATCAGATTAACAATATTCTGACCTTCTTCCTTCAGAATCTATTCAAACTCTTAAAGGTAGCAAAATAAGATGCCCATTCTTTCTTTGTGATGATTGAGGGTCTTTGGGATAATAGGAGTGAATGGCAGTAGTAATTGAGACAGTTTTTTGTACTATTTTTACAGCTATTCCTTAGTATAGAACCATTTGTTAGTATTTCTTACCTTCAAGCCAGTTACAGCAGCTTTTATTGCTTGAATCAAAAGCTCGAGGACAAAAGCAACTACAATAGTATAATTTGCATTATTGATTAGAATTACTAATAAAAAAAGGCTTATTAATGAATTCATGAGAATGGCGCCTTTTTGAGAAGGATCAACGAAGAAAAGAAGAATGCAAGCAAAGTTAATGTAGGAAAGCTCATGGTTTTACGTCGGAAAGGTTATCATTTTAAAAATAAAGCTAGCTTTTAAAATGCAACTGTATTATTATAGCTTATGCCATATTACATCAAACAACTCTGACACCTTCACTGCTGCTAAAAAATTGAGTTGTTTGAAAGCAATTGCCTTGATTTGGTGCATTAACAAGATCGTATACAGTAGCAGTTCTTTTGATCCGTTAACTAAGCTAGAAAGAAGATTCAAGGCCAAAAGCTTACCTACCTGAACTGCCGATTGTTTGTTTTGATCAGGGATTAAGGTTTTTGAGTTTGAGATGTTGAAATGCAACTTTTCTGGAAAAGCAAAGTATTTTATTTACTGAATGAAGCTACCAAATATTGGGGTCTTTTTTAGATTTGTTGGTCTCTCTAGTGAGTCTTTGAGGACTCCGTTTGAATGTTTGTTTTTCATCGATTATTATAAATTATAGCTGACTTGAAATGTCAAATAATCTAAATAGTTTCAGTAGTTAAGTACCATAAATTATTATTACAGCATAAACTCAAGAAACATCTGATCAGCCTAATTCAATTAAAAAGAACTTTACTTGAATGAAATCAGAAAACTAAGCCTGAGCATTCTGTGCATGAATTCGTATACTCTTTGGTTTTACCATTTTCTGATTTTGAAAAAACTATAAATTTTTATTAAGATTTGAGTCAGAGCTAATTGACTGTTTTCACTAATCGTCTTGAGATTTTACCTTGTTACCTTGAGTTTAGCTGATAGAAGCTTTAGTAAAGATTACTTGCTTAAGAGTGATCAACAACAATTTTTAGAGTTATGTAGAAAAAAGAAATCCAAAGCCAATAAGCCCTTGATTGTTGATAAACTTTCAATCTAATATTCAAAATAAAAAAAGATTCAGGTGTCAAGATTTGACTGAACTATTTTCTTCTGAAGTAGCTTTATGCGATCTTTCTCTTTTTCTCCCTTAAAGCTTATTTATAAGGCTAATTTTGGCATGAGCTGACTTCAAATAGTCCTCATGGATGGATTCAAGTTCTGTCATGTAATACTAAAAGTCAAACTCGTCCTGACTCCTGTATTGCAGTATTTTTTCTTTGTGTTTTGCATCTTTCTCATATTTGGTGGCTCTACTTGCAACCCATTCTTAATTAGAATCAACTTGACTTGAATAATCGATAGTTGACAAGCTATACTTTTCGCGTACCTCCTTCATATAATTCTTCTTTTTTGAGACTTCAGGCAAAGGTACGCTTCGTTTCACCAATCCTTTTGCTCTTAGCTATTCCATCATGCTTTTAAGTTACTTCAGATACTTGTTTCCAAGTTATTTGTACTCCTCTTAGCTCAATCCTTTTTTGGATTTCTCCGAATCGATGACTTTAATCATTTCTTAAAGTTGCTTTTTTTTCGCTTAGCTAATCATAGGGGCATACTTTTTTCTTACAAACTCTCCAAATTCTCTTTGCTTTTTTAGTAGCGTTTATCTAGCTGTTTGTGAATCCACAACATTGTTAAGTTGCTCTTTTTAATCAACGATAAGGGAGTGAAATTTTCCTCTAAAATACTCTTTTTTTGGGAAATTTTAGAGTTATTTCTTCTTTAGCTTTCTCTGTTAATTGTGCTGCGCTTCTTTCTATTCTCTAAGCTTCTAATATAGCTTTTTGTGTTCTTCCAACTACTCTAAGGTAATTGGCCTTTTTGCCATCCTTATTTACTAAAGCTGGGCTTTTCTGCGTTTTTACTGCTCTTACAAAACATTTTGTTTAAATTCTTCTTCTTTAATTTTAAAAAGTGGTTTTTTGCCTCTGTACTCCTTTAGAAACTTGATGTACTCTTTTTCTCTTTCTTCTTGCTTTTATTTTTCTGTCAGCTTTTGCACTCTGCCCTATTCATATCTTTTTTTCAATGATTAGTGCTTTTACTTTTTCATCTGCTATTCAAACTCTTTGTGTTACATAGCACTTTTTACTTACAAAGATTTCATCTATCTCTCTTTTTTCGTCTTTTATAGTTTGATCTTTTTTTGCTATTCTTGGATTCTCTTCACAAACTATTGGGCTTTTTTAGTCCCTTCGCTCAATAAATGAAACTAGTCACCCCAAATTTACTCTTAACTCCGGTTTACAAATCTTTCTAGATTGATTCGTGAATTTTTGATAGCTAATTTAGAGCTTTCTAAAGAAGTAGTCACTAAGTTTTAAGAAACAATCTCACTTTTGTTAAAATCTTCTTTTAGATCCATGATCTTACTTTTTATTAACATATTCTTAAGTTTGACTCTGTGCGCAGGTTAAGGCTCAATTGGGATGATTTTTTTCTTGTGCTCTACGTTGTGAATTTGATAGCCGCCTTCGTTTATATCCTTTTGGATAGATACTTGGATCTATGACATCATTAGATTCAGCCCATTTCCCAAAGCTTCATTACTTATCGCTTCTTGCTTTATTCTTGCAACTAAGTCTCCAAAGTTATCATTCTGTGCGCTTATGTAAACTTTGTCTTCAATGAATTTGATTCTTTGCCTGAGTGCCAGATTTATAAACTCAGGAACTAAATTTCTTGATTACTCCAGCTCTTCTTCAATGACGTCGGCTTCGTATAATTCATTCTTTGATTTTTCCACTTTTTTCGCTAGTCTGGCCAATTATTTCGCTTACTATTTTTTTCTACGAATGATCTTAATCTGTTATTAAATCGCTGAAAAGTCAAAGTTGGCAGCATGTCTGCGGGGGTGGCAAGGCAATTATTTGCTGGAGTAGCTCTACTATGATGAAGATTAGGCGTCCTCATGTTTCTGCTAAACTTCTTAATGATTATGGTTATGTTATAGAGTTAGCTCAATCATATTTTTATTAAGGATTAGTTAAACGTTACAAAAGAGCAAAAGTAACCTTTATGATTCCAATCATTCAACCTTGATTTGAGTTTATAGGCAGTTTTAAGCACAAACAGTCTTTCAAGACGAATAAGGTCACAAAAAGTTTGCTGTAGCTGATGATCATTTAGAATATTGGTATAGTAAAAATATCAATAATAGTTCATGGAAGACTTCGGGTTCTAAGGATTATACATTCTTTAAGTTTTTAGCATTTTTTGTGTGTTGTATCGGCTACTTGCTGACAAACGACGTTTTGATTCATAGTAAACAAGCTTACTTGCATTATTTTTGTTTAGCATCTAGAATTAGAGCTTTTACAGTTCCCTTAGCTGATTATCTTTTACTTATTCCAGTTTCGCGAAAATCTCTGACTCTTTTACCTCATAGGCTTTCATTGATTCTATTTTACGCTATAAGACTCGGCTTCTTTACTGTTTTCCTTGAACTTATTGTTCTGTAATTGCTCTCTTCTTTTGTCTTTTGCTTTAAATATTTGCTCTTCTTTGCTAACTAATGGCATTTGCATACTATTTGCTCTTATTCCTAATAAAAGTAGAAAGCTATCGAGCTTACTACTCTTTCCTTTCTTTGATAGTCCTCACTTTGAAGTAATTATGAGCTCTATGCTAAAAATTTCTTTGCCTAAGTATTTATAGATACTAAGATTATTTGCGACGTTGCATTGCAATCATTTTTTGAATTTTTTAATTCTATCTCTTTATTGCCGAATTTTTCTAGATCTGCATTTATGTATTCAACGTTCTATGGGCGTACTTTTCTTCTTTCGAACATAGAGCTGAAATTCGTTTTTTCACTAGATCTATCTGTGACTATTTTTGAACTAGAGTAGATAGTCCATAAGAGATACGGTTTTTTTAGAGCTTTTTCGTCTTTTGGTTCAAATGGAAGAAGGTGGGGCCCTCTTCGCTTGAAAAGTATCGTTTATTGTCAATTTTATTCATGATGATAAAACTAAATTAATAGTAAACCTTAATAGCAGTTAGTTAAGCAAGGATATCGAAATTAGTGCAGAAAAATAAAGAAAGATCACAAAATAGGCTTTTAAACAGGTTTAAAATTGCTAAAGGTCCTACAAACTATTCCAGTTTCAAACAGTTGAGAGAAGTTCATGCTCATTTTAATCTTATTAAGTCGAATAGCTGCAAACTAAGTAAGTTTTTTGCTTCCCGAAGCATATATTATTGTATAACAAAGCCTTTTTTAAATGTTTTGAGCAAAAGTATTTAAAAATAATTATAATTTCGAATGAACGTAGAGCCAACTACCAAAGCCGCCTCCAGCAGATAGCTTTTCTTAGATTGCAACTCAATAGAACTTAATAATGGAAAAGCTACATCTTTACTTGGCTTAGCTGATAACTATATCTCAACGAATGCTTATCTTTCAAACGACCTTTTCATGAGGCCTCTCTTCAGAATGATAAACCTCTGCCCCATTTCTTTAGTTATTAGTATTTTAGTTGCAGTCACCATCAACAATAGTGAACCGTACACTCGATGGATGTATGGCACTGAACTGCTTCTAATTTTTCTGACCAAGGTCGCAAAGGAATTCTATTTTGACAAAATGAGAAGCCAAGCTGATGAAAAAATCAATAACAGCAAATTTAACTATAAAGACTCCAAAGTCTACAGAGATGGCGAATAGCTCTTAGACATTACATGGGGGCAGATCAAAGAAGGCGATATACTTTATCTGTAAAAAGGTGAGAAGGCGCCTGCTGATTTACTGGTTTTAGATACACAGCATATAGAAGATCGCTAAGCTCTAGTTTATGTCGATTAAAGAACTATTACAGGAAGTGTAACCGTTTAAAGGAAAAAAGCTTGCTATCTTACACAAGTCACATCTCGATCTACTATAAAGAGAAACTGGGATAAGTACCGTAAGGAGTATTTGACTGGAAAACTCAAGTATTAGCTGCCCAACCCCAATATGTAAGAGTTCATAGGCTATTTAAAGCTGGTTAAGGACCCTAAAACTTCTCAAATCACATTTTAGAACTTTATCTCAAGAGAGTCCATCATTAAGACTTGCTGGATTTATGCAATTGTAGTGAATGCAGGCATGAATTGCAAAATAATGCGTCATATCTCAGAAAGAAATAGAAACCACAAATTCTTTTAAAACAAAGTGGATCGTATTTTTTCCGTTTGTCTGCTAATTAACATCATCATAGGAATATCATTTGCCCTTGTCTAAATCTCACTGGGAGGTTAAATCTTAAGAGCCTTTGCCTATCACTTTATGTAATTTTCAGTTATCCTTCCTCATTACCTGTTTTTGGGAAACGGTCTGCTTCTTCTATACTTCAGCTTGAAAAATAGCTTTGATGCAGAAATTATGAACTATTCTAACATCATCAACTTAGGATGCATAGATTATGCTGTTATGGCCTATAATGGAGTGCTAAGCTCAGGCAAAATGTACCCAGATCAGATAATAACAAGTTCCTCTCTCTACGACTTTAGAGAAGAAAGTGACGTTCTTGAAAGGGGAAGCAGAAGGAACGGTTCTCATACTAAAAACCAACAACCAAGTAAAAGAGGAGCGCGAACTTTGATGAGCATTTGCAATAGTGCCTATGCAGATATGAACAGCATCAATAGCCCTGTTCCCTTGGATAAAGGAGGACATTCAGAGTTTGATCATTACTTTCTTGATGATTAAAACAGACCAGATATTAATGTGAGGATTACTACAGGCCTAAACCCAAATACTTCAGCGAATGGCAGAATAAGCTTGGAGCCTTTGCGTATCACTAAATAAAAACTAAAGAAAAACATATAGAATGCTGAGTAAGAAGCTATGGGTTTGATTGTTGCCTTTGGATTATGCCATCAAGCGATTTTGAAATCAATTGACTCCGTTGACTTGAAGTTTTAAGCAAATAGCAAGGTTTACTCTTAATAAGTGCTTCTTCGATTGGTCAACAATATAGGAATCCATGTTTCATGTCAAATAGATTCGAGGACTAAAAAAGAAAAAGCCATAAGAATCAAAATTCAAGAACAATTCAGCGAAAGAAGTAACTAAGTATAGAAAAACAAAGAAAAGGAAAAAGAACTGTTTTACTCTAGAAAGCAAAACAACTTCCAAATAGAGAGAAAGCTTTTTTCTGTAGTTACAAGAAAAGACGGATCGTAAGAAAGAGTTATTTATTGTAAAGGCAGCCCAGAAGATATGTTATAGAAACTTAGAGATAGGGAAATCAGAAAAAATGTGATAGAGAATCAGCTATCAAAGTTCAAACAAAACAAGGCCGAAATAATCATTTATGCGAAAAGGACTATGCAAAGTGGAGAATACTAAATCTACGAAAATTAATACACAAAGCTGAAGATGAGCAATAACGTTACAACAAAGGATATGGATGATTTCTCAAGCAAATTCTAGAGAGATCTCGAATTCGTGTGTATGGTGGGTCTTTGTTCTGAGAAAAAAGAGTCAGTTCAAGAAATAGTTGACTATATCTGGGAAAAAGGCATCAAAATGTGTGTGTTTACTAACAACATTGCTGAAGTCAATTCTTTGAAGACTCTGTTGAAATAGCAGAAGAAATCTTTCAAAAAAGATGAAGAGCTTTAATATGTATAGCTATAGGGCAGAAGTGTTCAGTAAATCACCTATAACCTAAACTCTATCACCAGAAAGCTTAACTACTAGAGGGAGTATTCCTATTCGTTAGTCTTAGGAAGGTAATGTTGGAAATTTTTGAATGCTCATTCTTCTTTGATGCAGCACTTTCTTTTTGCACTTTACTATTCTCGTAACATACTGGCTTATGGATTTAACCCTTTAGAGAAAGCACAACTAGCGGAAAAAATAAAAAGAGGCTTCAATAGAAAGCAGACTCTAATGAGCATAGGAAGTTCTTATTCGGATCTTTACTTTTAAAACTTTTCAGATGTTTCCTTGATCATTAGTTCCTGTGAAGGCTAAAAGAACTAAAAGACTCACTCAGATATTCCCTCAGATATTAGGGCGCTGAACATAATTGCACTTAAAAAGATTATTTAGCTGGGATCTTGGGTAACCAGTGCTTATAACTATCTTTTGGGTGTGTCTATTTATAGGTCAGCTTTAATCGGAACTGTAGCTTTTGTTCTTCAAACAATTGTTTCCGCCTATCAGGGCACTTCTTACAATTTGGACTCTAAGCTTGTATTTCTGTATGTTGTTGTCTATGGGGCTTTGGAAACCCTTTTTGTAATCAAGCTTTAATACAAAAAACACAAATAAGTGTTGTAATGCAACGATTTCTGCATCAAAGATAAGAGAACAAGCATCAAATTTTGGGTTAACGTTATTGAAGGCTTATTGCATGGGGTTACAATCGGAGTAGTAGTGCTAATGACTCTTCCTAATGCAAGGCTTTCAGGAGGAAAAATCTTCCCAGTTGAAGCAATTCATTTTAGCATCTACATTCTAATGATAAGCGTGAGCATATTTCGGCATATGATAAACGGAGAGTGCAAGAAGATGCATGTAGTTGTTTTAGCGGCTGTGTGCTATCCTATTTTACTTGGCTTACCTTGGCTTATTGTGGTTTTTAGGCCACAATTCATTCGAATGAGCTTGATGATGGGAGTTATTTGGCTGAGCTATGATTCTGTCTTAATGCTTGTAAATGCATTCGTTTTTTGTTTGTCCTGTTCTTTGTTCATCACTTGGATCAAGCAGAAAGGTATCATCAGTGTGTTACTGGAACACTTTATGAAGCTAAAAAAAGAGTACGCAAAGCAGTCAAAATAATTGCTCAACAAAGACATCAATCACATTTAGCTTGTAAAGCACCTATTCAAAGACTAAGAAAGTATAGAAGATTCCATACAGGAACTAGTTGGCACCTAATTTGACACCAACTAGCTTAAAATAGATACATTCTTGTAGTTCAAAAAAAATGAACATACCATCAAAAACTAGTTCAATAACACGGGGTAGAACCTGGCAAGATTCAGGCTCACAATCGCCATAGTTGTTCTCCTCTTTATCGTTAATATCATGCACGGGCTAATCATTCAAACTGAGAATGTTCCCTGGAACTACCAAATCCCTCTCTACATTTCCACTCTCCTCCTCACCTTGTTTTTCATTTGGTATGTGCGCTCAGGAGACTAAATAGGGAGAAAATACTACTTTGCGACGAAATTGTGCATCTTTTTAATGTGCCTTACTATCAACATCTATGAACTTATAAGCACTAAATATGAAGAACACTTTTTGCTAACTTGTGTGATGTTTGTCATCTTAACTCAACTGATAGGGATCCACTTGTTCCTTATCTTTGTTTTGGTAGTTATTTCGTACATTATTGGGCTGATGTCAGTGATTCTTGGAACTATTGAAAACTCTTCTCAAAGAGTTCCCTTTTACATCATTTTTATGACCTTGTGTGGAGTCATCAACTTAGGAGTGCTCTACAGTAGTACATTTGATTCAAGAAAAAACTTCATTGAGAGATAGCAAATTTAAATGCAAACCAACCAAACAAACGACATTTGGACTATCCTAGTCCCGTAATTCGTTAGAAATTTCTTTGCCTAAAATGGTGAATACAAGTAAAAAAGCGTGGCCATTCTTTTCTGTTATGTGTGCAACTTTAATGCTATTATTTAGGAATAAGGAAGAAACGTTGTAAGATTACTTGATAACCTTTACAGAGAATTCGATAAAATTTGCTCAAGTTTTGCTGTCCAAAAAATAGAGACTGTTGGATATACTTACATGGCAGCATCAGGAATCAAAAAGATTGAGACTCAAATGGAAAACGAAATGGTCAAAAGAAATAAAGTATAGCGTTTAGTCGGCATGGCTCAGCAAATGCTCTAAAAAACCAAAATGTTCAAATGGGGAAAAAAGAAAAACAAAGACCTATAGATCAAAATCGGCATTCATGTTGGAGAAGTTGTTGTCGGAGTCATCGGAAAGCATAAAAAACAATTTTCTTTGATTGGCACCAATGTCAATACTACATCAAGGCATGGTTCTACTGGGGAGTAAGGAGCAATCGTCTTATCCCGAGAAGCTAAATCTTAGTTACACCATTTTCCTGCGGAAGCTTTTCAAGAAAAATTTGTGTACATGAAAGGTCTCTGCAAAACTGAAGACTAAAAGATACCTGTCTACTCTTTCAAAGCAAATGAGCTGGCCAAAAGGCCTATAAAGTCAAGCATTTTTAAGCTCAAATTCAAAAAACTTGTCATGAAAGTCATAAAGCAACAAAGATTCCAATACCAAGAAAGCTCTGAGTCATAGATTGAGCAGGTTTCCAACATGGAGCATGTAGCTTATTAAAATCAGAGAAGGAGCCTTTAATAACCACGGTAATTGAATCAAAGATCAACTTGCAAAGGGCTAGAAATAAATTTCAACAAAATCGAGTAAATGAAAAAGAGACAAGATGAAACGAAATGCTATTCTAGTTTGCTTTAGTTTAACGTTTAGTAAGCGAGGAAGTATTACTAGGAGATATATCCATATCCTATGATTAATAAAGAGTAGCTCTAGAGGTTGATTTTGAGAGAGACTGACATAGATATCGCTTATATGGAGCATTTGGAAAAAAACAGAGGACTCAGAGATAAACTTTTCATTTTTACCTTGCTTTCTTTGAACGTTTGTTTGCTTATTGCCAACATCATCGTTTTCGAATATTCCAAACTTGAAATAGGGTTCAGAGTAGCAGGAATCTTACTTCTTGCTATGCTCTTCTTCTTGACTAAGATATTACATAAGAATAAAGGGATTGCTTGGATTTTCGTGTTGGTTTTTACTTATCTTCTGACTTTTTAAAAAACGGACTAAATGGGCAGTCAAAGTCAACTAACAAGGTCTTTCAGTCACTTTTATGCTATTATGATCGTAACTCTATGTTCTGGAATAAGTGGCTTTAGATTTGTACACTCAGCAGTTTTAGCAGTACAAATAACTATCTTTTTGATTATCTCCATAGTTATAATGGGCTATTTGGAGATTAACTCAGTTTATGAATGGTTCTATGTGACTTTAGTGCTAACAAGAAAGTATGTCTTTCAGAAATAGTCAATCATCAACTTTAGGCAGGGACAAAAAACTACACAAATCAGCAAATAGCTCAACAAAATCGTATCTGAATTGCTACCAAAGCATGCTTATGAAAAGCTAAAGACACAAAACTTCTAAAATAGGCTGTAACTGACTGACCTCTTTGAGGAATGCACCATTTTGTTTGCAGATATCAAAGGTTTTACTGAGTTTTCTGACAGGCCTTAAAACAAAGCCTAGCCAACAAATGTAGTCAAGATGCTCAGAAGCTTGTTTTAAGAATTTGACATGCTTTGCACAGCTCACAATGTCTACAAAGTGTACACAATTGGTGATTGCTACGTAGTTTTGGGTTTTACCAACTGCTATGACAGGAATCCGAAAAAAGAAGCTTAGAATGTTGTGAATTTTGGCTTTGACATGATCAAAATGATTTAGAAAGTAAAAAGAGAAAAACCTTAACTTTCTATGCTCAATATGAGAATAGGAGTTCATACAGGGACTATCATTGGAGGAATTGTGGGAACAGAGATCGTTAGATATGACATCTATGGCTCAGATGTTGTTGTGGCCAATAAATTTGAAGAAACGGGTAAAATTGGCAAAATTCACATTTCTTAAGAAACTAAAAAACTCTTGGACCAACTTTAGAAAAAGCCTTACCCCTAAAGGAATATTGAGGAAAGTGAAATGGTGGAAATAAAAAAACTAAATGTTTCGTACAAGGGCTATTTCATTCAAAGAGGAAATTTAAGCTGATAAACCATGAGTTTTGGAACTAAAATTACTTATTTTTCAATAAAAAATCGTATAATGAGCAGTTTTTGACATTTATTTGCGTTAGATGAAAGTTAACATTAAATCTTTTCAATATTTGACAAATATTATCTTAGTTCATTCTTTTATTATTTTATCATAAGTATGTAAATACACTCTTCAGTGGGAAAGATTTCAACTTTCAAGCCCCCATCTAGTGGTTATTAGTAGCTAGACAGGGAGTTCCACAGCAATGGCTTTACTTATAAATCTAACTAAATCCTGCACAAAACATCCGAAAATCATGCAGACCAGTACCCTTACTAGCTCATACTGCACATAGCCAAAACCTTTCATTTCAACCAATTCTAAGTCGTCTTTTTCACTCATATCCTCAACGACGTTTAACCGTGCTACAACACAGAACCTTAATTGTTCAACTAAGATATTGAAATAAGCCAGCCAGTGAGTCAAATCATTGAGTTGCTTCTTCAAAAGCAGAATGGACAAGTGCACTACACAAGTCAGATTTAGCAATTCAATTTGATGTACCTTTGATGCGACTTAGGCTCAAAAATGATAACCATGAAATTAAGCAGTAGCATCAATAAGGGTTCAGCCATGAGGAAAAGCATAAGCACTTTTTCACAACTGCAGAACTCAAAAAGATCTATTCCTATCTGCTGGTACTAGGATATGCTGTGAAGTACTATCTCAATGAGCAAATCGTCATCAAACCTTACGATGAAGAGATTAAGATGAGGCATCCCACCTTCTTCGCCACTATCTTTAATAGATGGGCGAAGAAATACGGGAACACGGTTTTAGCAACTACGCCCAGAAGAATCAACTCTTATTATCTAGGTCTTGCCAGTCAGCTGGAAATCGAAGAAAACTTGAACAACAACAATAACGAAGAAAACTGCCAATACCGCAATTATAACGAAATTGTGGAAGAGCTGATAAAGGCTACGACTGAGGGAGACGAAGCAGCAGAGTATGAAAAAGAAGGACCTGAATAATGATAGCTTGGCTGCCATTTAAAACAAATTGTTGAATAGGGCAAATCGCTTGGTTTGTTATGCTTTAAAAACATTGTTTGATTATAAATATTTGCGGTAATGGACGATAGCAAAAGGATTCAGCTCCAACGGGAAATGCTGAGGGCTTTCAAATAAGGCATGAGTACAACTTTTCAAAGGGAAATCGTTTACCGAGTTACTTTGAAGCATCTACGTCAACAAAACTGGTCTCTGATCATGCAGTATGGCTTATTCCGAATGCTCATGTTTTTGCTACTATGAATGATCACAAACTTCATAAGTCTGTAAATTTTAGCTTATTTTGTTAGCTTTTATCACTCAATGTTTTCTCTTGCTTTTGTTTAATTATTCTTATAATTGAGAACAGAGAAAGAACTAAGAATCCTTCACTTTGCTTTCAGAAAACTAAGATTGATAAAGTTCTCTTAAAGCATTAAATTTTTAGCCAATCTGATGATTTCAAAAACGCCAATTGGCTAGACTTTTGATTTTATTAACTTCAGTCACTAGATTTCTTATTAATTCAACTAATAGCTATGTAGCAAGATAGATATATACTACCTGCGCGTCCAGCTGGATCAGACGATTTGGCTATGGAACTTTACAGCGAACAGCACATTGACCCTCAAGTAAAGGAACAGCTTTCGAAAAGTCTGCTTTCAACCCTAAAAAATACAAACCCCATTCGGATACTTATATTGGGTGCTAAGTGCGGACTAACTGCAGAGATTTTTCTCCCCTTTTGCTCTCACCTGGATTTGGTAGAACTCTAGCCTTTCAAGACACTACTTCAAGAACGTTTTTGCAAAGTCAAATAAGTGGATTACTTCTTTGGGAAAGAGGGATTCATTGGTCAAAGATTTTTGACACCTAAGCCTACTCTTAACGGGGCGTAATTTTAGTGTAATAAAGGCAAGTTAGAGTAATATCAGCAGAATAGTTTGTGACTCAGGTCCATTCCCATTACGATCTTGTGTTGCTGCAAAACTGCATTATTACAGAAAAGGCAAATTTGGTCAAAGAACTTATCAAAATCTAACACGAAAACTTAATCACTATGATTGTTCCTGGACGCATTCTCACGAAAAGCTACTTTCCTTTCATTTGTAAGCTTTAGAAATATGTCCTAATGTAGTTCTACCATAGCCTTTTCCATTAGCAGATCCAGAATCGTAAAAATATAACTGGACGCCGAGAATAAATCATTTACTACGAAGTCTTTGGATGGGAAAAGAAGTCACAAGACAAAGAAACCCTAATTAAAATTCATCAGGTTCTAGACTAAGCTGAAGCTGAGTTTCCCAATACCCCAAAACATCAGACAGTAGCCCAAGCGAATATCTACGAAACCCAAGAATTAGTCGACATGTATCTAAACTTTCATTTTGGAGCTGATAACTTCGAGGTTGATAACTATCCTGCCGTCTGCTCAAAGATATGTACTGAAAAAGCCAACTTACTGAAAGTTACTGGAAGAGCTTTGGATCTAGGTTGTGCAGTTGGAAGAACCTCTATTGATCTTGCTTAGTACTTTGATGAAGTCATTGGTTTGGACTTTTCAGCAGCTTTCATCAAAGCTGCCCAATAAGCTTTGGCTTAGAACTATGAACAAATAAGCCATAAAGTTAAGTTTGTAGTTGGAGACGCCTGTAATCTCAATCCCTCGCTGGGCAAGTTTAACCTCATATTTGGTGGAAATTTGATCGACAGATTGCCTGATCCTACAGCTTTCCTCAACTCAGTCGCCAATTTTTTGTAGCCTAATGGACTTCTGATACTCACATCTCCCTATTCATGGCTCTAGGAGTACACTCCAAAGTAAAAGTGGCTTGGAGGATACATAAAAAATGGAGTCGAAGTTACAACAACAGCGGGTATTCGTGAAGTTCTGGAGGCAAAAGGTTTTAAGGAATTCACAGCAAGCTAAAACGTCCGCTTTTGTATAAAGTAAAACGATTGGGTCTATCAGTATACTTTGGCTTGTGCGACCTTTTGGCAAAAACCATGATTTAGCTTATTGTAATTTAGTGAAAACAAAGTTGTTTACCTTTGGTTCTAAGATCTGCTCAGTATTTGCTTGTTGCAAAGGTTTTTATTTCCTTATTTCCTTGCTAACGTCACAGAGAAAGTTTTAGAGATGTTGAGGAAAAGATATGACCATTTTATAGTGAATTCTATTGTCTATAATATTTGCAT
>Ga0316217_10001167_pt1 | contig 35351 bp, 29 predicted proteins | sample 1anoAmetaG_FD_203633 | JGI IMG/M metagenome (GOLD analysis project Ga0316217, IMG submission 203633) | Freshwater microbial communities from Trout Bog Lake, Wisconsin, USA - 1anoA | ecosystem: Environmental > Aquatic > Freshwater > Lake > Hypolimnion/Profundal zone | place: USA: Wisconsin...
TGCGCCAGCAGGGTGAAGGGCGAAGCCACCACCTTCCCCAGCACGTTCAGCACGGCGTGCCAGATGATCTTGCCGTAGTGCAGGTTCGGGTCGTCCAGGCTGCCGTCCACCGGCAGTTCCAGGTCGATGACCCCCTGGCGGTCCCGCATGATCGCCAGGCACAGCTTCACCGGAAGATGGACCGCATCCGGGCTGGGCGTCTTGTCGCCCAGGAACAGCTGGTCCAGGCGCGTCTTCACCAGCGCCTGCAGCTGGCGCTGCTGGATGCGCACATGGGCGTCCACGTCCAGCTTGCCCTTGCGGACCGGGTAGCCGAGGAACTTGATGGCGTAGGGGGTGAAATCCGAGAGCTCCGAGCCCTGGATGGTGAAGGTCACGTCGGTGTCCTGGTCCTTGCGCAGGGGCACCGCGCGGCCCTGGATGCGCAGGGGGGCGATGCCGCCGGCGAGCCCCTTGAAATCCACCACGGACTGGGTGCCGGGTTCGGTGGACAGGCTGGTGGCGGTGCCTTCCAGGCCGGTGATGATCAGGGCCGCGTTGGGCTCCAGGCTGCGGTCGACGAAACTGAGCCGGCCCGAGGCCATGCGGCTGTTCAGGATGCTCAGCCTGGCCGGCGGGCCCGCGGCGGCCGGCAGGGTCGCGGCGATGGCGCCCAGGGGCATCTGCACCGGGGTCTGCTCCAGCTTGAGCGCCCGGCCCAGGTTGGTGCTGCCGTCCTTGGCCACCACCACCCGGTAGTCCGGCTCCACCAGATCGACGTTCTTGAGGAGCACGACCTGGGGGTTGGTGCTCACCTCCATCCCGGACAGGGCCAGGGTCTTGTAGCCCAGGAAGGGTTCATGCCGCACCCCGTCGGCCGCCTCGAAGCGGTCCAGGCGCAGGCTGCCCTTGTAGGAGACCGTGTCGTCCGGGCGGCCCTGGAACACCCCCGTGACCCGGCCGTCCAGGCTGAGGGCGCCCCGGTTCACCCGCAGATCCAGGGCCGGCGCCAGATAGGCGTCGAAGGGGGCCAGTTCGAGCCCGTCGAGCTTGAGCTTCAGGTCGGCCGCGGGGCGCAGCGGGGACACCGTGCCCTCGGCCGTCAGGGCGGCCTTGCCATTGAGTTTCATGGCCAGCTTCAGGCCGGCCTGGGCCGCGGGGTCCAGGCTGAACCCGGTGAGGGCGAGGTCCAGGTTCTCGGCCAGCACCTGCACCGGCCGCACCGGCGCCAGGTCCTGGAACGCCACCCGGAAGCCGCTCAGCCGCAGTTCCTTCAGCGCCAGGCGCAGGGGGGTGGCGGCGGGTTGGGGACTGGCGTCCGGGATGGGCGTGAACAGCTTGACCAGGCTGATGGTTCCATCGGCGGCCCGGTTGCCGGTGATGCGGCCGTCCCGGAGGTCCAGGGAGGCCAGTTCCACCGAGCGCGCCACCAGGTCGGCCTGGAGTCCCCGGGCCTCGATCCGGGGCAGGTCCACATCGGGCGAGGCCTGGCCCGGCCGGGACAGCTTGAGGCCCTGGAGGTCCAGGGAGCCATCCAGCAGCTTCATGATGTGGACCCCCTGGGACCACTGGAAGGTGTACCCGGCCTGGGCCGAGGCGACCCCGTCGGCCAGCCGGAAGGCGATCCGGTCCTGGTAGTAGGGCTGGTACTTGGCCAGGCGCAGGCCGCCCACTTCGAAGCTGCCCCGGGACGACAGGGGCTCCAGCTCGAAGGTTCCGTTCCAGCGGAAGCTCTCCCCCGCCTCGGTGACGCCGGAGAAAGCGTAGGGGCTCTGGGTGTCGCGGCGGGTGCTGAACCCGGTCAGGTCCAGGGAGACCGGGCCCACTGTGGTGGCGAAAGGCTTGGCCAGGCTGCGGTCCTTGAAGGCGATCCGGGCGTCCTGGACCGAAAGATGGCCGATCCACACCCCCTCGCCGCTGCCGCCGGAACTCCCTGCCCCGGGCCTGGCCAGGCGGTCCGTGATATCGGCGAAGTTGAGCTTGCCGCCCGGTTCGACCACCACGTTGCCGTACGGCCGCGCCAGTTCGATGTCCCGCACGGTCAGGGTGCGCGAGAACAGGCTGGCCCAGCCCAGGCGCAGGTAGAGCCGGTCGAAGCCCAGGAAATCGGCCCCGTCCCGCTCCTTGACCGCGAACCCCTCCACGGTCGCGGACAGGGCGAACGGATTCAGTCGCACGTTCGCCACGCTCACGGGCCGGCCCAGCATCCGGGAGAGCGTGGGCGGCAGCTTGGACTTGACCAGCGCCGGGACCACCAGGAAGCCCAGCGCCGCATACAGGATGACCAGGGCTCCCAGGATCGCCAGGAGGCGGCGTCCCCACACTGAAAGTCCGGGCAGAATTTTCGATGGGCTCATGAATCGAGTATAGCTCAGCCCTTGGGTTCCAGGGCCTGGCGCAGGATCGCCTCGAACTGGGACTTCTGGTAAGGCTTGGGCAGGAAGCCCGCCAGGCCGCGGCCGGCGAAATCGCTCACCGCGTCGTTCTCGCTGAAGCCGCTGGTGAGCACCACCGGCACCGAGGGATCGATGTCGCGCATGCGCAGGAAGGCTTCGCGGCCGTCCATGCGCGGCATGGTCAGGTCCATGAGCACCAGGGTCAGGTCCTCCCTGCGCCGCTGGAAGGTCTCCACCGCCTCCTCGCCGTCGGCGGCCTCCACCACCTGGAAGCCCAGGTGGGTGCCCATGGCCCGGGCCACGGCCCGGGCGGCGATCTCGTCGTCCACCACCAGCATCGTGCCCCGGCCCCGCCACTGCGCCGGCCGGGCGATGTCGCCCTCCAGGCCCGCCGGGTCGGCCGACGGCAGGAACACCTTCATGGAGGTGCCCCGGCCCGGTTCGCTGTAGACCTTGAGCCCGCCGCCGTGGCTGCGGACGATCCCCAGCAGGGCCGAGAGCCCCAGGCCGCGGCCGGTGAACTTGGTGGTGAAGAAGGGATCGAAGATCCGGGCGATGACGTCGGGGGTCATGCCGCAGCCGGTGTCGCTCACCTCCAGGGTCACGAAGCGGCCCGGGGTCAGCCCCACCGGAATGGAGGAGACGGTCTCCAGGGTCTTCTCCACCATCAGTTCGCCGGTGCGCAGGGTGATGGCCCCGCTGACGCCTTCGGGGATCGCCTCGGAGGCGTTGGTCACCAGGTTCATGACCACCTGCTGCATCTGGGTCGGGTCGGCCATGACCTCGGGCAGCACCGGGGCCAGATCGTAGCGGATCAGCGCCTTCTTGGAGAGCGAGACTGACAGCAGTTCGGTCATCTCCCGCACCAGCCGGTTCAGGTCCACCCGGACGATGGAGACCTTGCCCTTGCCGGCGTAGGCCAGCATCTGCCGGGAGAGGTCCGCCGCCCGCAGGGTGGCCTTCTCGATCTGGTCCAGGTAGGGCAGCGCGGGGCTTTCGGACGGCAGGACCATGCTGCCCAGGTTGCAGTTGCCCAGGATGCTGGTGAGCAGGTTGTTGAAGTCGTGGGCAATGCCCCCGGCCAGCACGCCCAGGCTCTCCAGCTTCTGGGACTGGCGCAGCGACTCCTCGGCCGCCTTGCGCTCGGTGATGTCGGCGCGGATCGCCACGAACTGCACCGGAATCCCCTCGGGCCCCAGGAACGGCACGATGGTGGTGTCCACCCAGTAGAAGGTGCCGTCCTTGGCCTTGTTGCGGATCTCGCCCTTCCAGACCCGGCCGCTCTGGATGGTGCCCCAGAGGTTGGCGAAGAACGACTTGGGGTGGTGGTGGCTGTTGATGATCCGGTGGTCCTGCCCCAGCAGCTCCTCCCGCTCGAACTTGGAGATGGCGCAGAACTTGTCGTTCACGTAGGTGATCCGGCCCCGGGCGTCGGTCACCGCCACGATGGCGTGCTCGTCCAGGGCCCGCTTGAAGGCCTCCAGCTCCTCCACCGCCGCCATCTTCTCCGCATGCTCCTTGCGGTCCAGGAACTCCCGGGCCATGGCCGACCATACTTTCTCCCCCGGCGACCAGGCCATCTTCCACATGAGGTGCACCGGATTGCCGTCCTTGTCCAGGCAGCGGGCGTCGGCGCTGAACGGCCGGCCCTCCCGGGCCGCCTCGGTGAGTTCGCGCACCCGCAGCCGGTCGTCGGGATGGATGAAGTCAAGGAAATTCAGGCCGATCATCTCCGAGGGCTGGAAGCCCCAGATCCGCTGGCAGCCGTGGCTCACCTCCAGGAAACGGCCCGCGGCGTCCAGGGCGAAGAAGATGCCCTGGTCCTGGGCCATGACCTTCTGGTACAGGGCCTGGGGCCCGAGGACTTCCGGTTCCCGTGAGGTGGTTCCGATGCGCTTTTCCATGGAGGACTCCGGCGGCGAGGCTGATCGCGGTATAGTCATCTGAGGTTGAGTCGCGTTCTCGCCGCTTCATTCTACATGAAAAACCAAACCATATCTGCGGATCCAAATCCGCCGCGCAAGCTTGTATCCTGGTTGCATGGATACGATCAGGAAGCGCTACTTCAGCTACAACGAGATCCACCGCACCGTGGCGGCCCTGGCCGGCGAGATCCTGGCCAGCGGGTTCGAGCCGGACGTGACCGTGGCCATCGGCACCGGCGGCTTCATCCCCGCCCGGATCCTCAAGACCTACCTGAAGAAGCCGATCCTCACGGTGGGGGTGAAGCTCTACAACGACGACAACCAGATGGGCGAAGGGCCGAAGAAGGTCCAGTGGATCGACGAGGTGGAGCGCAAGCTGAAGGGCCGGAAGGTCCTGCTCATCGACGAGGTGGACGACAGCCGGACCACCCTGGCCTACTGCCTCAGGGAACTGCTGTCCCACCAGCCGGCCGAAATCGGCGTGGCGGTGCTCCACTGCAAGGACAAGCCCAAGTGCGACCAGTTTCCGGAGGGCATCAGCCGGTACTGGGTGGGGCAGCACCTGGAGGACATCTGGGTGGTCTACCCCTGGGACGCCGAGGACATCGATCAGCACGAGCGGAATACCCAGGCCATGGCCCTGGAGGGGAAATAGCCGGCGCCGCCCCCGCCCCGCTGGCGTAACCCACGGATAAGCCTACATTTCACTGTCTCGGCACTTGAGGCCTGCCACCATGCCCACGCTCAACGCCCACCCGGTACATCGCGTCATCGTCCGCTACCTGGACGGCAAGGTGCTCAAGGGCCACACCTCGGATTTCCAGCCGGCGCGGGGGCGGTTCCATCTGGTCCCGGTGGACAGCTGGCCCGGCTCCCCGCCGGTGGAAGTCCTGCTCCCCCAGCTGAAGGGTGTCTTCTTCGTCCACCACCTGGACGGCAATCCGGCCCACCTGAAGCAGAACGCCTTCGAGCCCGGCAACGCCAACCCCGGCCGGAGGATCCGCGTCCTGTTCAAGGACGGCGAACTGCTCCAGGGGATGTGCCAGAGCTACCGCCCGGACCGGGCCGGGTTCTTCGTCACCCCGGCCGACCAGCGCTCCAACAACGAGCGCTGCTTCGTCGTCGCCGCCGCCACCGCGGAGGTGTCGCTGCTCTGAGGGTACGGGTTCCTTTATTCCGGCCTGTTCGTTTCCGAGAAAAGCGCGCCTGCCGGCGCGCTTTTTCGAAAACGTGATTCCGAAGACGAAGGGGCGTGTCCCAGTTCCCAGGCGGCTTGTCGGGAAGGGACCGCATGACACGCTGGGATGGATTTTCCTGCGGCGGATTCACGGATTCACCTGGGCGTCTGGGGCGCTTTCGGGGACGGAACCAACCCGATGGAACACGGCTGACCAGTCCCCGCCTTCCCGTTGCTGAGGGAGGCGTGCCCTGCACGCCGAATCCAGCAACGAATGAAGTGTAGGAACCCGAACGATTACGTAGACGACTTGCAACAATCGAGAGCCCGGGCCGCGGACCCGCTTGCTACAATTGGCGCGGCCCCGGGTCGAATCCAGCGGTGGCGGTGCGAGTGCTTTCCGGAGGGTGCCATGTACGACATTGAAACCTCGTTCGATCACCAGCTCCTTAGCTACGGCAAACCCAGGCCCACCATCGTGTTCACCGAGGCCCACGACCCGCGGATCATCGAGGCGGCGTGTTTTCTCACCCGCTTCGCCCGGCCGGTGTTCCTGGCCTCCGAGGCGGCGGTGCGCGAACTGGTCCGGACCGAACTGCCCGATCTGGACCCTACCCGGCTGGAGTTCGCCCTGGCCGAAAGCGCCTTCGTGGACATCCCCGAGCACCCGGAACTGGTGGAGGCCTTCGCCCAGGTCTACCTGGAGCGCTGCCGGGCCGAGGGCCGGGAGGTCTCCCTGGAGGAGGCCCGGGAATGGGTCTCCCGGCCGGTGAACTTCGGCATCCTGGCGGTGGCCCAGGGCCACGGGGACACCGTGGTGGGCGGCGCCGCCTCCAACGAGATGCAGTATTTCCGCCCCATGGTGCGCATGCTCTCGGCCCAGGACGCCTGCTGCGAGGCGGGGGTCTTCGTGCTGCCCGACGAGCACAACAACGGCGTGTTCGCCCACAATATCGTGGTGTTCGGCGATGTGGGGGTGAACGCCACCATGACCCCGGAGACCCTGGCCAAGGTGGCCGTGGGCACCTGCGCCATCGCCCGGGACCTGATCCCGGAGGACGTGCTGCCGCACATCCACGGCGCCATCATCTCCCACTCCAACCGCGGCTCCGACGAGGGCCCTTCGCCGGCCCTGGTGCGCCAGGCGACCCGGCTGGTGCCCGCCCTGCTGGAGGAGCGCATCGCCCGGGGCGAACGCTACAAGTCCATCAGCATCACCGGCGAGGTCAAGGTCAGCGTCGCCCTGTCCAGGCGCTCGGCCACCTACTACCAGCCCGGCCAGGACGTGGCCTGGCCCGGGGCGGCCAACGTGATCATCTGCCCCAACGTGGACATGGGCAGCATGCTCTACCACCTGTATTCCATCCGCTTCCCCGACGCCAAGAAGTTCCCGGTGATGTTCGGCCTGCGCTTCAAGGGCGTGGACCTGGCCATGGACTGCACCCCGGAGGATGTCCGCCTGGCGGTGAAGGCCTCGATCCTGCGGATGTACCGCTACGGCGCCTGGGAGGAGACCCCCCAGGACACCTTCTTCCGCCGCTACCGGGTGCTGGCCCTCAACCCCGGCTCCACCTCCACCAAGGTCAGCATCTACGAAGGAGAACAGGAGCGCTGCACCCAGGAACTGCAGCACACCGCCAAGGAACTGGAGCCCTTCGCCGGGCGCCCGGTCACCGCCCAGTTCGCCTTCCGCAAGGACGTGATCCTGGCCTTCCTGGCCCGCAACGGCCTGACCGTGGAAAGCCTGGACGCCGTGTCCGGGCGCGGCGGGGTGCTCTGGCCGGTGCCCCACGGGACCTACCCGGTGAACGAGGCCATGGCCCAGGACCTGATGGTGGGGGTCCAGGGCGACCACGCCTCCAACCTGGGCGGCCTCATCGCCCGGGAGCTGGTGGCCGGCAGCGGCCGGCCCGCGTTCATCGTCGACCCGGTGGTGGTGGACGAAGTGCCGGACCGGGCCAAGATCACCGGCATCAAGGCGATCCGCCGCAAGATCGTCAGCCACGCGCTGAACCAGATCGCCACCGCGCGCCGCTACGCCGAGGAGCAGCAGACCTTCTACGAGCGGATCAACGTGATCGTGGCCCACATGGGCGGCGGCGTCTCCATCGGCGCCCACCACCGCGGGCACTACGTGGACGTGAACAACGCCCTGGACGGCGAAGGCCCGTTCACCCCCCAGCGCTCCGGCTCGCTGCCGGTGGGCCAGCTGATCGACCTGTGCTTTTCCGGCCAATATACCAAGGAGCAGCTCAAGCAGCTGAACAAGGGCCGGGGCGGGCTGATCGACCTCCTGGGCACCGGCGACCTGCGGGAACTGGAGCGGCGCTACCTGGCCGGGGAGGCCGAGGTGATCGAAGTCATGGACGCCATGGCCTACCAGATCGCCCGTTGGATCGCCTCCCTGGTCCCGGCCTTCGAAGGCGAGCCGGTGGACCAGATCCTGCTCACCGGCGGCATGGCCCGCTGCCGGACCACGGTGGATTTCATCCGGCGCTCGGTGTCTGCCATGGGCTGCGGGGTGACGATCTACCCCGGGGAGAACGAGATGTTCGCCCTGGCCAAGGGCGCGCTGCGGGTCCTCTCGGGGAAGGAAGCCCCCCGGATCTACACTCGGCCGCCTACTCCGCAGTCAATGCCGCCAGGGTGATGGAGTACAGCTTGGTGAGCACGCTGTCGCCCCGCGAGGACAGGATGCAGGGCGCCTGGGCGCCCATGACCATGGCCGCCAGTTCGCAGCCGGCCAGCTTGGAGCAGGTCTTGTAGAACACGTTGCCGGCGTCGATGTTCGGGAACACCAGGCAGTCGGCGTCCCCGGCCACCGGCCCGGACACCCCCTTGGTGGCGGCCGCCTCGGGGTCCACCGCCACGTCCAGGGCCATGGGGCCGTCCACCCAGGCGCCCTGGATCTGGCCGCGTTCGGCCATCTTGGCCAGCACGGCGGCGTCCACGGTGGCCTGGATCTTCGGCAGCACCTGCTCCGAAGCGGCGAGCACCGCCACCTTGGGCCTGGCGACGCCCAGCGCCTGGGCCACCTTGATGCAGTAGTTGGTGATGGCGATCTTCTCCTTCAGCTCGGGATAGGGCAGCACCGCCACGTCCCCGCAGATGATGAGCTTGGGGTAGCGCAGGTTCTCGATGACCGAGACGTGGGAGAGGATGGCGCCCGGAGCCATCAGCCCGGCCTCCTTGTCCAGGATCGCCCGCATGTACTTGTCCGTGCTCACCAGGCCCTTCATGAGGATCTGGCACGCTCCGGAACGGACCAGGGCCACAGCCCGGGCCGCGGCCCGGGTGTCCACCGGCTCGTGGACCAGAATGAAGGCGCCCGGGTCGATGCCCAGTTCCTGGCACTTGGCGCGGATGACCGCCTCATCGCCCACCAGGGTGGCGTCGACGATGCCCCGGGCCACCGCGTCGTGCACCGCCTCGATGGTGTGGGCATCGTTGGCGAAGGCGGCGGCCAGGCGCTTCCTGGGCCGGGCCAGGGCCGCGGGCAGCAACTGTTCGAGTCGGGTGATGGCCATGGGGTTCCCCTGGAAGGCGCGTTGCAAAGGCAGCTGGGCAGGCCCCATGTTACCAGGGCCTGGCGTGGCGCTTGTGATCGCGACCGGGCGCTGGTAGTAGTTGAATTCCGCGACGGTTCCCGAGGCCCCCATGCAGCGAAAGCGACCCCTTGCAGTGATCCTCGGCGCCGGCCCCGGCATCGGCCTGGCGGTGGCCCGGCGCTTCGCCCTGGGCGGATTCCAGGTGGCCGCGGTGGCCCGGCCCGGGGATCCGCTGGCCCGGTTCCAGGCCGGCCTGGAGCGGGAAGGCTCCGGCCCGGCCCGGGTCCTGGGGGCCGACCTGGCCGTGGCCGGCGCGCTGGCTTGGGCCTGCGCGGCCATCGAGCAGTGGGCGGGACTGCCGGAGGTGCTGGTCTACAACGCCTCCGCGGGGACCCCGGGCGGCGCCGCCGACCTGGAGCCCGCCCGGCTCCTGGCGGATTTCCAGGTGAGCGCCGGCCTGGCCCTTGCGGCGGCCCAGTGGGCCCTCCCGGCCATGCGCGGCCGGGCCCGGGGCACCCTCCTGTTCACCGGCGGGGGCCTGGCCCTGGAGCCCAAGCCGGGCCTGGCCTCGGCCTCCCTGGGCAAGGCCGCCCTGCGCAGCCTGGCCCTCTCCCTGGGCGCCGAACTGGCCCCGGCCGGGATCCATGCCGCCACCGTCACCATCTGCGGGTTCGTCCGTGCGGACACTCCCCTGGATCCGGAGCGGGTCGCCGAGGCTTTCTGGGATCTGCACCTGGAGGAACCGGCGGACTGGCGGCGGGAAGTGGTGCTGGGTCAATGAATGTTGACAAAATGACTCTGTCATTCTCCACCCGGGTCCGATCCAGGTAGAATGGAAGCCGCGACTCCGGAACGGGCATATGTCCAAGGCAAACGGTCCCAAGATATTCGATAGTTCAACCGGCACGGGCACCAAGACCCGCACCCACCTGCGCCTGAGCCCCCCGGTGCTCTGGAAAGTCATCCTGCACAACGACGACTACACCACCCAGGACTTCGTCGTCTGGATCCTGCAGAGCGTGTTCCACAAGCCCGAGTCCGAGGCGGTGCGGGTCATGCTGGATATCCACCGCAAGGGCAAGGGCCTGGCCGGGGTCTACCCGTTCGATATCGCCGACACCAAGGCGTCCCAGGTCAAGACCATGGCCGAGGCCAAGGAATTCCCCCTGCTCTGCACCCTCGAACCGGAGGCCTGACGTGCCACCTCCCGCCCCCGCCCTCACCGTCGCCCTGAACCGCTGCATCCAGCACGCCTTCACCCTGGCCCGGGATGCCCGCCACGAGTACCTGACCCTGGAGCACCTGCTGCTGGCGCTGCAGGACGATCCCCTGGTGGTGCAGGCCGTGGCCGCCTGCGGCGGGGAATCCGGGCGCCTGCGGCGCGACCTGGAAGCCTACCTGGAAGCGCGGATGGAGATCCTGCCCCCGGCCCTGGCGGCCAACCCGGTGCCCACCGACGGCTTCAACCGGGTCATCGAACGGGCGATCATGCACACCATCTCTTCGGAACGGCCCGCCGTGAGCAGCGGCGCCGTGCTGGTCTCGCTGCTCCAGGAGAAGGAGAGCCAGGCCACCTACCTGCTCAAGCGCCAGGGGGTGAACCGCCTGCCGCTGCTCAAGCACCTGGCCCATGGCGGCGCCGAGGTGGGCCCGAACCTCAGCCCCGCGCCCCGGGAGGCTCCCGAACCCGAGGAGACCGAGACCCCGGCCAAGGACCCGCTCAAGGCCTATGCCGTGAACCTGGTGGCCCGGGCCGCCGAGGGCCGGATCGACCCCCTCATCGGCCGGGAGGCGGAGCTGGAGCGGGTCCTGCACGTCCTCTGCCGGCGCCGGAAGAACAACCCGCTGCTGGTGGGCGAGACCGGGGTGGGCAAGACCGCCATCGCCGAAGGCCTGGCCCTGCGCCTGCACGAGGGCAAGGTGCCGGACGCGCTCAAGGGCGCCCCCCTGTATTCCCTGGACATGGGCGCCCTGCTGGCGGGAACTCGCTACCGGGGCGATTTCGAGGAGCGGGTCAAGGCGGTGCTGGAGGCCCTGGCGGCCCAGCCGGGCGCGCTGCTGTTCATCGACGAGATCCACACCCTGGTGGGCGCCGGGGCGGTGAACGGCGGCTCCATGGACGCCTCCAACCTGCTCAAGCCGGTGCTGGCCCGGGGCGAACTGCGCTGCATCGGGGCCACCACCTACCACGACCTCAAGGCCTCCCTGGACCGGGACCGGCCCCTGGCGCGGCGGTTCCAGAAGATCGATGTCTCCGAGCCCAGCGAGGCGGACTCCATCAACATCCTCAAGGGTCTGCGCTCCCGCTACGAGGAGCACCATGGCGTCCGGTTCACCCCCGAGGCCCTGGAAGCCGCGGTGCGCCTGTCCGCCAGGCACCTGCGCGACCAGCTGCTGCCGGACAAGGCCATCGATGTCCTGGACGAGGCCGGCGCGGCGCAGAAGCTGCTGCCGGCCAGCAGGCGCCGCAAGACCATCGGCGTGCCCGAAGTGGAAGCCGTGGTGGCGCGCATGGCCCGGGTGCCGGTGCAGGCCGTGACCGCGGACGACCGCGAGAAGCTGGGCGGCCTGGAGCAGGGCCTGAAGGCCGTCCTGTTCGGCCAGGACCCGGCCGTGGAGAAGGTCTGCGCCGCCATCAAGCTGTCCCGCTCGGGACTCCGCGGCTCGGAGCGGCCGGTGGGCTCCTTCCTGTTCGCCGGCCCCACCGGCGTCGGCAAGACCGAACTGGCCCGGCAGCTGGCCAAGCTCCTGGGCATCCAGTTCATCCGCTTCGACATGTCCGAGTACATGGAGAAGCACGCGGTGAGCCGGCTGATCGGCGCGCCTCCGGGCTACGTCGGCTTCGAGGACGGCGGCCTGCTGGTGGACGCCGTGCGCAAGCACCCCCACGCCGTGCTGCTGCTGGACGAGATCGAAAAGGCCCACCCCGATCTGTACGCCATCCTGCTCCAGGTCATGGACCACGCCACCCTCACCGACAACCACGGCCGCAGCGCCGACTTCCGCCACGTGGCGCTGATCCTGACCACCAACGCCGGCGCCCGCAGCCTCAGCGCGCGCCAGGTGGGCTTCAGCAGCGCCGGCCTGCCCACCAGCGCCCGGGGCGCCATCGAGAAGGCCTTCACCCCCGAGTTCCGCAACCGGCTGGACGCCATCGTCACCTTCGCCGCCCTGGGCCGGCCGGAGATCCTCAAGGTGGTGGACAAGAACCTCAAGGAGCTGCAGGCCCTGCTGGACGAGAAGCAGGTCACCCTGCACGTGTCCCAGCCGGCCAGGGAGTGGCTGGCCGACAAGGGCTACGAGCCCGCCTTCGGCGCGAGGCCCATGGCGCGGGTGGTGGAGCAGCACCTGAAGAAGCCCCTGGCCGACGCCATCCTGTTCGGCAACCTGAAGGACGGCGGGACGGCGAAGGTCGAGCGCAAGGGCGACGGGCTGGGGATCGTCACGAAGCCGAAGTAGTCCAGGTGCCCATGCCCCGGTTTCTCTCTTTGTGGCCTTTCCGGCCGTTGCGCATGGCCCTTCTTGGCATGGCGGCGCTCGCCGCCTCCCCGGGCAGCGCCGCGGGAACCCCGGTTACACTCCAACTAAAGTGGTATCACAACTTCCAATTCGCAGGCTACTACGCAGCCGAAGCCCAAGGCTATTACCGTGCGGCGGGGCTCGATGTGCGGATAAAGGAGGGCGCTCCAGCGATTCAGTCAGTCGAGGAGGTGCTCTCTGGGCGAGCCCAGTTCGGCGTCACCGATGCCTCCCTGCTTCTCGCCAGGGCGAACGGCAAGCCCGTGGTAGCCCTGGGGGCGGTGTTCCAGCATTCTCCAGAGGTCCTGCTGGTCCGCCTCCACAAGCTTGGCCCGGACCTTGATGGCCTGGCGGGCAAGAGAGTCATGGTCGGTGAGTCTGATGGGGACGTTCTCGCCTTTCTCCGGAAAAAGGAACTCCCCCCGCAACGGCTGGTCATCGTCCCCCACAGTTTCAAGGTGCAGGATCTGATCGAAGGCCGGGTCGATGCGATGTCGGCCTACTCGATCGATCAACCTTATTTCCTTGATCGAGTTGGATTCCCCTACCAGATGTTCTCCCCTCGTGCCGCCGGGATCGATTTCTACGGAGATACGCTTTTCACGGACGAAAAAGAACTGCGGACTCATCCGGAGACGGTCAAGGCGTTCCGGGCCGCGAGCATGCATGGGTGGCAGTACGCCATGGCCCACCAGGAAGAAACGGTAGACCTGATCCTGAACCGTTATCCGAGACAGTGGAACAGGGCCCAGCTCCGTTTCGAGGCCGACCAGATGGTGCCGCTGCTCCAGCCCGACCTGGTCGAGATGGGGTACATGAATCCCGAACGCTGGAAGCACATCGGAGACACCTTCGCCAGTCTTGGAATGCTCCCCCAGCGTTTCTCCCTGGAGGGATTCCTCTACAATCCGGGGCCTGAGCTGGATCTCCAGCGGATACTCCGCTGGGTGGGCGTCCTGCTGGCGATGGGGGCCATCACCTTCGCCTACCAGGTCCACCGGTCCAACTCAAGGTTCCGCGCCATATTCAATGCCGCCAACGATGCAATATTCATCCACGACATTATCTCCTGGGCCATCCTGGATGTGAACAAGCGCACCGCGGAATTGTACGGATATACCCGCGATGAGATCCGGGGCCTCCCCTTCGAATCCTTGTGCAGTGGCGTCCCGCCCCATGCACGGGAGGACGCCATCGGCTGGATGCGCAAGGCTGCCGAGGGCCCGCCTCAGGTCTTCGAATGGCTGGCCAGGAACCGGTCCGGCCGCACGTTCTGGGTGGAAGTGAACATGCGCAGGACGACCATCAATGGCCGTGGCCGCCTGGTCGTGTCCGTGCGGGACATCGCCGAACGCAAGCTGGCCCAGGAAGCCATCCGGGCCTCGGAGGAGAAGTTCGTCAAAGTTTTCCAATCCGCCCCCATCCTGGTCGCCCTGAGCCGCCTGGAGGATGGGATGCTCATGGAAGTAAACGATCGCTATTGCCGCTCCCTCGGCTATGACCGGGAAGAAATGGTCGGCAAATCCACCCTCGGCCTGGGGATTGTGCTCCCAGAGGACCGTGAACCCCTTGTAAAGGCCCTGGCGGACCAAGGATCGCTTCAAGGAATCGAATTCAAATTGCATGCAAAAAATGGCCAGATCATCCAGTGCCTGTTTTCCGCAGAAATGATCAAGGTGGGCGGGGAGACCCTGATCATCTCCATGCTCACGGATATCTCTGAAATGAAGCTGGCCGACCTGGAGCGGCATCGCTTGCAGGCCGAGGTCGAGCAGATGCAGAAACTGGAAAGCCTGGGCCGGCTGGCGGGCGGGGTGGCGCACGATATGAACAATGTCCTGGGAGCCATCCTCGCCCTGGCCTCCGCCCACCTGGACGGTCTGCCAGGGGAAAGTCCCCTGCGCTCATCCCTGCAGACGATCTGCGATGCGGCTGCCCGTGGCGGTGACTCGGTCAAGCGCCTCCTGGCCTTCTCGCGAACCACGCCCAGCGAAAAGCATCAGCTGAACCTGAACGCCCTCATCCTGGAGGTGGCCCGGCTCCTGGAACGCACCACCCTGGCCAAGGTCCACCTGGAAATGGACCTTGCCCCGGACCTCCATCTCATCGTCGGTGATGGGAGCCACTTGACTCATGCCTTCATGAACCTCTGCGTCAACTCCGTCGACGCGATGAGCGACGGCGGGACCCTTACTTTCCGCACATGCAACCGGGGGTTGAACCAGATCGAGGTCACCGTGGAGGACAGCGGCTGCGGCATGCCCAAGCAGGTCCTGGACCGGGCGCTGGACCCCTTTTTCACCACCAAGCCTGTCGGCAAAGGAACCGGGCTCGGCCTTTCCCTTGTCTACAGAACGGTGGTCGCCCACGGGGGGCATCTGACCATCCAGAGTGAACCTGGCCTGGGCACTCGAGTGACCATGCTTTTCCCGGCGACGGCGGCCCTGGCCCTGGAACCCGGGAAGCGCGAACCCGGCCTCCGGGAGGCGGAGGCGAGCGCCTTGCAGGTGCTTCTCGTGGACGACGACGAACTCATCCAGAAGTCCACCCGGATGCTGGTGGAAGCCCTTGGCCATACGGTCACTTCCTGCCTGAGCGGGGAAGCGGCCCTCGATCTGCTGGCGCAAGGATTCCGGCCCGATGCCGTGATCCTGGACTTGAACATGCCTGGACTGGGGGGCAAGGGCACCCTCCCCCGCCTGCGCAGCCTGCGCCCTGAGGTGCCGGTCCTGCTGGCGACGGGACGCGCCGACCAGGAGGCCCTGGACCTGGTCGAAGCCGTCCCGCTGGTAACCTTGTTGTCCAAGCCTTTCAGTTTTGAAGCGTTGCGAGCCCAATTCCAACGATTCGTCCGTCAAGGGTGAGTCCCCGTGCCAGGACCTCTTGAAGGCAAGCCGAGGTGGCGGAATCCCGGTTTCCACGTATGCTTCCCACTGCCCTCGGCAGTCCTCCGGGTTGACCTTGTGGCTCAGTGTCCGGACATCTCGCAACCCAACCGTCGGAGAGCTCATGGTCGCCACCATCTGGTTCCGGAATCTTCCCGTCAAACAGAAGATCGCCCTGGTGGTGGGCTACTTCTCGTTGGCCCTGGTCGCCATTCTGGCCCTTGCGATCAAGGATGTCCGGGCCGCCCAGTTGCGGACCAAGGCCATGTATCAGCAGGACCTCCTCGCCACGGCGGACTTGATGGCCATCCGGGTCGTTTCGCTCCGGGCCATGGGGTTCGTCAGCAATGCCGGCCGGGCGTCCAGCGCGGATCAGGAAGCCATGTACGAAAATGGAATGAACCAGATGGACCAGAGCTGGGATGCATCCTGGGAGCGCTACCAGAAGTCCTGGTCGACCGAGGCCGAACGCACGGCGGGTCCCCAGTACCATGACCTCTCCCTGGAGCAGAGGCGGATCCGGAAGGAAGTCCTGCTGCCCCTCGTCAGGAAGGGCGACACAGCCAAGTTCAATCAGACCTTCGCGGAATGGATAGATCCACTGGATGCGAAGCTGGGCCCTCTGGGCGGCCAGCTGGTGAAGGCCATCGCCACCAAGGCCGCGGATGACCTGGAAGCCGGCAACAGGCGTTTCCTGCGGGAGATGGAGGGGGGGATCGGCTTTGCCATCGCGGCGATCGCAGTGGGGTCGCTTCTGGGACTGGCGCTGGTCGTGGGCATCCACGACCCCCTGAAGGCCTTCAGCCAGGTGCTGGCTGCCGTGACCCAAGGCAATCTGACCCTCCAGGCCGGCCTGGACCGGAAGGACGAATTCGGCCAGATGGGCCAGAGCCTCAACCTCATGGTGGCCGATCTGAGGAAGGTGCTCCTCGGCGTCCGGAGCAGCGTGGAAGGGGTTGCCAGCGGCGCCGCGCAGCTTTCCGCCTCGGCCGAAGAGATGGCCGCCACCTCCTCGGGGATTGCCCTGACCTCCGAACGCCTGCGTTCGGGCAATGAACACATGGCCGCGGCAGTGACCGAACTGTCGGCTTCCATCGACGAGGTCAACCAGGGCGCCCAGGCCTCCCTGAACCGCCTGGACCGGGCGCTGGATCTCACCGGCAAGGGCCAGACGGCAGGCGCGGCCACCCGCAAGGCCATGGGCGAGATTGCCGGGACCGCAGGGCAGATTTCCACGGCCGTCAACGTCATTGAGGAAATCGCGAACCAGACCAACCTGCTCTCCTTGAACGCGGCCATTGAGGCGGCCAAGGCCGGCGAGCATGGCAAGGGGTTCTCTGTGGTGGCGGAAGAGGTGCGCAAACTGGCGGAACGCAGCGGAAGCTCCGCCAAGGAAGTGGCCAAGCTGATCAGCGCGGCAGGCGAGGCGGTGACCCAGGGCGAAAGCACCGTCCGTACGACCGTCGGCACCCTTGAGGCCATCCGGACCGGGCTGGACGAATTCGCCGACCAGACGCGGCGCGTAGCCTCGGCCACCGAGGAGCAGGCCCGGGCCGGCGCCGATGTGGCCAGACAAGTCGAGGCGAGTTCCCAGGAGGCCATGACTGTCGCCCAGGCCATCGCCGAGATGTCCGTGGCCAACCAGGAAGTGGCCCGGACTGCCATGGACCTGACCCGGCTCAGCGAGGGGCTCCAGGTTCAGGTGGCTCGCTTCACCCTCTAGATAGAGGTGTGGGAAACAGAAAGGGCGACTGAGGTGCTGGACCCAGCGCCCGTTGGAGCGCGGACGCATCATTTCGATTGAATCGACGCCATGCCTGGACATGACAACACATAAGTAATTGCCATGGAAACAAGTTACATAATGGCATCAGATATGCATTTTAAAGATGGCCGCCGGGGGAATATTCAATCCCGCCCCTCCGGAAGGCAGGTCCTTCGGGAAAGGCGGTTCCGGAGGATCTGGGGACCGGTTCAAAGAAGGCACCACGCTGCGGTTCCTTCCCGCTTTCCGAACCTCAATTCATCCAGAGGCACCCAATGAAGAAAATCCTGTCCGTTCTTGCGGCCGCGCTCATCGGCAGTTCCCTCCTCCTGGCCTATCCGCCCGGCCATGAGGCGCGCCACCACCTCCACCACCATCATCATCATCACGATGACGGACCGCGCGTGGCGGTCCGCCTCCCCTGACCCCATCCCCACCATAAGGTACTGCATTCTGAACATTTCAGGGCGCTCGCACCCAAAGGAGCTTTATCATGTCAGTCATCTCGATTTCCAGGGAACTCGGCAGCCAGGGCAGCCTCATCGCCGAAAATGCCGCCCATGCGCTGGGCTACCACCTTGCTGATGAAACCACGATCGAAACCATGCTCAAAGGCTATGGCATGGTCAAGTTCGCCCAGGACTACAAGTCGATGCCGGGATTCTGGGACCGCCTCGATGCCGAAAAAACCGAGGAAAGAGAAACGTTCCTCAAAATGCTCAATGCTTCGCTGATCGCCTTGGCAAGCCATGGTGATGTGGTCCTGGTGGGGCGCGGGGTGTTCGCGGTCCTGGAAGGGATGGCGGATGTGCTCAAGGTCAGAATCCAGGCTCCCCTGCCCTTGCGCATCGAGCGAACCCAGGAAGCGCCCGGCAACCCGGAACCCGGCAAGGCGGAAGCGCTGGTCAAAGAGAACGACCAGACCCAGAGAACCTTCGTCAAATCCGTTTACGGGAAACAGTGGGATGCAGCCGACGCCTTTGATCTGGTCATCGATACCGGACTGATCACACCCGACCTGGCCACCTCCATGATCGTGGACGCGGCGAGGGCCCTGCCCGCACTCAGGCCGGACGGAGCGCAAGTCCCGGGAACGATCGCAGTGGACCCCGTCCTGGCCTCGACGGTCCAGGAAGTCTTGAATTGCCGAAAAGAGCACCTTCCCAGCCTCCGCCCGGAAGGTTGGGCCACGAGCAAAATATCCGCAGGCACGGTTTAACCCAAAGCGACAAGACAGAAGGTTCATGATGCGCACCTTCCTCACCCCCAAGCATGAAGTCAGGGCGGTCTGCGGCCTCTGCATCGAGGATTTCCCTCAGGATATCTGGCTTTCCTGGGAAGAACTCGATCCTGAGACGCTGGTGGATTGCCGGGCGCCCACCCACTGTGATCAGTGTGGGACCATGATGTGATTTTTATATTTTCGGCCCGTCGATCTTCGTCAGGGGCGATCTCACTTTCAGGGGGTCAGCCGAGGCCGTACTGGTCGCGCACGAAGGGGAGCAGTCCCAGTTTGTCCAGCCTGTCCAAGGGAGCCCGCAAGGTCACTTGCACCACGCCGGGAGCACGGCCGATCTCGATGGCGCCGGTGATCGTCGCGCGGTTCTTCACCTCGGGAACACTCATCCCCAGCAGCTCCGCGGCTCGCTTCAAGCCGTTGTCCGTGGCCGCGTTCAGATCCGGTCCGCTGCCGATGAACGAGATCGGCGCCGACGCTTCCAGGTCCTCGAGGCCCCATCGGCGGGCAACCGTCATTGCCTTCGCCTTCTCGGCTTCTGAAAGGGGCCTGGCGAGGAAGGGCAAGTCCTCGAGGACCGGGAACAGGATGGGGCCGTCCAGCTTAAGGCCTTTCAAGACGTGAACCTGCACGGTGACCGTTCCCGAAACGTCGCAGGTGTGCCCGGCGATTTCACCGTCGCCTTGCAGGGCATGCATGTCGCCCAGGTAGACGCCGCCGCCCGGCACCTTCACCGGACAGACCAGGATCGCGCCAACCCGCACGGCGTCGATATCCATGTGCCCATCGGTCTTGTGCATGGCGAGCTGCTCGGAGGTGAGCGCATATTCGTGCGGAGCACCCACCAGGAATGAACCGAAATCGCCTGCATTGTGCGAATCGGGCATCGGCATGGACGGGGTCGTGCCTACCTGTCCCATGAACGGGCGCAGCCGGGCGACGAGACCGACCAGGTCGTGGGGGGCGAAGGTCAGGATCGGGTTCTGCGCCGAGTGGTCTGGCAGGGCGGCGTAGGTCCGGGCATCGCGAGCAATGGTTTCCGCGGCCTCCCTGGGCAGCGTCACGCCCACCGCAGTGTTGCCGTCGAAGAAAATGGTGTAGCCGTTGGTGAAGTTGAACGGCACGACATCGGCGCCGCACTTGTCGCAACGCACAGCTGTCTCGCCGATGCCTTCCAGGTGCGATTCGGGATAGAGGGTGCCGCACTCCGGACACTTGGCGGCCACATAGGGGTCCCCCAAAAAGCGGCCTTCAACGAATTTTTCGTTTCCCGAGGCCGTCGCCAGCGAGGTGACCGTGATGTCCTGGATGCGCAAGGCGATGGCGTCTCCGATCTCGGCGCCTTCCACGGCGACCGGGCGGGTCACTTCATGCCCGCCGCGCAAGGCCGGCGTGATCATCGGGCCCCAGCATCCCGGCGCCGTATTGGCGATGATGGTGCCTCCATCCTTCACGGGCCCGAGCATGGGCAGCCCCGGGTCGAGAATGCCGTTCGTGAACTGATCCACCAGGACCGTGCGCTGGCTGGATGCAATTCCATGATTCAAAACGGATTGTGCTGATTCCATCTGGCTGGTTGTCATGCGCTGCCTCCTGGGGTGAAGTCGATGGCGTCACGCTGTTCCTTCTCTTGTGTGGACCCGCAGCCTAAACCAGCAATTCACTCCCCCTATGATCAGAAAGAACGACTGCGCGCCGGAATTTGGAACTAGTGCGGAGGAACCACCTTCCGCCAACTCGCGGTCTGCGGCCTCCACGGATCCTGGCCGCGCTGATGATCGGATGGATGTCCGGCGCGGCGGTACCGGCCTTCGCGGGGGGCGTGTCCACCGGGGCAGGCCCGGAGGGCCCCGCCCAGAAGGCGCATGCCCCCGCCGGCGGGAAGCCGGCCCCGGTGGTCATCGCCATATCCGGGAACAGCGGTCCCACGATGTGCCAGGAATGCGCGGCAAGCCGGCCCGGGCCTACCGGTCCAAAGACGCCATGGATGCGTGGCATCGCACCGTCGCGATGCTCAAGGAACACCAGCCACTGCCGTAACGGTCCGCTGGGAGCGCGGCCTGGCTTCCGCACTCTGGGTAGACAACCTCCTCCAGGTTTTCGGGCGGAAAGGTCCTGAATGCCCCATACTTTGGCACCGCTTTCGACTGGAGTTCCCATGAAAAACTGCGCGAGTTGCCGGAACCTCGACCTGGACGCAGATGGCGCCTACTGCCAGAGACAGGACGCGCCCCTGGACCCTGAAGCGATCGGCGACAGGAACGATTGCGAATTCCAGGTCCCCGTGCCGATTCCCAAATCAGCTTAACGTAAGCCTTTCCAGGATGGGCGGATCCGGCTACATGGTGGCGGCCGGAATCTTCTTGTCCGCCCCACGTTCGATCGGGAGGCCGACCATCGAGCCGTACTCGGTCCAGGAGCCGTCATAGTTCTTCACATGCTCCAGGCCCAGCAGGTAGGTGAGGACGAACCAGGTGTGGCTGGAACGCTCCCCGATCCGGCAATAGGCGATGGTGGGAAGCGAGGGTTCCAGCCCGGCCTCGACGAAATAGAGATGCCTCAGTTCATCCATCTCCTTGAAGGTGCCGTCGGCCCGGACCGCGGAGGACCACGGAACGCTCTTCGCTCCCGGAATATGGCCGGCCCGCTGCGCCGTCTCCGATAGCCCCGGAGGGGCCAGGATCCTGCCGGTGAATTCGTCAATGCTTCGGACATCCACCAGATTCTGGCGGACTCCTTTCAGGACCTCCTGGACCCGCGCCCGGATGGAAGCGTCGGGCGCCTTGGCGGAATAGGGGGTCGGGGTGACCGGCGCCACCTGGGTCGTGAGCGGACGGTCGGCCTCGTTCAGCCATTTCATGCGCCCGCCGTCCATCAGGCACACCTCCTTGTGGCCGTATATCTTGAATAGCCACAGGGCGTATGCCGCGAACCAGTTGTTGTTGTCACCATACAGCACCACCCGGTCCCGGCTGGAGATGCCCGCGCCGCCCAGCAAGGCTTCAAAGGCGGGTTTGTCCAGGATGTCCCGGGTGACCTGGTCCTGGAGCTGGGTCTGCCAGTTGAACCCCACGGCGCCCGGGATATGGCCCGCATCGTAGGCCTGGGTGTCCACATCCACCTCGACCAGTTTGATCCCGGGCGTCCCCAGGTTCTGGAATACCCACTCGGTCGTCACCAGCATTTCAGGGTGCACGTATTTGTTCATTCCTTCCTCCTTCCCATGGGCCCAGGGTCGGGCCATTGCGCGACGGCGTTCAGGGCGCCGTGCCTCCGGCCAGATCCGGAAGGTGCCGGACCATGGCGGACAGGTATTTGAAGACATTGTCGGGGAAGATCATCACGCCCAGCCCGGTCGTTTCCCGCTCGATCACCCGGCGGGCTCCTTCGAGGACCAGCCCTGAACTCGGCCCGGCCAGGAGACCCTCCTGGCGGGCAAGGGCCAACGCGCCGGTGTAGGCGAGTTCGAAATCCACCTCGAGGATTTCATCCAGCAGCTCAGGGCTGAACAGCCTGGACACCTGGAGTTCCGCCACGTTGCGCAGCCCCGGAACGTCATGGCCTTCACTGGGCTGGATCGCCACCACCTTGACCGCCGGATTCTTCTCCTTCAGGAACCGGGCGCAGCCGGTGGCGGTCCCGCAGGTGCCGAGGGTCACGAACAGATGGGAAATCCCGCCCCTGGTCTGGCGCCACAGTTCCGGACCCGTTGTCTCGTAGTGGGCCTGGGCGTTCAGTTCATTCTCGTACTGGTTGGGCATCGCGTAGCGCTCTCCCTCGGCCTTGGCGCGGGTCTTGGCCAGGTTGATGGCGCCTTCGCCCATTCCCGGACTCGGGCAGAGGGCGTCTTTGACCACATCCAGGTCCGCCCCGGCGATCCTGAGCAGCACCTTCTTCTCCAGGGGGACCCGGTTGGGCACCACCGCCCGCATCCGGAAACCGAGCACCGCGGCCATCGCGGCCATGCTGATCCCGGTGTTGCCTGAAGTGGGTTCCACCACTCCGCGGCGTTCGGTGAGCACGCCCCGTTCGGCCATATCGCGCAAAAGGAACCAGGCCGCGCGATCCTTGACCGAGCCGAAGGGGTTCATCCACTCGAGCTTGGCAAAGAGGGTGAAACCGGGCACGGGGTTGAGGCGATTGATCCGGACCAGGGGAGTAGGATTCTCAGCACTCGGAAGGGCCTGGAGGACGTTGTCGTAAACCCGCTCGTCAGTTGCCATCGAACACCCCCGGCCGCTGTTGAGGAAAGGGCCATGGCGTCGCCAAAACGACTGAAGTAATATACTATCTTGATTGACTTTGTCAACTTCTGGAAATCAAGTTGGACGGCGGGATTCCGGCTTCACAGGGCACGGCGATGTTGCACTTGGCGCAGCCATACCGGGGCCGGAAGCGGGACAGGACCTCCCGGTCGATGTAGCCCCCGCATAGCGCGTGGTCCTTGCCCGCGCCGGAAATGGCCGCAGGGGGGCACCGCCGGATGCAGGCGCCGCATCGGCCCCCGTTCAGGAACAGGCAGTATTCGTCGTGCCTCGCGTAGGGTCGCGGGGTGGCCGGCAGAGCCAGGGTGGTGACCACGCTTCCGAGCCGGCCGGCAGTTCCCCTGGCCGTGATCAGGGCCCGGTGCAGGCCGAACGTGCCCAGTCCGGCCACCATCGCCGCATGCCGCTCGGACCAGTTGGCCACCCGTGCGGTCACCTTGAAGCGGGGATCCAGGCAGGGGGCGCAGGCCCGGGCCCCTCTCTGGACCAGGAACTCCACCAGGAAGGTGCGCACGGCTTCATTGAGAGCCTCCCCGTCGATCCGGGCGGAGACCCAGGCCTCCGAGGGCAACCCGGGCCGTTTGTTGGTATCCCGCAGTTCCTGGGTGAATGGAAGGAAATAGGCGAGGATCGACCTGCAACCGGCCAGCCATTGCTCGGGCTGCATGAAACGCTCGCCCAGGATCTGCGGTTCGGGGAACCGGGCGAACAAGAGGTCGTCGGCCGAAGCCACGGCCAGGATCGGATCATCGTACATCCGCATCCCGCCATGGGCGGCCAGGGCATTGCCGGGGGCCTGGCGAACAAAGTCCGTGATCGCCTGGAGAATCTCCTGTTCGAGCTTCCGCGGCTCCATTCACGCCTCCATTCCGGGAAAGTATCTCAGGATTCGGGCAGGCTCTTCCAGGTCATCTGCCTCAGCGTCTGGTCCAGCGTTTCGTGCTGCACCTTTGCCACTTCGAACCCGAGCCGGCGGAAGGTGAGCTGCAGGACCGGGCCGATCGCGAAGGCGGCCAGGACGGTTCCGACGCCGACCATCCCGCCCAGCAGCCATCCCGAGATGACGGCCGCCAGTTCGATGCTGCTCCTGCAGACGCCGACCGCCAGCCCCGTCCTCCGGGTCAAAGCCACCATCAGGCTGTCCCGGGGGCCGGCGCCAAAACCCGAGCCGATATAGAAATAAGAGCCCAGCGCGATCACGAAGAGGCCTGCCAGCAGCAGTGGAAGCCCCAGCCACCAATGGGTCATGGGCGCCACCCACCCCAGCCGGAGGAGCATATCCATGAATACCCCGATCAGGACCATGTTCAGCAGGGTCCCAAGCCCGAGCTTCTCGCCCAGGGCAAAGGCGGCCAGGACAATCAGCAGTCCCGTGATGATGGAGATGTTGCCGATGGTGATGCCCACGGCTTTCCCGAGCCCGGCATGGAAGACCTCCCAGGGCGCGTAGCCCAGATGGGCTTTCATCGTCATGACAATGCCCAGCGCATAGAGGAATAGTCCCAGCAGCAGCCTGGAGAGCCGATCCATCAGTTTCCTCATCCCTGCCCTTTCTCCAATCCGACCCATGGTGGGCCCAGCCCGTTCTCAAAAGCAGGAACATCCGCCGGCTTATGCGGCGATGACCAGGGAAAGTATCCCACACAACGGCACTCCGGCTCTCCCGAGGCAGCAGGGCCTTGTGTCAGGTTGCTTGATGGGAAAATCAAGGTGATGGCTGAAATGCTGCCGCATGGCGGTGCTGCCGCGCGTCCATCCCGGAAATGGGACAAAGATGGGACTGGCATTGCGGACGTGCCGCGGGCACCATTTGCAGGAGACGGAATCCATCAACCATTGGGGGGGGCATCATGGGCGACAAGGGCGGCAAGAAGGACAAGGAAAAGGGCCAGAAGCAGAAGGCCGCGAGCCAGATCGAGAAAGTGAAGACCAAGCAGGAAAAGGACCCCAAGAAGAAGCCCTGAGGCATCCAGGTTCCGGACGACTACGGCGCTTTGGGCGGATAGTCCGGCCGGTGGCTTGGCATCCGGTGCTGGCGCCGCGTAGGCACCGTGTTGACGAACCCGGACATGAAATTCAGATCGGAAACATCCGGGCCTCGCCAGGAAACCTTCATGATCGTGATTCCGTTCGCGGGGGTCTTGCTGGGGAAGGTGATCGAGAGGGTCCGGCTGGCGCCGTCATCGAGCACGACCCAGGCAGCACCGTCATGGATGGCTGGATCGATAGCCTCGGGCAGGGTGGGAATCCGGTCCCGCCATTTCCGGATCAGGTCCAGGAAATAGGATTCATCCGCATATTTGGCCTCGAACAGAGGCGTCTCATGGAAGAGTTCCAGAGAGCCGGAATCGGTCTTGATGAGCTCAGTCATCCGCCGGACCTGGTCCCACTCCGGAAGCAGGGTGGCCTCCTGGGTCGTGAAAGGCCCGGACATCGGAATCTCCAGCTGGGTCCGGTGCCCCGGATAGGCGCTGGTCCCGCCGCCCAGGAGCATCGGGCTGAAATTCAAGCCTGCGAACGCGAACAGCCAGACCTTGCGGACCATTCCCATGGCGAGCTCCGATCCCGTATCTGCCAATTATGAGCAGTTACGGAAATAGAATGGCCGATGCCGGAATTGGTTGAGCCCCGCTTCCAGGGGCTCCCGGCGAAGGCCGCCGGGAGCCCCTGGAAGCGGGCCCCGCCTACTTGGTGGTCTTGCGGCTGGAGATATCGAACCACACCGCCAGCAGCAGGATCAGGCCCTTGATGATCATCTGGAACTGGGTCTCGATGTTCAGCAGCTGCATGCCATTGTTCAGCGAGCCCATGACCAGGGCGCCGATGATGGCGCCGATGATGGTGCCCTCGCCGCCCAGGGTGGAGGTGCCGCCGATGATCGCCGCGGCGATGGCGTCCAGTTCGAACAGGTTGCCGGCGGAGGCGGTGGCCGAGTTGAGCCGGGCGGTGAACACGATCCCGGAGATGGCCGACAGCAGGCCCATGGCGATGAAGATGGTCATGTTCAGCGCCCGGATGTTGATGCCCGACAGCCGCGCGGCCTCCTTGTTGCCGCCGATGGCGTAGACGTGGCGGCCGAAGACCATCTTGGTGCTGATGAAGTTGAACAGGAGCACCAGGATCGCCACCACCACGATGGCCCAGGGGATGCCGCGGTACATGATCATGAAGTAGAAGAAGACCATGATCATGGCCGACAGGAAGGCGATCTTGGCCGCCTGCAGCGGCACCGACAGCACTTCGAAGCCATAGCCCTTGCGCCGGGCCCGGTTGCGCAGCTCCAGGACGATGAACACCACCACCGCCAGCAGGGCGATGATCAGGGTCAGGTCATGGAAGGGCACCTGGCCTTCCTGGTTGCCCACCTTGCCGATGAGGAACAGCTGGGGAATGTAGCCGACGCCGATGGCGGTGAAATTGTCGTGCAGCGGGGCGATGGTCTGGCCCCCGGTGACCAGGATGACCATGCCGCGGAACATGCCCCAGCCGGCCAGGGTGACGATGAAGGCGGGCACGCCCTTGAAGGCGATCCAGTAGCCCTGCCAGAGCCCCACCAGGAGCCCGACGCCCAGCGCGGCCAGGATGGAAGGCACCGTGCCCCAGTGCCAGAAGCACTGCACGTAGGCCGCCACCGCGCCGCAGAAGCCTGCGACCGAACCTACCGAAAGGTCGATGTGGCCGGCGACGATGACCAGCACCATGCCGACCGCCAGGATGGCGATGTAGCTGTTCTGGACCATCAGGTTGCTGATGTTTCTCGGGCTGATGAAGATGCCCTTGGTCAGGTAGGTGAAGATCGCCCATATGCCCAGCAGGGCGATGAACATGGCGTACTGTTTCAGGTTGTGGGAAAAACCCGCCCGGAGCTCACCCATCAAGCCCGGTTTCTGGTCCTGCTCCGACATGTTATTTCCCCCCTGTGGCGTAGTACATGCATTTTTCCTGGGTGGCTTCCTGCCAGGGCAGATCCCCGGTCAGGCGCCCTTCGTGAAGCACCAGGATCCGGTCGCTCATGCCCAGGACCTCCGGCAGTTCCGACGAGATCATGACGATGGCCACGCCATTGTCCACGAGCTGGTTCATGATGCTGTAGATCTCGAACTTGGCGCCGACGTCGATGCCGCGGGTCGGCTCGTCCAGGATCAGGATGGACGGTTCGGTCAGCAGCCACTTGGCCAGCACCACCTTCTGCTGGTTGCCGCCCGAAAGGTTCTTGACCTGCTGCTCGATGGACGGGGTCTTGATGGCCAGCCGCTTGACATAGCGGTTGGTGACCACGACCTCCTGCAGGATGTTGATGACCCCGGATTTGGACAGCTGCTGGGCGGGATCTTCGGCCACCCCGGACTTGCTGGAATCGATCTGCAGGGAAGCCAGGGTGATATTGGACAGGACATCCATCCCCAGGACCAGGCCGTTGCCCTTGCGGTCCTCGGAAAGATAGGACAGGCCGTTCTGGATGGCGTGGCGGGGTTCCCTGATGTCCACCGGCCGGCCGTGGATGGACACCTCGCCCTGGTGCCTGGAGCCGTAGGCGCCGAACAGGCTCATGAAGAGCTCGGTCCGGCCGGCCCCCATCAGCCCGGCGATGCCCAGGATCTCGCCCTTGCGGATCTGGAACGAGACATCCTTGATGACTTCCTTCTCCACCAGTTCCGGGTGCCAGACGGTCCAGTTCTTCACCTCCATCACCACCTCGCCCGCCTGGTGGGGCTTGCGCGGGTAGCGCTGCTCGAGGGTGCGGCCGACCATCATGCTGATCATCTTGGCCTCGGTCATGCCGCCGTCCTCGTCCATGGCCTGGGACTTGACGGTCTGCCCGTCCCGCAGCACGGTGACGCTGTCGGCGATGGACAGCACCTCCTCGAGCTTGTGCGAGATGTAGATGCAGGTGACGCCCTTGGCCTTGAGCTGGCGCAGGATGTTCAGGAGGTGCCTGGAGTCCTCCTCGTTGAGCGCGGCGGTGGGCTCGTCGAGGATCAGGATCTCGGCGTTCTTGGCCAGGGCCTTGGCGATCTCCACCAGCTGCTGCTTGCCCACGCCGATATTGACCACCTTCTCCATGGGATCGATGGCCAGGCCGACCTCGCCGAGCCATTTCCGGGCTTCCACCAGGGCCAGGTCCCAGTTGATGACCCCGTTCCGGGCAATCTCCGAGCCGAGGAAGATGTTCTCGGTGATGGAGAGCTGCTTGACCAGGGCCAGCTCCTGGTAGATGACCACCACCCCGGCGCGCTCGCTGTCCTTGATGGTATGGAACTGCCGTTCGGTGCCCTTGATGATGAGCTTGCCGGTGTAGCTGCCATAGGGGTACAGGCCGGACAAGACCTTCATGAGGGTCGATTTGCCCGCGCCGTTTTCCCCCACCAGGGCATGGATCTCGCCCTTCCTGACCCGGAAGTTGACCGAATCGAGGGCCCGGACACCGGGAAATTCCTTGGAGATGTTTTCCATCTCGAAAATATGTTCGCTCATACGAAGACGTTACACCCCAGGATGGGCAGTTGCCATGAAGGGATCTTGATAACATCTGGCATTTCTTGACGCGCCGGACCCCCGTCCGGGCCGGGATCAGCACGGGTTTTGCCCCAATAAAATGCGGTTACGGCTTCGGCCGGCGTTCGGGCGGAACGTGGCGGTAGACATCCTCGAACCGGTGGAAACCATCCTTGATCACGGTGTCCATCATGTTGGCCCGGGTCACCGCCAGCACATCCAGCAGCAGGGTGGGGACATCGTGGCTGCCGTCGTTCATGGCGCTGGTGGCCGGCAGCGCCTCGCGCCGCGCCAGGCGCACCGCCATCTCCGCCCCGAGGGTGGCCAGGCGCGGAATGGGCTTGTAGATGGTGGCGAGCTGGGTGCCCTCCACGACCCGCTGGCAGGCCGAGAGTTCCGCATCGTGCCCGACCACCAGGACCTGTCCGGCCAGGCGGTGCTCGGCCAGGACCTTGATCGCCGCCTCGGCCAGGAAATCGTTGGCACAGAGGATGGCCTCGGGATACAGCCCGGACCGGACCACGTCCGGGGCGTTGAGCGCCGCTTCCACCGCCTGGGTGGCCTCCTCGTTGGACCAGTTCTCCAGCCAGACCTCCCGCAGCAGGCGGTAGCGGCCGGAGGCCAGGCTGTCGGCCAGGACCTGATGGATGCCCTGGCTGTACAGATGGGCGTTGTTGTCGTGCCTGGAGCCGTTGATGATCATGATCCGGCCCGATTTCAGGTGGTCCTGCAGCACCCCGGCGATCAGCGAGCCGACCTTCAGGTTGTCGAACGAGACATACAGGTCGACCCCGGCGTTCTCCACCAGGCGGTCGTAGGCGACCACCGGGATCCCGGCGGCGCGGGCCTGGAGGATGGCGGGCCCGATCCGGACCGAGTCGTTGGCGACGACGACGATCGCATCCACCTTGCGGCCGACCAGCCATGCGATCTGCCGGGCCTGGACTTCGCTGTCCTCGTTGGCCACCTGGAACAAGACCTCGGCGCCCAGTTCGTGGACCCGGTTCATGAAGACATCCCGGTCCCGCAGCCAGCGTTCCACCACCAGGCTGTCCATGGCGAAGCCGATGGTCACCCGCCTGGATCGGGCGAGGCTGGCGTCGGTGCCCCGGCCGCAGGTCGCCAGTCCGGCGCAGACCGCCAGGACCAGGGACAGCCGCTGCAGAATCAGAAGCAGTGATTTCATGATTGCCCTCTCTCAGGTGCGGGCGAATTCTCGGGGGGTCAGGCCGGTGATGCGCTTGAACAGCCGGCTGAAGTAGTTGGGATCGGTGTAGCCGAGGTCGTGGGTGACCACCTTGATGCTCAGGCCCCGCTTGAGCATGTCCCGGGCGTGGTTCATGCGGATCCGGGTCAGGTAGTTGACGAAGGATTCGTGCATCTCCTCCGAAAAGGTCCGGCTGAGGTACTGGGCGCTGACCCCCGCGGCCCGGGCGGCATCCTCGAGGGAGATGGGGATGCGGAAATGCTGCTCGACGAACGCCAGGGTCTTCTCCACCACCGGGGTGTGCTCCCGGGTCCGGCGGCCGTTCCAGAGGGTGGCGAGCCGCCCGCCCCAGTCGAGCAGGCACTCCTGCCACTCGGAGGGCGAGTCCAGGCCGGCCAGCCCCGGAGTCCCGAGCTGCTCGGCGTCCAGGGGAGCGCGATGCCCCACGGCATGCAGCAGCACCACCGCGCTGCGCTGGAAGATGGCCAGCACCTCGGCCTGGGGCCGGCTTTCGGCCAGCAGGCGGGCGTAGTCGGCCAGGGCCCGGTTGAAATCGCCCTCGCTGCGGTAGAGCAGCGTCTCCACCAGCCGCCGCTCGGCGTCCCAGGGAAAGCCTCCGGTCTCGCCCAGCACCTGCTCCCGCCGGAGTTCGGCCAGCACCGCCTGCCGGGACAGATCGAGGTCGGCGGGCTTGTGGCAGCTGCCCAGGATGATCCGCAGTTCCGGGTCCGGCAGGAGCGACAGCGCCGCCCCCCTGATCAGGGCCGCCAGGGCCTCGGCGTCCTGGGCCTCGGGCAGGGGGACATAGACCCAGAGCCGGTCCGGCCCCTCCGGAGCGAGCAGCACCCGGATCCGGTACTGCAGGCTGGTGCGCAGCCGCTCGGCCTGGCGGGCAATGTCCGGATACTGCAGGTAGACCAGCCGCCCGCCGTTGGGCAGCAGGTTGAAGATCCGGAAGAAGGCCATCAGGCGGGACTCGAACTCGGCGGCGTCGAGCCGGCCGCGGCGCTCGATCAGGCGGAAGAACTCGGGTTCGAGCAGGTATTCGCTGGCTTCGAGCATCTCGAGCCGGGTCAATTCGCTCGAGCGTTTCCGGCTGTTCAGGCGCAAGGCGCCCAGGCATTTTTCCAGGATCTCGAGGAATTTGTCCTTGTTGATCGGCTTCTGCACATAATCGCGGACCCCGAGGTGGAAGGCCTCCTTGGCGATGTCGAAGCGCTCGTAGGCCGTGACCAGGATGAAATGCGCCTCGGGCAGCTGGCCGTGGATCTCGCGGATGGCGTCGAGTCCGGAGATGCCCGGCATGTTCACGTCCATCAGGACCAGGTCCGGCTTCAAGGCCAGGGCCTGTTCGATGGCCTGGCTGCCGCTCCGGGCGCGGCCGCAGACGGCCAGCTCGGTGAAATGGCGTTCGATGAGATGCTGCAGCCCATCGAGGACTGGCTGTTCATCGTCAACAATCAGGACTTTGAACATGGTCTCCCTTCTCGGCCAGAGGCAGGCGGAAACGGATCCGCGTGCCCCGGCCCGGCTGGCTTTCGATGGTGACGATGTCCGGATCGGCGAAATGCAGCCGCATCCGGGAGATGACGTTGGTCAGGCCGATGCCGTTGGATTTCCGGGAGATGTCCTCGTCGGCCAGGGCGTCGGAGGCCGGAGCCTCGAAGGCACCGTCGCCGGCCGCCAGGATCCGCTCGAGCCGCTCCGGCGCAATGCCGGCGCCGTTGTCGGTCACCGCCAGATGCAGCCAGCCGTCGCCGGAGCTGACCGAGATCTCCACCCAGCCGCCGGATTCGCGGTCGCGCAGGCCATGGGTGATGGCGTTCTCCACCAGCGGCTGCAGGATCATCGCCGGCATCATCGGATCCGGGCAGGGCGAGGGCAGGTCGACCCGGAAATCGAACCGGTCGGCGAAGCGGATCCGCATGATGTAGATGTAGCTGTCGATGCTGTCCAGCTCGCCGGAGAGGGGGATCAGCCGGTCCAGGGTCCGGATGTTGTGGCGGAAGACATCGGCCAGATGCTCGATGTAGAGGCGGGTATGGTCGGCGTCCTCGAGGATCGCCAGCTGGACTCCGGTGTTGAGGGTGTTGAACAGGAAGTGGGGATTCACCTGGGCCTGGAGGGCGTGCAGTTCGGCCACCTTCAGCAGGTTCTTGATGCGCAGGTTGTCCAGGCGCTCGGTCATCAGCCGGTTCTCGATCTCGGCCCGCTCGGTCAGTTCCTCGATGTTGCGGACGATGGCGTTGCGCATGGTCTCGAAGGTGACGGTGAGCAGCCCGATCTCGTCCTTGCGCCGGTACGGGGCGATGCCCACCCCGTAGTTGCCCTCGGCGATCTGCTGGGCCGACCTGGCCAGCCGGGACAGCGGGCCGGTCAGGCGCCCGGAGAACCAGAAGCCGAGGATCACCCCCAGGGTCATCAGCGAAAGCAGCATCAGGATATTGAACAGCTGCAGGGTGGCGAGCTGGTCGGCGAACAGCTGGCCCTGGCGGCTGCCTTCCAGGTAATCCGCCTGGATCAGGTCGGCCGTGGTCTGGCGGATGAACCCGAGGATGCGTTCCGACCGGCCGAAGGCGGCGGTGTAGGCGGGAATATCGCGCCCGCGCTTGGCGTTGATGGCGTCCTCGGTGGCGTGCAGGTAGGACTGGATCAGCTCGACCAGATCCTCCCGGAGCAGACTGGAGCGGTCCCAGGTGAGGGTCCGGTCCAGGCCCCAGACGGTGGTGTAGAGGTTCTGCGACCGGGTCCAGTATTCCTTCAGGGTCGAGTAGTTCTTGGTGGAAAGGTAGGTCTCCAGCAGGTTGCCGAGGGTGATCGTCTGGTCCTGCAGTTCCAGGTAGGGCCGGCTGCGCTCCAGGATCCGGGTCATGCCGCGCAGGTAGATCTTGGAGTTGAGCTGGTTGTAGAGGCTGGCCATGCCCAGCACCAGCGTGCTGAACACGCTGAACAGGAACACCCGGGTCCGCAGCTGGTGGCGGGAGGCCTTGCCCGTCATCGGAGCGGCAGATCCAGGCTGCTCCGGGTGACCAGCCGGATGCCGGGATCGAGGAAGCTGGAACTGTTGTTGCTGGCCCTCAGCTCCACCAGGGAATCGATGCTCAGGCGGCCGATGTTCTCCGGATTGCGCAGGATGGTGGCGGCGATGATGCCCTTCCTGAGGTAGTCGACCAGCTCCGGCGGGTCGTCGACGCCGATGATCAGCACCTGGCCGACCCGGTTCTGGTCGACCAGGTGCTGGGCGGCGGCGATGGCGTCCTTGGACGAGGTGAAGAACAGGACGCTGATTTCCGGGTGGTTGTCGATCAGGTCGGCGGTGATCTCCTCGCTGGACGGCGCTTCGGGCCGGTCGTTGCGGGTTTCGGTGATCCGCCGCTGGCCGCCGCGCTTCAGGGCCTGGGCCAGGCCGGCGAGGATGCTCTGGTTGTAGATGTCGCTGGCCGCCGGGTCCGGCTGGCTGAGCACGACCCCGATCCGGGCGCCATCCGCGCTGTTCTGCTCGATGAATTCGCCGGCCTTGAGTCCGAGGCTGAAGCCGTTGGTGCCGACGAAGGTCTGGCGCTTGCTGGCGGGGGAATCGGTGGCCAGGGTGATGACCGGGATCTGGCTGGCCACCGCCTGGTTGATCAGCCGGACATATTCGGGATTGGCCGAACCGGGGATGATCAGGCCGCCGGGCCGGGCGGTGATGGCCAGTTCCAGGGTGCGCAGGGCGATTTCCCGGTCCTGGGCGATGGGCAGGGGGCGGAACTCCAGGGCCAGGCCGTGCCGCCGCGCGTTCTTCTCCAGGGCTTCGGCGACCTGGCGGTAGAAAGGATCGTGGGTTTCCGGCAGCAGGACGATGGCACGCCAGACTGGGTGGGTGCTGGCCATCGGCAGGCTGGAGCCGCTGGCGGCGATGTCCATGAGATAACGGACCGACATGGCGCTGGCGAGCAGAAAAAGCACCAGTATGCAGCCGGTCAAGGCGATGGAAAGGGGTTTCATCGCCCCAGGTTAGCATCCGGGCCGGACCCGATCAGCCCGTATTCGGCCGCAACAGGATGATTTTGCGGGCAAGATCGTCCTCACCCGCGGCACGGCGGACGGCCCGAACCCATAAAGCGGTAAGCAAGTGGCATAACTCTCTCCATTACAGGCCCTGCGGGGAGAGGTAGCGTGAAGCAACGGAACCGTTTCCGCATCCCCCAAGGAGGACTTTCATGAAGATGTCCCTCATCAGCGCCCTGCTGCTGGCTGGTTCGACCCTGCTTCCCCTCGGTCTCGGCGCCGCGCCCATCAAGGTCGGCCTCTCCCTGCCCACCCAGCGCGAAGAGCGTTGGGTTCGCGACAAGGGCGTCATGGAAGCCTATGCCAAGACCCTCGGCATCGACCTGAAGGTCGCCGTCGCCGACGCCGACATGGCCCAGCAGGCCCAGCAGGTCGAAAACCTGATCTCCCAGGGCGTACAGGTCCTGATCCTGGCCCCCCATGACGGCGCCGCCGCCGCGTCCCTGGTCACCAAGTGCAAGGCCGAAGGCATCCAGGTGGTCGCCTATGACCGCCTGATCATGAACACTCCCGACCTGGCCGTGTATGTCTCCTTCGACAACTTCGGCGTCGGCGTCCAGCAGGGCAACTTCCTGGCCGGCCTGGCCAAGAAGGGCCTGAAGGGCAACCTGATCGTCATGTCCGGCGCCCCCACCGACAACAACGCCAAGCTGTTCAAGGATGGCGCCATGTCCGTGCTCAAGCCCCTGATCGACAAGGGCACCTTCAAGGTCGTCACCGACCAGGCCGTGGACAACTGGCTCCCCGCCAATGCCCTGTCCATCACTGAGAACGCCCTCACCGCCAACAAGAACAACATCCAGGCCATCCTGGCTCCCAACGACGGCACCGCCGGCGGCGCCATCCAGGCTCTGACCGCCCAGGGTCTGGCCGGCAAGGTTCCCATCACCGGCCAGGACGCCGAAGCCGCCGCCGCCAAGCGCATCATGGCCGGCACCCAGTCCATGACCATCTACAAGGACACCCGCGTTTCCGCCAAGGCCGCGGTCGACGCCGCCATCGCTCTGGTCAAGGGCGGCGACGCCCTGAAGAAGATGGTCAACGGCACCCCGATCGACAACGGCGCCGCCAAGATCCCCTACGTGTCCGTGCCCGTGACCATCGTCACCAAGGCCAACATCAAGGTTCTGACCGACTCCGGCTACCTGAAGGCCTCCGACCTGCAGTAGGTCTGGACCTTCCTGGTCGACCAGGAAACATGAAGCCACCGGCGGGCGTACGAATCCTCGTACCCCGCCGGTCTTCTGCATGGGCCCAGGGCACGGATGCGCCTCCGCCATTCTGATGGAGGCGCCCGTCCCGGCTTTTCCGTCTCACACGTAACTAGTTAATTACAATTTAGTAATACATATGGCCCAGAAACTGCAATGGCATACCCGGGCGAGGATCCTCTTGCCTTCCGGGCCGGCACCCTTGTCCCTCCGAGTCGTTGGATGGCAGTCGCCGCCACCTCTGCCGTTCCCTCCATCGAAAGGCCAAAGCCATGAACATCACCTTGTCGGGACTGATCATCCTCATCCTGATCGCAGCAGTCTGCGGCGCCATCGGCAAGGCGATCGCGGGCAGCGTCCGCGGCGGCCTGATCGTCTCCACGGCTCTGGGCTTCATCGGCGCCCTGGTGGGGCCATGGATCGCCCGCTCGCTCAAGCTCCCCGAGCCCTTCGTGGTCACCGTCGACCGGCATCCGTTTCCGATCCTGTGGTCCATCATCGGCGCGGCCTTGATGGTGGCCCTGCTCCACCTGTTCTTCCGCCGGCGGTGGAGTCTGCTGTCCCGCTAGACATCATGTATTGGCCCGGCACATCCAGAACGTGTCGGATCAACAATCACCCGGGGGCTCTGCCCCCAGGCCCCCGGGATTTATTGCATAAAGCCCAGAAACTGTAGGAGGGGGACCCGGAA
>Ga0316217_10001168_pt1 | contig 35262 bp, 25 predicted proteins | sample 1anoAmetaG_FD_203633 | JGI IMG/M metagenome (GOLD analysis project Ga0316217, IMG submission 203633) | Freshwater microbial communities from Trout Bog Lake, Wisconsin, USA - 1anoA | ecosystem: Environmental > Aquatic > Freshwater > Lake > Hypolimnion/Profundal zone | place: USA: Wisconsin...
AGTTATTACCGTATTGAAATCAGGTAATTTCCAAATGTTTACCCCATGTTTACCCCGAAATAGAAAAAGGCTCGTAACCAATTGATTATCAAGCCTTTTAACTTTATTTTCGTGAACCGGATTGGATCACTGCTACTATATTCGTTTGCATCATAATACGCTGTAAATCAATATAAATAAGGAATAGCATTTTTACTTTATGCTATAAAAAGCAAATAAAAGTATCAAAATAAATAAAATGTTTACCCCATTGTTTACCCCACTTTGCATTTAATTGCTTATATTTGTAGTGAATAAAAAGCAAATCAGATGGCAAGCGTATTAATGGTTTTCAGAAAAGATAAACTCAATAAAAAAGATGAAGCTCCCGTTCATTTTCGTATTATCAAAGACAGAAAAATCAGTTACATTTCTTCTGGCTTAATGATCCATAAGGACTTTTGGGATGAAGCTAAAAATAAAATAAAAGGCAAGCATCCTAACAGTGCAAGATTCAATTCTTTCTTGTCTAATAAATTTAATGAGATACAAGACCAGGTGTTTGAGCATGAAACAGTTTCAAAGTCAAACACTACAAAACAATTGAAGGAGCAAGTATTTGGCAAGAAGCCAGTACTGTTCTTTCCTTTTGCCGAAGAATCAAACAATGAATTCTCAGCTGCAGGTAAAATTGGCACTTATGACAAAAACAAAGGCATATTAGAAAAGCTACGTAAATATGTAGGCAATTCCAATTTGACTTTTCAGGATATAAATGCAGACTTTTTATATAAGTATGAAAGCTATATGAGAAACAAGTTGAGTAACAAGACAAACACTTGTATAAACAACTTCAAGTTTATAAACCAGATGTTTAAGAAGGCTTACAACCATGACTTAATAGAACTTACTATTAATCCATTCAACAAATTTAAAATTAAGGAAGAGAAAACCCAAAGAGGGTATCTAACAGAAAAAGAGTTGGAGATAATTGAGAATTACCAGCCTACTCCAGGTACTAAAGTTGTGATTCATAAGGATATGTTTGTATTTGCTTGTTACGCAGGTGGTATCAGAGTTTCAGATTTATTGCAATTAAAGTGGAAAGATTTTGATGGTTCAAATCTCAATATAACTATGAAGAAAACAGGCGGTCAGATTTCCATAAAAGTGCCCAATAAAGCATTGGTTATTTTGGAAAAGTACCGTCCTGAAAATGTAAGTCCAAACCAATTCATTTTTCCGATATTTCCTCCAGATCTTAATTTGGACGATCCTCGGGCTTTAGATACTGCAATTAGCAGATGTACTGCTTTAGTAAATAAAAACCTGTATGACATAGCTAAAAAAACTAAGATGAATAAACACCTTAGTTTCCATATAAGCCGCCATACATGGGCAACCAGAGCATTAAGGAAAGGTATTAGTATTGATAAAGTTTCAAAATTAATGGGTCATGCTCAGATCAGAGAAACACAGATTTATGCCAAAATTGTCAACGAAGAATTAGATAAAGCAATGGATGTGTTCAATAATTAGGCAAACTACTGCAACTTTGTGCACCTGAATACCTTTTTATATGGATAACAGATTGTATTTCTTTGATATTGTAGAGCAATGCCTGGCAGATGAAGCATATCAGAAATGTATGGCTTTTTCTGAAGATGATATGCTTTTAGGGTTAACTGATTATGAGGTTGATAAAATTATAATGTCAAAAGTATTTGGAAGCGTTCAGGAAAAAGTCTATGACTTTATTAATAAAAAAAATAATATTCAGATTCATAAGTTTTTTACTTTCTCATTAATTCAACTTGAAACCCATAATCCTTCAAATAGAATAAATAATATAAAAGATAAATTAAAAGCAAATCTTAGTGGTGGTAATGAACAATCTGATCTTCCTTTAGATGAAAAGGAGCTATATGTTATCAATCGGTTCTTAAAAAGTTATAAAAGTAAATTCTTCGATTTTGATATACAGATTACAAAGTTAAATGATGACTTTAAATCCGGCTTACTAGGCAATAATAATTTTATTCCACCAATTCAGGAAACACAGCTTCCTGCCATTAAATATGAAAGCTTTAATATTTTCATTAAGCAATTAGAATACAACTATCCTTATGATATTTCCCCCCTTGGCTTCAAATATACCATGAAAGATAACCTGAATTATTTGAGTAAAGAAATATTCAGCAATTTAGTAGTCATGGATAAAGAGGCCAAAAAACCATACTTAAATCAGATAAAGTATGATATTCAGAATAATAAACAGTATGCAGGTATAAATCTGGAAGACCTTAATATATGGCTTAAAAAATATAATATACCATCAGAAGAATGGATTCGGTTTGATAAAGAAAATAATGAGCTTTATAGTATGCTCAATAGGATGCCCCCCGACATGGATGAAGAATTTGAAGATGGATTTAATCATGATACCGGTTCAGTTCAAAATGAATTCTACAATTATTATTATGGGTTCTATATTGATGAAGCACTTAAACTTATTGATGAACAGTTGAATGAATTAAATCCCGCCCCTGTAACCGATGTTCAGGCAAAACAGACTGTAATTCCTGCCCATCCAAAACTGAATACTAATCTTACCGTTCCTCAGTTATCCTATCTTTTCAAGATGTTGATGGATATTCATCCTCCAATATTTACGAATAAAACCAAAAAAGAAATCTATCAGTTTATTGAAGCAAATTTTACCACCAAAGGCAAAGAAGAAACAGGTCCTACTGTAACCAAATTAAATAATTTATATAGCGATGTAGATAAACCATCCGCAAGATTCTGGGCAGATCATTTACGTAAAATGTTATCAGACGCACGTAAAGTATAAAATATATTTTATACCTAAAACCCTTACCAGCATTGCTTTTCCTTGGGGGTTGTACAACCCCTTACAACCTTTACAGATGCACTTTCATCGTCATTTTTGCATTGTCAGTTTTAAATAACAATAAAAAAAGTAAACAATGGAAGTCATTACAATGCAAACAGAAGCCTTCAATCAGATTGTAGCGAAAATTGAAGCATTAAACAACAAGTTAGAAGCCAAAGAAAAAGAGCCAAAAGAAAAGTGGCTCGACAACCAGGAGCTGATGGTTCTGCTCAAAATCTCCAAGCGTACTGCACAGACTTATCGTGATTCAGGTTTAATCTCATTCTCTCAGGTAGGAAATAAAATTTATTATCGCCTTTCCGATATTGAACTGCTGTTAAACAAGCATTACAATAAAGCATTCAAAAAATAGCCATCAATTGTTCAGTCAATTTGTAACAGTTTACAACTAAATTATTTCGTTATGAAAGCATCGATCTTTCAGAACTATGTCCAGTGGATAGAGGACAAATCATTAATTATTATTATCAAGTCCATCAAAGAAGGTAAGTATAAAGAACAGGTAAAAACAATTCGCAATCTGATTGCAAATGGCAAATTGGATGCTGCCGACAAACTAAAAAAGCAGTTACCAGCTTTCACGCCATCAGGTACTTTCAATAATGGTCGCAAAGCCGATCTGTTGACAGAGTATAGCAGCCACATTATTTTAGATGTAGATAAAATCACACCCGAACATGTGACTGATATTATCATAAAAGCTGCCTTAATTCCAAACACATTTGCAGCATTCATAAGTCCAAGTGGCAATGGAGTAAAAATCTTAGTGTATGTAAATAACCCGGGCGAGTATCACAAAACAGCCTATGCTCAGGCAGCAGCATATTACGAAACTAAATTAGCCATAAAGTTCGATCCTTCAGGCAAAGATGTTTCCCGCCTTTGTTTCATGTCTTATGATCCCGATTGCTTTCGCAATTTAGATGCAACGCCTTTTCAGGTGCAGCTTCCTGAAAATAAGGTACAGGAAATTACAGCAGAAGCACCCATCATTCCAATGCCACTAAAACAAGATACCTCCAATGAATGGGATAGTACATTAAACCGCTGTCTTGAATTTACGCAGAAGAAAAGCACATATACCGATGGTAATCGAAACAACTTCATTCATTTATTAGCTTGCAATTGCAATAGGGTGGGTATTCCTCAGACAATAACTGAAAATTATATTCTGTCAAACTTCGATTTAGACAAAAAAGAAGCAACAGAATCAGTGCTGAGTGCCTATAAAAATAATATACATGAACATGCAAAGTTTGCAAACATTGCAAACTCCGTAGATTATACAGCCCCTTCAAAAGACGATTTATTAATCAATATGCCTTACCTCCCCGAAAGCATATACGACAAACTACCTTCTATTCTGAAGAATGGCTGTGAAGTATTCAAAGACCGCCGTGAGAAGGATATCTTCATAACAGGAGCACTATCTGTCCTCAGTGGTTGTATGCGCAATGTAATGGGCTTATACAGAGGCAAACAGCATTATAGCAACTTGTTTATTTTCATTATCGCTCCCGCTGCAAGTGGCAAAGGAGCTTTGACTTTCTCAAAACAGCTTGGCGACAAATACCACGATTCTTTGGTGTCGCAAAGCCAGAGAGATAAGAAAAAATATGAGATAGAATTGGCAGCCTACAAAGCAAGCTTATACAAATCAAAAAACAAAGCCAGTACCAATACTGAAGATAATCCCGAAATGCCTGATGAACCACCTTTCAAAGTCTTGTTTATTCCTGCCAATAACAGTAGTGCCCGTATCATTCAACACCTGAAAGAAGGAGATGAACAAGGCGTTTTTTGCGAAACTGAAGCCGATACAATGAGCAATGCACTCAAACAGGATTGGGGTAGTTATTCCGATTTATTACGCAAATCGTTTCACCACGAAACGGTTTCATATAGTCGTAAGACTAACAAAGAATGGATTGAACTAAAAACACCTCGGCTTTCTGTTGCTTTAGCCGGCACACCAGGACAGGTCGAAGGTTTAATCAAGTCAGCCGAAGATGGATTGTTCAGTCGCTTTATTTTCTATGTGTTTAAATCCGAAAGCCAATGGATCAATGCAGGTCCTACAATGAATGGAACAAACCTGACTACACATTTCGATAACCTTTCAATGGATGTCATGAATTTTGTTGAGTACTTAAACAATCAGCAGGAAATAGAGTTTAATCTTACCGAAACTCAATGGGAAAAATTAAATGCTTATGGCGATGAATGTCTCAATACATTGTCTGCTTTTGTAAGCGAAGACCTTGCCAGTACCTCCAAACGCTTAGGGCTTATCTTATTTAGGGTAGCCATGATCCTAACTGCATTAAGGTATTACGACAATGCCGAAATAAATACCAGCTTCACTTGTTCAGATGAAGATTTCGAAATAGCATTACAAATGGTACAGGTATATCAGGAACATGCAGTATTCATGTTCAATGAATTGCCCAAAAAAGCAACGGTTACAGATAAGGCAATGAAAAACTTTTATGAAGCCTTACCACAAACCTTTCGCCGCAAAGAGGCTGTACTCTTAGCCGATGAAAGATTTGGCATCAAAAACCGTTCAGCCGATTCCTACCTTGCCCGATTAGTCACCTTCCATTGGTTAAATCAGCCAAGAGTTGGTAATTTCGTCAAGGTAAAGTAATTTTAATTGTTAATATCTTTAATTTTTTATTTTAGAATGCTAAGTAATGTCTAAAAAATGTAATTTGTCACTAACATTGCATCTAATTACAATTAAAAGTATAATTTCGTCTGAGAAAATAAACTGAAATATGAATCTTCCAAAACAGATATCACCAAATCCATTAATAATTTCAACAATAGAATTGAGATTTGTTTCAGATTTAGATGACAATAATCTGTTACAAACTTTTTTTCCATTATTTTCTGAAACAATGCCAAAATTAACACCTAATAAAATTCCTAAAGATCTAAGAAATTCTCAGGAGCAGTTTAAGTTTGCAGCTGACTATACTTTTAGTAATGATACTTATTCAGTATCCATTAGTAATAAATCAATATCATTTGAGAATGTAAGCGAATATACTTTATGGGATAATTATTTTAGTTTTATAAAAAATCAACTTAGTAAAATATTTAACATTAATATTATAAAAAAAATAGATCGTGTAGGAGTTAGATATGGAAGTATTCTACCAAATGATATTGGGTCTATCTTAAAAAAAGAACCATCTTTTTCAGTAGAAAACTTTATTGGAAATTTTACACAATTTAGAACCGACTTTAAAAAAGATGATATTAACTTACACCTATTCTTGGCAAAAAACATCAAAGTTGAACGTAATGGAACAATCAAATTTGGCACATTGATAGATATAGATGCATCTACTAGTAATAATTTATTAGCCGATATAAGTATATTTAGAATAATAGAAAATTTACATTCGGAAGAAAAATCTTTTTTCTTCAATTTATTACATTCAGATTATATAACTAAATTAAATCCACAATATTAATTATGGCAAGTCCAGCTTTATCAAATAATTATCAAACTGAAATTGTGGCTTATACTCCAGAATATACTGCATACAAAAAATATTTTGAAGATACTCCCTTAAATAATAATGATTGTAGTTTATTATGGGCAAAAAATAAAAACACATTTCTTTATAATAATCTAAATAGCAATTTAGACAACTATTTTAATATATCTTCAGAAATTGACTTAACAAATCAGGAATCATTTGAAGCAACTCCTTTACCTTTATATTATTCAAACAATTTTTCATTATTAAATTCAGCATTCAATGAAGAGTATAATAAATACTCTCATTATATTAGTGTTTCAAAAGAGATTGCAAAAGAAAAATTTAGCGAAACTGCGTCTTTACTTTCTGAATTACCATTTGAAAATGCTTCCGTTGAACTTACAAAGTCTAATAGTTTGAAATACTCATTACTTTTTGCTAATGATAAACTCTTATTGGTTACCAAACCATTATCTCCTATTGAAGAATTATACGACAATGAAATAGTTTTTAGTTTTTTTGTAAACCGTGAATTACTATTATCTAATGCAGCAACAACCTCAAACTTTGTGGAAGGATTTAAAGAATTTCTTTCTATGTAAATATTTGAGGTGTACAGGAAAACTAAGTTACCCTCACTCAATTTTACCAAAGCCCAAATACAAAAGCATTATTAATATTGATGATTTACAAAGTCATCAAGAACTTGTTGTTTTAAGAAGATCTTCCAAATCTAAAGAAGAAAGTTTTAATTCAATTGGTAATCTTCGTTCTGATATTATTGATGAAAAGGAAATTGCAGGTTTATCAATGAACCTAATGGGCACTTTTCTAAAAGAAGAACATATAGTATTTTCACCTAAAATGAGAACTAAAGCTGTTGAAAGATGGCCAGGCTTAGTGAAAGTTTATCTATCTGAATTCAAATCTTTATATAATATTCTTTCTACTGTAAGTCCAATTTATTACAGAGTTTCGGATTTACATAATATTACTATTCCATATAAAAAACAATATGATACAGAAATTGAAAAGGTATTAAAAAAACTAAAACTAAAGTTTGATACTGATAATTTAGAATTTAAAGCTAATGGTCAAATTCAAATTGAACATGCTCCTACTTATTTAAATTATTGGCATGTTGAGTTGTGTTTACTTGATTTCAACACTAATCCTGTTCGTAAAATTAAAAATCAGTTTCATACATCATTAGCTTCATATGTTTTAAGTGATATTCTATCTGTTAATGGACATTCTTCTTTAAAAGAACCTGTAAAACCAATCCATAGTTGTTTTTACAAACTAAATAATAGAGCTTAAGGTAAATATTATTAATTTCTTTGCAGACTTTGCAATGTTTGCACCCTTGCGTGATTTTCTCAATTATATTTGTCCTGTCTAAAAAACAACTATAACTAATTGCTCCTTTAAACAAAAATTAGTAATGCCATCAAAAAATATATTTGATTTACACAAGGATATACTTAGCGATTATAAACTATACATTAATAGTTTTATAAATATTGCAGATCAAAGAATTCTGGAAAGAGTAAAAACAGAATTTGATACTGGAAATTTATACCCATTACCTCTAATACAGTTTAATCCTTCTTTTGATTCAGGAGGTACTGTAGAAGATTTAGTCAACAAAGGAATTCTGGTTAAAGAGTTTAATAATATTTTCTATGATGGAGAGAATAAATCATGGTCAATATATAAGCACCAGACCGAAGCTATTATTAAAGGAAATGAAGGTTCTGGGTTCGTTGTTACTTCAGGTACTGGCTCTGGCAAGAGTTTGACTTATATCTCTACTATTTTCAATTATCTGTTTAAGAATCCAAACAAGCCTGGTATAAAAGCAATCATAGTTTATCCATTAAATGCTTTGATTAATAGTCAGGAAGCTGCTTTGATGGAGTTTGAAAATAACTACACTAAAAGAACCGGTAATAAATTGCCTTTCACTTATGCTAAATATACTGGACAGGAAAAGCAGGAAGATAGAGATAAAGCAATCTCAAATCCTCCCGACATTTTACTAACCAACTATATGATGTTGGAACTATTAATGGTTCGAAAAGCAGATGAAGCTTTAAGGAGGTCTTTTTTAGACAACATTCAGTATTTGGTTTTCGATGAATTACATGTATATAAGGGCAGACAAGGTGCTGATGTATCCTTATTAAATAGAAGAATCAAAGCAGCTGCCAAAAACAAGAACATTATTTGTATTGGTACTTCTGCTACTATGGCAACAGGTACAATTGAAGAACAGAAAAACGAGGTTGCTAAAGTTGCTTCAAGATTCTTTGATACTACATTTTATCCTGAAAATGTAATAGTTGAATCATTAACCTATTCTACAAAAGATACTATCCCATCAAAAGAAGAGTTAATCTTAGCTTACAATACAGAAATTACAGATGCTTCCAAACAAACTATATTAGAAAACCCAATTGCAATCTGGTTGGAAAGAACTATTGCTATTAGAAATGAGGGGGATTATAAAAGAAGAAATGAACCTAAATCGTTAAAGGATATTGCTACTGAATTTTCAAATGAAACAGATATTAGCAAAGAAGATTCTGAAAAAAAGATTGTTGAAGTTTTAATAAAGGCAGAGTCATTAAATATAAAAAGTGCTCTTGATAAGAAAAAAGACACAATACTTCCTTTTAAGTTACATCAGTTTATCTCTCAAACAGGATATGCTTATGTAACACTTGAAAATGCTGATAAACGTACCATAACTTTAGAGCCCAATCCATTTATTAAACTTTCAGAAACAGAGCCGGAAATACCTGTCTTTCAGACTGTATTTAGTAGAGTAAGTGGAGTGGAATTTATTTGTGTCAGGAAAGATATTGGTGATTCTAAATTAATATTTAGGGACTTTAATGAAAATCAAAACCCTAAAAATGAGGATGATTTAGTAAAAAATGATGGCATTAAAAAAACTAAAATAAAATCACGTATTCAGGATGATTATAAGGATGGTTATATTCTCTTTAATAAAGGAATAGAATTTGACATTTTAGAGTTTTTGGATTTGTTACCTACCTCTTGGAAAAATAAAGCAGGTGATAAAATCGATCCTTCAAAAGACTTTTTACTTCCAAAGGAAATTTTTGTATCGAAAGATGGTTCATATTCAGATGCACCTAATGGTGGAGAAAAAGTCTGGTTTATTCCTGCTCCTTTAATTTATGATCCTACATGTGGTTTAATTTATTTAGAGCCAAAACTTAGCGAAAAATCAAAACTCATTTCTTTAGGCAATGAAGGTCGTTCTACTTCCACTACTTTAATAACTCTTCAAACTTTATTAGCTCTTTATAAACATGGAAAAGTTTTGAAAGAACAAAAGTTGATGAGTTTTACCGATAATAGGCAGGATGCTTCATTACAGGCAGGGCATTTTAATGATTTTATACAGGTAGTTCATTTACGTTCAGCTATAGAAAAAGTATTGAAAGTTAGTAATGAACCATTAAAAATATCTGATTTAATATTTAAGGTTCAGGAAGCATTGTCTCTTCCGGAAAGTGATTATGCCACCAATCCTGCTCCTAATCCAAACAGACCTAATGAAGATAACCTCGAAGCATTAAGAAACTATATTTCGTATCGTATTATACAGGATCTAAAACGTGGATGGCGTTATATACTTCCTAATCTTGAACAAACTGCATTATTAGAAATAACTTATAAAAATATAGATTTTGATGCTGCAGATGAAACTTTATGGAATAATATTGATTTAATAAATGAGTGGTCGGTTGAAAAAAGAAAAGAATTTATTCTGCAGGTATTAAATTATTTTAGAAATATGTATGCTATCGATTACGATATGCTACGTTATGATAATAGAAGAAGAATAGAAGATGAATTAAATCAACACCTTAATAAAGATAAACTTTGGTCATTAGATAAAGGCGAACATATTGATGCTCCAAATTTTCTTTCCATTCAGGGTGCGGACAAAGCACCTCGTGAAATATTCATTCAAAGTATTGGTCCATCTAGCCGTTTAGCACGATATGTGAAACATGAATTTAGAAAACAAGGGATTCCTTATGTAAGTAGTGACGATTACAATATCTTCATGTCAAAAGTTCTGGAGGCACTTGCTGAAGCACATTATTTGAAAAAATCACTAGTCAACGCTGAAAAGGGTGATAAAGATGCCTATCAATTAATATTGTCAAAAGTTCTTTGGAAGAAAGGTGATTTAGTAAATGTAGCAGTTGATAAAACATCTTTTATTATTCTTGATGAAGAAATAAAAATCAAACCTCATATATATTTTCAAAATCTATATCAGGAAGATTTTTCTAAACTACCTAAATCATATATAGCAGCAGAACATACTGGTCAGATAAAGAACGAAGAAAAAATTGAAAGGGAAGAAAAATTCAATGAAGCAAAAGAATTAAGTGCCTTATACTGTTCTCCTACCATGGAATTAGGAATAGACATTTCTTCACTTAATATAGTACACATGCGAAATGTTCCACCAAGTCCGGCAAATTATGCTCAACGTAGTGGGCGTGCAGGTCGTAGCGGTCAATCAGCTTTGGTATTTACTTATGCGTCTAAAGTTTCACCACACGACAAACATTATTTTGCAAACCCGGTAAAAATGGTTGCAGGTATTGTTCAAACTCCAAGAATCGACCTTACAAATGAAGAACTTATTCGCTCACATATTAATGCTACTGTTTTATCATTTTTAAACGCAGAAGAATTCAAACCTTCATTAACCGATTTGATAGATATTTCGGGTGGTTCTTACAAATTAAAAAGTGATATTAAATCTAAATTTCAAGATGTTATTGATTCCAGATTTGATGAAATTAAACAAACTGCATTAAATGTCATTAATGGTATTATAGAACTTAGAGATACAAAATGGTTTACAGATACATGGCTTGAAAATGAGATTAAACATGTTCCTGCAAAACTCGAGACATCTTTATTACGTTGGAGAAAAATGTATTTAGATGCCTTACGTCAAATGAATGAAGCACATGAAATTAAAACAAGTCCGGTAATAAAAGATAGTGAAACGAAAAGGTTGGCAAATCGTTCATATTTTCTTGCAGAAGAAAGGTTGAATCTTCTTAGAAATGAAAAAAACAAAAACTCTACATTATCTGAGTTTTATACTTTTCGCTATTTGGCATCTGAAGGATTCTTACCTGGTTATAATTTTACCCGATTACCAATCCGTGTATTTCTTGGAGGAAAGGATAGAAATGAAGCGATTTCAAGACCTCGTTTTATTGGTTTAAAAGAATTTGGCCCTAACAATCTTATTTATCATAATGGAGGGAAGTATAAAGTAAATCGAATTACACCAAATGATGTAGCACTTGATTTAACGACAATAAAGATATCAAAAACTACAGGTTACGCTTTTCTTAATGAAGAAGGAAAAGGAGTAAATCAAGACCCTATTACAGGAGTTTCTTTCGATGCCAGTAACATGGATAAAATAGAAAATAGATTATTAGAACTTCAGGAAGCTCAATCCGAAAATTCTGAACGTATTTCCTGTATGGAAGAAGTTCGTACCTCAGAAGGGTATGTAACTGAATTATATTTAAATACTACGGATAATTTATTAGATGCTACTAAAATTAAATTGACAGTTGATGGTAACGAGTTAATGAAACTTTTTTATCAACCTGCAGCTAAACTTATTTTATTAAACAAAAAATGGAAAAGAGGTAAAGAGGATGGCTTTGATATTGGTACTAAAACAGGATTCTTTAAAACCAAAAAACAAAAAGACAAACCTAGTCCGGAAGATCCTATTCAAAACATCATGTTATATACTTATGACACATCAGATATATTATATATACAGCCAATTAAATCACTTGGATTAACAGAAGATGCTGTTGTTACATTACAATATGCATTTGAGAAAGCAGTTGAAAAATTATACAACATTGAGCCTGTAGAAATTGATGCACGATTAATGGGAAGCGATGAAAATAAAAACATCATGTTATATGAATCCGCAGAAGGGAGTATAGGTGTGCTAAAAGATATTGCCCGTAACCCGGTAAAACTCCGTGAAATATTCTTAGAGGCATACAAAATATGTGGTTATGATTATGCTTCAAAAGAAGATTTATATCCTACAAGACCAAAAGCTAGTTATGATGATCTGTTATCCTACTTTAATCAAATGGATCACTCTAAAATTGATCGTCATTCTATCATTCCGGCATTAGAACTATTGATTCTTTCTAATCCTGATAACACTAAAGGAGGTTCTTATGAAGATAAATATGAAACTTTAAGTAAAGGGTTACACCATCGAAGCCCTGGCGAAAAAGAATTGTTGGACTTTTTATTTGAAAATGGATATAGATTGCCCGATTTCACAAATCACAATATGGATAAGTTTTTTGTACAACCTGATTTTGTATATGAAAAAGAAAAAGCATTGATTTTTGTCGATGGTGGTGTTCATAAAAAAACAATCAATAAAGTTGATGATGAAAAGAAACGAAAAATGCTCAAATTAGCAGGATATGATGTGTTGGTTTGGGATTATACTTCCGAGAAAGTGCATTCATTTGTAACAAGAAGACAAGATATTTTCAGAAAAGTACGCTAAGCTATATGATAGACAGTAAACTAAAAAAGCCAGGGAAGCTTGTTAAGTTCAGAGGAAGAAGATGTGTCGTTCAGCCTTCAACTGATAACGAAATTGTATTGCTCAAACCACTAGGTGGTTCTGATGATGAAATGATTTCCATTTTTGAACCAGTATTACAACACTTTGATAAATTAGAAGATGATCAGTTTGAAATGCCTGATAAATCAGATTTAGATAGTTTTCTCACTGCAAAACTATTATACGATGCTGCAAGGCTTTCTTTCCGTCAGGTAAGTGGCCCTTTTCGTTGTATGGGTAAGTTATCTTTTCGCCCTCGTTCCTATCAGTTAGTCCCTTTGATTATGGCATTAAAACAACCTGTTACAAGGTTATTGATTGCTGATGATGTAGGGGTTGGTAAAACAATTGAAGCTATCTTGATTTTACGTGAACTCATGGAACGTGGTACTATAAAATCATTTACTGTTTTATGTCCTCCCCATTTATGCGAACAATGGCAAAAAGAATTATTAGATAAACTAGATATTGAGGCTGTAATTATTCGGTCTAGTACAGCAGCAGGGTTAGAACGAAAAATCGTTGGTGATGATACATTGAATGTTTTCAATTATTATCCATATCAGGTTGTTTCTATCGACTATGTAAAAAATGGCTCTGCCAAAATGCCTGCATTTTTAAAGGATGTACCCGATTTAGTAATAGTGGATGAAGCACATACCTGCACAAAAAATATTGATTTCAAAAAAGCTGGACAAAGTCAACAACGATATGAATTGTTAGAAAAGATTGCTAAAAACGATCTGCAACATTTACTATTATTAACTGCAACTCCTCACAGTGGTAAAGATGGTGAATTCAAATCACTATTAGGTTTAGTGAGACCAGAATTTGAATCATTTGATTTTACTGATTTAGATCTTTCACAAAAAAAGAAAGTAGCAAGTCATTTTATACAACGTAAGCGTAAGAACATCGAAAAGTGGTTGGACGAAGAAACACCATTTCCAAAACGAACTACCGAAGAGTTACCGTATACATTATCAGCTTCTTCAGATTATTTCAAACTATACCAGGATGTGTTGAAATTCGCAAGAGGAATTACAACAGAAGGTATTGCCGAAAATAAAGCACGTATTAAATACTTTGCTGCATTGTCATTATTAAGAGGTGTAATGAGTAGCCCTGCAGCAGGTTATGAAATGTTGGTAAAAAGAAAGTCTAAAATAAACGAACCCGATGAAATTGAATCTTTTGAAGTAATAGATAATCCGGTTGTTGAAAGATGGGATGAACAAAGCGACTCGGAACAAATCGAAATTATTGATCGTGCAAATCTTTCAGATAGTGAATGGAATACGCTTAATAAGTTAGCTCAAAAAGCTTCTGAGCTAACTAAAATGGAGAAAGACCAAAAGGTTAAACTAGGGGCTGAACAAATTAAACTTTGGATCAATAAAGGACAAAGCCCCATTGTATTCTGTCGTTTTATCGCTACTGCTCAATATGTAGCTAAAATACTCAAAGAATATTTACCCAAAGAGGTAGATGTTCGTGCCATCACTAGTGAGTTAAGTGATGAAGAACGCAGAGAAAAAATTGATGAAATGGCTAAGAGCCCCAAAAGGGTTTTGGTAGCTACCGACTGTTTAAGTGAGGGTATAAATCTGCAGGATAAATTTAATGCCATCCTGCATTACGATTTGCCTTGGAATCCCAATAGGCTTGAACAGAGAGAAGGTCGTGTGGATCGTTATGGTCAACCAGGTTGGATAGATAAAAAAGGGGATCATCAAAATACAATAGATGTAAAAGTGCTGTTTGGAGAAGATAACCCAATGGATGTAGTAGTACTGAAAATTATCATCGAAAAAATACAACGAATACAAAATACTTCTGGTGTTAGTATTGCTCTGGCAGATGATAATCGTTCGGTAATGGATAAGGTATTAAAAGAAGTTTTATTAAACCCTGATAAAGCGCATAGTAAATTCTCAAAGCAAATAAGAATGGATTTTGGTGCAAGTCCGGAATTAGATGAACTGGATGTTGAAATTACCAATGAGATAGAAGTAGCAAGGGAGAAAGCAGAAAAAATACAATCCATATTTGCACATGAAAGTATCATGCCCGAAGATGTTAAAAAAGACTTGCATGAGGTAGATGAAGCAATTGGAGATGTAGCAACATTGGAAGCATTTGTAATAGCCGCAGCAAAACTATTAGGAGCAGATTTCGAAATGGTGAATGGTGGCTATATTTTCAGGAAATTAAATATGGACGATTGGATGGCTTCCGCTTTAGGCATTGGCGATAAAATTCATATTTCATTCCTTTCGCCTACTCAACAGGGCTTCCGTTATTTGGGTCGTAATCATCGTTTTGTAGAGCAGCTCTGCCATCGCATTATTGCCAATTCTTTAGATAAAGAACGCAAAGGCAATAAAGCCGCAAGGGCATCTGTATTTAGAACCGATGCGGTAAATACGCAAACTACTTTAATACAGTTTCGTGTTCGTAATGTTATCTGTGAGGTAAATAAAAAGCAGGAAATGGTATCAGAAGAAATGTTCCTTTGGGGCTACGAGCAAACACCTGATGGAATTCATTCTTTAGATATCGAACAATGCAAAAAACTGTTACATACTTCCAATGCATTAGATATCAGCAAGGAAAGACAAGCCATTATTTTTGATCAGGAGTTGCAACATTTCGAGGAATTACATCCCGATTTTATAGAAGTGGTAGCAAAACGTTCCGATGAATTAGTAAATGCGCACACTCGTTTTGCAAAATATATTGGTGCAAAACGGTTTGAAGCAGTAACACCAGTTTTGCCTCCTGATATTTTAGGGGTATATGTATTAATTCCTAATCCAATAATCTAACCAAAGCAATCAGTATGAACTTTCCATCTATAGATATACAAGGCTCAATCCTTTCTACTGATTTGCTCGCTAAAATTCGTAGCGAACAGTCTTCCTTTCAGCAAGGTAAAGATTTTAATCCCGATTATACCAATGCTAAATTAAAGGATGAAATAAGCCTGGCTTGGCAGGAAGCCAAAGGGCAGTGGACAATCTTTAAAAGTAAACTATCCCGATTAAAAGAAGGGGAAACTGGTACTACCGAGACTCGTAACTTTTGGATTTCTCCATTGCTGACAAATCTTAGTTACAATCTTACCTACAATCGTCAGGCAGAAGAACTCAATGGCAAATCTTTTCCGATAGGGTACAGAGATAGCAATTTAGACAACTTTCCTTTATATGTTGGGGGCTATCACGAATCCCTTGATAAAAGACCTGAAAATAAACAGCTAAGAGTATCTCCTCACGCCATGCTACAGGAGTACTTAAACTATAGCGAGCACTTATATGGTATTGTAACTAATGGTCGCCAGCTTCGCCTCCTACGTGATGCCAGCCGCATTACCCGACTCAGTTATGTAGAGTTCAACCTAGAGAAAATAATGGAAGAGGACTTATACTCCGACTTTGTTATTTTATATCGCCTGCTCCATGCCAGCCGTATGCCCCGAAAGATGGATGCTGGTGCAGAAAGTATTATCGAAAAATACCATCAGGAAGCACTCGAAGCGGGAAGTACCATTCGGAATAAATTAGGCGAAGCGGTAAAAGGGGCTATTAAGAATTTGGCAAATGGTTTTATCAACCATCCAAACAATGCTGTTCTAAGAGAAGCTGTTGCAGAAGGAAAAATTAATGTGGATGAATACTACCATCACCAGCTTCGTATTGTTTATCGTTTACTCTTCCTTTTTGTAATAGAGGAACGTAATCTGGTATATGCCGACAGTAAAACGCCCGAGACAAAGCGTTTTAACCAAATATATTTCAATCATTATAGCTTATTAAGGTTAAGGAAATTAGCCAAAAAAATGCTACCTCCGGAAGCTGACAAACATTACGATTTATGGCAAAGCCTGGTAAGTACTTTCTCCTTATTCGAACAAAAAGAAGTAGGCGAAAAGTTAGGCATCATGAGTCTGCAAGGTGATTTATTTGGTTACAATTCAATTACCAACAACCAATACGATTTACACCAGTGTTTCCTGAGCAATGCAATTTTACTTAACATTATTAAATCGCTCAGCTATTTCGAGAACGACAATAAAGTACTAATAGCCGTAAATTATGGGGGGCTGGATGTAGAAGAATTTGGATCAGTGTACGAAGGCTTACTCGAATTAAAATTAGAGTTCCAGAAAATAGAAGGTTCCGATACCTATTCCGTAAACTGGAAACAACAGTTAAATGGTAGAGAATTTCAATCGCACTATACACCCGAAGAACTCGTACAACCATTAATAAAGCACTCTTTAGAATACCTGATCGAAGATATATTGCTGCTCTATACACAGAAAAAAGTCAGTAAAGAAGATACCATTAAAGCACTACTGAAACTAAAGGTTGCAGATGTCGCCTGTGGTAGCGGGCATATTTTACTCAGTGCCGCCCGTAGAATTGCCTTGGCTATTGCAAGATTAGTAACCGATGAAGACCAACCCAATCCTCTTGCTATACGCAAAGCCATGAAAGAGGTAGTTAAGTGTTGTATCTACGGAGTGGACAAAAATCCTTTGGCGGTAGAGCTTTGTAAAATTGCTCTTTGGCTCGAAGCTTATAACCCAGGCGAACCACTCAACTTCCTGGATCATCACATAAAATGTGGCGATGCCATTGTTGGCTTAGCTCACCGAAGTGAATTAGAAAATGGGATAGCCAATGAAGCCTTCAAAACTCTTCCTGGGGATGATAATGACATTGCCAAAAGCTTTAGAGATCAAAATGCTAAAGATAGAAAAGTTAGAGCTTCAACTGGTGCTGGACATCAGTTAAGAACAGACGAACAATTGTTGAATTCTGTTCATGAAACAATGGCAGAATACAAAATATTTAATCATCTACCCGAAACTACTCCTGATGAAATAGAACGAAAAGCAAAAGCCTATCATAAGTTTATTGAAGGCAAAGGCTTTACCTTTCTAAAAGCAATGGCAGATACACAATGTGCTCAATTTTTCATTTCCAAAACAGTTAGCAATAATGATTACTTAATGACGGATGCTGATTTCCGTCTTATTCTAAGTGGTTATAAAGGATGGCAAGATAGAAGAGTGGCAAAGGCAGCTGTCATTGCAAATGAACATCGTATCTTTCATTGGTTTTTAGAATTCCCAGAAGTTTTTAATGAAGGTGGCTTTGATTGTATTCTTGGAAATCCACCATTTTTAGGTGGAAAAAAAATTAGTAGCTCATTTGGCGATAATTACTTAAATTTTATTAAGTCTAATTATGAACCATCTAGTGGTGGATTAGACTTTGTAACATATTTTTTTAGAAGAATTTTTATTATAATTAAAGAAAAAGGTTTTCAATCATTAATTTCTACTAACACAATTTGCCAAGGAGATTCAAGAATTGGAGGTTTAGAATATATTTTAGAAAACAAAGGCAAAATTAATTTCGCAATCAAGTCCATGAAATGGACTGGTTTAGCTGCAGTTGATATTTCATTGTTAACAATTTTTAAAGGTGAATGGTCAAAACCATATTTGCTAAACAACAAACATGTATCATACATTAATTCAAATTTAGATGATGCTGAATCTGGATTTACACCAAATTACTTATCTGAAAATCTAAACAAGGGATTTATTGGTAGCTATATTTTGGGTAGTGGCTTTATCCTTAGTGAATCAGAAAAAAATCAAATATTAAATGTTGAACCTGAAGCAAGTAATATTATTTTTCCATTTCTAAATGCTGATGATATAAATAGCGATCCTTCTCAACAACCCAGTAGATATATAATTAATTTTCAAGATTGGTCTTTAGAATATTGTAAAACTAATTATCCTATATGTTTCAAAAGAGTTGAAGAATTAGTGAAACCTGAAAGGAATTTAAATAAGCGCAAAATTTATAGGGAAAGATGGTGGCATTATGGCGAAAAGGCAATTAACCTTTATAATAATATTGAAAATTTGGAAAAGTATTTAGTTGTTCCATTAACAACAAAATACTTAACTTTTTCTTTTAAAAACATTAAATTAGTAATTTCTCATGCTGCAGGGGTAGTCGCTTTTTCAAGTTTTAAATCATTTTCATTAATAAGTAATTCATTTCATGATCAATGGTCTTGGCTACAGAGTTCAACAATGGGGGGTAATACATTAAGATATACTCCTAGTTCTGCATTAGCAACGTTTCCACTTCCTCGTAATATCAATGAACTAAAAAATAAACATTTAGAAAACATAGGAGAAACCTACTATGAATATCGTAGACAACTAATGTTTAATATACAATTAGGGCTTACAAAAACCTATAATCTTTTTCATAGCAATGGCATTACAGCTAATGGTGTAAATGAAAAAGATAAGCAAGTAATAGCGCTGCAAAAGCATTTAGAAAAAACACCCAACACTATTTCATTTCAGGAAGCAATACAAGGCATCCTAAAACTAAGAGAATTACACGTTCAAATGGATAATGCAGTCTTAGAAGCCTATGGTTGGGGCACTTCTACAAATGGGCAAGAAGGAATAAACTTATTACATGATTTTTATGAAGTAGACTACCTCCCCGAAAACGACAGAGTCCGTTACACCATCCATCCAGATGCCCGTAAAGAAGTTCTCAAAAGACTCTTAGAGCTAAACCACAAAATTCACGAAGAAGAAGTAGCAGCCGGCCTTTGGGATAAGAAAGGAGGGAAGGGGAAAACCAATAAATTAAAAGAAATAAAAGAAACCCCGGATGAAGAATTAGGAGGGTTATTCGGGCAGGAATAAAAATGTAAAAATATGAAATTGATAATCAATATAGATTCTGAATGGATTATTCCAGAAGAAAGATTTAATAATCAAAATTATCTATCTGAAAAAAGAGATAATAATGTTCCTTTTAAAGGAGTAATAGAATCGGTTATCAAGTATTTATACTTTGATACTCAACATAATGGGATTAGTACATTTAATAATATTAAGAAGAAAATAATAATAGAAAATAACTTACTTGAACCAAGAGAGATTATTATTTTAAAATATTTAAGTTCAAGAACTAATGGACGCTTAAAAAGTCAATATGGTGCACTTGCTATTAAGGAAGCAAAAGATGCAAAGTATAGGTGTAAAGTATGTGGAAATCCTGATATTAGAACTCTCTGTCTTGATCATATTTGGGTAGATGAAAAATTAGAAGGTTTCAAGATGCTTTGTCAAAATTGTCATTCAATAAAATCTCGTTTAGAAGATTGGTGTGGTGATAAGAAAAACAGAAATATAAAAGAGGCTTTAATAAACTTACATAATTCAAAAACTATTTTAAAACCTTTTACTCTTTAGGTTACAATTCACAAATTATAAACTTTGATGATTAATAAAGCAGTAATAAAAAAAGATAATTTCAAATAAAATATATTTATTTATGAGAATAGTTTTCAATCATAATAAAAACAATCATTTAAGCACAATTATTAAAGAAATCAATACTGCTAATTCAGTGAAAATTGCAGTTGCCTTCTTTAAAAATAGTGGTTTTGAATTATTAAAACCAACTATAATAAAAGCATTAAAAAGAGGGGTTGGGTTTGAAATTTATTGTGGTTTAAATTTTGGGACTACAGAAGCAACGGCATTACAAAATGTTTTGAATTTATTTAAGCAATATAATAATGCAAAATTGTACCTGATATATACAAAACCAAACCAAACATTTCATCCAAAGGTCTGGGTTTTTGAAACACCAAACAACACTACCATATTATCAGGTTCTGCAAATTTTACAAGTGGTGGATTAGACAAAAATTTTGAATGTTCTATTATAAATACGTTTAGTAATGAGGATGTTCAGGTTAAGGACACTTTATCATATTTTGAAGATTTGAAAATTAAAAAATTTGCAAGAATAGCTGACTCACTTATGATTGCTCAATATAGTACATATCAAAAAGCTGAATATGAAAAACAAAAAGGAATAAAAGCAACAGCACCAACACCTGAAGAAATTAATTATGATTTTAATAAATTAAAGAAGTGGCATGATAAACTGAAACACAGTTATGAAGAATATAACAAAGAGAGAAAGCTTTTGTATAGAAAAGCATCTAAAGTTTTAGATGAAATAGCAATAGGCTCATTAACAGATAAAGAATTTAAGATTCAATATGAAAAACTGGTAGGAAGTCCAGGGGTGACTCCTCTTTGGAAATCTGGTAGTATCGATAGACATAAAGGTGATGTTTTTAAGAATAAAACATCTTTTACAAAACTAGTTAAGTTTATACGTGAAAATAAAAATACTGATGCATCATTTTTATTTGAGAAATCTATTAAAATAGCAAATAAGATAAATGGGGTAGGTCCGAATATAGTTTGTGAAATCATGATGACCTATAACCCTATAGAATTTGCTAATATTAACAAAAACCCTATAACAGTTTTAATCAATGAAGCTAAAGTGAATATCAAGAAAGATTCAAAAAGTTATAACGGAGAAGATTATAAAACTTATTGCAACATAATAAAAGATATCAGACAAAAACTAAGATTGGAAGATATGCTACAAGTAGATACCTTTTTCAATGAAATTTATCAGATTATTAAAGAAAAAATAAAAAAATAACTATGGCTTACATTAACGACTTATTTGACATTATCATCAAAGAAATGCCCTACCCATGGATTAAAGATTGGGCAAATAACTATAATGCATTTACAAATGATATTGAAAATTTTAAAGAAAGAATAAGTTCAAATCCTACAATCGAAATTTCAGAATCTACGTTGTATAAAGATTTGACAACATTTAAAGATTATGCATCTTTTATTACCAAACTTTTTTATGAAAGAAGTAATGGTGTTTCATCTCGAGGGCAAAGTGTATTATCAAGAATAAACCTTGAGAAATTAATAAAGGATAACGATTTTAAAGAGTTATTAAAAGCAATAATTATGACGCCTGATTCAGATAATTATAAAAAGCTGGAAACTTTATGGTTAAAAGTAATAGGTGGTAATAATCCTGTTCTTATAAATCGTGCTTTTGCTGCCTGCTCATCTAAAACACTGACATCTACAGTTGATAATGGTAAATTCTGGGCGGTTATTAAATTTTTAAAAACTGATTGCGATTTAGTATTTCCACATAATGGTTCTAACTGGATTGAATGGAATGAAATGGTTGCAGTTTGGCTTGATGAACAATTGAAAAGTGAATTAGAGATATATACCAATGATTTAGAAAGGTATAATTGGAGAAATATATTTTTCTGGATGCTTTTTGAATACGACCCATCAACTTTTGAATTTAAAAAACAATTAGTTAAGTATGGTGCACCTGGAACAGGAAAGACTTTTACTTGTAAAAGAGACGCTAAAAATCACTTTTTACTTTGGAAAAGTTTAAACTATAATAATTATATTGGCACTATTGAAAATCATTTAACTACAGTGCAATTCCATCCATCATTTACTTATGAAGATTTTTTAGAAGGGATAAGACCAGTGCTTGTAAATGGCAAAACAGAATTAAAACTGGTTAATGGTATTTTTAAAACGTTTTGTAAAAATGCTGCTATCTGGGAAATAGATTTATATAATCAAATCCCTGAATTGAAAGAATCTGATTTTGATACAATATTGGTTAGTGATGTTGTAGATAAATTAAAGGGAGAAAGATGGGATTTTCTAAAAAAAATAAAGTTACCTAAATCTACTTTTCTTCAAAAGGTAATACCTCCATATTATTTTATTATAGATGAAATTAACCGTGCTGAACTTTCAAGAGTATTAGGGGAACTAATGTACTGTCTGGAATATAGAGGGTATAAAGGAAAAATAAAAACTCAATATGCATCTTTAGTAGAAAAAGAAAATTCTGATTGTGCATTTTGGTTTGAAAACAACACTAATTATTTTTTTATTCCTAACAATGTTTACATTTTAGGAACAATGAATAATATAGATAGAAGTGTTGAAAGCTTTGATTTTGCATTAAGAAGAAGATTTCAATGGATAGAAGTTAACCCTGATTATGATTTACTGATTAATGATAATTTACCCGAAAATTTAGAACCTGTAGTTGAAAGTCTAGAGAAATTAAATGTAAAAATATCAAACGATACAATCCTGGGAAGAGACTATCGTATAGGTCATTCATATTTTATGAAGCGCCCTCCTTTTTTAGATAAACTTTCACTTACAGATTTTAAAAACCATATATGGATTCAAAATATTAAACCACTATTAGAAGAATATTTAAGAGGTTCAGGTGAAAACACCAGAATGAACGATTTTGAAAAAACGTTTAAAGAGAATTAGAATGAATTTCAAAGAATTCCTTAAAAATGAAATTAAAGATAATGGGGCATACAGAATAAATCAAGATGAAGTAAATAAGTATTCTTTTTCCAACTATGGATATTCAAAAAACAAAGGGATTAATGTAGAAACTTGGCGCAATTGGAGAAGCGATAATGAGGTAAATGATCTATTAATAAATTTATCAGCTCAATTAAGGGAAAAATTAACCGACAGCAATTTTATAAAGCAGAATCTTTACTTAATAAATGAAGCTGAATATGAACATAATTCAATAAATAACTTTTTTGAGTATTTGCCTGGTAATGGAAAAATATTAGATAAAGCAATTATTAATACTAGTAACATTGTTGGTTATGTAAATAAGAAATTTAATGGAAACAATTATTCCATTGTAGTTTCATCGAGATTTGGCGATGACTTCCTTAAACACATTATTTCATCAACTGATGGCTTTTTAGAAATATCAAATTCAGGAGATATTGCTACTAAAGGAATGGCAGAATGGTTGCTCATATTTTTGTGGAAAGTAAAATTAAAATCAGCATTTAGACTAGGCTTACCAAAAGAGTATGTGAGTAAAGCAGAAAGAATTGTAACTGTCAGAGGTAATTTAAATTCGAATAAACTAATTAACAATCCTGATTTGATTCCACCTTATGATTGCCAATTTAGGGAGCATAGTTATGATAATAGTATAAATCAGCTTATTACAAATACATTTATGCTTATTAAAAATAAATCTCTGATAAACGATTGTCATAAAATTCGTCAGGATTTCAGTACTGCAACAAATGGAAAGAAAGTATCAATTAATGAGTTGATTAATTATAAACCAATTAAAAATCCATATTATAGAGATTATAATAAAGTAGCTGAATTGTCTGCTAAAATTATTAGAAATGAAATGGCTGACTTCGCAAATGAAAAGGATGATTTCAGTGCTTTCTTTTTTGACATGTCTATGCTTTTTGAATATTTTATCAGAAAAATATTAATAAGAAAAGGATTTATATTAGAAGAAAAAAATATCTTTCAATACTCTATACCCTCAGGGGGTAGATATAATGAAGGTTATAGAAAACTTTTTCCGGATATTATAATGATTAACACTGATAACAGTATTAATGTATATGATGTAAAATACAAACATTTTGACTTTACTTATGGTGTAAGCCGTGAAGATTTATTTCAGTTAAATACTTATGTTGGTCAACTATCAAACAATAGAACTGTAAAAAAATGTGGCTTTATTTTTCCACTTGAAGAATCATCTGTTTCAACTTCAAAACAAATAGTACAGAAACTACATATTGGAGGAAAAATAATAGATTTTGAAATTATATTTTTCATAGTTCCTAAACATGGTATTGAAAACTATACCACAGAGTTTAATTCAAGTGTTGAAAAATTTCATGAAAACTAATTATAGTGTTTTTTTTCTTAAAACAAAAGTTTATGAACTACTATATTTAAACTTTAAAGTCAATCCCCCATCTCGGCAAACCTTGCGATCTCATATATATTCTCCACTTAATAGACAAAGGTAACTATACCTATTAACACGCAAGGGTTAAAAAAGATATTTAAAGTCCTTAAGTAGTGATATTTACGGCTTCTTTTTTGCGTTGTTCTGATTAGCGTTTTTTTACATCTGCATTTATTATATCCAAGAAACTACCATTGACCTTCAACTTTTCATCGTAGTTTGATGGTCACTCTTTTGGTGGCTTCTCTAACTATGTTGATTTTACAATAAAGCAAATTTTATACTTTTAAACCTATCATGATAATATATTGGTTTATTTTGTTTTAAAATGTTATATCAGTTAGTTTGCATTGTTCCAAAAATAAATCAATGCGTTATTTCTTTTTCTTAGACGAAAGTGGTGAAGCTAATATAACAAAGCCAGACCCACGTTTTAATATTTTTGTTCTTTGCGGAATTGTATTCAGGGAAGATCATTATACTGAATTTGATAAGGAGTTTAAATTATTGAAACAAAAATACTTTGGTAATACAGATATTATTTTTCACTCTATAAAAATGAGAAATAAGAATGATGCTTTTAAGATATTCCAAGATGATACTATATTACAAAACTTCTACATTGATATAGGTAAGATATTTATAAACTGCTCATATAAAGTAATAGCATGTGTAGTGAATAAAGAAAAATACAAGGAACGATACCCAAATAAAAATCATGCTTATGAAGAATCTTTAATGTTCCTTTGCGAAAGAGGAATAGGATTATTAGGTAAGAAAAATAAATGGAGAACATTGCATATTTGTTTAGAGAAAAGAGAAAAAACCAAAAACTCAGCCTTAAAGAAATATTATACTAATTTCGTTAAATATGGCACTGAATACATTAGTACCGATGAATTTAAAATTTGTAATCCTTTGCTTCATTTTAGGGGTAAAGAAGAAAATGTAAATGGGTTACAATTAGCGGATTTATGCGCATATCCGATTGCAAGAAAGTTCCTTTCTCCTGAAAAACCTCAGCCAACATTTGATATTTTTGAAGATAAAATTTACTGCAATTCATTTGGAAAATATAAGGGGTACGGATTAAAGCATTTCCCTTAAACGGTGAAGCTCCAATATTATTTGGAGCTTCCCACAGCAAGGCATACGCCTGACATGTTAGATGCAAAAGTATAGATTTTTTTGTTTTATTATGAATTAAGAATAAAAAAAGTTATTTTTGGTGCTCAAAGTTAAATATGAAAAAATATTTTCCTATTCTTCTATCTAAAGCAGGCGAATTAGTAGCTATGCGACATATTGAACAGTCGGTTAAAGATTGTATTTGCCCAATATTTGAAGTTCTGCCAAATAAATTACCATCTTTAAAAAAGACCAAGAAACCTCCTAAGATAAAATTGCCATTTGAGGACATGCTTAGTTTTTTATTGACTCATTGGTCTTTTTATGACAATCAAGTTATATTAGATTTCTCTTGCTTCGAAAATTTAAGTTCTGAAATTAAAGAAGTTAAAAATTTATTTGATACTTTATTTAAAGCGGGAGTTAATGCAATACCTGCTATTCAAAAAAATAGCCCCACTAATTATATTACAATGGTAGCGAAATTAATTGTAACATATAATTGTAAAACTTGTATTAGAACATCAAATCAAAGTGGAGGATTTTTAACTTTTAATCAAGATGTAAAATCTTTGGTTACGCAATTAAATACTATACCGAAAAATACTGTATTATTATTAGATTTAGGATATGCTAAAAAAGTTGATCATACTATGTTAGCAACAATAGCAGGGATGTCAATTCATTCTTTAAAACCTAGTAAAAACAATTGGTTAGACATTGTTGTAGCATCAAGTTCATTCCCTGAAAATTTAACCGATTTTAAAGTATCACATACGCCACATAGAATAGAAAGATATGAATGGAATATTTGGCAAATATTAATGAGTGACTCGAGATTAAAAGGTTTAAAATACGGGGATTTCGGTACTAAATATCCATTTTATAGTGAAGCTCCATTTGCTGGTACAATTAGTATAAAATATACAACCCAAAATGAGTTTTTAATTTACAGAGGCAAAATGACAGATGATCACCTTTTAGGACATCGCCAATATATCATACATGCTAGTAATTTAATCAAAATAAATGAGTATTCTGGTCAAAATTTTAGTTGGGGAGATTTAAGGATTCATGAAATAGGCTCGCTAAAAATTGACGACCCAAAAGCGAAGCCAGGTAGCCCACAAGTTTGGGTTGAGTTAAGTCAAAACCATCATATTACATTACTAAACAGTCTTCTTTAGTTTTCCAGTCTGTTCTTAATTTTAATTTTTCTCTAACTAGCTTAGATAGAATATTAATGTCAGTGTTTTGCGATAGAGTTTCACACAGAATCCAATTACGTTGATTTTTCTTAAACGGCAATTTTAATTCTGATAATACGTCAAGTAATTCATCGTGCCATAATAGTTTAGCTATAAAAAAGCCATGCTTATTAAGGTTTAAACTGCCTACTTTTATTACTTCTATTTCATTTTTTTTATCATTAGTACAGATAGAAACTCCAACCCAGTCTGGCACGATATTTACAATTTTTTCGTAGTATTTTTTTTCAGTAATTACTGTTAAATAATCGAAAATATAAGAATAGGCAATTAATTGATTAGGTAGTCTTTGTAAGGTATCGCTTGCGCTTTTAATTTCATACCCATGAAGTGACCCATTTATAACCGCCATATCAATTCTTGCGCCTGCTACAGGTATTTTCATCTCTTCAACAACTTTAGAGGATACATCTTCGTAATAGTGTTTTAAAATAGATGATTTCAATATTGGTCTTATATCAATGTCGCGCATAATAATAGTTTGAATGTATAAAAATAAAGTTCTTATCTTTGTTTCATCAAACAAAAATGCTGCTTGCACGTAAAGGCAAATTTATTTATTGATATGTATGGCTGTACTTATCAATAAAGCAAAGATAATAAACATTTTCAAATTAAAGGCTATCTCTGGGTAGCCTTTAATTTGATGTTAATAGATTGTAGGTAACTTTCCTAGAATCGCTGTTAATTATAACGTAAAGAACCCTTTCAATATTGCTAACATCCCTAAGATTATAACAACTTGCAAACTCATTACAATAATTACGATGTAAATATTTTGGGTATGGAATTTAGTGCCGTTTATTTCTGTTACTTACCCCCAACTTAGAACTGATTACCATTAATCGGTGTGTTTCTCTGAACTGTCTTAGCCTATTCCGTAATCAATCGCTGCTGCATCCTTCATTTCGTGCGCAACTAAGCAATCTTAGTCAAACATTGAAACTATTTCATAACTATTAAAACTTTTATTTTCTTAAGTAAACCATATTAGCACCCTCTCTTATTTATCATACTCGATAAGGAAAAGTTTGCAAACTTTGCAAGTTTTGTACACTTGTGTGTTTTTCTTCATGCGTGTGTAAAACTGCTCTCTCATCTTAGAAACAGTCTAAACTAAGTTAATCAACAATCTAAAAATACTTTTGCATTTTAAACAATAATCCAATAGTTCATTTATAGCATTAAATAACAAATATACCTTACAAGTTATAGTATTAATACAAAATACAAATACACCTTCCGCACAAAAATACGGCAGTGCAGTGGCTTACGCACCTGCCCCTACTCGGCACAGCATCAACATCTCGGGTTGTCACTCGGAACTGGCTTCGCCTGTTCCGTAATCAATTGCAGCTTTCAGCTGCTTTAGTTAATAGGGGCTATTAACCTACAATTAGCCAGTTTATTCTCATTTCAGTAACTAAAACTTTGCTGACTTTGCAAACTTTGCACTCTTATGTAATTTCAACAGGAGCCAATCAATCTATACTTAGAAACATTCGCATGTTAATTACACCATTCTAAAAATACTTTTGCACATCAAATAAATATCCTTTACTCTGTAGATACATTTATGCTTCAATTAATCATCATGGAAATATACATTGTATTAGCAACAGCCTTTGTTCTTGGTGCAGCAATAGCATTATTCTGGTCAAAATCTGTTTATGAAAAACAACTGCAAAAAGTAAATTCAGAATCCAGAAAACAAATAGAAGATCTATGGGTAGAAAAAACCATAGCTGAACAGAGATTATTCCTAATCAACCAGGAGAGAGATACAGCAGCTTCACTGGTAAATTATTAACCGCTAATACCAAAAAAAATGGCAAACAAATACGGCTTTTCTTTCTCCTTAAAAAGAGCATTAGGCATTACCTCAGCCAAACAAAAGTTTGCAAAGCAAACCGGCATTCCTACTACTAAATCAGGGTTAGAAAAGAAGATAGGTAGCAGTATTTTAAAAATGTTATTCGGTAAGAAATAAACATAAATAAAATGAAAGGACATACTTTAAAAAATGCGCACCCCATAGGTAAGTACTTTCTATTTAAACTAACAGCAGAAAACAGAATGTATAACGTAATACTTCCACCTGTTTTTAAGAATATCACTATTGTAAACGTACAACTGAACAAAGCCATTGAAACCCCGTATTTAAACGAAGAAGAGCCCAATGTAACATTCTCATTAGGTAATGATACCAACCATATAAAAACAGTCGCCCAAATCAACCCATCACTTACAAGCTATCAATGGGTAGATATAGAAACTGCATTAAAGGAAAAAGGAATTGAAATAAATTCAGTAACATACTTCATGGTACACTGTGCCAATCTCCGGCATTACCCCGAAATAAAAATATTAATTGAATTAGAAGTAGAATAAGATGATACAATACGATACAGAAAAATACACAAGCATAGAAGTCTCCAACGACTTGTTGGAATCAACAGAAGAAGAAGGTTTCACTTACCTGCATTGTACTTATTATACTTCGCCAAATTGGGATGCAGGGTGGTGGATTAATATCTGGAAAACAAGCTACCTAAGTAGCAATACATCTTCAGATAAACTAGAATTATTAAATGCAATAGGAGTTCCTTTAGCACCAGATAAAGTATATCTTAAAGGAAAAGGAGACTACATAAAATTCACATTAATATTTCCCGCAGTACCCAAAGATTGGTCTATTTTTAATTTTATAGAACTATGTGGTGGTTCAAATGGTTTATCTATTAGTAATATCAACCGAAACAATACAGGGGTTTATAAAGTAAGAATTCAGTAAAATATAAAGAGTAAAACTTTTAAAAGAATTACCCCTATCTCCTCGAACTATGCTATCTCCTTTATATTCTCCGCTTAAAAGACAAATATTCAATCAATAATCATTCAACCTTACTTTTGATGCTTGAAATGTAGATCATGAATAATTTTACCATTCCACTTTTGCCTTTTACACAGGACATTGAAACAAAATCGGTTTTAAAAAAGCTGGCTTTAGCTCATAAGGCACTGGCAGAATTAAATGGTGTATCCGAAACAATGCCTAATGAAGTTATTATTCTTAATACACTTTCTTTACAGGAAGCAAAAGATAGTTCAGCTATCGAAAATATAATAACCACACATGATGAACTTTATAGTAGCGATAGTATTACACAGCAGTTTGCAAGCCCTGCTGCCAAAGAGGTTTACAATTATGCTACTGCTTTAAAAGAAGGTTTTTTGGTGGTTAAGGAAAAAGAGTTACTTACTTGTAATCAGATAATTCATATTCAGGCTACTTTAGAACAAACTAATGCAGGCTTTCGTAAATTACCAGGTACTGCCCTCAAAAACGAACAGACAGGCGAAACTGTATATACTCCTCCTCAAAGCTACGACGAAATTGTAGCTTTAATGAGTAATCTTGAAAAGTTTATAAACGATAATACCCTTACTGATTTAGATGCATTAGTAAAAATGGCAATCATTCACCATCAGTTCGAAACTATTCATCCTTTTTATGATGGAAATGGACGTACAGGACGTATAATAAATATACTCTATTTAGTAAAAGAAAACCTTCTGAATCTACCTATCTTATATTTAAGTCGTTATATAAATCAGCATAAAGCAGAATATTATACTTTATTACAACAAACCCGTACAACTCAGCAATGGGAACCTTGGATAATGTTTATGTTGGAGGCTATAGAACAAACTGCTATTCAGACATCTGCAATGGTTAGAGGCATTAAAGAATTAATGATGCAGTATAAACAAAAAATCCGTTCAGAATTACCTAAAATCTATTCACAGGATTTAATTAATAATCTGTTTAAACACCCTTATACTAAGATTGAATTCTTAATTGCCGACTTACAGGTAACACGCCAGACTGCTTCCAAATATCTTGAACAACTTATTAAAGCTAAACTGGTTACAAAACATAAGATTAATAAAGAACATTATTATATAAATGATGCTTTATTTAATTACTTATACAATGCACCACAGGTTTTAAAATTCAAATAATATAAATTAGGCTGACAATATTTTCATAATAATCATGTTAAGTTAATCTCTATAACTTAACATGAAAGTTTTAACATGTTAAGAAAATCGAGAAAACTTAACATGAAAACTTTAACATGTTAAGAAAATTAGGAAAACTTAACGTGAAAGCTCTTTAAAATTTATAAATACTAATATTGTTAGTATGTATAAATATTTTATGAATTAAATATCCCATAAACATTCCGGTTTAATTGCATTAATACAAAATACAAATACACCTTCCGCACAAAAATACGGCAGTGCAGTGGCTTAAGCACCTGCCTTTTCATACTGCACTATGTGTTGCCGCTGTATTGGTATTGTAATCTTTTTGCAGCCAGTCAGCTTTTCTTTTGGCCCTTTGTCTGTTCCGCTGCGCTACTCAGCCAAACAGCCAACCTTTCGCACAGCCTGTCTGCAAAAAAGCCCACTCCAACCACCACCACCGTGTGCTTATTACAATACCAATACAGCGGAAGCTAGTTATACATAAGGTTTCCTTATAGTTTTTTTTGGCTATACCTTATAGACGACTATCCTAACAAAAAAAAACTATAAGAACCTTATGTTAAGTAGCCAACACATACACTTTTTTTCAAAAAGTGTTGCCGTATTTTTCTCCTCTCCGCACAATACAAAATACAGAACGCCCACCCACCCGCTTTTCAATAGTAGCAGAAAAAATAAAGCCGCAAGCAGTCCCATTACTTGTGCGGCAGTAGCACTCATACTTCATGCAACTGCTTCGCACCACAGCAAGCGCCAAACCTCTCTCCGCTACACAACCCCAACCTTGCAATCAGTAGCTTGTTTTGCCTTTCCTTTTCTTGTGGCTTTGGTCTCCCGATAAAAGTTACCAAAGCCACGGCTTCCGCACAAAGGCAAATACAAGCACTGATTGCCCCTACCTGTTGCTCCGCTGCTTTCAGTTAGGCACTTGCTCTCCCTTACGCACATTGAAGTGGTTCAGGCTTTATTTTTCTGTGGTCTGTTACCCGAATACAAATACAAAACGCCCACCCACCCACTTTTAATAGTAGCAAAAAAATAAAGCGTATCAGTCCTGTTGCTATGTGCATACAGTCGCATCCTACGCTCCATTGCATTCCACGTTAGTCTGCCACTGCAGCACCGCACGGTACTAGCATTTCCTGCCCTTTGCTCCACAATCCTTTCCTTGCCCTTCATAGCTGCTATGCCTCCCTTTTCTCGGGGCTTTGGTCTCCGGATAAAATTTACCAAAGCCCCTTCCTTACGCACAAAGGCATAGCAAGCTACTCCAGGCGGCTTTACTGCTTGTTCCGCTACGGTCAGTCATGCCAGTACTTCATCCTTCCACACATTGAAATTGTTCAGGCTTTATTTTTTTGTGGTCAGTAGCCCTCAATAAATACAAATACATGTAGCATTTTACCCACATCAAAATATAATAGAGAATAAAAGCCGGTACATTTGCTAAAATATTTAGTAATGCCTTTTTATAGAATAACAATATGGCTTAAAAATAAAAAGAAACCTGTTACAGGTATTCGCTTTATAGAACTAAATAATATAGAACAAGTACAAATCAAAATTCAGAAGAAAGTAGGGGAGTACTACTATGGTTCAATATTGATAGATGTAGAAGTAGCCATGTTATCAAAAAATTGTACAGCCGTAAAAACTAACTTAAAAAAAATAATGAACAAATCAGTAGATATATAATGACGTTCAATTAAATATAAAAAAAAATGCAGCAAAGATAATTGGCTTCCACAAGGCTTTCCTTCATAAAAACCAAAAGACTACGGCATAAACACAACCTCTCTGCACCTGCCTTTCATTTATTCCGTTTCCTTTTGGTTTTTATCCTGCGCCAATTGATTCAATGGCTTTCTTTTTTTTTCTTTTTTTTCTTTTGAAAATATATTTATAAATAAATCAGTAATACTAATACATCATATCAGGCATTTAAAAGAAGCTTATTTCTAATAGAATATATGAGGCTCATTTTTTTAAAAAAATATCTCTTGCGGCATATTTGATGGCAAAATAATAAGTTAGACAAATGCCAGGTTAATCAACATGTAGCATAAAAAAAGCCCCCTCAAAATTGAGGAGGCTGAATAAAAGCCCCCTCAAAATTGAGGAGGCTGAATAAAAGCCCAATACAAATGCTAAATACAATTTTAAGCAGATTATACCGCAGGTGTTACACCTACCACTTCCAGTGCATTAAATGCTCCATTATTTAAAGTGTATGAAACCCCGTTAATATCCTGATAAAAATCAACACTCAACAAGAAAACACTAATTCCTTTCGTAGTTGGAATCGGAAGGATAGGAAGAGAAAATGCTCCAAATTCTCCTGAATTTTTCAGCAGATTAAGAGGATCACTCATTCCAATGTCAAATGAGTTAGTTTCAAAATTAATTTTAGCCCATGCTGCTCTCAAACTTACAGAAGTAGCTCCCTTAGGAAATACAACATCAGTTATCGGGATAATATTAACAAAGGAAATTTTACCTAAAACCATATCTACAGTATAGTCTCTATGTAATATAGCCGACAAAATAGCCTTGCTATTGAAATTAAAACCCTTTAGTGCATCTTGTGCACCAACAGTTCCAATAGCCGTAAAGATGTTTCTCTCGCCTCTCACAGAGGTAGTGTCATACATCCTTAATTCCATCATCAACTTGGTAACCTTACTTGTCAACTTAGGGTCTTTTGTTGCCATCAGACTTTGTACTGCAGCACGAAATAACTTTCCTGCCGTTGCAGCACTTCCAAACTCAGCTCCGTTCTCACGGGTTCTGATAAAGGCCGGATCTGTTGCAATCCTTTCTTTTGAAATACTACTCTTAGTCTTAACTAAGTTTCCATCTTGCGTTTTATAAAAGGTCAAGTCATCAAGTGTACCTTTTAATTTAATAATGCCTGTTAGCTTTGCCATAATGTATAAATTTAATATTAATTAAATCAGCTTTATCAGCTGTATATACCAAAATTATACATACTATTTCTCATTTCAATTATACACTAGCCGCAAATGGTCATCCCTTCCGATTTGTCCAATACTTGTTGTATTGCCGTGCTAATAAATGTAGTATTTTTGCAATAACCACTATATAGTTACTTAATATCAACTGCATAGGAAAGGCATAGCAACAGTATTAAAATAGTTTATTATGGACCGTTTATGTATTTATCCAAAAGACATTCAGATCGTAACAGGAAAAAGTGAGCGTTATGGCAGAAGATTAATAAAGAAAATAAAGGAGAAATTAGCCAAAGAATCTCATCAGTATGTAACTCTGGAAGAATTTTGTATCTTCACTGGACTAAAAATGGAAAATGTTTCCAAGTTATTACCGTATTGAAATCAGGTAATTTCCAAATGTTTACCCCATGTTTACCCCGAAATAGAAAAAGGCTCGTAACCAATTGATTATCAAGCCTTTTAACTTTATTTTCGTGAACCGGATTGGATTCGAACCAATGACCTATAGCTTAGAAGGCTATTGCTCTATCCAGCTGAGCTACCAGTCCATCCTTTTTGTTTAAGGAGCTGCAAAATAAAGGGAAAAATAATTCATGAACAAATAGAATTCTATAAAACAACTTTAAACATTAAATATCTTCTTCAAACTAGTCCATAGTTTCATCTTTATTTGTTTGGCTTCAGCTGTATCTGGTAGCATTTTATAAATAGATTCAGAAAAAACAATGGCACAATTATCATCTACTCTTATTTCATAATCTGGTATTGCAGCAGGAATTCCTAACAAACTGGGTTCAGTATCAAATACCAGAAGATATTTACTTTTAAACTGTGTTTTTAATTCATTATAAGTAATTGCTTTTACATTTAAATTGACAATTACGGTATCATCTAAAGAAAAATTGCAGGCTTTTAAAACATTCGTAAGAAATATTTTCCAGGATTCTTCTATAACATTCCGGGTAGGA
>Ga0316217_10001169_pt1 | contig 35237 bp, 36 predicted proteins | sample 1anoAmetaG_FD_203633 | JGI IMG/M metagenome (GOLD analysis project Ga0316217, IMG submission 203633) | Freshwater microbial communities from Trout Bog Lake, Wisconsin, USA - 1anoA | ecosystem: Environmental > Aquatic > Freshwater > Lake > Hypolimnion/Profundal zone | place: USA: Wisconsin...
TGCCCCCGGTCCCGTTTCTGGGACCGGGGATTCGACGACCCGCTCGACGGCGGGGGCTTGCTCCGCGGCAGCTTCCAGTTGCACGCGCCGGGTGGCGTCCATCAGCACCAGCACCAAGTCGCGGGTCTCGAGCGCTTCGTAAACCTCCTGCAACATGCGGCGGTCGAGGTGCGTGCCGGGCTTGTGGATGCCGGGGGTATCGACAAAGACGATCTGCGCCGCCGGATGCTTGCCCTTGTGCGCCGGGACCTCGACCACCCCGGCGATGCGGTTACGGGTGGTCTGCGGCTTGGCCGAGACAATGGCTACTTTTTCACCGGTGAGGGCGTTCAACAGCGTGCTTTTGCCGGCGTTGGGCCGGCCGAGAATGGCGACAAATCCAGATTTCAAAGGGGGTAATGCTCCTGATCGAGGAACTGCGGTTGGGGATCGTGAAATCCCGCCCTAGCCGCAAAAACAAGAACGCGGCGAGGGTGGGGCACCCAGGGAGATCGCAAGAGGTTTTCAAACTCCTGACTCTCTATTATCGCCGGATTCCGGATTCGGCGTTGGTACAATCTGCGCATGATGCCGGAAGGCCGAACCAAACGCCTCGTGCTGCGCCCGCTGGAGCTGGCCGATGCGCCCGCAATTCAGCGCGAGTTTCCCCACTGGGAGATCGTGCGCTACCTGCTGAACCGCGTGCCCTGGCCCTACCCGGCGGACGGCGCGGAACACTATTGCCGCGACGTTGCCCTGCCGCAGATGGAGCGCGGAGAGGCCTGGCACTGGACGCTGCGCTTGGCCCCCGAGCCGGACCAAGTGATCGGGCTCATCAGCCTGGTGAAGGGCGAGGAAGACAATCGCGGCTTCTGGCTGGGTCTGCCCTGGCAGGGGCAAGGGCTGATGGCCGAAGCTTGCGTGTGGGCCAACGACTACTGGTTCGGGACGCTGGGGTTCCCGGTGCTGCAGGTGGCTAAGGCAGCGGCCAATACCGCCTCGCGGCACATCTCGGAACGGCAGGGGATGCGGCAGGTGGGCGGGATCGAGAAGGATTACGTCTCCGGGCGGCTGCCTTCGGAGGTCTGGGAGATTACGGCGGAGGAGTGGCGGGCGTGGAAGGCGCGGAATCCCGATTTGGGTTGAAGGGGCTTGATTGGGGTTCGTGTTTTCCCACTTTTTTCTCTCGTTTCTTGGAAAAGCCGCGGAAAGGGTCGCACCCGGCAGGTGTGAGGATATGGAAAGAATCGGTTGTAGAAGACGGTCTGCCATGGAGAAGCCACAGTGATTGGAAGCGCCTTTGGATTACGGGGTTCGGTCGTGCATCGAGGATTCGCTGCGTTGTTTCTTGTTTCGCTTGCCGCTTCGGTTGCCGCGGGCGCACAGACGGCCTCATCGCCGGTTGGCGACGAAGCCCCGCAGCTGGAGTTTGTCTTTGAAGAGTTGGTCACGCTCGACAAGGCGGTCGTGGTGGGCGATACGGCGTTTGGCCATCGTCAATACATCCCCATCACCGGTGGCACGGTCACCGGTCCCAAGTTCCATGGCAAGGTTCTGCCCGGAGGATGGGACTGGCAGCTCTTTCTGCCCAACGGATGCGGATCGCTGGCGGCCAACTACATGCTCCAGGCCGACGATGGCGCCATCGTCAACGTCTCCAACAAGGGCGTGTTCTGCGGAGCGGGAAGCGGAAAATCGATCTGGAGCCCGGTGTTTGAAGCGCCCAAGGGAGCTTACGACTGGATGACGACGGGGACCTTTATCGATGTTCTCTCGATGGCCGGAACGCCGGGACATCCTGCCGTGCGCATCCGTTTCTATCAGGTGAAATAAGACGGCCGGGTCGGAGGCAGGCAGAACGGCTTCTGGAAACTCTCAAGATGCGGAATTTGCGTCCGATTCGGCGGCCGGCGGGTAGACGCGCAGGCGCTCGACGCGGCGATCGGTGGAGGCGACGACCTCCATGCGCAGCCCGGCCGGCTCCAGCATCACCACTTCGCCAACCAAGGGGATGCGGCCCTCGATCTCGCTGACCAGGCCGCCCAGCGTGGTGGCCTCGAACTCCTCGCCCAGCTCGATGGACTCGCCGAAGAGGTCGGCGAGCTGATCGACCGGAAAGCTGCCGGGCACCAGCCAGACGCCTTCGGGCTCGCGCTGCGGATTCTCCATGGGAACGTCTTCTTCGTGCTCGTCGCGGATGTCGCCGACGATCTCTTCAAGCAGATCCTCGATGGTGACCAGGCCGGAGACGCCGCCGTACTCGTCGATCACCACGCGCATGTGCTGCTTTTCCCGCTGCATCTCGCGCAGCAGCTCGTAGCCGCGCTTGGTCTCGGGCACGAAAGCCGCCGGGTGCTGGATGCTGGCCACGGTGCGGGTGCGGGCCTCTTCGTCGGTGATTTGCAGCAAGTCGTGGGTAAAGGCCAGGCCGACGATGTTGTCCAGCGACCCCGTGTAGACCGGCACGCGGGAGAAGTTGTGCTCGCGCAGCAGCACCAGGAACTCCTCCAACGTGGTGGAGGCCGGGACGGCGAAGACCTTGGGGCGCGGGGTCATGACCTCGCGGACCAGCTTGTCGCCAAACTCGACGGCAGAGCGGACCAGGTCGCGGTCGTTCTCTTCGAGGATGCCCTCTTCTTCGCCGGCTTCGAGCAGCGCCTCGACATCCACGGCGGTCTCTTCCTCGGCGGTGGCCGGCTCCTCGGCCAGCGCGGCCACCTGGAAGAAGAAGCGGACAAAGACAGTGACAGGGGTCATCAGCCAGAGCAGCAGGCGGATGGGCCAGACCAGACGGCCGGCCCAGCGGCCCTGCGTGCGATTGAAGAGGATCGAGGGCAAGATCTGGTTGCAGAAGACGACGACCAGCACCAGAGCGAGGACCGCTTGGGCGATCTCGGCGTAGGTGGGGCGGGCGAACAGCGGGCCGCGATCAAAGAGGACCGCGCCGAATTCCAGCGCGATGACGCCCAGCGCCAACTGTTGCAGGATGGAGGCGCAGAGGTAGGCGTGTTCGCGGGTCAGGCCAAGCTGCGGCTCGATCAGCTCCTCCCAGGCGTCGAGGTTCTCCTCGATCTCGCGGGTGAGGATCTTGCCGAACTCGGCGTAGACGCGGCCGATGTAGGAGGCCAGCGTGTAGATGGCGGCCAGGAGGAGAAGCACGAGAAGGATGGGGGCGCTCATGGACGAGCGCTCCGTTTGGACGGCGCGTGCGGGGATTTCACAGCGCCCCTACGGGGCGCGGAGGCATTTTGGACTGGCTTTCCCAGGGGTGCGCTGCGCTTCCCCTGGGCTATCTTCGTTCCGCCCCTGCGGGGCGATTGTGCGGCGGTCTTGGGGCGTTCGATCGGGCTGCGGGGCGGTGGGGCGGCGGTCTCAGCGCGCTCGATGAGGCCTTGGGGGAGATTGAGCTTGGCGCGGAGCAGGCGCTCGCGGCGGGCCATCTGGCCTTCGTCGGCTTCGTGATCGTAACCGGCCAGGTGGAGCAAGCCATGCAGAATCAGCACCTTGATCTCGGTCGCGAGCGGATGGCCCTGCCCGATGGCCTGTTTGAGCGCCGTGGGAACGCTGATGGCCAGGTCACCGGCTTGCGCGTCTGCGGCTTTGAGGCCGGGAATCGGGTCCGCCGGGAACGACAGCACGTCGGTGGCCTTGTTCTTGCCGCGGAACTGGCGATTGAGGCGGCGGATGTTGGCGTCGGTGGTGAGCAGGACCGAGACTTCGCCCTTGAGGCGGACAGCGGCCTGCGCCTCGGCCAGAAAACGGGCCAGGGTGCGCGGCGAGGGGACGCGGTGATTCTTGGGAATCACTGGAGCCGCGGACACAGCCGAGCGCTTCGCCGCAGTTGCCGGGGGCGAGGGGTCGGGCTCCAAATCTGGGTCGAGGATGATCATCTTGCTCGGGGCCGCATGGAATACGGAACCGGTAACTCTCATTCTACGCTAAGGTTGGATCAGCGTGGCAAGGGTGCGCAAGGGGAGGATAAGGCGCATGGAGTCGGGGAGTTGGAGGAATCCGTGCGCGGCATAGAATTTTGCGGCGTGTTCGTCGATTGCATCCACCACGACCATCGACGAGCCCACCTGATTGGCGCTTTCATAAGCCTTGGCGAGGGCCTTCACCAATAAAATCGCGCCCAGACCCTGGCCCTGAAACTCCGTGGCGACCGCCAGCCGTCCCAGCAGAGTTGCGCTGACCATTGGATAGCGGGGAATGTGCTTTCGCGCCGCCTCGGGAATGGCTCCGGGAGCAAGGCCGTAGGCGCAGAGGGTGAAATATCCTGCGATCCGGTTGGGCGAGTCTTGCGGAGTCAGCACGAAAACGGCATTTGCCTTGCGGCGCATGTCTTGAGCAGCCTGGGTTTTCAAGTAGAGATCGAGAGAATCGACCCCGCAGCGGAATACCTCCCGATCATGATGCTTGGCGAGAGGGTCAAGCCGGTAGAGGAGCTCCTCCGGCGCGCCCATCAGGCGACGACCCGCTCCATGGCCGAGCGGAAGGCCCGCCGCAGCCGCGCGTTGGGCTTGGGAGCGTGAACGAGTGCGTCAAAAAACGCGGCGCGATCTCGGTCGCTGAGGGGCAGGCTCTCGTGACGTGCAATGGTGGCGCGGGTAGCCTCGGTGAGTGCGGAGAGGCAGAAATCGGTCAGGCTGCGGCGTTCCAGGGCTGCTGCGCGCTCGACGAGCCGTTTGGTTTCGGCATCGACGCGAAAGCCCAGCCGGGAGGCGCGGGCGCGACGCTCGGCGGTAGATGCCTCAGTTGCGGATTGCGGCATGGGGTCGCTCCTAGGCTCAAGATATTCCAAGTGTACGTCCAATGGGAGAACAATACAACCCGGCTTCCCACCCCAGCCGCGAGAACAACAACGCAGCAAGGGTGGGGCGCAGGTCTGCCGGTCAATGAGGATGGGGTTGTTGCGCAAACTGCATGAGCACATAAAGGCCCGCGAACGCAACCAGCGTGATCGCCGCACCGACAAGGGAGTTGACCGCCAGGTAAAGGTAAACCCTTGCGAATCGCGCGACGGGCGGCTTCGCCCGGAAGTCCAGGCGCTGCGTGGCGGACAGCCCATCGACGCCACCCTTCCAAGCAAAGAGAGGAATCGCGTTCCCTCCCCCCGGCGAGAAAATCTGCACGATGACTGCGAGGATGACCGCGACAACGATGAGGGCAAAGGGAAGCGCAAACACCCCGGCGAGCACTCCCGTTGCCCAGACGACGACGCTCGAGGCGTCCACAACGAGCGATCGGATAAACATCGCGCCTGTAGCGATTCCAACCACCAAAAGCCAGATCACCTCGGAGGTGCCCGCAAAAGAACTCCCTTCGCCGGCCTTGCCAGGGAGCGGCTTCGCGGCGCTTTCCTTCTTCGGCGGCAGATCGGCAGGCAAATTGGAGGGGTCAAGTTGGTTTTTCAGACATTTTGAGCAGATGCTGTAGTGCGCTGGAAACTTAGCACCGCAATGGATGCAACGCCTGGTCTTGATTTCCATGATTCTCTCTCTTGCTGAAGAATCCGTTTCTTACAGATTTGAACAAGTTTACTGCGGTTTGGGCGCGTGGGCGGGCTGGGCCTGGGCTTCGCCGGCTTGTCCGCCGACCTGAATGGGTTCGCCCAGGGCCAGCGGCAGCTCCTGCTGCTGCGACTTGACCGACTCGTAGGCGCGGACGATGCGCTGCACCAGGGCGTGGCGCACCACGTCTACGTCCTCGAAGTGGCAGAAGCGGATGCCCTCGACGCCTTCGAGCACGTTGATGGCGTCGAGCAGGCCCGACTTGCGCGGGTTGGGCAGGTCGATCTGGGTGATGTCGCCGGTGATGACCGCCTTGGAGTTGTTGCCCATGCGGGTGAGGAACATCTTCATCTGCTCGACGGTGGTGTTCTGGGCCTCGTCCATGATGATGAAGGCGTCGTTGAGGGTGCGGCCGCGCATAAAGGCCAGCGGGGCGACCTCGATGACGTTCTTTTCCAGCATCCGGTCGACTTTTTCGGGTTCGAGCAGGTCGTAGAGGGCGTCGTAAAGCGGGCGCAGGTAGGGATCGACCTTGTCTTGGAGGGTGCCGGGCAAGAAGCCGAGGCGCTCGCCGGCCTCGACCGCCGGGCGAACCAGCACGATGCGGCTGACCTTTTTGGCGTTCATGGCGGCCACGGCCATGGCTACGGCGAGGTAGGTTTTGCCGGTGCCGGCGGGGCCCACGCCGAAGGTCATGTCGTTCTGCTCGATGGCCTCGACATATTTGCGCTGGTTGATGGAGCGGGGCTGGACGGTGCGCTTGACGCCCGCCGAGCGCTGTTTGCCGGAGTCGGCCAGGGAACGCAGAGTGGTGGCCGAATCGGCCACCACCAGCTTCAGCATCCCGTTCAACTCGCCGTTGTGGAGGTTCACGCCCTGCTTGCGCAGGATCTCGAAGTCTTGAAAGATGCGTTGGACGCAGGCCACGCCTGCCTCCGGGCCCTGTACGTGCACCGCATCGGAGCGCAGATCGATGCGCACGCCGAGCGAGTCTTCCATCAGCCTGACGTTTTCGTCGCGGGTCCCGAAGAGGGGCTCAAGGTTGGGCGTGATCTCCAGAGCGGTCTTCAATGGTTTCGACATCCTCCCAGATGGCGCAGTGCGGTTGAAGGGAACGGCAGGCGGGACCGGCCCGGAGCGCGGGCGCGGCTCGCAACCAAGCAGGATACATCGGCAAGGGGCAGGGTGCTGTGGATAGAAGGGGCTGAAATCGGGGCGAAGCGAGGAGCACAAGACAGGGGCGAGCCGGGACTCTGGGCTGAGTGGCGTGACCGCGGGTTGGAAGAGGCTACCAAATCCGGTGTCAGTGTCCTGTATCTGGGGTAGAGAGTAGCGCCGCGAAGCGAAGGAGTCAATCGGGGGCCGGGGAAAATCCCGAAAATTTCGCGAGAATGGGTACCTTGGCAGGCACGAAACCCGGCAACCCGGGCGGGGAGCGCGTCTGGACCGGCGCGCGGGGTGCGTGCGATCATGGGGCCGCTGCTCGGAAGGTTCCTGGCCAAGGCATAGACGGCCAGCCGGAGCGATGTCTGGGAGAAATTCAGGAAGAACGAGGACGCACTCACGATGAGCAAGATTAATCAGTTATTGACGATGGCAGCCCTGCTGGCGGCAGCTTTTCTTTGCAACGCCCCGGCCGGAGCGCAGGCCGCACAAACACCGGTTGGGAGCAACGCGCAGCCACCGATGGGCTGGTCGTCGTGGAACAGTTTTTCCAACTCGATCGACTCCGCGATTTCGATGCAGCAGGCCAAGGCCATGGCTGCCTCGGGCTTGCAGAAGGCCGGTTACGAATACGTGAACATCGACGAGGGCTGGTGGCTGGGCGAGCGAGACGCCGACGGCAACTTTGTTGTGGACCCCAAAGCCTTTCCAGCGATTGCCGCGGGCGAGCGGGCCGGGGATATGAGCAACATCGTGCGCTTCATTCACTCGCTGGGGCTGAAGGCGGGGATCTACACGGATGCGGGACGGGACGGCTGCTCGATGTACCCGGACCTGGGACCGGCTTACTTCCACACCGGGAGCGAGGGCCACTACGAACAGGACTTTCTGCAATTTGCACGGTGGGGCTTTGACTACGTGAAGGTGGACTGGTGCGGAGGGGACAAGGAGAATCTGGACCCCGAGGTGCAATACGGAGAGATCAGCCGGGCGATCGGACGGGCGGAGGAGATCACCGGGCGGCGGCTTTTCTACTCGATCTGCAACTGGGGCAAACAAAGCCCGTGGAGCTGGGCGCCGGGCGTGGGCGGTGCAAGGCAGGCGATCTGGCGGACAAGCGGGGATATTGTTGCGCCGGTAGTGGCCAACAGCCCCAACTCCGGGAGGAAAGTGGCCTTCGACAAGATGCTGGGCAACTTCGACCAGGGGATCCATCCGGAGGCGCAACATACAGGTTTCTATAACGATCCTGACATGATGGTGCTGGGCATGCCGGGGTTGAACGCGGCGCAGGACCGGCTGCACATGGCACTGTGGGCCATCTCCGGAGCGCCGCTGTTGATTGGCGCCGACCTGGCCAAGCTGGATGCCGTGACGCTGGCGACGTTGACCAACGCGGATGCGATCCGGATCGATCGGGATGCGCTGGGCCTGCAAGCGGTGAAGGTGGGCGAACTGGGGCCGGGGCTGGAAGTCTGGTCGAAGATGCTTGCCGAGCCCGGAGAGCGCGCCGTGGTGCTGCTGAACCGGACCTACTTCCCGGCGCCGATGCGCGTGAACTGGGCGCAATTGGGGCTGGCGGGGGATACGGCAGCGGTGCGCGAGGTGTGGGCCGCGAAGGAGACAGGCAGCCTGAAGGGCGAGTACTCCGCGACCGTGCCGGCACAAGACGGCGTGCTGCTGGTAGTGAAGGGCGCAGAGGGCGAGTTCCACCACTATGCACCGGCGGGAAATGTGGCCGGGATTCGGGAAGCGGAGACGCGCTTCACCGGTCTGACGGCGAAGGAAGGCGGCTGGGCGCAGGTTCGAATCGAATACAAGAACCCCAGCGCTGCGGCGCGACTGGTGGAGGCGCGGGTGAACGGCCAGACGGCGACGAAGGTGGGGTTCGCGCCGACGGGTGCGGGCACGGGGCGCGCCTGGATCGAGGTCAACCTGGACCGGCCGGGGGCAGGCAATGTGCTGACCTTGGCGACGGATGCGGCGGCGGGAGTGGAGATCGAAGGACTGGAAGTTCACTAGAGCCGTTGAGCCGACCGCCGATGAAGCTGTTTTCGTGGCCTTCGTCCGTTTTCGAGAGCGAAGGCCGCACCGATCAACGCCAGCGGACCAGGCGCGTGGAAGCGGTCCCCGGCGGCGCGCCGTGGGTGGCCGGGCGCGATTGACCTGGGGGCGGCTTTCCCGTAGACTATGAAATTGCGAGGGATGCGGCTGGGATTGCATCTGTGCCGCATTTCACCCTGAGATAAGGAATACAAATGGCAAACCATGTATCGTCGCTGAAGCGCGCTCGTCAGACTGTCACCCGCACCGAAGTGAACCGCGCCAACCGCAGCCGCGTGCGCACCAGCCTGCGGGCTCTGCGCGAGGCGATCGCCAAGGGCGATGCGGCTGTCGCCCAGGCGCAGTATCGCGAGACCGTTTCGGCCCTCGACAAGAGCGTGCAGAAGGGCGTTCTGCACCACAACACCGTTTCCCGTTACAAGAGCCGCCTGAACGCGCGGGTCAAGGCCCTGGTTCTCGCCAAGGCGTAGCGGTGCGCAGCCCTCGGGCTGCCTATAGCCTCTGAAATGGCCAAAGCAGCCGGGAGAAATCTCGGCTGCTTTTGTTTTTTGCGATTGGGAAAACGGGGCGCAAGAGGACGGGAACCCGATCGAACATTGCGGTGTCAAAGCGTACAGGAGGCAATCTCATGTCGCAGCCGCCGCCAACGCCTGACGGAACCCCCTCGGATTCGCAACTCGTGGCGTCGCTTGCCAAGTTGTGGCCGCATCGGGAACACGAGTCGAACGCCCTCAAGAACCTGCTTTGCTCTTTCGGTATGCACCGGTGGCGTCAACTGGATTTGACCGAGCTGTACCCGGACCGAGAAGTCCGGTATTGTTTCTGGTGTTCCAAGATCGCGGTCGATGGGGTCATTCACACACCCTGAGCGCCTCTTGAGGTCGAAGAGATGCGGGCCTGCCGGCGGCGCGGCGCGGCGAAAGTTGTTGTGAAAAGGATGCTGCCATGACCCAACCGCAATCGCAGACCGCCAGCCAACTGGTAAAGAAGGCCCTGGAGCATCATGAGGCAGGACGGCTGCGCGAGGCCGGCGAGATTTACCGGCAAATCCTCGAAATCGATCCGGACCATGCCGCCGCGCTGCACTATTCCGGCCTGGCCGCTCATCAGGCAGGGCATACCGAACTGGCGCTTGCGCCGATGCGCCGGGCGATCGAGCGAGAGCCGGGCAACCCCATCTATTTTCTGAACTTTGGCCAGGTTCTGGAGGCCAGCGGCGAACTGGACCAGGCGATGGCGTGCTACCGCCAGGCAGTCTCGCTCGATGGCGGCCTGGAGACTGCCCACTTCCGGCTGGGCATGGTCTTGAGCCGGAAGGGGAGCCCCGGAGAAGCGATTGCCTGCTTTTCGCAAGCGCTGCGGATCCGGCCGGGATTTCACGAAGCGGCCAGCAGCCTGGGCGATGCGTTGCAAGAGCTGGGAAAGCTGGAGCAGTCCGTGGTCTGCTATCGGAAGGCGGTGGCGCTCAACCCCGGCTATGTTGAAGCGCACAACAACCTGGGCACCGCGCTGCACAAGCTGGGACGGTTCGACGAAGCGGCCGCGGCCTATCGGCAGGCGCTGCTCCACCGGCCCAACTCGGTCGAGGCGCACGCCAACCTGGGCGCTACGCTGCGCTCCCTGGGTGCGTGGGAAGAGGCCGCCCAGAGCTGCCGCACAGCGCTGGCGCTCCGGCCGGATCATCCCGAAGCCCATCTGAACTTGGCCAACGCGCTGAAGGATCAGGGGTTATTGCGCGACGGTGCGGCCAGCTACCTGCAGGCCATTGCCCTCGCGCCCGGCTATGCGCTGGCGTATACCAACCTGGCGGACACGCTGGTGGAGCAGGACAGGATCGAAGAAGCCATCGAATGCTACCGGCAGGCGGTGGCGCTGGAGAAGGAGAAAAGCACCGCCTACAGCAACCTGCTCTACCTCTACTCTTTCAGTTGCCGCCTGGATCCAGCGGCGGAACGCGCCTTCGCCCAGGGTTGGGAGACGACGGTCCTCAGCGAGGGCCAGCGGGGGGCCGCGCGCGCCCGGGCAGCGGCGCGATCCGGAGCATTTTCAGCAACTTCCCGCCAGGGGCGGAAGCTGCGGCTGGGCATTGTTTCGGCGGAGTTGGGCGCTCATGCGGTGGCCGTATTCCTGCAACCGTTCCTCGACCAGCTCGACCGCAGCCGGTTCCACCTGACGCTCTTCCCCACGGTGCGGTGGCAGGACGCACGCGCCCGGCACTTCAAGGAACTCGCCGACAGCTATATTCCGTTGATCGAGGCGCCGGACGAACAGGCGGCGGAGCGGGTTCGGGCGGAGAAGATCGACGTGCTGATCGACACCACCGGGCATACGAGCAACTGCCGGCTGGGCATCTTTGCCCATCGCGCCGCGCCGGTGCAATGCTCCTACATTGGCTACTGGAGCACCACCGGGCTGACGGAGATGGATTGGTACATCAGCGATGCAGGCTATTCCGGCGGATGCGACACGCACTTTGCCGAGCGGCTTTGGCGGCTGCCGCAGCACGCCCATTGCTACATGGGCGATGAAACACTGCCCGAAAGCGGCTGGACGCCCGATCCGGAGGGGACGGTCTGGCTGGGTTCGTTTAATAAATACAGCAAGATACGGCGGGAGACGCTGGGCCTGTGGGCGAAGGTCCTGGGCGCGGTACCCCAGGCAAAGCTGCTGCTGGAGGATCGGCTGATCCACGAGGAGGAGACGCACGAGCGCATTCTGAGCATGCTGGGTTCATTGGGCGTTGCGGCGGACCGGGTCGTCTTTCTGCCGCGCGTACCGGGATTCTCCTTCGCCGGCCACATGGCGCTCTACGATCGGCTGGACATTGCGCTGGATACGATTCCCTTCAACAGCGGGACCACGGCATTCGATGCTCTGTGGATGGGGGTTCCGCTAGTGGCGCTGAAGGGGGACAGGGTCTGCGGCCGGATGGCCAGCTCCATCGTGACGGCGCTGGGCCACCCGGAGTGGACGGCGGAGAGCGAGGAAGAATACGCCGAGATCGTGCGCAGGCTGGCTAGCGACGTGGAGGGGCGCAAGGCGCTTCGTCAGAGCCAGCGTAAGGCGATGATGCGCAGCCCTTTATGCGATGCGAAGGGGCTGACGAGGTCGCTGGAAGGGGCGCTCGAAGCCATGTACGACCGGTGGATGGCGAGCTAGGAGCAGGCGGTTCGACATTCAGGCTGGGATGTGTTCGCCCGCCAGTTGGCGCAGCTCCGCATCGGGGATGGCGCTCTTGGCAGCCACGGCCCAGAGATCGAAGACGGCGGGGCGGCGGTGGGCAAAGACCGACTTGAATCCGCAGCCGAGGAGCGTACCGCCCAATACCTTCCGGGTAAAACCGCAGCGATGGGCCATGAAGAGATTGCCCGCCGCCAGTTGCGGACGGTGCCCATAGAGGATGTCCAAGGGGGCGATGGGCCCGGCAGGCGAGATGTACGCCGGCTCGGCCAGCTTATCCTCGGCGACCAGTGCGGCAACCGACTGCAAATCGGGACAGGTGACCACGGCGAAGCCGCCGGGCCGGAGGACGCGCAGGAACTCGGCCAGGGCCAGGGGCACCTCGTGGGGATAAAGGTGCTCGATGTTGTGCGAGGAGAAGACCGCGTCGACGCTTTCGTCGGCCACGGCCTTCATATCGGTCATGTTGCCGACGATGTCGGGGTGAACCGCCTGGTTGATGTCCAGACGCAGCTCCTGCCAGCCGGGGCCGGCAAAGGCCGCGGTGGTTTGCGCCTTGTTGTTGTTCCCACAACCAACATGCAGAAATGTCTTCATTGCATCGCTCCCCCGACCGGGCACACGGTTCCTTGAGCCACTAGAGCGGGAGGCGGCAGAGCGCGTCGCCTCTCATCCCAACAGCTCGAAGATGCCGGCCGCGCCCATGCCTCCTCCGATGCACATGCTGACCATGCCGAACTGGAGCTGGCGGCGGCGCATCTCGGCGAGCAGCGTGGCGGTGAGCTTGGCGCCGGTACAGCCCAGCGGATGGCCCAGGGCGATGGCGCCGCCGTTGACATTGATGCGCTGTGGGTCGAGATCGAGGGCACGGATCACCGCCAGCGCCTGAGCGGCAAAGGCCTCGTTGAGTTCGATCAAACCGATGTCGGCGAGGGCGAGGCCGGATCTGTGCAGCGCCTTGGGGATGGCGGCGACCGGGCCCACGCCCATCTCCTCCGGCAGGCAGCCGGTGACGGCATAGGCCACCAGGCGGCCGAGGGGGCGGATACCCAGCTCGCGGGCGCGTCCGGCATCCATCAGGACGGTGGCGGCAGCGCCGTCGGAGACTTGCGAGGCGTTGCCGGCAGTAATCGTGCCCTGAGCGTGGAAGGCGGGCTTGAGTTTGGCGAGGGCTTCGAGGGAAGTATCGGCGCGGGGCCCCTCATCGACGGTAAAGATTGTATTCTTTACCTCCGAGCACGATGTCTTTACATTTGGAATCAACGAGTTGACTACTACAGGAACAAGTTCTTCCTGAAACCGACCGGCGGCCTGGGCGGCCACGGCCTTCTGGTGGCTGGCCAGAGAGATGGCGTCCTGGTCTTCACGGGAGATGCCGTAATGGCGGGCGACGCGCTCGGCGGTGAGGCCCATGGTGAGCAGAGCGGCCGGGTAGTGCTCGGCCAGCCAGGGATTGGGGCTGGGTTTGAGACCGCCCATGGGCAACAGGCTCATGGACTCGACTCCGCCTGCCAGCACGACCCGGCAGCCACCGGCGCGGATGCGCAGATCGGCCTGAGCGATGGCCTCAAGGCCCGAGGCGCAGAGGCGGTTGACCGTGACGCCGGGAATCTCGACCGGCAACTGGGCGCGCAAGCAGGCAAAGCGGGCGACATTCCAGCCCTGCTCGCCCTCCGGCTGGGCGCAGCCGAGGATCACGTCGTCGATCTCGGCGCGGTCCAAGCCGGAGGCGCGGTCCAGGGCTCCGCTCAATGCAATTGCGGCGAGGTCGTCGGGGCGGGTGGTGGAGAGCGCGCCCTTGGGTGCGCGGCCAACGGGGGTGCGAACGGCGCTGACGAGAACGGCTTCGGGCATGGGGGCGCTCCTTTGGATTACCTAAAGAACTCCTAGTCAAGCCGATGCGTTGCAAGGGTACGGCTCTTGCGATGCCGCCACGGACGCAAGATCGGCACGGGCTTTGCAGACTGCGGAAGAAGTCCTCCTACGCGGCGGCTCCCGAAAAACATTCCGCAGGGGCTAAAGCCCACCCTTTCTTATCAACATCTTGCGGCACAACTGAAGTCGTGCCCTGTTACAAAGCGCGCCCCATCGGGAGTTCTTCCGCCTCATTCCGGCATTTCGAGCACGATCCAGGCGCTCTTCTCGAAGAAATGGTAAACGGTGTGGTGGTCCAACAAGGTGTCGGCCAGGGCGTCGTGGTCCACGGGCGGCGGCCGATGGTCCATGCCGATCTGGCTCTGACGGATTTGCAGCGGCGAGGCGGGATCGATGCCCCAGTTGAAGCCGAGAACGCCGGCGCCGCCGTGAACCTGAAGGCGCTCGGTCTCGGGCGCGGTGGCCAATACGTGCAGCCGGTCGGGGGCGCTGGCGAAGTAGACGAGCAGGGAGACGGTGCCCTGCGAAGAGCACAGGACGGCCCAATCGGTGGAGTCGGGGCGTTCCAGGCGGGCGTGGATGACGTTCTCCGGGTGGTGCGCCTCGTAGGTTTGGGGAATCATGCAGCCGCGCTGGTTGAGCTGGGCGGCAAAGGCTTCGGGCAGCTCGGGAAAGGAACTGACGGGAAGGCGGCGGATGAGGTACGGCATGGCGCGTCCGGCGATGACGATCTGGCCGGATTCGGTGAGGCCGGAGAGGGGAACGGGCTGTTGCGCGGGGACAAGGGCGCAGGCGCAGAACAGCCCGCCCAGCAGCAATCCGGCATTTCTGTGACCTGCACGAACCATGGACAAATCTCAAGAACAATCAATACCCAATTGAAGGAGGACCGCCGCTTCCAGTTTGCTCATATCCACTTGGTTCAGCGTTCCGATCTTTCCACCAAGTCTCTGCTTGCTCACAGTGGTCAGCTGATCCGCCATAGCCTTCCGCTTCTCGGCATTGAGAACCACGAACGCCTCACCAGGGTATAGACGATCCGTATTCGAGGTAACAGGAACCACTTGAACACGATTCAAATGTGCATTTGCAGCGTTATTCGACAGCACAATTGCCGGGCGAGTTTTCTTGATTTCGCCACCTAAACTGGGCTCGAAATTAACCCAAAAGACATCCCCTCGTTCAATCGATGTCGCCAATCAAGGCCTCCGTCCATTCATCCGCTTCAACCTCTCGCTCCCGATCAGCCGCCATTAAGCGATAGCCCTCAGCCAAGTCATTCTGTTTTGCCGCGCTCAGTTCTTGAGCGGCATTCAAGACAGCCCCCCTAAGCCCTTCGGGAACAACAAACCAAGTCGGATTTCCACGCGCCTGGGGCAGGCCCTTGGTGCTGATACTGTCTCCATTCCAACGGATGCCAATAACGTTCGCATCGTCCCACATAAGGCGCGCGACCGACCAACTGCCGTCCACTGGTCCCGCATCAAAAATCACTTCGACGGACTTGACTCTCTGCTTGGGCGACAAGACGGTCTTCGGGTCGTGATACATGATAAATCTCCTATGGGCAATCATTCTCTCCCACATACGTACGTATGTCAATTCCGCAGCGGCTTGCCGGTTTTCAGGGTGAAGGCGATGCGCTCCTGGGTCTTGCGCTCGCCGCAGAGGGAGAGGAACGCCTCCCGCTCCAGGTCAAGCAAATACTGTTCGGTGATCGGCGAGCCCGGCGTAACCCGTCCTCCTGCCAGGATATACGCCACCCAGCGGGCAATTTTCTGGTCGTGCTCGGAGGCATAGCCGGCCTCGCCCATCAGGAAGACGCCGGTCTCCAGGGTGGCCAGCGCGGCCGTGCCGGGCGCGGGAATGCGGGTGTGCGGCTGAGGAGCGACGTAGCCCGCCTCGGCCAAAACCGCCGCCTGGGCCTTGGCGTCGAGCAGCAAGCGTTCGCGGTTGAGGGTGATGCGGTCCGAGGGAGCCAGCAGACCGAGGGTGCGGGCATCGGCCGCCGAGGTGGAGACCTTGGCCAGGGCGATGGTCTCGAAGGATCGCCGCAGCGCGGTGGCCAGTTCCAGGGATTGGGCAAAACGGGAGGGCGGCTCTCGGGGATCGGGCGGGGCCAGCGCGGCGGCCAAGTCCATGGCGCGCAACAGCATCTCCTTGGTGCCGCCCCCGGCGGGGATGAGTCCGACACCGGCCTCGACCAAGCCGATGTAGGTCTCGGCATGGGCCTGGCGGCGAACGGCGTGCAGGCAAATCTCCGCGCCGCCGCCGAAGGTCATGCCAAAGGGCGCCACCACCACCGGGCGTGGGCAGAACTTGATGGCCACAGTCATCTGCTGGAAGCTGTGGATGATCGCGGCCAACTCGTCCCACTCGCCTTCCTGGGCGATGAGCAGCATTTGCATCAGGTTGGCGCCCACGCTGAAGTGCTGGCGGTCGCCGGAGATGACGAATCCGGCATAGTCGCGCACCGTGTCGGAGGAGGGATGGAGCACGGAGGAGACCAGGGAGAGCACGTCGCCGCCGATGGCGTTCTTGAGCGAGTGCAGCTCGAGGCAGGCGATGCCGTCGCCCAGATCGACCAGCGAGGCGCCGGCGTTGGAGCGGACCACTCCGTGCGAACGGCGGAAGTCGGCAACACGGGCGTGGCCGGGAAGGGCGGAAACAGGCTGCAACTGGCCGGTATCCGGCAGGAAGCACGCTTGGCCATCCGGCGCATACCAGGCCGGCTGACTGGCGGCTAGCAGGGCTTCGACCTTGGGGCTCACCGGCAGACCGAGCGCCTTCACGCGGGCGACTGTGGACGCGACTCCCGCCGCATCCCACATCTCGAAGGGGCCTAGCTCCCAGTTGAAGCCGGCGCGCATGGCGCGGTCGATGGAAACGGCGTCGGCCGATGCGTCCCCGATGCTCTCGGAGGCGTACTTCCACAGCGCGGCGAGGAACGGCCAGAGGAAGGCCGCGGCTTTGTCCTTGGCGGGGTCGGCGGCCAGCAGGAGCCGCAGCCGCTCGGGCAGGGTGGCGGCGTTCTTGGCCATCTCGAGAGCGGGCAAAGCGGGTTTGGCGGTGGGACGGTAGGTGAAAGTGGCCAGGTCGAGCACCTGGCGCTCTTCCCTTCCGTCCGCGCCGCGGACCTTCTTGTAGAAGCCCTTTCCCGATTTATCGCCCAGCCAGCCGCGCTTCACCATCTCGTCCATGACGGCGGAGAAGCTGCCTCCGGTCACGCCCTGGGGGAAGTTGGCGGCCACGTTGGCCAGAATGTCGATGCCGACCAGATCGGCCAGCCGGAAGGTGCCGGTGCGGGGCCAGCCGATGGCCTGACCGGTCAGCGCGTCCACCTCTTCGATGGTCAGCCCCTGCTGGAGCATCAGGTTGGCCGCGTTGTACAGGGTGGCGATGCCGATGCGGTTGGCGATGAAGTTGGGCGTGTCGTTGGCGAAGACCACCTGCTTGCCCAGGTTGCGGTCGGCGAAAGCGGCGAAGGCGGCGACGAGAGCGGGGTCGGAGTCCGGCGTGGGAATCACTTCCATCAGGCGCATGTAGCGCGGCGGATTGAAGAAGTGAGTTCCGAAGAAGCGCGCGCGGCAGGAGGGCAGGCTGGCGGCGATTTGCGCCACCGGCAAGCCGGAGGTGTTGGTGGTGAGCAGGGCGTGGGGGGCAAGATGGGGGACGACCCGCTCCAGCAGGCTGGTCTTGATGGCCAGGTTTTCGGCGACGGCCTCGATGACCCAGTCGCAGCTGGCCAGTTTGGGCAGGTCGTCGTCGAAGTTGCCGGGAGTGACGAGCGCGGCCAGCGTTGCCTCGTAGAAGGCGGCGGGCTTGGCCTTGGCGAGGGCATCGAGGGCGCTTTTGGCCAGGGGCTCCGCCCCTTTCACTTTTGGAGACAGGTCGAGCAGGAGGGTCGGGATGCCGGCGTTCCCCAGGTGGGCGGCGATGCGCGAGCCCATGGTTCCCGCGCCGAGGACGGCGGCGCGGCGGATGAGAAGCGGTGCGGCGTTTGAGGAAGCGGGAGGTACGGCCGGGGCAGTCGCGCTCATACTGGGTCTCCCTTGAGCGGGTTGGGCCTGTGAAAAGCTCACCACGCGGAAACCCAGGCAGCATACGGAAGCGCGGGGGGCGCGGTCAAGGAGGATGCAAACAGCGCCTCTCGGTTTTCCGAGGAAGGTGCCTTTGCGCCGGAGACGGAGGCGCTTCTCATGAACAAGGCTGGTTGAGAGCTTCGGTTTCCCACTCTTTCCGCAGAAAACGCGGAAAGGATGGGGCACGGAGCTTCCGTGGCGGACCAACGTCGAATCGCGCGGTTGGGGATCCGATAGGCGGCGCCGAAAAGCTTGAATGGCCCAGATCTCGGAAGCGAGAGCTGGGCCATTCAAGTTGGGAGTGGTTCGGCGCATCGAAGCAGGCCCAAGGGCCATCCTCGCGGGCAGGATCGCCCCAAGCGCCGGGTTATTTTACGACCAATACTTTGACGTCGGCGTGCGGCGTCGATTCGCCGATGTAGCCGATGGCGCCGGCGTTGTTGGCCACAAACTGGACGACCGCCGCATCGTTGGGAAGGCTTCTGGGCATGACAGCCTGACCGGAAAGGACGAGGCTTCGCCATGCGCTGCGGAAGGGGACATCGCTCTTGCCGATGTATTCGCGCAAAAAACGCTCGTGGCTGAGGCTCTCGGCGAGCAGGACCGGCATTACGCGGGTGCCTTTGATGGAGGTCGAAGAGCCGGTGAACACATCGATCAGGTCGTTCTTGGACACTTCGCTGACATTGACACCGGGGTTGGCGATCACCAGCACCTGTGCTTGCGCGCGGGCTACGAAGACCGTCGCGGACGCTACGAGCAGTATTGCGTACAGAAGTTTTTTCATCTCAGTTTTCTCCTTTCGTCCGCGTTAGAATGTCACGCCCATTTTCAGAATGGTCAGCCGCGTACTGGGTTGTAGCCCATTTGGATTCTTGCTGGCGTCGTAATCGACAAAGGTGCCGGCGATGAAGTGCTGCTCGGCCTTGGCATAGAGGTACTGGTTGAAGTCGTAGCGGCCCGACAAGGTCCAATCCTTGTTGTAGCGCGCAGGATTGAGCGCTTGCTGATGGTCGAAAGCCTGCGTATCGTAGACTCCGACCGTGAGTTTGTCGGTGAGTTTGTAGCTGGCCATTCCGTACCAGGCCCGCTGGTCGAGCCGTCCGGTGCTGTTCAAGGCGGGATCTGTCGGGAAGGTATACCAGTAGGAATACGGCTGCCGGAAATACTCGCCGGCGATCATCACCTTGTTCTTCTCGTATTTGGCGTAGTAGTAGTAGTTCTGGCTGGCGGGGGTTCCGTTGGTGCCCGACTCCGTGCCATGGGTCGCAACCGCTGTCCAGGTGGTCACAAAGATCTGGTCGGAGGCGCCGAACATGAAGCTGCGCGTGGGCTTGATGCGCAGTGTTGCGCCCCACATGGGGCCGGTCCAGCCATTGGGAAGCGCGATGCCGCTGGATTGCTGGCCCAGTTGGATGTTGGGATCGTTCGGCGATTCAACGGTCTGGCCTCCAAACAAACGCCAATCCACCTTGGCCTTGGTGTTGCCGACCGCTAATGTGCCATAGGCCACACCGCCATAGTGCGCCAAGAAGGAATTGCGGCTCAGGATGCCGTAGACGTCCTGGGGAAGAAGAGACCAGATATAAGAGGGATCGATGTCCTGCGTTTCGTTCAGCAAGCCCATGGGCGTCTTGACCTTGCCGAAGCGGACGCCGAATTTCTCGTTGAACTTGTAATCGGCCTGCGCCCAATCCATATTGATGGCGTTGCCGAAGTTGCCGAGCAGGAAGTAGCGTGCCTGCACGCCTACGCTGAGTTTGGGAGTGGGCTGTGCGGTCATGTTGACCACCGCTTCGGTCCATGCCGGGCTGCCGGTGCTGGAGTTGGTGGAAAAAACGTTGTTTTGCGTGGTGTACAAGAACCCTTGCGCGGCATACCCATGGATCTGAATGTTCAGATCTTCCAGGCTCTGCGCACACGCAGGGATGGCCCCTAACGCCAGCGCCAGGGCGCCGGCCAGTATTCGATTCTTCATTTGTCTCCTTCGCTAACTGCCAGGCTCGATTTCGACAGGTGGCAACAGAACGACCCTCTCCTTGACAAGTTGCTCGCGTGCATCGCTGGTTGGCGAAAGTGACAAGATGAATGGGGAAGGCTTGGCATTTGCTGAGACCCTATCGGCGACCCTGGCACGCGGTTTCAGTTGCAGGGGCGGCTCACACCCCGCGAAGATTCTGTATTCAGACGTGCTTTTCCGGGATCGACCTTGTTCCAGAAAGGCGAGATTCTTGTATCTGTAATTGCATTTACATTTGTAACTGTATTTGTATCTTCGAGGTGCGGGCCACATGCACCGGACTCGGCGGCTGCCTGCAAGCCCGCGGGCTCGGCGGGTCGATCCGGTCTTCTTTTTGCATTCATGCCAAGCTGGCCGGCAACTTGGGAAGGCACCGGACAGCGGGACGCAGTTTGACCCGTTTCGGCCATGGGCACTAGCTTGGAAGGGTACGGGGGTTGCGGTTTCATATCCCTGCTGGAAGGAACACGGCGGCATTTGTTCTGGGAGGCGGACCGACAAAATGGACTGTCGATGCCGGCGCAGGGACAAATGCGGCAGGCTGGCTTCCGCTCTAGTGGCGTTGGCGAGTTGGCAAGTTCGCTTGTTGGCGGGTTGGCGGGCCGAGCGATTCATGGAAGTTTCATCCCCCGCGGGGCGGAAACGCCGGTGGGCGACGGACAAGGAGATCCGATGCAAAACAGGTGTTTTTCCTGGTTTTGGAAGTGTGGTTTGGCACTGATGCTGGCGGCGGCGGCCCTGGCCGGCGCGCGGGCTCAGGACCTGAAGAGCTTCGAACAGAAGACGACCACCAAGGTGCTGCCCAACGGGCTGACGCTGATCGTTTGCGAGCGGCCGGATGCGCCGGTCTTCAGCTACTCCACCTTTATCGATGCGGGCGACGTGAACGACCCCTCGGGCGAGAGCGGTCTGGCCCATATGTTCGAACACCTGGCCTTCAAGGGCACCACCGAGATCGGCACCACCGACTACGCCACAGAGAAGGCTGCGCTGGCCAAGGTGGAAGCGGCCAACGACGCCTACGAGGCCGAATACCTGAAGGCCGTGGGGCGCGATCCGAAGAAGCTGGAAGAGCTGAAGAAGGCCTTCAAGGAGGCCGAGGCCGAGGCGCACAAGTTTGTCGTGCCCAACCAGTTCACCGACGTGGCCGAGCGCAACGGGGCCAGCGGCTTGAATGCCGAGACCGGACTCGACAACACCATGTACTTCTGGTCGATGCCCGAGAACCGGCTGGAGTTGTGGGCGTGGATGGAGAGCGGGCGGCTGAGCGACGTGGTGCCGCGCGAGTTCTACAAGGAGCGCGATGTGGTGGTGGAGGAGCGGCGCATGAGGACCGACTCGAACCCCATCGGGCGGCTGGTGGAGCAGTTCCTGGCTACCGCTTATGTGGCGCACAACTACGGGCGCAGCTCGATTGGCTGGCCCAGCGAAGTGGGTCAGATTACGGCGACCGAGGCCATGGACTTCCACAAGAAGTACTACGTGGGAGCGAATGTCGTAGTGGCGGTGGTGGGCGATGTGAAGGCCAGCGAGGCGATGCCGATGCTGGAGAAGTACTTCAGCCGCGTGCCGGCCGGGCCCAAGCCGGAAGAGATGACCACCGTCGAGCCCAAGCAATTTGCCGAGAAGACGGTCGTCATCCGCGAGCAGACGCAGCCGTTTTATCTCGAGGGCTACCACCGGCCGGATTATCGCGACCCGGACGATGCGGTGTACGACGCCATCGGCGACATTCTATCCAACGGCCGTGTCTCGCGGCTCTACCGCAGCCTGGTGCGGGACCGGCAGATTGCCGCCGAGGCGCAGGGCTTCAGTCCCTTCCCTGGGGACAAGTATCCGGGGCTGTTTGCGTTCTATGCGGTTCCCTTGCCGGGACACACGCCGGCGGAGATGCGCGACGCCATTCATCAGGAGATTGAAAAGCTCAAGAACGCTGAGGTGACCGACGAGGAGCTGGCCATGTTCAAGACCCGCACCCGCGCGGGGCTGCTGCACGGGCTGGCCGACAACCAGGGGTTAGCCAACAATCTGGCCGAGTACCAGACACGCTACGGGGACTGGCGCGAACTCTTCAAGCAACTGGAGAAGGTGGACAAGGTGACCAAAGCCGACATCCGGCGGGTGGCCAACCGGGTGTTTGTGGCCAGCAACCGGACGAGTGCGGAGATCGATACCGAGGCGCCCGCCTCAGCAGCGAAGAAAGACGGAGGCGCGGAATGAAGAGCCTGAACAGTGGACAGTTGTCAGTGGTCAGTGGTCAGTTTGGAGTGCGAGGCGCACGGGCAGTCATTGCGGCGGCAATCGGCCTTGTCCTTTTAGCGCCTGCGGCGATGAGGGCGCAACAGAACAAGCCCTGGGAGCAGATACCCATCCCCAAGCTGCACGACTTCAAGCCGCAGCAGCCCAAGCGCATCGAGCTGAAGAACGGCATTGTCCTGTTCTTGCAGGAAGACCATGAGCTGCCGTTTGTCTCTGGGTCGGTGCTGATTCCGGGTGGGTCGCGGGACGAAGACAAGGCCAAGACCGGGCTGGTCGAACTGTACGGCGAGGCGTGGCGCACCAGCGGCACGGCGAAGCTGGACGGCGACGCCCTGGACGATCTTCTGGAGGCCAAGGCGGCGCACATCGAGACCGGCGGGGACGAGGACTCGACCGCGTTGTCCTGGGATTCGCTGAAGGGCGATGCGGATCAGGTGTTTTCGCTGGCGCTGGATCTGCTGCTGCATCCCAAGTTCAATCCCGAGAAGCTGGAACTGGCCCAGCAGCAGGCGGCCACGGCCATTGTGCGACGCAACGACGACGAGGGCGAGATCGCCAGCCGCGAGGCAGCCAAGCTGGTCTATGGGCCAACAAGCCCCTACACCCGGCAGCCGGAGCTGGCCACCATCGGCGCGGTGAAGGTGGAGGACCTGAAGGCCTGGCACGATCGCACGCTGGGCGGCAAGCTGATCGTCTCCATCGACGGCGACTTTGACCCGACGGCGATGGAGGCCAAGCTGCGCGCGGCCTTCGAGGGACTGCCCAAGGCGACAGCCGAGCCGGCGCGGCACGATGCGTTTGCCGGGCCCAAACCGGGCATCTCTTTCATCAACAAGGACGACGTGAACCAGTCCAACGTGCAGATCGTGGGGCTGGGGACAGACCGGCGCAATCCCGACGTGCCCACGCTGGCGGTGATGAACGAGATTCTGGGCGGCGGGTTCGCCAGCCGGCTCTTCCAGAAAGTCCGCACCGAGCTGGGGCTGGCCTATGCGGTGGGCGGCGGCCTGAGCTTTGCCTACGATCACCCGGCGCTGTTCCGCGTGAATGTGATCACCAAGAGCGTCTCGACGGTGGAAGCCACCAAGGCCGCGCTGGGCGAGATCGCCGGGATGACCGGCACGCCCTTCACGCAGAAGGAGCTGGATCGCGCCAAGGACAATATCCTCAATTCGTTCCTCTTCCGCTACGACACCCGGGAGAAGGTTCTGGCCGAGAGCGTGCGGCTGGAGTTCTACGGCTATCCGGCGAATTACCTGGAGACCTACAAGGCAGCGCTTGAAAAGGTGACGACCGCCGATCTGGATGCGGCCGCCAAGAAGTACATTCATCCGGAGAAGCTGGCGGTGCTGGTGGTGGGCAACGGGGCGGAGATCAAGCCGTCCTTAGAAGAACTGAAGCTGGGGCCGGTGCAGACGGTGGATATTACGATTCCGCAGGCGGGGACTCCGGAGAAGAAGTAGGGTCGTTGGGGTTGCGGGTGGCTGGGTGAGGGTCGTGGTTTCCCAGGTCTCAAAAGAGAGATTCGGGGGCACCCGGCTGGTTGAGGGTCGTGGTTTCCCACCCTTGCGACAAAAAGCGTCGCAAGGATGGGGCACGGGGCTTTTGGGGCTGGTTAAAGATGCGCAAGACCGAATATTGGAATGGAGAAGCGAAGTGAAATCGAACGCAAAGTTGGCAGTGGTCATCATGGCGGCGGGCAAGGGCACGCGGCTGAAATCGCGGCGGCCCAAGGTGCTGCATCAGATTGGCGGCAAGCCGCTGCTGAGCCATGTCATCGCTGCGGCGAGCGAGGTTGTGGCCGCGGAAGACATCTACGTGGTGGTCGGCCACCAGGCGAAGCAGGTGCGGGCGGCCGTTGCGGCCACCGGCGTCGGCTTTGTCGAGCAGACCGAGCAACTGGGCACGGGGCACGCCATCCAGTGCGCGCGGGAGGCCGTGGAGGGCTACGAGAACATCCTGGTGCTCTCGGGCGACGTGCCGCTGATCCGGCCGGAGACCATCGAGAAGGTCTGGCAGTTCCATCAATCCGAACAAGCGGCCATGACCATCTTGACCATCTCGCCGGAAGATGCGACGGGCTATGGGCGAATCTTTCGCCGCGCGCCGGGCTCTGCGGAAGTGGAGGCCATCGTCGAGCAGAAGGCGCTGCGGCCCGAGCAGTTTTCCCTGCGCGAGAGCAACTCGGGGATCTACGCGTTCAAGACCGCTGCTCTTCTGGTGCATCTGGGCAAGCTGAACGCGGAGAACGCCAACAAGGAAGTGATCCTGACCGACATGGCCGGATTGTTGCGCGCAGCGGGCGGACGGGTGGTGGGGATTGAAGCAGCCGAGACGGCCGAGGTGCTGGGCGTGAACACACTGGCCGAGCTGGCCGGCCTGGACGCGACGATGCGGGCCGCCAAGGCAAATCGGTTGATGGCCCAAGGGGTGACCATCTTCCGCCCGGAGACCTGCACGATCGACGCCGAAGTCGAGGTTGCGGCGGACACGACGATCGAACCGTTTGTGCAGTTGCTGGGCAAGACGACGATCGGCGCGGATTGCCTGATCCGGTCGTACACGGTGGTCGAGAACTGCAAGCTGGGCAACGACGTTCTGTTGCGCCAGAGTTGCATCCTGAGCGACAGCACGGTGGCGGACGGCGCCAAGATCGGCCCCTTCGCGCATCTGCGTCCCGGCAGCGAGATCGGCGAGGATGCCCATGTGGGCAACTTCGTGGAGACCAAGAAGGCCAAGCTGGGCAAGGGCGCCAAGGCCGGCCACCTCACCTATCTGGGCGATGCCGAAGTGGGCGCGGGATGCAACATCGGCGCCGGAGTCATTACCTGCAACTACGACGGCGTGCACAAGCACCGCACACAGATCGGAGAAGGCTCGTTCGTGGGCAGCGACTCGACGCTGGTGGCGCCGGTGACGGTGGGAGACGGGGCCTATATCGGCGCCGGCTCGTGCATCACCAAGGACGTGCCCGCCGGGGCGCTGGCCATTGGCCGGGCGCGCCAGACCAATCTGGAAGGGTGGGTGGAGGCGCGGCGCGCCCGGCGCGAAGCCAAGAAATAGAAGAACGGCAGCGCCCGATGAACAAGGTTGATTGAGGTTCGTGCTTTCCCACCCTTTCCGCAGAAAGCGCGGAAAGGATGGGGCACGGAGCATTTGCGGCGGAGCAACGGGTTCGTTTCCGGGGTATCCTGCTTGCGCGGAGTTGCCTGCTCCGGGCGAGCAAGGGAGCGGCGATTCGTTTCGCGAGCGGCGCTGGGCCTTTCCATACAACCCGTCCTTTCGGTTCAGGGGCTGGAGCTGTCGTTGGCCGCTCCGACCTGCCGATATTTATTTTGATTCCCGCGAAGGGAAAATACTTTATTTTGCGTTATGCATCGCACACCCTGCGGGCGTATTCTTTGCCTTCCGGAACAACCACAACAGAGCCACGCCACAAGAAGCTCGAGCCAACCGGGGGCGGCATCTGTCCTGGATGGACAGCCGCACAATAGAGCATGAAGCGATGGAGCAGGAACGATTTCCGGCCGCATCCGTAGTGAAGTAGAAGAAGTATTTTTTCTTGCCGATACAATATTTTTGCGCGTGCTGGCTTGGCGCGACGTTTCTGGCCATCAGGCTGCGCTAGGCAGCCGTTTGATCGAAAGACGCCGCGGCGGTTATGGTTCTGGCTGGCGCAGACGATGGGGGATTGGGCTTGACAGTGAACCTGGCAGAACCGGAAGAGTCGCACCCGGCGGTGAAGTCGCCTGCGGAGTCCCATGCACGCGCAGCCTCGAAGCCGCGCGAGGGCGCATGGATCCTGGTGGTAGACGACGAACCGCACGTCCGGTCGATGATCGGCGCCACGCTGGAACGCCGGGGGTACGGCGTGCAGAAGGCGGTGGGCAGTCGGGAGGCGTTGGAGATTCTTGGCAGCGATGCATTCGACCTGGTGCTGACCGACATCGTGATGAGAGATGGCAACGGCATGGCCCTGCTGGAGTGCATACAAAGGCAGCATCCGCAGCTTCCGGTGGTCATGGTAACAGCGGTGCACGACATCGGCGTGGCCATCGACGCGATGCGCCGCGGCGCGTGCGACTACCTGCTCAAGCCGTTCGAGCGCGAGCAACTGCTCAGCACGGTTCATCGCGCGCTGGATCACCGACAGGTCATGCAGGAGAGCCACAAATACCGGCTGGGGCTGGAACAGGCCGTGCAGGCCAGGACGGAGATGCTTCGCCAAGCGATGGAGGACCTGGAGCACTCCTACGATGTGATGCTCGAGGCTCTGGGCGACGCGCTGGACCTGAAGGACTCGGAGACCGAGGGGCATTCCAAGCGAGTGACCGCGTACACCATTATGTTGGCGCGCGCCTTGGGCATCGCCTCGGAAGAGCTGAAGATGATCGCGCGCGGCGCCTTTCTGCACGACATTGGCAAAATGGCCATTCCCGACGAGATCCTGCGCAAGCCCGGCAAGCTGACCGCCGAGGAGCAGGTAGTGATGCGCGAGCATTGCACGCGCGGCTACAGCATGTTGCGTAAGATTCCTTTTTTGAGCGAAGCCGCCGAGATCGTCTTTACCCATCAGGAGCACCACGATGGCACTGGCTATCCCAGCGAATTGCGCGGCAGCCAGATTCCCATCGGGTCGCGCATCTTCGCCGTAGCCGACGCATTGGATGCCATTACCAGCGACCGGCCCTACCGCAAGGCGCGCAGCTTCGAGGAGGCGCGCACGGAGATCGAGCGCTGCTCCGGGACGCAGTTCGACCCCCACATTGTGGATGCCTTCCTGGAGATTCCCAACGATTATTGGCACGAGTTGCGCAAAGAGATGACCGGCCAGAACAAACGCTTCTTGAGCTTTGAGATCGCCAACGGGCCTGCCGGATCAATGGCGTAAACTGTTCTCCCAGCTCCCGCAATGCTTGCTTCCCTTCCTTTGCGCCTTTGCAAGAGGAGGGGACCGAAAAACCTCTTGCTCCGGTTCGGCATCGCACTCAAGGGGAGAGGGCCTTTGCGTCCGCCCCCAGGAGAAGAAGCGATGGCGATGCTTTCCCCGACAGAAATTGCATTTCGTCTGAATGCCGTACCGGCCTGGCGCGCCGATACGGGCGAACTGGTGCGCAGCTTCCAGTTTGAGGATTTCCGCGCCGCGATGGCCTTCGTGAACCGGGTGGCCGACCGAGCCGAGGAGGCCGGCCACCACCCGGACATCGACATCCGCTACAACCGGGTTCGGCTGGCTCTGATCTCCCACGATGCCGGTGGACTGACGACCAAGGACTTCGATCTGGCGGCGGCCGTAGACAAGCTGCTCTGACAGGTGGGCGGGCAACGGACCTGTCAATCAGAAATCGTCGGCCGAATCGCCCCCAGGGCTGCGGAAATCTGAATTGTGGGAGAAATCCTCGGCCTGGCGGAGCTTGGAGAGGGTCTTCCGGTACCACCATGCGGCAGCGACGCCTCCGGCCAGAGCCGAAGCGGCCGCGACCACGCCCAACTTCAACCAGTCAGGAGACTGCGGGGACACGGCGGCCAGTTGAGAGGAAGCATCAGATTCTAAATCGTTTGCCATAATGATGAAGGCCTCGATCCAGGCGCAAAGTAGATCGCCTTACTCTTCTTTCGCCTGGGTTTTAGATGCGCCGCGGGTCCAAAAGGGAGCAATCGGGATCATCTGGAAATTAATTTCGATTTTTGTATTTGACATCAGTCGGTTCTATGCTATGTTGTATATATTCCAGTTGTGGAGAGGTAGAGATACCTTCTCCCCTGCTGGAAGTAGTTTGCGTCACTGGCCTCCCGGCACGAACAGCAAGACCGTTCGTGCCGTCTTTTTTTGTGCCCAGGGCATGCGACGACCGATGGCAAGCGGCTGCCGGCGGCCATTTTCAGCTGCTTTGGTTCCGGTTTAAGATGAAGTGCAGGGGGAATTGCATGAACAAGTGGATCAAGGGCCGCTGGGTTCTCGGGTTGGGCGTCTTCACCATTACGGTTGCCAGCTATGCGCAGTGGTCGAACCCGGCCGACGATGTTCCTGCCTACCATCCCTCCGCCCCGCTTAAGGTGAGCGCGACGCCGCCAATCCTGTCGGGCGCGCAGTTGACCGGCGAGAACTTCCGCTACCCCTGGCAGGTGCACGTCTACCAGCAGGCGGCCAAGATGGGCAATGTGCTCTACCAGCTTCCCTGCTACTGCCGCTGCGACCGCGCGCTGGGCCACACCAGCCTGCGCAGTTGCTACGAGGGGCTGCACGGCACCGAGTGCTCGACGTGCGCCAAGGAAGCCTTCTTCACGGCGAAACAGTTGAAGCTGGGCAAGACGGTGGCGCAGATTCGCGACGCCATCATCCGCCGCGAGTACGAGTCGATCGATCTGGAGAAGCAGTAGGGAGCGGCAAAAGCCGAATCGGCGTAGAATGGGGAATGCAGAACGAGCCAGTTGGCCCGGCTCGCACCTGGGCGTCTTGCAGTGGTTGTGGGCAGGATGCCGGCAGTAATGGGGGCGTCACGGTTTCGACGGGATCGATTGCGGCTTTGGAGTCATGCCGGGGGGTGAGCACCCGTAATCGCTTGCAAAACTAAAGTTGCCGACTACAGTCTGCCACTTGCTGCTTAATTAAATAAGCAGCCGTCTTCCACGGCTTCGCCTACGGGCTGTGCGCGGACGTCATACAGTAGGCTGGCAGAAGCGGCTCGGTCCGGGCGGCCCATGCGAGATCAATCGGACTAGCTTTCGGCGCATCTTGTCCGTTCTGAGCGTCGCCGGCGAAACCCAAAGGGAATCGGACAACGCATGAACACTCCTGGCTGACAGCGATTTCGGACGCGGGTTCGACTCCCGCCGCCTCCACCAACATAAACTATTGATTCTAAAGGCTTTACTGGATTCAAAAAACTCGCGTGTGTAGTACGTGTTATCGTGGCTTCATGCTCACGATTTTCCGTCGCCATATTGAGTCCTGCAAACATGCCTCGAAGGGGCGCAAGCATCGCGCTTGTGGTTGCCCTATTGCGGTCGAGGGCAGATTGCGCGGGCGCATGATTCGCAAAACCCTCGACGTGAGGAATTGGGAAGCCGCGCAGAAGATCGTCCGAGAGATGGAAAGCGGCAAGCCTGGGGAAATCCCCAAACTTGAGGACGCTGCCAAACGGTTCATTGAAGACTTGACCGCCCGTGGGCTGTCGAGTGACACGATCAAAAAGTTCGAGCTGTTGACCAGCGAGTTGTCGGCGCGATTCCCCAGTTGGTGCGTTGACCAGTTCACGCCGGACGATCTGGGGAAGTTCAGGGAAAAGTGGAAAGTGAGCGCGTCCACGGCTCGAAAGAAATTGGAGCGCCTCCGGTCGTTCTTCAAATTCTGTCTTGAGCGAAAGTGGATTGAGACGAATCCCGCAAGCTCGCTGCGCGCGCCGAAAGAAATCTCGATAGAGAAGAAGCCCTACGACACCGCAGAGCTTGAGAAGATCGCCTGGGCGATTCCCCTCTTCCCGAGAAAGGGAATCTACGGAGAGGACAATAGAGAGCGCATCAAGGCGTTTGTGTCGGTCCTCCGGTGGACGGGGCTTCGCATCAGAGATGTCGTCGAATTGAAGCGTAGCGCGATTGACAAGAAATTTATCACCGTCCGGACGCATAAAAACGGAAAACCCGTCCAGCTTCCCGTCCATCCCGAGATGGTCGAGGCGCTCTCAAAGATGAACGGGGTGGAGTATTTCTTCTGGTCGGGCGAAGGGAATCCAAAGTCCTGCGTCGGGGATTGGCAGAGGACGTTCAGGAGATTGGGTGTGATCGCCGGAGTGCATATTCACGCCCATCGCTGGCGTCATACGTTCACCACTCAACTGCTTTCTAAGGGCGTGCCAGTCTCCGAGGTCGCGGCGATTTTAGGAAACAGCCCGAGGATTATTGAAAAGCATTACAGCCAATGGATTCAGGCCCGACAGGAATCGTTGAATGCCGCCGTGATGCAGACCTGGCAATGAGCATCTTCTCATTCAATCGTTTCTGGTTCTTCTTCTTGCAAGCGAAACATACTGCCTTTTGAGGGTTGCAGTATGGGGAATCCTCGCGCTCGATGGTCGCGCCACATTTGGTACAAGGCGCGGTCATTCTCTATTCGCGTCTTCCATTTTCTTCTTGAGTGCCGCAAGCGTCGGCAATACATTGTCGTCGTTCATTACAAACGGAACAAGACTGTGGCACTTTGGACAATTACACAAATAGCATTTCGAGTGTTCTCCACGCTGACACGCTTTTGAGATGTCGTTTTCTTCATTCATATTTTTGATGATTTCCCGCTGATTTGCCATGCGACTTTTTACAGGCCGGATGGTCTGTTTTGAAAAATCGACGCTCGCGCTCTGAGCGATGGAAAATCAACCCGCAAGACCGTAGCTATCGGTTGCTTGTTATCCGTGGTGTACCCACGCCTATTCCCATCGCGCAAAGCACGATGTCATATCGCGGCTCTTTTGTGTTTCACCCTTCGCTGTGTCTCGTTGCCGATTTGCCTTTCGTGTTGGATCGCAGTGATTGAAGATGGACGGGGAAACCGTGCGCCCCTCTCTGCCCTCAAGCCGGAGGACATTCTCCTGCGTCATTCAGAGGCGGCTCGTGGCCGCGTTTCCGTCTGCGGTGGCTCTACCAAACTACCAAGTGATTCGCTGGTGGGGAAGTTGTAGGCGTGCGCTGCCGCCTCGTTATTCCTGTAAGCAGGGGATTTGGGGCTTTCCCAGATCGTGTAAGCAATCTGGAGCCCCGCGAGCCTTACAGCTCTCCTCCCCCATCAACGAACCACATTCCGCATTACAGGGTCGCAAAGTCGCAAAGCGTTGCCCTGCTTGTTGCCCGGATTGCCCGGCGCAACTTCACTCTCAGATGAAACAAAAACCGCTTACAGCTCGCCTCGTCCCCGTCCTTTGCGAGTATAGAGACAAGACGATGTGTAAACGGTCTTGGTGCAAAAGGACTTTGGAAGTTGTGAGCGATTTCTGATTTCAGTATAGGGAACGTTCTGGCAGGCACAAGGTTACAACCTGGGGATAACTCATCCGTCGAGCTTTTGGATGTGCCAACACGTCCAGCGATGTCCGAGTCCGGCGTCGATCATCATGTCGGCCATGTGGATCGCGTCTGCGGGAATGAGCGGCGAACCTTTGAAATTGAAACGGCGCTCGGCCTCTTCCCAAGTCGATGTTCCATTGAACTGAAGAATCCCGTGGGAGATCTGGTGATTCGAGTCGGGACGGGAGATGTTCACCCCAGAACTCTCGCATTGTATGAGTTTCGCTATCTTTGAAGGGTTGTGGACATCAAAGGGCACCGTATACGCCCAGCTTTGACCAGAAATGAGGCTAGACGGCGTTTTGACTGGCTGGATGGCGTAAGAGGTTGGCAGGCAGAGAATCGACGAAATAAGGGCAGTTGCAGCGCATAGAGTGTTCAAAATTATGGACGGTGCTCTCACCCACGTCCCGCCCTAGTTCGGGCATTCCCTCATTGAAGGGGAAGGTTGGTTGACGACCATTTAAGCCTAGCAAAGCCCCTGGAAACCGCAACGGCGGCTGTCCACAGTATAAAAACCTCGGTTAAATGGATTGCCGGCGCCCTAAAAATCGAAATAAGGCAGGTTACGGACGCTCTCAGAAGTGCGATACTGTATGGTATTCATTCCAATACAGATCGGACGACCGATGGCGACGCAGCGTTTTACTGGACCACTCCTTGCCTTGTATGAAAGCGCCAAGAAAGCATCAGAGAGAGATTTGCGCAGTCTGGAGACCTCGGACGCTCTCCTTGCGGTCGTCGTTGCCTGTCTACGGTTCCTTGAATCGAGTTGCCAAACCGTGGAACTCAATTCGACGATTGCAAACAAAAAATACATGGCCTATGTCCAGACGACCCAGCCGGACGCTCTTTCGCGTCCGATGATTATCGATCAATTCGAGCCTGACCCCGATGTGGTTGCCCGTGATTGGGTGGCGTGGCGGGAAAATCGTCCCGTGGGAGCCATAGAGTTGGGCAGGATGACGTATACGATGGCAATGGCATATTTCGCCGCCGTTGATCTCTTCGACCGTGGAAACAAGAAAGGTCCGGCGACGTATTTTGAATGCCTCATCGGGCACCTCTTCGCCAGGAGTTTTGGCGTCATCCCCACAAAGAAGGCGACAATTCAGGTTGGGACAAAGAAAGTTCGCCTGACTATGGACTTTCTTTTTGATCTGGGTGAGGGGCAAGCAAAAATCCATCTGCCAGTCAAGACATCAACGCGTGAGCGCGTGGTACAGGCTTGGTCGCATCAGCGGATACTCGACGCTTCGTATGGGGAAGGGTTCTACACCGGAACGCTGGTCGTGTTCTCAGAGACGAAACTCGACCTCAAGACGCGAACGGTGGTTGAGATTTGCGTCCCTGACCAATGGCTTGCCTATCAGACGAAGCTGGCGCGCATGGAACGGATTTACTACTTCGATATTCCAAAGCGTTATGCAGACTTGTGCGCTCAATTCCCCACGATCCAACTCAAGCCGTTCAGCGCGTTTTTTCTGGAAATAGAAGAAGCTCGGCGCGGGTTTCGCGCGTGAGATGGGGACGGTTGGGAAGACCCTTCCATCTGACTTTCCCATTGGACTTTCTGAATACGATAAAGAACGAATGATTCTTCCGGGCGTGGGCTTGTATCAAGACTCTGCTTACGCCTGGGCGGTTGTTGCGCATGAGAACAAAAAGGTCTTCGGTAACAAACCCATAAGTATTGAGTTCATTGATGAGTTCGACGTGGGTTAATCGCTGCTGATTGGCGCACACTTCGTCTCCGCACTTCACGATATAGAACCCTTCATTGCGGAGCACGCGATGGGCTTCCTTGGCTTGACGGAAATATAGATCTAAAACGGCATCGTGGTATTTCTTCGTGCTGTTGATGGCGTTGTTTTGATAATAGTCTTCGTAATTCTGATGGTCTTTGTGGGCGCTACCGCCGGGAGTATGCATATAGGGTGGGTCGAATACCACGCAATCAATCGTCTCCGGCTCATAAGGTAACGCGAGCGCATTGACCTTTGACTTCAAATCGGTCGCGAGGAGGTTGTAAGCTCCTTTAGGAACCTTGCGCCAGAACACTCCTTTGCCATACGTTACGTCGGCCACCGTACTTCCCTCGGCGACGTAGAGGGAAAGAATCTGGGGGAAGAGATCGTCATTGTTCCCTACGCACGCGGAATGGACCAGTTCATTTGTTGCGATACCATTCGCCGCTTTGCGTTTTTCTTTCACTTTGAGGATGGGTTCCAAGGGATTCTCCACGCTCAGTTTAGCATCAAAGACGCTGTGCAAAATAAACACCCCTCAACTTCGAGGGGTGTGCTCCGCTTCTTTGGGCGGGGCGTAGGTGGTTAGAATCCACTCCTGCTCATGGAAACAGAAGTAGAAGCAGAGGACTTCCCCGTCTTCGCAGGGAATCTCCTCAAGAGTTCGGGAGTCGCGGAAACATGAGCCGTCACATTCCATTTCTCCTCCTGACAACGAGTACGTAGTCGGGGTCGAGAAACTTCTCGTTGATCTCGGCGGCGATTCGTTCTGGTGTAAGGTTCGAGAACAACATGTGCCAGGCGGTGTGCTTCTTGTGCGGAAGGAGAGAGATGTTCTTTTTCTCTGCCACGCCGCCTAGTGATTTGGGTTTGCGGTGGTGGCGGGTCATCATATGACCTCCTAGTTGACGTGGTTGAAGAACTCGCCCAAGCTGGCCGTCGCCTTGTAGAGCGGGATGGGGTCGAGCTGCTTGAAGGCTCCGGTGAACGCGTTCTGGAGGGAGTATTCCGTCCGTGGAGCGAACTCCGGATACTGCGGGTTGAAATACTGCTGATGGACTACCCGCGCCAAGTGCTTCGGCGCTTCGAGTTCGTCTTCGATGAATGCGCGATAGATGATCTCCTTCGCCTGGCCGTCCGTGAGCTGCGCCTGACGCCAATGGTCGATCTGCTGAGCCATGGGCTTGAAGTGGCGTTGCATCTGGTCCACGCCAACCGCCAATGCGTCTTGAAGGTTGAAGTGTTTGGAGTGCTTCGCCAAGACCGGCTGGAAGTCGCCGGAAAAGGCCATGTTGTCGCAGACGAGGATGCGGACGCCGACCACGAGGCCGAGGCGCATGGATTTGTCGTTCGCGTTGCGAAGGCCGAGGGAAAATCGATACCCGTCGCCCATCGTTTCGAGGTCCATAACGCCAAACAGCTTCATGCCGTCCGGGCTGACCGCGTACTCGTCCTTCACGACATTGATGTGCCGGAAGGACAGGGTTTCCAAGAGCGAGTTCACGAGGTCGATGTGAGCGATGGGCTTGTGGGTGTCAGTCGGTTCGGGTGGAAGAATCTCAACGAGCTGGTCACGAGTGAGCAGCTCAGTGCCGGTATGCGCCATGAGAGTCATGGTGTTCTCCTTATGAAGTTCTCAAGGTTGCTGAGGGCTTGATTGCCCTGTTCTCGCGGCGGGTCGAAGCACCGCGAGAACGGGAGAATCAAGAGAACATCTTTCGGTACAACCTCGTGGCGTCCTTTTGGGAGAGTTTTGCCCACTCCTCTGCTTCCAAACGCATCACTTCCGCGTGGGACATATCGGGATTGAAATAGTGGAGAGCTTCATGGAGCAAATTCTTGACTGGTGGGATCTTCTTCTTTAGGTCTATTTCGATAAGTTCGCCCGCGATCTGCGCAAAGGCTCTTTCTCTTCCAAGCGAACGGAAGTTGAACTTGAGGTTTTTAGAACGGAGGACTTTTCTAACGAGCGGTGTCATTGGTAGAGTTTGCCGTCGGGGGCATAGAAGGAGTTCTTCGCCGCGACTACGGGGAAGAGGGAGAATGTGTCTTCGTCAAAGAAGTAAACCGCGAATCCGTTTATCCACTTGGTCGGCATACCGCGATTCCATTTCGGGTTCGTGTCTGCCAAACACGGAAGCGCATAGCCGGTATGGGTTTCGTCTATCCCTTGCGGGGAGATTTTGGTATACGCCTGTAGGGTGTGATGGTGTCCGAAGGCGACGTTGCGGTTGTAAATCTCGACGATCTTCTTCGCTACGTTCACGGGAGTGTACGAGCCCGATTGAAGATCGCCGTG
>Ga0316217_10001170_pt1 | contig 35230 bp, 20 predicted proteins | sample 1anoAmetaG_FD_203633 | JGI IMG/M metagenome (GOLD analysis project Ga0316217, IMG submission 203633) | Freshwater microbial communities from Trout Bog Lake, Wisconsin, USA - 1anoA | ecosystem: Environmental > Aquatic > Freshwater > Lake > Hypolimnion/Profundal zone | place: USA: Wisconsin...
GCCATCCTGGGCGGTTACCATCACTTTTACCACGTTGGTTGATCCAATCCCAAGATTGGTTAGCGCAAGGCTGGGCACACCGGAGGTCAACACCTGGAACAGAGTCCCATTCACGATTAACGCATTTGACGACGTCAGATTCGCATTGGTTACAGTTACGGTCGGAGCGACTCCGTAACCATTCGTCGCGTAGTAAAGAAATACGTTTGTCGCAAATGCGGGGGTCAAATTATCGGCCGGCATCAGAGCCAGCGAGGTCAAATAGGCATTTGTGCCGAGTGGCGCGACGGTCAGAACAGAGATGCCGCCATCCAGGGCGAGATGGTTGGACCAAGTCACAAATTGACCCACCCCTCCACGGACAACCGGATTGATGGTTAGTGCCGCCCCATTGGCTACCGCCTCGCTAAACAGCGTAAAGGAATCCCCGACAAGCAACACCGGCCCGTTGTTGGTCACTGTAACGCTGCCAACACCCGTGTTCGCCAACGTGCCGCCCACATTGACAAAATCATTTGACTGCACGAGGGCTTTGTTGACCGCCATTACGACATTGCCTCCTAATGTGAGATTGCCGACAACGGTGAGCAAGCTGGTGTTGGTGCCGTTACAGGCACTGGGTGAAACCGCCGCACCCGGTGCCACCGTTACCGTGCCCTCAACAACGCCTACACCTCCCAGTTGCCCATTATTTACGGCCAGGTTGCCACTAGCGTACCCGACGGGCAGTGAGCCATTGACGATCAATGTCCCGCCGTTAACGGTGTGCGAAATATTTTGATCCCTCTCGATGGCATTGAGGTTTCCATCCAGAATCAAAGTGCCGGCGTTGACCAGCAGACCTGCCGGCGCATCAATCGAATTTTCCAGCCACCAAGTGCCAGCGCCGTCCTTCTCAATCTGCAAGAAGAAATAACTGGGGTCAATGGTATTGGAAACCACGCCGTTGCCGGCGCCTTGAAGTTGGAGTACGCGGGTATAGGTGCTGTTATAGACAGCATTGCTAAAAATGGAGACGTTGAGCAATCCCGCGTCGGACGTAAGGGGCCAATAGGTGTTGCCATAAATGCCCAGCACAGCAGGAAGTGAATTTGTGCCGCTCACATTTTCAATATTGGTGAATCCGATGCTGGTTGACCACTCGGCAATGGGCGCCGCAAGGTTGATGTTGCCGGACAATTTCAACCTACTGGTCACAGCCACGCCGGTCTCGGCGCCTACCGTTCCGAAGGCGTAAGAATTGGTGACGAGCACAGGGCCGGCGACCTGCGCTGCGCCAGTAAATTCAAACCCAATACTCGGGTGATTGAACATAATCCCACCACTAAAGTTGTTCGACGCCCCCATTGTGACAGTGCCGGTGCCGATCTGGTTAATCCACCCGGTACCCACTTCCCCATTTGTCAGGACTGTGGCATTGGTGTGGTTAATGGCCAGACAACCGTTGTTTGTTAAAACCCAGGAGGCAGGCATGGCCGGCAACCAACCATTATTCCCGCCCCCGGGCCCAATGCCCAATTGCAGAACGCCGTTACTGATCACCGTACCACCCGCGTAGGTGTTGTTGGCAGCTAAAGCAATGGTGCCAGAGCCCACCATGGTTAACGAGCCGCCGCCCGAAATCACCCCGCTTAGAACATTTGAAGAACCACTGCCACCAATACTTGCATTGGTGATGAGGTTGATGGCACCGGCGAAATTCACGGTAGCACTGCTATTTGCCTGCAGCACGCCATTACCGTCACCCGCACCGCCCAAGGTGAATGCTTTTGGCACCGTGCCCGACAATCCACCACCCGTGGTCACGACGGCGCCGTTGTTCGTTGCAATCACCATGCTGCTGCCGCTGCCCAGCCCGTTGACATTCTGCAACTGCAACTGGCCAGCTTGCACATAGGTCACATTGGTGTAACCTGCATTATTGCCCGTGACAACCAACTCGTTTGTGCCCATCTTTGTCAGCGAGCCGCTTCCGGAAATTGAACCAACATATAAATAAGCACTATCAGCGGTGCCTTCAATGTCCAACGTCGCACCATTCTGGCCAATGGTGATGCTCCGGTTGAAAACAGAGCTGTTTGCATTTTCGCCCGTGTATTGCAGGGTGCCGCCATTAAACACAAGCGCGCTGCCCGCCCCCAGAGGCGAAGGCGAACCATTCAAGGCCATGGAGCCAACACTGACGACTCCGCCGTTTAAATTGACCGGCCCGGTGAAAGTGTTGGCGGTTTGCAGTGTAAGCACGCCAGTATTAGTCTTGGTCAAAGTAACAGCTCCGTCAAGAAAGCCACCGCCGGTGAAGGTGAAGTTGTTGGTTGAATTCACCGTCACCACGGAACCCAATTGCGGCAACAAATCGCCCGTAAGATTTACGATTAGGTTCGTAGAGCTATTATCAAAATTCACCGTGTCCCCTTGGCCAAAATAATCCGACGCACTCAATGCCGAGTTGAACCAATCCTGGTTCGCGGTATCGTTCGCATCCCACGCATTGGCCGTGCCGTCGCCCCGCCAAACCAGAATCTGGGGCGATTCACCGCCAACCACCAACTGCAGTTGGTTGCCGCTGGTCCGCAGCGTATAGGTTTGGCGGCCACTGGGGCCCGAAACCGCGACATTTGCCAACGTACCACTGAGAGTGCCGAAGGTGGCAAGCACATAAATGCCATTGGTGGGCGCGCCGTTAATGACGACACTTGCCGCATTGGCGCCACTTCCCATGTCCAGATTACCGGAGACCACCAGCAGCGCATTGGTGCCCCCGCCAGGCGTGGTCGCAGGTGTCAAATAGTACACCAATTCATAGCTGCCGGAGTTGATGATACTCCCGTTGTTCGTGATTGTACCCGGCGCGGAAGGGGAGCCTGGGTTTAGAACCGCCCCGGCTTGGAACGTCACATTGCCATTGAAGGTGAGGGTGCCGGAATTGGTGGCGCCACTGGCCAGCGTATAGCTTCCTAAAACCGTGCCCGCGCCGGTAACGGTCTGACCACCATTCAGTGTCAGCGTTCCCGTGCCAACGTTCAAAGCGGCATTCGATGAAATCGTGATGACTTCCCCTCCCGCCGTGGTGACACCGCTAGGCAATACCAGCGTACCGGAATTCACCATCGTGTTGCCGGTATGCGTGTCGCTATCGGCTAGTGTTATGGTGTTGGTGGTGTTGACCGCCAAATTTCCAGATCCGGAAATGTTGTTCGCAAACGTGCCGGCACCATTCAACGCCAACGTGCCAGGCGCTGTCAGCGTGATGCCCTCGCTCCCGCCAAAGGGCACCACAGCTCCGCCATTGCCAAGTTGCAATGTCCCACCGCTGACTGTCGTGTTTAGACCGGAAGTGAAGGCATCCCGGCTGTCCGCACCAATGAATACTTGGGTGCCTGGGCCACCGAACACGAGATTGCCTCCCGTGAGCGTCGAACCATTGGTAACCGAGCCGCTGGGCACATTGACGGTGAGAATGGCGCTGGCGCCCATCGTGGAATCCTCAATTGTGCCACCGAGCCCAGAGAGATTAGCGATGGTCTCTGTCTGCCCATTGAGATCAAGAATTCCGCTATTCATGGCTACTCCGACATTATTGTAAATCTGGTCACCGCCGGAACCCGCTAATTGCACCGTGCCGCCATTCAGAATGACCCCGCCACCGTTGGCGTGGACGCTGGCGGTGCTGTTTTTATCCAACATCACGATTCCATTGCTCACATTGAGCACCCCGTAACTGTTGTCGCCGGAACCTTGCAAATCGAGGGTGCCGATGCCGATTTTCACGAGCGTGCCGCCAACACTACTTCCTAGCAACCGGCCAGAATAGACGGTGCTGGCATTATTGCCTCCAGCCGTCAGCGTGATGCCAACCCCCGGACTGGCGGTATTCGTCATTACAAGGTAACCGGTTCCAGCCAGACCGCCGACATAGAAGGCATCACTGGAGATTCCCTTGTCGAACAACACAGTGCCGCTATTTTCCGTGAATGTGGCATACGGAAAGGCAAATTGATTGGAAATATCGAGCGTACCACCGGCAACGATCATTGCGCCAGAGAAAGTGTTGCTGGCGGTCATGGTTATGACACCGGCACCGTAGGTAGTGGACCCGCCGATGGTTCCCGGCATTTTGAGACTTGAGCCCGGCGTCGCTTCGCCAAAGGTACCGGCGATCGTCCAGGGGTAGGTGGAATATGTTCCAATCTGAGCCGGAAGATTGGGTGAGTTTAGCAGGATCTGGCGGGTTGCCGGCGTAAAATCTTTGCTGGCACTGGACCGACTGGACCATGTGCCGCCATCGTCAATTTGCAGAATGTTGGTGGGATTGCCCAGCGTGTAATCACCGTTCTCCTCCAAGGTCGCCCCGGTGGCGATTTCCACCATCCCAGTAACTTGCATGGTGGCGGTGTTGTAGCGAAACTCGCACAGCTTCCCGCTCTGCGCGGAATTCGTGAAGTATAAACCCTGATTGCCAACCAGGGTGCAGTACATGTTGGCACCCGCCTGGCAATCAATGATGGGCGTACCCGTGGATACGGCTGATCTCAATCGCTCGGTGGTGCTGCCGGCAGTAACACCAATACTGGTGGAAGCCGTCAGGTTCAACCGGCCAAACACATAAGGGAAATTCGGTATGCTGTTGGACAGCGCCTGGTTTTCCGCCGTGTTGCTGCAATTTGGATTCGCGCTGGCAATGCCAACATTCACGACGACATCCGTTCCGTTGGGAATGCTGGTCGGACTCCAGTTTGTACCATTTCCCCAATACTGGGCGGTGACGGTTTGAATGTAATTATATGAGGTTTGGGCCTGAAGCATCGTCTGAACACTGAGAAGTGACGTTAGTGCCCACAGGCTGATGCTGCGCAAGCTGTACTTGATTTGGGAGTTCATGGCTTTTAATGTTTGGTCGTGGAGTTTTGGCAGAATGCTATTTGCGATCTGGTTATTTGTGGACGAATGTAAAAAGTGAGATTGCATATGGGCACATTTATCACATTGTTTATTGGCTCTCAATTGAATCACCAATAACCGTCGCTTGGGCTAAATGGTGGCAGCGCTTTGCGGGAAGCCGTGTGGCCGTCCAGGTACATGGAATTGCGCACGCTGCCATGCAGGGGTTTTGGCGGCATCGTGCCCCAGCTGGCGCCGGTCGGGGGGAAAGCGAGGTTGTCTTCATCGGACAATGCCCATACCAGTGAAAGTGAACGCAGGGCGGCGACGGATGACAACTTTTGCGACGGAAGGCTTATCGTTTGGGAATCGCTTCCGTAACCGAAGATGGCCCATGGGAGCGGGGGTTGTCCCGGGCCGAACACATCCGAACCGCCCTTGCCGTCCGAAACGCCGGCGTTGGGCACAACATAAATATACAAATTCTGCCACGTGGTCGGGCTGTTTGGGTCGCCTGGAAACGAGGCCCAATTAGCATAAGCAGGATCAATAAATGGTTTTGCCAATGTAAACTGACCCGACAAGGTGGTCGGGTTTATCGGTGGCAAACTCAGGTAAGGCACCAAGTATGAAACCAGGCTTGACCACGGGCAGGCGCTGTTCGGTGCTGTGCCCGGCGCCTCATATTGGTACACGGATTTTTGCCCAATCATGAGCCCTTCCTGCAATCCATTATAAACGTAGGGATATTCTGGTAGCTGATCTTTATTATCCCCCAGATACATGGCGAGCGCAATCGCGACTTGATGAAAATTTGAGTTACAATTGATCATGAAGGCTTTTTGCCTGGCTTTGCTCAAGACCGGCAGCAACATGGCGGCCAGGATGGCGATGATGGCAATCACCACCAACAGTTCAATCAAGGTGAAAGCGCGGCGCCCAACGGCGCCAGGTGATTCTTGCAAATGATTTCTGGTGGTCATGGACATCAAAATACTCGCATTGCGTCCGGCTGTATATCGCCCTATCGAGCGATATGAAAAAATCGGCTTGGCGCTTTAAATCCTGCATCGGCGTGTGGCGCACGGGTCTTGCTAGCACGCGCCATTGCATGGTCCGAGCTGAATCCGTTTACCTTTCCGGTGCAGGGGCCGGCATCGCTCATTAGGGGTATATAACCACGCTGGCCACAGTGCTATTTTTTGGCCACGCGTCCGCCAAAGCACCCGCAATAATGCCGCGGTTTGTGGTACGTGAATGAACGATCAACTAAAACCCCTCACGTGGAAAGCCCACATCTCTTTTTCACTCTGAAAACCGGCTTTTTGGCCTTGGTGCTGATAATTTTCATTATATAATCAAAATAGAAAAAAACCGTGATGATCAAGATCATCGCGCGCGATTAAAATCCCCCTGGGGACCGGGGCATTGCAGAATGTTTCCGACTTAAAATGCAAGACAGAATCTGGCCAAAAATGAAAAAGACACTTCCGCTCACCGTTATGACGTGCGTTCGCGCAACCACTTGGCTGCATGCCGCCATCAAGTTCCCGGCCATCATCGGCGACCCCCTGAGGCGCAATCGGCGACTCCTGCCGACACTCTTCGCGGCACTGGCATTTTCCACATGCCTGGGATTGGGAAGCGATACTAAACGCGCGTTTGCTCATCCGGAACGGATTTGCTACGACAACCAATGCCTGACGATTGACGGCAAGGATGTGTTCATTTTCAGCGGTGCCTTTCATTATTTTCGGTGCCCGAAGCCGCTCTGGGCCGACCGGTTTCAAAAAATCAAGGCGGCCGGATTTAACTGCGTTGAAACGTATGTGCCGTGGAACTGGCACGAGCGGGAGATGCCCGTCGGACTGAAGGATTTTTCCAAAGTGGATCTCACCGACCTTGAGGATTTTTTGAATCTTGCGGAAAGTTTTGGCCTTTACGTCATCGTCCGCCCTGGCCCATACATTTGCGCGGAATGGGACACTGGCGGCTTCCCTCAATGGCTGCTCACAAAAAAGCCCGCGCAGATTTCGCACCCGGAAATCTGGCTGCGCACGGATGACCCGGTTTATCTTGCGTGGTGCCGTCACTGGTATGATGCCGTCTGTCCGGTTATCGCAAAACATCAAATCACACGCCAGCCGCGAGGGCATCCGGGCATCATTCTCGTTCAACTGGAAAATGAATACGACTTCGTCAAACCGAAGCTGCCGGAAGAAGTGATGCTCAACCAAATCAAGGTGCTGGCGCAAGCCGCGCAGACCAACGGCATTGAGGTGCCACTGTTCACCTGCCTGACGCACGCGGTCCGTGGCGCGACCGACCCGCTGGTGCGCCAGGTTTTTGACACGTGCAATTTTTATCCGTTGTGGAAGGTGGATGGCGTGCAGGGAAAAATTGATCAGCTACGGCGCGAACAGCGGGATGCGCCCCTGACCACTACGGAATTGCAGGGCGGCTGGTTTGCAAAAGTTGGCGGCAAGCTTAGTGAAGAGCAAGACGGCCTTTCGGCGGCGCAGATCAACAACTTGACGCTGTTCGTGCTCCAAAACGGCGAGACCATATTGAATTATTACATGCTTTTTGGCGGCACGAATCCCGGCGACTGGGCCGCGCGCGGCATGATCAGCAGCTACGATTACAACGCGCCCATCCGTGAATGTGGCGGTGTGGGCGACCGTTACCAGCGGGTCTGGGCGCTGGGCCAGATGCTGCGCGAGCACGGGCCGCGGTTAGTGCGCGCAGTGGCCGTTGACACGGAGACTGGCACCTCGCAAAAAGATGTCACCGTGGTCGAGCGCCGGGCGCCCGACGGTGGACGATATTTTTTCGTAAGGACTTCGCAGCACGCTGAATCGCGCATGGGTAATGCCATCGTCAGCGAAAAGTCCGGTGCTTTTCCGGCGATAAGATTCGACTACCAGTTGGAGCCGTTCGGCGCGAAAATCCTATACTTGCCACCGGGCGTGGACGATGCGGCTCGGGGCGAATGGCTGCCTAAGGCCGCTCCCGCCATCACGCGGCCAGGGTCTTTGCCGTCCGCCATTACCATCTCCTCCGCGCGCCGCCAAGCGGACCCAGGTCCGTCACATTGGACGATTTTATCACCCGGCGAGGGTCTGGCGCAGGCCGGCATCTGGGACAGCCGGTGCGCTTTTTACAAGGCGGAGATTTCCAGTTCCAACGAAATGAGTTTGGCCATGGAGCATCCCGCCGGCGACGCGGTTCTGGCGACCGTCAATGGATTGTCCACCCCATGCATCGGCCACACCTCCGCCCTTTCCATCTGCAAAGTGCCAGCGGGTAATTGCGTGGTGCGTTTGCTCTACGAAAACTGCGGCCATGATAACGGCCACATCGAGATGGAAAATCCGCGGGGCATTCTTTCGGCATATCTGACAAACGAAACCCCGGCGATGACTGTTCCTAAACCGGCCGGAAACGACAACGCTGTCCAACTCGCCTTTGGCAGCCCGAATGGCGTCGAAAACGAGTGGTGGCAGCCTGAACTGAAGGATGCAAACTGGCAATCCGTGGCCATCGGCACGAGCAATCAAACTACCAATCCAACACCACAACTCACTTGGTTTCGTTTGAGTTTTGAACTCCCCGCGCCGATTGCGGGCATCTGGGTTCCGTGGCAGCTGCGACTGGACGCAAACGGCAATGGCTTTATGTATTTAAACGGCCACTCCATTGGACGCTATTGGCAGGCCGGCCCACAGCGAGAGTTTTTTCTTCCGGAATGCTGGTTGAACTTTGGCGCTGGCAAGAAAAACAACCTGACTTTAAGCCTGCGCCCGCTGGCAAAGGGCGCATCAATCCAATCAGCCGTGGTGGAACCGTACGCGGCCTTCGCTGAATTTCGCTGACATCTCCCGGGTCCGGCAATCACCCCGCAGGGCCATTCCCGCAGGTTGTGACCCGTTCGATAATTGCACGAATCTGACCAGCGTCACCATCGGCAGCAGCGTTAACTACATCGGAGACTTTGCTTTCGCTTCTTGCCCCAGCTTGGAAGCAGCCCATTTCCAGGGCGACGCGCCGAGCATTGACACGAATTTATACGCTGGTGCTGTATTCAACGGTGACACCAATGCCACAGCATATCACCTCGCGGGCGCCACGGGCTGGGGGGCGACTTTCGGCGGCATTCCAACGGCGTTGTGGAACCCGCAGGTGCGAAGCGATGTCAGCCTTGGCGTGCGAACGAACCCGTTTGGCTTCAACTTTATCGGTCCGAGCAACCAGGTCATTGTGGTGGAAGCCTGCACTAATCTTTTCCATCCCCAATGGCAGCCGGTCCATACCAACATCCTTACCGGCGGCTCGCTCTATTTCAGCGATCCGCAGTGCACCAATCATCCCACTCGCTTTTACCGCGTCCGCTCACCGTGAAGACCAGCCCGAAAACCGCGGTTGGCCACGAAAGAACGCAAAGCCAGACGGGCCTGGTGATCAGGGAACGCCAGCGGTGACGAGTGCCGGGGCAGAATCCTCACGCGTTGCTCAAGCGTGCCAGGACCGCCAGATCGAATGGCGCCGCTGATTTTACGGTCACGCCGAAGCGTTGGCGGGGCTCGTGGTCATGGCGGGTCAGTGTGAAATCCCCATGACCCAGCGCGACGCGGAGGCCCACCTCAATCTCCGGCGTCGCGGCGGCGTAAGTCTCCGCTCTATTCGGCGCCAGGCCGCGATCGTTGATGATAAAGTCGAACTCCGTGCGGCTGAGATTCAGCGCGCCGGGAAACGCCTCCTGTAAACGCAGGGCCGTCTGCGCGGCGGACGCAATGGCCTGTAAGATGCGATCTTGATTGGCGCCGCCCAGGATGGTTTTGCGGCGGTACAGCACGCCCCAAGATCCGCCCGTGTGGTCGAGGGCGAAGTCGGCTTCCACGCCAACGGCGATGACACCGGGTCCATTGGGCACATGGAGCAACTCCGCGACATCAATGAGCAGAACGCCGGGAATGACCTGCCGGGCGACCCACTGGTGAAAGACGTCAACGCTCTTCGCGGGATCAAGGCCCAGCGGGCCGTCCACAGGGATTTTAATGATAAGGTGCTGAAGTTCCATAACGAGGGTGGCCGGGTTGCTCAGCCCTTGGCTGGCGCCGAGCCGAGTTTGTTGTGGCAATTGTAAACGGCTTCGATGAACAGTTGGGCCTCAGCGATGCGATGGTGCGCCGTATCGAGATTAAACTGTTCTCCGCGCCCGGCATGGGCGGCCAAGAGGAAGTTCGCAAACTTCGGCCCGACGAATGGATCGGAAAAAAGCTGGGTGTCGAAAAACCGCCGCTTGAATTCCGCGATGATCTCATCGGGCTCGTTGGAAATGTCGTCGTGTTGGGCCTGCACCAGGGCCCGGGCCGCTTTCAGGAAGGCGGCATAGGCGGTTTCGCCAGCCCGCTGCACGGCACCGCCATCGAGCTGCAACCCGGCTTCGAACACCAACCGCTCGGCCGCTGTCAACTCAAACTGAAAGCGTGAGACCACCTCGCCGGCACACTCGCCCACGCCGATGTCGCCGACGCTGTATTGGCGCGGGTCCCCCCAGTCCGAATAGAGGCCCGGATCACTGCTGTGCGAAGGCAGGTTCTGGTTCAGCGGCTCAAGCAGATCGCGAATGGGTCCCTTTCCGACCCGTTTGACAAAAGCGTAGAATTTTTCGGCCTTCTCACGGTGTTTCACGTAGTAGTCCGTGATCCGATCCACCGCATCGGGCGCCCGTTTCGAAGGAATCGCGATGATGGGCAACCCGTAGGAACCGGCGTTGTTCTCCCATTGGCCACCCAAGACAACTTGGAAGTGGGGCACCTTATAGCCGTTGACGGTGCGGCTGACTCCATAGAAACCAAGGTCGGCAACATGGTGGACACCGCAGGAATTAAAACATCCGCTGACCTTGATGTGCAGCGCCGTGACCGCTTCATCGAGCTCCTTGCTTTTGGCGACCAGACGGTTGCGCAGCTCGCCCCCAAGTCCGCGCGAAGAGGAGATGCCCAGCTTGCAAGTGTCGGTACCAGGACAAGCAGTGACGTCCACAATCCCGCCCGCGCCTGGCTCACCGAGGTGGACGGCATCGAGTTCGGCGAAGAGCGCGGCCACGTCGGACTTACTGACCCAGCGGATCAGGAAATTCTGTTCGACGGTGGTTCGGATGGTGCCGCGGGTGTACCGGACGACGATGTCGGCCAGCGCGCGGAGCTGGTCCGCCGTGATGTCCCCCAGCGGCAGGGTCACCGCGCAGGTGACGTAGCCGGTTTGACGCTGGTCGCGGACGTTGGCCTTGAGCCATGCTTGGAATCGGTCATTGCCTTTGACCCCAGGGAATTGCCCCGGTGGTCGGAGTGGAGCCTCCGAATCCTGCTCGACCGCCTTGAGATCGGCCAGCCAGCGGGGGTCATCGCGGAGCTCTTTGCGCGCGGCATAGACTTCCTCGCGAAATTTCTCAATGCCCCATTTATCCACCAGGAACTTGATGCGCGCGGCGTTGCGGTTCTTTTTTTCGCCGTGCTTACCAAAGACGCGGCAGACCGCCTGGGTAAGCGGGAGCAGTTCCTCGACGGGCGCAAATTCGGTGAGGATGCGGGCCTGGCGCGGCACTGGGCCGAGGCCGCCGCCCACTACTATCTTGAACCCGCGCTGGAGCTTGCCGTCGGTCTCGCGCACGACGGCCGTGAAGCCGATGTCGTGCATTTGTGTGAGCCCACAGGGATGCTCGGAACAGCCGCTGAACGCGGGCTTGAACTTGCGTCCGAAATCCATCGTGTCCGGATGGCCCATCAGGAACCACGCGAGGGCGCGGGCGTAGGGCGAGACATCGAAAGCTTCGTCGCGACAGACGCCGGCAAAGGGACAGGCCGTGACATTACGGACCGCGTTGCCGCAAGCCTCGCGCGTCGTGATGCCGACCGCCGCCAGCCGCCGCATGAGCGCCGGTCCATTTTCAATGTGGATGAAATGAAGCTGAAAATCCTGCCGGGTGGTGACGTGCGCGATGCCGTCGGAGTATTCCTCAGCCAGCTCCGCCATGGTTTCAAGCTGCTGCGGGTTCAGGCCGCCAAAGGGAATCTTGATCCGCTGCATGCCTGGCGCATCCCAAATGGTGTTTGGCCCTTTCGTCGGTTTGTCGGCAAAGGGCAACTTGCGGCTCTCGACGCCGTCGTAGCGCTGGCCGTTGTCGTAGCGCTGGCCGTAAGCGCCGCGGCGCAAACGGGTCTCGGCGAACACTTTTTCGTCAAGCTTGCCCTGCTTGCGCAGGTCAATTTCCGTTTCAAACTGATCAATTTCACTGCCGATCGGCTCGGGCAGCTGGCCCTTAAACCGGTCTTTCCAAATGGCATGGCTGGTTTTCATAACGATGGAGCATGGCCTCTATAAGTGTGTGCTCAAATTCACCCTTTTCTACCCGTTCTTTTCTTGGAAGTCGCGCAAAAATGCAAAATATTTTCGCCTCCAGCAAAACCCGAATGCGAATGGGCATGGGGGTAAAGCCCGAACACCAGGTTCATAGAAAGCTGAATCTCGGGTCGGGTGTCCGCGGTGCTGACCAAGGTCGTGACCGGCCGAAAACCTGGGCATGGCAAATTGGTTGTTTCGCGGTAAACTGGGCAGGTGATGACATGCATTTTCGCACTGTCTGGGCATTTGCTGGTGGCCAACCCTAGCCGGATGGAATCACCAGCGTTATGCACCGGGGAGAATTAAAACCATCCGTGAGTGTTCCCGCATCAAAGCCAGTACACACGATCTCCGTGCGCGACTTGGTCGAGTTCGTCCTGCGGCAGGGCGATCTCGGCGGAGCGCGCGAGTTTGTCGGTTCACAACGGGCCCTCGCCGGAATCCGCGGCCACCAGCAAATCCAACGATTGCGCCCAACCGGCTATCTCACCGAACTGCCCGTCGAATACTGTCTGGAAACGGAAGAATTTACCCTCCACATCCGGGGACGCATCGACGGCTTGCTCATCACCTCCCAACACGTATTGCTGGAGGAGATTAAAACCATCCAGGGAACGTGGGATCACCAACCCGATCCGCTGCACTGGGCGCAGGCAAAATTCTACGCCTACATGCATGCCCGGGAACACGCCTTGCCGGAACTCGATCTTCAGCTCGTGTATTTGGAACTGCCAGCCGGCAAAGTGACCGAGTTTCGCCAAACCGTTGCCTTCGCCGAGTTGTCGGATTTCGTTGTCTCGACCACCGCCGTGTATGTGGACTGGTTGCGTGAACGCCATCACTGGTGTCTGGCCCGAAACGCCTCCATCGCCACCCTGACGTTTCCATTCCCGACGTATCGCCCGGGCCAGCGCGAATTGGCCGTGGCCGCGTATCGTGTGCTGGCCAATGGCGGACGATTATTTCTCGCAGCTCCCACCGGAATCGGCAAAACCATGTCGGTGCTCTTTCCGGCCGCCAAAGCGCTGGGCGAGGGAAAACTCGAACGAATCTTTTACCTGACCGCCCGCACCGTCGGACGCGCCATCGCGGAAGGCGCCTTATCGGCCCTGCGCCGGGGTGGCTTGAAATTACGCGCCGTGACGCTCACCGCCAAAGACAAGGTGTGCGTTCGCAATGGCCGCCCTTGTGACCTGTTGACCTGTCCGCTCGCGCTCGGCTATTACGACCGTATCAAACCGGCGATTCGTGAAGCGCTGGAAAGGGAAGAAATCACGCGCGGCGTCCTCGAATCCGTCGGCCTGAAGCATCAGGTCTGTCCGTTTGAACTTTCACTCGATGTCTCCGTGTGGGCGGACGCCATCGTCTGCGATTACAATTATGTTTTTGATCCCCAGGTTTATTTGCGCCGACACTTTGAGGAGGACGGCGGCGCGTATGCTTTTCTCGTGGACGAGGCGCACAACCTCGTGGACCGGGCGAGAGAGATGTTTTCCGCCGATCTGGAAGGCAAGGAGATTTTGGACGTAAAGCGGGCCATCCAGCAGCAAGCACCGCGTTGTGCCAAAGCCTTGGCCCAACTGCAGGCGGCGATGCGAAAACTGGGCAACCCCACCGGAACCCAGGATAAATCATTCGCAGCCTCCGATCCCTCCGTTGAACTCAATTTGTTCCCGGCGGAAACCGCGGCGATCCGGAAGGAGGAAGACCTTGTCAGCGCCACCCCCGACTTCCCCGACGGCTTAATCGAACCACTCGAAACCGCGCTGGACGAAGCCGAGAGCTGGCTGGTTAAGAACCAGCCAGCCGAGTTTCGCGAAGCCCTGCTTGGGCTCTATTTCAAACTGCACTCATGCCGGCGCACGGCGGAACTGTACGACGAGCGCTTCGTAACCCTCACCGAGAACACCCACAATTTGAAGGTGCGGCTTTTTTGTCTGGATCCTTCCCGGTTGCTCCGAAAAGCGCTGGCGCGCGGCAAGACGGCCATCTTCTTCTCGGCCACGCTCACGCCGCTGAATTATTATCGAACCCTCTTGGGGGGTGAATCGGGAGATCCCGTGCTGCAATTGTCGTCCCCGTTCCCGTCGGAAAATCTGGCGGTGCTGATTCAGGACCGGATTCAAACCCATTTTAAAGGCCGGACAGAGTCTATCGGAGACGTGGTGGCGGCAATTGGCGCCTTGGTGCAGGGCCGACACGGCAACTACCTGGTTTATTTCCCGTCCTACCAGTACCTCCATGCCGTCCTGCAGCAATTTCAAGCCACCCACCCGTCCGTCCCGGTGCTCTTTCAACGTCCCGGAATGACGGAACCGGAACGCGATGTGTTTCTGGCCGCCTTTTCAGTCGAGCACGGCGAAACCCTCGTCGGCTTTGCCGTTTTGGGCGGTATTTTCGGCGAAGGGATTGATCTGGTTGGCGAACGCCTAATCGGCGCGGTCATCGTCGGTGTGGGCCTGCCGCAACTATGCATCGAACGAAACCTGATCCGTGATTATTTCGAAACCCACCTCGGGGCGGGTTTTGAATATGCTTACACTTTCCCCGGCATGAACCGTGTGCTCCAAGCCGTTGGAAGAGTCATCCGGTCCGACACCGATCGCGGGGTCGTGCTGCTCATTGACGCGCGTTTCAGTGAACCGCGGTATCGCCGCTTGTTCCCGGCGTGGTGGAAATTTGTCCGGGTCAGGCAGACGGCGGCATTGAACGCGGCGGTCAGAAGTTTTTGGAACCCGGAGTCAGCCTGAGGCCGACGCGCAGGGGAAAAGCCAGAGGGATTGGTTCGGCGGTCGGCGGTATCCACCAACCGCCGCCAAGTGGCGCTGAACCTTACGGCGCAAGGGCGAGTCACGTTGGAACAGGTCCGCGAGCAACCGCGGCGTTCGGGAATGATCACCCGGCGACTCTTTTGGCAAAATTCCGCTGGCCCGCCGGCACAACCGCAAAAAAACTGTTGGCAGTGATTCGGCAAAGTGGGAAACTCTGAATCCATGACGGCACCGGTTTCTCATCCACGTGATCCCTTGCACGGCATCACGCTCGAAAGCATTCTTAACCAACTCGTGCAGCGGCACGGCTGGATGGAGATGGGACGCCGCATTCCCATCCGTTGCTTTCAGTTCAATCCCACCGTGAAGTCCAGCCTCACCTTCCTGCGCAAGACGCCCTGGGCACGAAAGAAAGTGGAAGACTGGTTCATTGGGGAGCTTTAACCATGACCCGCCCGTGGCCGCGTGGCAGCCGGTGCTAAATGGCTGATTGACGGCGGGCCTTTCTAGCGTATCCTTTACCGTTCGTCGCCGCAGCAAAACCAATTCTCCGGCCCCCGCGTAGTGCTTGGTTACAATCCCTCTTCGCGCAGCAGCGGCTCCCCGCTGGACACCCATTTTATTTTATGCTGACAATTCGAGATTTGAAGATGACCTTGGGCGGGCGCATGCTGTTTGAAGACGCGTCGTTCACGGTGAATTACGGCGACCGCGTGGCGCTGGTCGGGCCGAATGGCGCCGGTAAAACCACGTTGTTCTCCATCATTCTGAGGCAATTGGAGCCGGATGCCGGCACGGTGGAGCGCGACGAGTGGACGATGGTCGGCCATCTGCCGCAGGAAGCCGAGGCCAATGGCGACGAAACGATCCTCGAAGTGGCCACCGGCCGAGTGGATGAACTGCCCCGATTGGAAAAGCGGCTGCACGAACTGGAAGCGGCCGGCAATGTCTCCGGCCCGGAATATCTGGAGGCGCACGCCAAACATGATGCCTTGAACGATCCGCAAGTGGAGACCAAGGCCAGGAAGATGCTGCGCGGGCTGGGCTTCCGCGAACCGGACGTGGAACGGAAGGCCAAAGAGATGAGTGGCGGCTGGATCATGCGGGCGCGGCTGGCGCGGTTGCTGGTGATGGAACCGGACCTCCTGCTGTTGGACGAGCCGACCAACCACCTCGACCTACTCGCCCTGCTCTGGTTGCAGAATTATCTAAAGAACTATGCCGGCGCCGTGCTGCTGATTTCACACGACCGCCAGTTCATGGACGAAGTGGTGACGCAAGTGCATGAAATTGCGGAGCGCAAACTGGTCGCTTACACGGGCAATTACGAGGATTACCTGCGCCAGCGCGAGGAACGCTACGAGCTGCAACTGGCCGCCTACAAAAATCAACAGAAAGAAATCCAGGCGCTGCAGGAATTTGCCGACCGGTTTCGCGCCGTGCCGTCCAAGGCTTCCCAGGCCATGAGCAAGCTCAAGCAGATCGAGCGGATGGAACTGATCGAGAAACCCCTGGCGCCGCGCAAGCCCTTCCGCTTTCAAATCCCCCCGCCGCCGCGCGGCGGGCAACGCGCCGTCACGCTGGAAGGGGTGCACATGGCATATGGCGAGACGCGCGTTTACACCGGCCTGGACCTGACCATTGAACGGGGCGAACGCACCGTGCTGGTGGGTCCCAACGGCGCGGGCAAATCCACGCTCATCAAAATCCTGGCCGGCGTGGTGGAGCATCAACGGGGTGAACGCGACCTCGGACACAACGCCAAAATCGGCTATTTCAGCCAGCATCGCGCCGCGACGCTCGATCCCGACAAGACGGTGCTCGACGAGGTGCTGGCCAGCTCGCCGGCCATGCGGGAAGACGAGGCCCGCGCCGTGCTGGGGTCCTTCATGTTCCGCAAAGACGACATTTTCAAACCCACCAAGGTGCTGAGTGGCGGCGAAAAGAGCCGGTTGAATCTCGTGAAGTTTCTGGTGGACCCGCCGAACCTCCTGCTCATGGATGAACCGACCACACACCTCGACATCCACACCGTGGAGTCGCTGACGTTGGCGTTGGAACGATACGAAGGCACGCTGGTGTTCATCTCGCACGATGTTCATTTTATCCGCCAACTGGCGACCAAGGTGTTGCACGTCAGCGCCGGCCAGGTGACGCCGTACGTGGGCGGTTATGAGTATTTTCTGGAGAAGACCGGAACGGCTGGCGATCCGCGTGCCGCCCTCACGGCTGGGTGAGCGAGACCGTTTCCGGGGTCATCCATTTGTAAAACCATGCCGGTAAAATCATGGTGACAATCCCACGGAATAAGCGTAAAAATGCAACGAGTGATGACCGACTCCAAACGCATTTCCACCGACGGCGGACCGGGCTTGGTTCAATCCCCCTTCGCCGCACTCTCCAGCGACGGCCTGCCGCCGGCACCTGAAAGCCCGGCGGCGGATGCCCCCACACCTTCCGCCGCGAGCCCCACCAAGAAGCATCGCGGACGGGTGGACATCCTCCGGGTGAAGGCCGGACGCGGAGGCAAGACGGTAACGGTGGTCAAAAACTTCATCGGCATTGGTCTGCCGGAGAAGGAGCAACTGGCCAAAGCGATGCAGCGCGCCTGCGGCACCGGCGGTACAGTCAAAAACGGCCAGATCGAGATTCAGGGCGACAAACGCGCGGAAGTTGCCCGAATACTCACTGAAGCCAACTTCCATCCGGTCTTCGCCGGCGGCTAAGATCCTTCAAATATTCATGTCCGCTGGCGTCGCTTGGTTTGAACAGGCCCCCAAAAACCGCTCGTGGCGCGCCAAAGAGTTTGCGAACTTTCTGCGGCTGGGTGATGGTTGAGGCAAACTAGTGAGCAAAGACAAACACGATAAAGCGCCCTTCGTGGCGGTCGCCAACGCCGTGCATGGATGCCGCCTCGGCTGGCCGGCGATTGCCGACGAATTGCAGCAGGCCATCGCCAAGGGCCGAAACGTAAAACCCATTCTCGTCGTCGAGTGTTATCCGGGCGTGGACGAACTGACGGTGCTCAAGGAACTGGAGTCGCGGCTGTCCCCTGCCCTCGCCATCCATGCGGCCGAAGCGCTGCTGCCGGCGGCGAAAATTGACGCGCTGGTCGCCCCCTTTCTTGGCGGAGACGACCCACGGTTCGGTCACCCTTCCCACCTTTCGCTGGTGAACTTTTTCGCGGCCGAACCGCTGTGGCGTTTTCGGCGAATCATTGACGAATGGAAGACCGGCCTGATCCTCATTGTGGGCTGCGGCGCCTCGCTCATTGCCTGGGGACACATCCTGGTTTACGCCGACCTCACGCGGCGCGAAGCCCAATTGCGCTTCCGCCGCAAAGAAGCCGCCAATCTGGGCGTTCAAAACCATGCTGCTCCCGCCAGCCAGCAGTCCAAGCGCGCGTTTCTCGTGGACTGGCGCGTCGCCGATCGCTGGAAACGTCCGCTGATCAACCGCTGGGACTTCGTGCTGGACACCAACCATCCGCAGGAGCCGAAGCTGGCCGACGGCGAAGATGTGCGGCGCGGCCTGAGCGAGGCGGCCCGGCGCCCCTTCCGGTTGGTGCCGTTCTTCGATGCGGCACCTTGGGGCGGCCAAGGACTGGGGAAAAGTTGCGATGTCGACGGCGAGGAGATCAGTTCCGCCCGGAGTTTCGATTGCGTGCCGGAGGAAAACAGTCTCGTGTTGGGCCTCGGCGAGACGCGCTTCGAGCTGCCGGCGATGGACTTGGTATTTCACCAGCCGCAGGCGTTGCTCGGCCACGACGTCCACCTCTCCTTCGGCGATGAGTTTCCGATCCGCTTTGCTTTTGTGGTCAACCGGCTTGAGCCGGTTTCCGCCGGCGACGGATGGCGCGAAGAAAAAACCGGCCTGCACGCAGCCCATTTCATCGAGACGCGCCGGCACTGGTTCCGAAAGCGAGTCCCCCACCACACGCACGGCAGCGTGAATGTGCTGAACCTCATCGAGGGCCAAGAGGTTATCGTCGAAAGTCCAGCCGACGCCTTTGCTCCCTTCATCGTGCGTTATGCGGAAACGTTTATCGTGCCCGCGGTCGTTGGCGAATACACAATCCGCCCCCACGGCCCCTCGGCCGGCCGGGAGTGCGCCACCCTCAAAGCCTTTGTCCGGACTTGATGGTGCTGGCTGGCGTCCGGCCTGAGTCCTTTCCCGCTTGCATACATGACGCATTGATCATTCCGCGTGTAAAATGGGCAGGTGCTGAAATTCATTTTCAGGCGGTCTGCGCAGTTAATCAGGCGATCGCCGGTCAAAGCCGGCCGCACCAGGATCCGTTGTTTCGGTTTCATTGGAGGGCAAGGCCGGGACAACACACCTTCACCCATCCAGATGCTGACGAATGGTCTGGAGAAGATGATCTGCCGCGAACGGCTTTTGGATGAAGGCTTCGCCCTCGCTCAATTTAAAATCCTTCCCGGCGATCTCGGGGCTGTAGCCGCTGAGATAGATGATTTTGAGCCCAGGTTGCTCGTTCCGGAGTTGCCGGGCCAACTCCTGCCCACTCATGGCTCCGGGCATCACCAAGTCGGTCAATAACAGGGATATGATGCCACGTTTTGTCTCCCAACATTTGAGGGCTTCCACGCCGTTGGCCGCTTCCAGCACCGTGTAGCCGTACCGTTCGAGAACTCTGCGCGTGGGCTTGAGCACGGCAATTTCGTCCTCGACCATGAGGATGGTTTCCGTGCCTCCGACTGGTTTGGGTTTGCTGCCGGCGGAAAGTGGTTCCACAACCGTCGTGGAGCAGGCGGGAAGAAAGATGTGGAAGGCAACGCCCTGTCCCGGTCGGTTGTCCACCTTGATCCAGCCCTGATGTTGTTTGACAATACCAAAGACTGTCGCCAAGCCCAACCCCGTGCCTTTACCCACTTCCTTCGTGGTGAAAAACGGTTCAAAAATCCGGGGCAGAATTTCCGGGGGAATGCCGCCGCCGGTGTCGCTGACGCTCAAGCAGACGTAACGGCCCGGGATGGCCTCCGGATTGGAGCGGGCGGCCTCTTCCTCGGCGGATGCAGGTGCGGTTTCGACCCGCAGACGCCCCCCTCCGGTCATGGCATCCCGCGCATTCACCGTGAGGTTCATCAGTATTTGATCCAACATGCCCGCATCGGCGCGGGTCATCAGGGGCGCTGCGTGTAAAATCAACTCCAGTTTTACATCTTCGCGGATAATGCGCTGGAGCATTTTGGCCAGATTCATGACCACTTCGTTCAAATCCAAAATGCGCGATTGCATCACCTGCCGGCGGCTAAACAGCAGCAACTGGCGGGTAAGTTCGGCGGCACGGCGCGAATCCGCGCTGATCTGTTCCAGACCTTCCCGGGCTTCTTCCGGCAGTGCCTCCACTGAATTCACCAAATCAACCTGCATCATCAAGGCGGATAGAATGTTGTTGAAGTCATGCGCCACGCCGCCGGCGAGCTGGCCGATGGCTTCCATCCTCTGCGCCTGGCGCAGTTCGTTTTCCAGCTGGATCTCGCGGGTCACGTCACGCTTGATGGCCACATAATTGATCACCTTGCCCGCGCCATCCCGCACCGGGGAGATCGTGGCTTCCTCTTCATATACCGTGCCGTCTTTGCGCCGGTTTATCAAATGACCGCACCAAGTTTCCCCGCGTTGGAGCGCTTGCCATATCTTACTGTAATATTTTGCGTCATGCTGGCCGCTCTTAAGGATGCGGGGGTTCTGGCCAAGTGCTTCCGCCTTGGTATAACCCGTTATCCTTTCAAACATCGGATTAACATAATTGATCGTCCCCCGGGTATCCGTGATCACAATGCTCTCGGTGGCCTGTTCCACCACGGTCGCCAGCCGGGCGTGGGCTTCCTCGGCGAGCTTGCGCGCGGTCAGGTCAACGAGGGTCATCAGGAAGTCCTCGCCAATCTTGATGCCAGTAAACTCAATATCGAGAACTTTTCCGCTCTTGCTGGCGACTTTGAATTCAACGGGGTCAATTTGCCCGCTTTCAGCCAGTGCCCGCTGAACGCTGGTTTTCCAAAGCTGGAGCACCACCTCGCGGTAAAGCAAATCGGGATAGGCGCGCGGCCACCACTCGGCCAAGGTGGGAACATCTTCCGCGGTATAGCCCAGCAATTCGATGAAACGTTGGTTTCTGAAACTGATTACTCCCTCTTTGTTGACATAGACCAGGGGCAAGGGCGCCATTTCGAGCAATTTTCGAAACTGGCGGTCGCTCTCCCGCCGGATGGCTTCCGCCCGCTTGCGTTCGGTGATGTCATGATAATTCAACAGAATGCCGCCGATGTTTGGATCGCCGAACAGGTTTGTGGCGGTCAATTCAATCCATTTGTAACTCCCATCCTTGCACCGATACCGGCATTCGCCGGCTTGCGTGGCATTCGCTTGATGCAAGATCAATTCCAAGCCAGCCTCGACCAACTCCAAATCCTCGGGATGCACATTCGCCCACGCATTGGTACCCACCAATTCCTCCGGCTTCCAACCAAACCACTTCTCCACATTCGGACTTTTGAATCTATTGAAACCGTTCTGATCCACAATGGCAATGACGTCGGCGATATTGGCGATCATGGCGTGCTGTTTGGCTTCACTTCCCCGGAGGGTTGACTGCGCCTGCCGCAAGGCGACAATCTGGCTTTCCAGATCTAAAAATGCCTGCCGCAAATGATCCGCCATCCGGTTGAAGGAGTCTGATAGTTGCCCCAGTTCATCGTGGTTCTGAACCTCGACCCTTTGCTCCCATTTCCCATCGGCCATTTGCCCCACGACATCACGCAAGGACAGCAGCGGCGCTACGATGTGCCGGCGCAAAAACTGGATCGTGCTGAAGAGCAATAGTCCGACAACAGCGATGGAGATGATCAAGACCAATGCCGGAATCACAAACGGGGCCAGGGCCTCGCGAACCGGCTGTTCCACCAGTGCAAACCAAGGGACCGTCTGGAGGGGCTGGGCGGAAGCCAGGTCCCGTTGGCGGTTCAGGCCGGTGTAACAACTTAAGCGGGCAGCGACGATGGCCTGGGGGGTGCGCCCGACCAGTTGCTCTAAATTACTGCCCGTTTCCGATACGCGCCGGTTGCGAAAGGCCACTAATTGTCCGGCGCTGTCGGCGATATAGACATAACCGGAATCTCCCACCTTGATGTCGAGGGTGGCGTTCCATAATCCCGTCAGGTCCACTCTGGCAACCAACAATCCCGCTGGCAGACTGATCTCATCGGTGGCCATTACGGCCATCTCAACATACGGCGTTTCGCCTTCGAATCGCACCGGTCCAATTACCACCTGGCCAAAGGGCGGCGGTGATTGCAACCACGCCGGGTTATCGATCCTGGTCCGCTTGGACCGGCCGGCGGCATTTCGTTGCCGGAGCACCGTCCCATTCGTACCGACCAACAGGACATCCAAAAAAGCACGGTTCCGTGTCCGCAACGCAAGCAACGCCGCTTCCTGGTCCGTTCGAGCCGCCAGGCCCTCGCCGGAGGTTTTCAAATCGCTTTGAATATCCAGAAAAAAGTGGTCGAAGGCACCCACGGCTTCAACGGCGATCCGATCCATGCGGGCTTGAACCTGATGTAACGTTATCAAGAAGCCTGTGGCGATGGTGCTGGCCAGTCCCACCACCCCAAGCAAGCTCAGCAGGAACACTCGCTGCGAAAGCGACCGTTTGAGGGATTTGAATGGCAAAGCCAAACCAGGCTTGCGCGTCGGCGTTGCCTCGGTCATGGCCGTTCGCCTTTGGCGGCACGACCTTCGCGGTTTTCGAAAGTCACCAGATGAATTTTCGGCAAATACACAATGGGCGGAAACTTGTCGCCGGTCTCCAAGTGACGAATCAACAACTGAATCGCCAGCCGGCTTTGCTCGCCGGGCGATTGGTCAATGGTGGCCGCAATCTGGCCGGCTTGAATGGCCGCCTTACCTGCCTCCGTGGCATCAAATCCCGTAATCAGTAGGCGCGGTCGCTTGGCCGCCGCCACCGCCTGCGCGGCTCCGATGGCCATGTTGTCATTCGCCGCCAAAATGACCTGCACCTCCGGATATTTATTCAGCCAGTCAGCCGTGGTTTGTCTGGCAGGCTCTATTTCCCAGTCGGCCGATTTCGTATTCAGCACATCAATGTTCCCGGTTTCCAACCCCGTCAGAAAGCCCTTGCGCCGATCCAGGGCATTCTGTTCGTTTTGCGGCCCGTCGAGAATCAGGGCCTTGCCCCCTCCACCCAACTGCTTGACCACCCACTTGCCCATGGTGTCGCCCGCGGCAAAATTATCGAAGGCCACCAAGGTTAAGACTTGATCGCTGTTGATCGGCGTATCCAGTGCCACCGTCGGAATCCCGGCGGCGATGGCCTTGTCCACCACCGGTGCCAGGCGATCCGAATCAAACGGGGCAATCACCAAGCCGTCGAGTTGGCCCTGCGCGGTCAACTCCGCCACCAGCCGGATTTGCGGCTCCACATAATCCGCGTCGGTCCGGCCACGCACCTCCGACGTTACCAGCCTTACGCTCACGCCAAAATCCGCGCCCGCCTTCTGTGCCCCTTCCCAAGCCGGCTGCCAATAGGAACTCAACCGGCCACTCTCCCCGAAAAATTTGAATTTGGGAATGAAGGCGATCCGCCAGGGGTGCGTGGCTTTAATTTCGGAGAAATCCACCGCCCCAGCCGGTTTGACCGGGGCAGCCGCTGCGGCTTTCGGAGAGGAGGAATCGGTCGTCAGCGACTGCGCATATGCGGCCTTGCCAGCCAGGAGGAAAAAGACGGCGCTCACGATCGGCAAGAAGGGGTTCCCGAAAGCAGACTTCCACCCTTTTCGTCGTAAAACGATCGTCGCCAGCTTGACCAAGCGCGGCACATCTGGCATCGGCAAATCAAACGGCAAAATGATGCCCAGGCACAAGATTGCCTCGACATTACACGCCCACCGGCACAACCGCTGCCGCAAGGTCAACGACTTGCCCAGCGCCACATCATTCCACAGTTTCTCCAGTAATACAGCCATGCACGACATGCGGAGTCATCATTGCATTTTTTGTGCCGCGTTGGGCCGGGGGATATGGATGCGCACGCGGGTTCCTCTCCCCAACTGCGAGGCGAGCCAGAACCGGCCGCCGAATTGCTTGGTTACGAGAAAGGCTTTGGTCAGTCCGAAGCCGCCGCCCATGGTGCGCACTTCACCGACGTTACTGGCCCGCTGACCAAAATGAACCACCTTTTCTAGTTCGCCTTCGGGAATACCGCGGCCGCTGTCTTCCACTAGGAATCGTAAAGCTTCGGCATCTTCATATAACGCCGCCGTGATGTGACCCCCAGGGGCGGTATATTTGCGAGCATTGGCAATGAGGTCGCGCATCACGTCCTGAAACACGGCCGGCATGATCAGGCTATCGCCGTCCAGGCTCTCTAATTTAAAGTCCACGTAGTAGTCGCGCGCCGCTTGCAGGGCGGCGTTGTAGATGATTCGGTAGCGTCCGTGACTGTGCTTCTCAATGGCCGCGAAAACGTCTTGAAAATTCCCGCGCAGGGCGGCGATCGAAAAGGGTTCCCAGCGATCCGGATGTCGGGCCCGGGCGAGTAACTCGCATGCCCGCACCTGCAAGATGTCAAAAGCCGCATGCAGATTGGCCACTGATTCCGCCAACCCGGCCTCGGCGCTCATCTCCGGATGGGCGGCGATCGCCGCGTCAATTTCCGCAAAAATGGTCCGGGCATGCTCTTCCACCCGCCGCGCGCTGGCCAAGCTTGCCACAGGATCGCGCAGGTTGGCGATCCACTCATCACACAGGGCCAGTCCATGAACCAGCAGTTCGTCTTCGCCGGTCAATGTGAGGCCGATCATGACCAACTCGCCCCGCAGCACGTTGAACACGTTCAGCAGCGAATGCATGGCCAGCAGGGACTGTTCCTCCGGGTGCAGCGGCGGTATGTCGGTAATTTCGATGTCAGTCATGACAATGGGTAAACTTGATGTGGACTTCCACCAAGCCCCGGTGTGCGCCGCTCGCAAAACCACAGGGAATCCGCGCCACGCCTTCGCTGGCCAGGATATGAAACGAAGTGCCACGAATGATGGCGGGCGAGCTCAGGGCGCATGCGGCGCCCGCATCGCACAACCAGGATTTGAGTCCTCCGGCGAGCATGTTGGTGACTTCGCCCACCACATCGTTAACCTCGGCCTCGCCCGGAGTTTCTTCCGCCGGCAGGCCGAGCATGGCCCCCGTCATTTGGCCGGCAAACGAAGCGGGCACATGCAGATAGACCGAGCCGGTCACCGTTTCGCCCACAAACGAAACCGAGCCGCTGACCCGCTCTTGCGCCCCGTCCGGAACCGCTTCCGGCAACGCAACCGCCGGCAACGAGAGCATGGTGGAAAAGACTTCCGCCAGATGCCGCACCACAAACTCCTGGATTGCGGAGGTTTCAATAGGCTGGTTCATGATATGCATTCAGCTGGTCTAAATGCTATTCCATCGGTCAAAAACGGGGAATCTGAAGCAAAATGTTAAAGCCGTCACGCCGGCTCAGAAGGCCGCCAACTTCATTCGCCGTTCGTGATCAGTTGGTCGTTCCTGGGGCCGCCGCCGGTTCACATTCGCATTGTTCCAATTCGCGCAGCCGCTTGACAATGAGAATGCACGGCCGTCGGACAATGATGACGCACAACTCCCGGCTCGCGAGACACTCGTCCAAAATGCGTTCGAATTCATTTGAACCGAGGCGCGGTTCGACCACATGCACCCGCTTCACTCCCACGCAGCGGGCCAGATCTTCCAGCACCAGTTTGTAGGTTGGCTCATGGTCGAGCTTCCGGCCGGTCGCGGGATTTTCCTGGTGGCCGGTCATGGCGGTGGTGCCATTGTCGAGAATGATGAGCACGTGTCCGTCCGCCGGCGGATTATACACCATCTCCACCAGCCCGCTGATGCCACTGTGAACAAACGTGCTGTCGCCAATGACGCTGACGACGCGTCGCGCCTGTTCCGGCGGCAACACGTGACGCAACCCCAGGCCCACGCCCAGGCTGGCGCCCATGCAGACGACGGAATCCATGGCCTCAAAGGGTTTCAGCACGCCCAGCGTGTAGCACCCAATGTCGCCCGCCACAATGCAATCACGCTGGCGCAAGTTCTCAAACACCAGGCGATACTGGCACGCGTCGCACAATTGCGGCGGCTTGCCCGGCGGCGGCACCGGTTCGGGGCTGACGTCGTTTTGGAGAATCCGCCGCACCCGCGGCACGTTGAGCTCGCCAAAACGGTACATCTCCGCCTTGCCCTCCACTAGGATTCCCGCCGCCCGGATGGCGTCCACGAGATACGGATCGCCCTCCTCGATGACGAGGCACCGTTGCACGCTTTCAACAAATGCAGCAATCTTTTTCATCGGCAGCGGGTGGGTCAGGCCCAGCTTGAGCACACTCGCGGTTGGCGCGGCTTCGCGGGCGTGCATGAAGGCAATGCCCGAGGTAATGATGCCGAGCTGGCGATCGCCTTGCGTCACGGGATTAAGGGAACAGGTCTCATTCCATTCCGCGATTTCGGCGAGCTTTTGCCGCAGCCGGAGGTGCGCGGGACGGGCGTTGGCCGGAGTCATCACGCGCCCGCGAATATCGCGCTCGAAATTCGGCGCCTTCGGCGCGCCGTTCGGACGGCGCGGCTGGACGGCGGTGTAACTGTGGCAAACCCGGGTGGTGACGCGCAAGATCACCGGCACATGCCAGCGTTCGGAGATCTCAAACGCGGCCAAGAGAAAATCGTAGGCTTCTTGCGAATCGGACGGTTCGAGCATCGGCAGGCCCGCGGCGACCGCATAACGCCGGTTGTCCTGCTCGTTCTGGCTCGAGGCCATACCCGGATCGTCCGCAGAAATGACGACCAAGCCCCCGCTCACGCCGGTGTAGGCCACGGTGAAAAGCGGGTCGGCAGCCACATTCAGGCCGACATGTTTCATGGTCGCCAGTGCGCGCGCGCCGCCAAAAGCCGCGCCGATCGCGACTTCCAACGCGACTTTTTCGTTCGGGCACCACTGCCCATGTCCGCCCAGCTCGGAGAAGCGTTCCAAGATTTCGGTGGACGGCGTACCGGGGTAACCGGCGCCGAGGCTCACGCCGGCATCACGCGCGGCCAGCGCAATGGCTTCGTCGCCACTCAATAGTTGTCGTTGGGGTGAAGGCATGGGATTCGCAGCGGCTCAAATGGACCAAAAAATGCCGACCATGACAAGGACGGTTTTTACGGGGTCGAGGCCGCCCGGGAGTTTCGCCCGTAGAATTTGATTTTGCCGTGGTGGTGAGGACACTTGTGCCCCAATTAGCCGCAAGTAACATTGCATTAATTCACCTGCTATCTGCAAAGAGACCGTTATTCAGGCTAGACAGACTTGGAATTGTTTCTAATTCTATCTCAATTCTGCGAACTGGATACCAGCCGGGGTGCGATGGCTTTCCTGCGTGCGGAAGTGATGAACACGATCTAAGTATGCACACATTCTAAACTTGCAAAACAGTCCGGGGCCCATGGGCGGGTTCGTGCCGCCAACGCCCCGACCAGACCGCCATGTTCCGGGACCAAGCCATCGAAACCATACCGCGCGCCGCGCTGGAGCAGTTGCAGCTTCAACGCCTGCAGGATACCGTCCGCCGCGTGGCCGCGCACGTGCCGTTCTACCAGAAGAAATTTGCGGAACTGGGGGTACAGCCGGGCGATATCCAGTCGCTGGCCGACCTGCGCCGCCTGCCCTTCACCACCAGCGCGGACTTGCGCGCCAATTATCCCACCGGCCTGCTCGCGGTGCCCTACGACGAGGCCCTCCGGTTGCATACGTCCAGCGGCACCACTGGCAAGCCCAAGGCGTTGTTCTTCTCGCGCCAGGACGTGGACAACGCGGCCGAATTGTGCGCCCGGTCCTTCGTGGCGACCGGAGTTACAAACCGGGACGTGTTCCAGAACATGATGACTTACGGCATGTTCACCGGTGCGCTGGTCACACACTATGGCGCCGAGAAAGTCGGCTGCCTGGTCATTCCCGCCGGCCCGGGCAATTCCGAGCGGCAATTGATGCTGATGCAGGATTTTCGGACGACGTTCCTGCACGTCACCCCCAGCTACGCCCTCTATCTGGCGACCTTCATGGAAGAGCACGGGGTGGACCCGCGACGCGATCTGGCGGTGCGCAAGGCGTTCGTGGGCGCCGAACCGTACACGCTGGAAACCCGCCGGAAGATTGAGGATAGCCTCGGCCTGGACGTTTACAACTCCTACGGACTTTCGGAAATGAACGGCCCGGGGGTGGCGTTCGAGTGCGAGCAAAAGCGGGGCATGCATCTGTGGGAGGACCATTTCCTGGCGGAGATCCTTGACCCGCAAACCGGCGAACCGGTGCGCGCGGGCGAACCCGGGGAATTGGTGCTGACGACGCTCTGCCGCGAGGCGATGCCGCTGCTCCGCTACCGCACCCGCGATCTCACCGCCCTCCTCGCCACGCCTTGCCCCTGCGGGCGCACGCATCGCCGCCTGGACCGCATCGCCGGCCGTTCGGACGACATGCTCATCGTGCGCGGGGTGAACATCTACCCCCAGCAGATCGAGCGCGTCCTGATGGCGGAGCCGGGGGTGGGCAGAAATTATCAGATCGCGCTGGAAGGTCTCGATGAAATGACGATCAAGGTGGAACTGGCGGAAGCCGGTTTCGAGGCCAAGGTGGAGCAACTGATGAAATTGCAAAGTCATCTGGCCGAGAAATTGCGCGCGGAAATCCTGGTCAAACCCCGGGTCCAACTCCTTCCGCCCCGCTCGCTGCCGGTGAGCGAGGGCAAGGCCCGGAGGGTGATTGACAACCGCAAACTGTAAACCCACGGAGCACCCCATGAACGATGTCAAACTGGTGGCAGCCTTTGCCGAAAACAAGCCGGGGCAGGTCGCCCGCTTCACCAAAATCCTCGCCGACGCCAACATTAACATCCGTTGGCTCGCCGTGGCCAGCACCGGCCCGTATGGCGTCATGAAATTCCTTGTCAGCGATCCCGAGAAAGCCTGTCAAGCTTTCCACCGCGAAGACCTGATCGCCAAATTGGTGGACGCGCTGGCCATTGAAGTTCCCGACAAGCCCGGCGGATTGCATGCCGTCGCCGATTGCCTGGCCAGCCACAACATCAATCTCGACAACGCCTCCGGTTTCATCGCCAACAACCGCGCCTTCATGGTGATTGAAGTCTCCGACCACGCCCCGGCTCGGGAGATCCTGCAACAGCACGGCTTCCGCGTCATGGCGCAAGAGGAATTACCCTTGTCGTGAACCCGATCATCTTCATCTCGCTCGTTGTTCTCTACGTCTTCGTGATGCTCGCCGTCGGCTACTGGTGCATGCAACGCACCAAGAACGTCGGCGATTTCTTCCTGGGCGGACGCACGCTCGGCCCGTGGATGAGCGCGTTTGCCTACGGGACCACCTATTTCTCCGCCGTCCTCTTTATCGGCTACGCCGGACGGCTCGGCTGGGGCTTCGGCCTGCAGACGATGTGGATCGTCCTCGGCAACACCTTTATCGGCACGCTGCTCGCGTGGCTCGTCCTGGCCGGACGCACCCGGGACATGACGGTGCGCCTCAACGCCCTGACCATGCCGGAGTTTCTCCGCGCTCGTTACGACAGCATGCCGCTCCAGGTCATCTCGGCGGTGATTGTGTTCGTGTTTCTGGTGCCGTATTCGGCGTCGGTTTACATGGGGCTCAGCTATCTGTTCCAAAAGACCATGGGACTGGAATATAACGAAGCCCTCTTTTTCCTCGCCGCGTTGACCGGCGTCTATCTGGTCATGGGCGGCTATTTCGCGGTGGCCGTGAGCGACTTCATCCGCGGCTTCATCGAGTTTTTCGGGGTTTTGACCATGGTGCTGCTGCTCGTGGACATGAAAGGCGGGCTGGGGGCCTCGTTCACCGCCCTGCTCGATCCCAAATTCATGCCCGGCCTGCACGCGCCCCCGCCGCCGACCGGTCCGTCCTGCCCCGGCTGGGTGATCCTGCTCTCGCTCGTGCTGATTACCAGTTTCGGTCCGTGGGCCTTGCCCCAGATGGTGCAGAAGTTTTATTCCATCCGCAGCAAAGCCGACGTGAAACGCGCCATGACCATTGCCACCGTCTTCGCCCTGTTCATGTCGTTTGGCGCGTATTACAGCGGCGCGTTGACGCATCTGTTCTTCACCAACCCCGGCACGGACCTCGCGCCCATCGTGGACGCCACCACCCACAAGCCGAACCTCGACCTGTTGATGCCGTTTTTCATCACCAGCTACGTGCCGCCATGGCTGGTGCTCATCATCCTGCTGATGGTGTTCTCGGCCTCGATGTCCAGCCTGTCGTCGCTCGTGCTGGTGAGCAGCTCAGCCATTGCAATTGATATCTACGGCGCCTTCGGCAATCGGGCGGCGAAGTCCAAATCCACCATGATCCTGATGCGGGTGATGTGCGCGGTGTTTGTGATCTTGTCGCTGTTGATCGCCATGAGCAAGGTGGATGTGATTGTCAACTTGATGGTGATTGCCTGGGGGGCGCTGGCCGGAGCCTTCCTGGCGCCGTATCTGTACGGATTGTTTTGGCGGCGGACGACCAAAGCCGGCGCGTATGCCGGCATGATCTCCGGAGTGGGCACCGCCGTGGGGTTGTTCCTGTTATGGGGAAAACCATTGGTTCCCGTCGCCGGGGCCATTGCCATGTTCCTGCCGCTGCTGGTCGTCCCCGTGGTCAGCCTGCTGACCCAACCACCCAACCCAAAGATCATTGCCACGGCTTTTGGCGACCAGCCACCCAGCGGGCATGAGGCGAAAGTCCCCGCCCTCAAAGTTAACTGAGATTTATAAAGGGGTTCACGTCCTCCACATGCCGGGCGCCATGTCCGGCCTCGCACAGCCAGCGCGCCAGCGCCGGCGGCAGTTGGGCGTCAACGAGGAAACGAATGCGGCCGCCTCAGGATTCAGCCAACACCAACACCGGATGATCGGCTCCCTGCGCCGCGTATTCCAAACAGGCCCGGATATCCTCGGTTTGCAGGTAAGGAAAGTCCGCGAGGATTTCACTCTCCGGCACGCCGGCGGCCAGCAGGTCGAGCACGTCCTTGACGCGAATGCGCATACCCCGGATGCAGGGGCGTCCGCCGCATTGCTTGGGATTGAAGGTAATTCGCTCCGCGTATTTCATATGCGACAACTTAATGGCTGGCCGTTTTTTTCTCAAGGCCGATTTCCGATTTCCGATGATGGCGGACCAGCGAGTTGACTCAAATTAAAAGACACCGGGGAGGCGAAACTGGGGGGAAGCAAAAAGGGCGCACGACAAAATTCCTCTCCCCGATACAAAGCTCGAATAGGCGACACATTGGGCGGAGCGCGGCTGTGTCGAGAGACCAGCCGCAGCAGCATGACCAGCCAGATGGTTGGTCGAGCGGTTCAAGCGCATTGAATGGAGGACGTTGCTGCGGCTGGCTTTCAGCACAGCCGCGCTCCGGCGTCACGGTTCGCCCAGATTCCGCTTAATATATGCCGCCATAGATACAAACCGCTTTTTCATTGGCTTTTTCTGCGTCTTCCGGAATTCTGTCTTACGCCTGCGGACCAGACGGTAAAACTCCGTCGGCAAGGACGGATTCAGCGGCGTGCCGAGGGAACCGCCATAACGGGCTCGGGTTTGAAGAGAAGCGATTCGCCATTCCAGGGCGCTTGTTGTATAGCTGGTTGGTGCAGGCGATCGAACAACCAGTTGCTGAATCGGCCAGTGACGCGGCCACTACGGCAGCGCCTTTGGAAAGCGGATCGAAGCCGGTTGTCACAAAAAGTTCTTCGCCCGCCGACAAGATAAAATTATTTCGCTCTCTTTTCCGCGGTCGGGAAGACGTTTATCCGCGCCGGTTTGAGAACCGCCGGACTGGCAAATCCGGCTACGCTCCGGCGTGCGCCAACGAATGGGTCCGTGGCGTTTGTGATAAGCCCCGCATTAAATGCACCGATTGCCCCAATCGCCGTTTCTTTCCCGTTACCGATGAAACCGTCGGCTGGCATTTGTACGGCCGGGATGCATTGGGACGGGATTTTGTGATGGGCTTGTACGCCATGCACTGCGATGAAACGTGTTTCTTTCTGGCCGTGGATTTGGACGGCCAAGATTGGCAAAAGGACGCCGGCGCTTTTCTGGAAACTTGCCGGCGGCTTGCGTTGCCCGCTGCACTGGAACGCTCCCGGTCCGGCAATGGCGCCCATATCTGGTTCTTTTTCGATGAGCCCATACCAGCGAGCTTGGCGCGGAAAATGGGAACTTACCTCTTGACCGAGACCATGGAAAATCGGCCCGAAATCGGACTCAAGTCGTATGACCGGCTGTTCCCGAATCAGGACACGCTGCCAAAGGGCGGTTTTGGAAACCTGATCGCATTGCCACTGCAAAAACAACCAAGACAACGCGAAAACGCAGTGTTTCTCGACGACCAGTTTACTCCGTACGCCGACCAATGGGCGTACCTTGCGTCGCTGCAACGCCTGAGCAGGGGGCAGGTCGAGAGCCTGGTGCGCGAAGCCGAATCCAAGGGCCGCGTGATCGGGGTTCGTATGGCGATGCCCGATGAGGATGATGATAGCCCATGGACAGCGCCGCCCTCACGACGGCGCTCCGACCCTCCGATATCGGGACCGTTGCCGGAGAAAGTGGAGCTGGTGGTGGCCGACCAAATCTATATTGCCAAACAAGACCTCGCACCGCCCCTCCGCAATCGGCTGATTCGGTTGGCAGCCTTTCAAAACCCGGAATTCTATCGAGCGCAAGCCATGCGCCTCCCGACTTACGACAAGCCGAGAATCATTGCCTGCGCCGAGGATCATCCCCAGCATTTTGCCCTGCCTCGAGGCTGTTTGGATGATGTGCTTGCGCTGCTAAAATCCTTGAAGATTCAATCCGTCCTTCGGGATGAGCGCTTTGGTGGCCAACCCTTGCGGCTGTCCTTTTGCGGCCAACTGCGTCCCGAGCAACAAACGGCCGCCAATGCCTTATTGCAGCATGACACGGGTGTATTAGCGGCCACAACCGCCTTCGGCAAAACCGTGATTGCGGCCTGGCTCATCGCGCAACGCGGAGTCAATACGATCGTTCTGGTCCATCGCCAGCAGTTGCTCGAACAGTGGATTGAGCGTTTATCTGCCTTTCTCAACCTTCCCGCGAAAACCGTCGGGCGCCTCGGCGGCGGTCGCAAAAAACTGACCGGCAAATTAGACGTCGCACTGATTCAAAGCCTGGTTCGCAAAGGCGTGGTGAACGACTGCATCGGAGAGTATGGCCAGGTCATCGTGGATGAATGCCACCACCTTTCGGCCCGCAGTTTTGAATTGGTCGCCCGCCGGGCCAAGGCGAAATTCGTCACCGGGCTGTCCGCCACGGTTGGCCGCAAGGATGGACATCATCCGATCATTTTCATGCAATGCGGTCCAGTTCGCCATCGAGTGAACGCGAAAAGTCAGGCGGCGATGCGGCCGTTTACTCATCAGGTGTACGTCCGTCCGACTTCGTTTCGCCCGTTGCCGCAGCCGGACCCCGATCCGCGCATGGAGTTCCACCAATTGTATGAAGCGTTGCGCACGGACGCCGCCAGGAACGAAATGATCTGCTCCGATGTTTTGAGCGCAGTCAACGAAGGCCGCTCGCCCTTGGTCCTGACCGAACGAACGGAGCATCTGCAGGAACTGGCTTCCAGAATATCGAGTGTTCCGCAGGTAATTGTCTTGCGCGGTGGACAAACCAAAAAGGAACAGGAGGCCGCGCGTGACCTTTTGGCAAACATCCCGGGCGACTCCAGACGGGTGATTCTTGCCACCGGAAAGTTCATCGGCGAAGGCTTCGACGATTCGCGGTTGGACACCTTGTTTTTGGCGCTGCCGATTTCGTGGCGCGGCACTGTGGCCCAATATGTTGGGCGGCTCCATCGGCTGCACGAAGGCAAACGCGAGGTGCGGGTCTATGATTACGCGGATTTGAATGTGCCGATGCTTGCCAGGATGTTTGACCGGCGCTGCCTGGGATACGAGTCGCTCGGTTATGCCATCCTGCTTCCCGCCAGCGCTCTTCCCGGGTGGCCGGTCGAGGTTCCCCTGCCCGTGGATCCGGAATGGAAACGGGATTACGCCGCCAGTGTTCACCGGCTCATTCGTGATGGCGTTGATATCCCGCTGGCCGGTTTGTTTGTGCACGCGGCCGGGAATCCGTCACCCGAAGTCGAAGGCGCGGCCCGCGCCCGAAGCGCCAGCGAGGCTTTTCTGTTCCGCCGACTGGAAAGCCTGCCCGAAACCACCGGCCGTTTTCGCCTGAATTCGCTGCTGCCGATTCCGTTTGATGGCGCCGGACAAATGGAAGTGGACTTCCTCTGTGCCACGCAAAAGTTGGCAATCGAGCTGGACGGGGCACAACATCTGTCGGACGCCGAAGCGTACCGTCGCGATCGGCGAAAGGATCGGTTGCTTCAACAGCATGGCTATTTTCTCCTGCGTTTTCTCGCCGAAGATGTTGGCAAACATCTTGATTTGGTGTTGGACACCATCCTGGCCACGCTGGTGCATCGCGAACACGCGCGAAACCAATCCAATCCGGAATGGTGAATGGCCCTGGTCCGGAGGCACGGAGGGCGAATGGGGAATGGCGAATGGAGGATGGAAAATTGAAAATGGGTTTTCCAGCGCGGTAGGCGGGGCCGCTTCAGCTCATGGACAACGCCTGTACTCCGACCCAGTCGCGCTCCGCCAGAGGGGACAAATTGAAAACTGAAAATGGAAAATTGAAAGTGGAAAGTGCAAAGCCAGGGCTGTGTTTCGGCTGACTCGGGATATTCGTGGCGCTATAACCCCTAACGACCGTGGGGCGAGCGGCCGCCGATTCCTGACGTGAGCCGCGTAGCGGAACCGGTCGCGGCAACGGCGGATGGTTCCGGGGATTGGTTAAGCGTCACGGCGATTTTTTATCTCGTAATGCCTGCACTTTCTGGACAAATGCTTTCAAATACTTCCAGTCGTGATTCTTAGAGTCTGTTTTAAAAATGGGCATAGATATAAAATCAAGCCAGACGGCGGATTTGGATTCGAATCATGGCGATATAAACCCAGGCTTCGGCGCTGGAGAGGGTACGTTCATAATCACGCACCAG
>Ga0316217_10001171_pt1 | contig 35199 bp, 20 predicted proteins | sample 1anoAmetaG_FD_203633 | JGI IMG/M metagenome (GOLD analysis project Ga0316217, IMG submission 203633) | Freshwater microbial communities from Trout Bog Lake, Wisconsin, USA - 1anoA | ecosystem: Environmental > Aquatic > Freshwater > Lake > Hypolimnion/Profundal zone | place: USA: Wisconsin...
CCGTAAAAACCATCCGGAGTTTCAGCTATCAGGAAGGCATTACGACCTATGCGGAAAACGCCCTCAAGTTCAAATCAAGGATGGAAACGAATGGTGCAGGCTGGTCGAAACCGCGGAGAGCATTCCTGCACCATTATGAACTGTTCAATGTTCTTGAGCCCATGCTGGCGCTTGGCATGGACCGCGAGGCCATAACTGACTTCTATTCCTTCCTCCTCCACACCGGCAGCACTCAATCGGGATTTGAATATGACCTGTGGGCTTGGCGCGACCGATTCCCGCACAACAATTACGCGCCGCATGGCTGGTGCGCGGCCCGGTTCAACGAGTTTTTTCGCAACCTGCTCGTCCGCGAAGACACAGAGAAACCAATCCTTCATCTGGCCAGCGCGCTGTCCCCGCTATGGTTGCAGAAGGGCAAAGAAATCCGAATTGAGAATGCCCCGACCGATTTTGGCGTCATTTCCTACACCATCAATTCCCGCGGCGCCGGTGCGGAGGTGGCGATTCAGTCCAACTGGCGGCAGCTGCCAAGTGAATTGATCTTCCATGTTCCTTGGTTTCTAAGAATCAGCGATGCAAAGGCGGATGGAAAAACGATTGCGGTGCAGGATCGGCTGATTCACCTGCCTTCGGCGACCCGGCATTTGTCATTGGCATGGAAATGGACCGAACATCCCAATCTCAGCTACGAGACGGGCGTCAAATTGTACTTGGACAAATACTGGAAGTTGCAAAAGGGGATCGACCTGCCGGCTTTTGATTCTCGCTGGATTTTTCCAGAGGCCGATCGGCAACCGTGACATGCTGCATATTCGTCAACCGGCCAAAAAGACCGGCAATTCCTTCAACGACCTTTTCACGGCCGCACAAATTTTTCGAGTTCCGCCTGCATTTTCTTCAAATCCGGCAGGTTGATATACATCATGTGGCCGGCGTCAAATTCCGCGAACCTCACATTCTTCCGGTAGGCCTCCGCCAGCGGCATGTGCGCCAGGCTGTGGCGCACTGTGTCAATCGGGCAGACCAGGTCGCACCGCCCGCCGCACACGAGGATTTTCAGATACGGATTCTGATTCATTACCGAGGCCAGTCGGTCGCTCGCGTTCGGGTAGCTGTGTTCCACGCTGAACTTCCAGGAGGGCGTGTCCACCTCGACTTCGTAGGGCAGGTCATCTTCGAATTTCAATTCGCCGCGCACGTAGGCATTCATCGCCGCGGAAAACGGCCCCGTCGTGGCGGCATCCGACGGATCAAATTCCGGCCCGCTGGCGGCGGGGTCCCCGTCGCGCCCCGTCAGGCGCGCATCGTACTGGCCGAGAATCAAACCCTCATGGTGAAGGAGTTGTTTGCAGAACACCTCCGGTTCAATCCGCCATCTGTGGTCCTCGATCACCTGAGCGGGCAGACCGGTCAGGCGCGACAGCTCGCCGGTGATTTTCTCCCGTTCCGGTGTGGGCACACTGGCGCCCTGGAGCAAGGCCGCCGCATATTCGCCTTGCGCAAACGCCCGCGATTCCGCGAGCGCCCGGTCCAGATCCGCCGACAAATCCGGCGGCAGTTTCTTGTGGAAAAACGCCGCCGCCGTGTAGGACGGCAGGATCAGCGGAAAGGGCAGGTCATTGCCCGCACCGCCGCGCAGGGTCTCGAAATCCAGCACGCCGGAAACCAGCACCAGCCCGTTCAAGTACATGCCGTAGCGTCCGCTCAGACGATCCGCCAGCCCCGCCGCGCGGAACGCGCCGTAGCTCTCGCCGCACAAGAACTTCGGCGAGAGCCAGCGATCATGCCGCGTCGTCCACAGCCGGATGAAGTCGCCGATGGAATCCAAGTCGGCCGCATCGCCAAAAAAGTCCTTCGCCTTTTCGTCTTTCGCGGCGCGGCTGAAGCCCGTCGCCACGGGGTCAATGAACACCAGATCGCTCGCGTGCAGGATGGAATACTCATTGTCCACCAGCGCGAACGGCGGCGGCGGCAGCGAGCCGTCGGGATTCAGCTTCGCACGGCGCGGGCCGAGCGCGCCGAGATGCAGCCACAGCGAGGCCGAGCCCGGGCCGCCGTTGAAACAAAACATCACCGGCCGCGCCGCGTGGTTCGTCTCATCCTGGCGCGTGTAGGCCACGTAAAAAACCGAGGCGCGCGACGTGCCGTCGGTTTTCAAGAGCGGCAACATGCCGGTCTCCGCCGTGTACGTGACGCGTTCGCCCGCGATGGCCACCATGTTGGTGACCAGCACCGGCGGGTGTGTGGCGTCGGGGATTTTAACGACGATGGAATCGTTCGTTGATACGGGCGCGTTGGTGGTCGCCGGTCCGGCGGCGGCCAGCGAAAACGCGGCGGTGGTGGATAGGAGACAGAAGAGTTCTTTCATAAACTATAAATAGCTGGTCAGGGAGCCGGCAAGGCTCGCGGTCAAAAGGATCTGGAGGACTCTATTCATGTTCGGTTCATGCCTTGAATCCGTCGGGCGCGATGCCAGTTTTCTTGAGCCTGGCGCGAGAACGCGGATTTTGACAAATATTTTTTTTAGTCTTTCCCTTTCACCTTTTCTTCCCTCAGCCTGCTCCGCCGATAACCATAGGCGAAATAGAGCGCGAGCCCCACCAGCAGCCAGATGGCAAAGCGCAGCCAGGTAACGCGCGGCAGCGCCGCCATCAGCCAGCCGCAGGTGAGCATCGAGCCGATCGGCACCCACGGCATCCACGGCGTTCTGAAACCGCGCGGGCGGTCTGGCTCGATCCTGCGCAGGATGAGGATTCCGGCGGCAACGATAATGAAGGCGAAGGCCGTGCCAATGTTACACAGATCCACCACCTCATCAATGTTCATGACCCCGGCGAAGGCCGCCACCAGAATCCCGGTCAACAGGATCGCGAGGTGCGGCGTCCGGTATTTGGGGTGAACGGCGGAGGCCCAAGGCGGCAGCAAACCATCCCGGGCCATGCTGAAAAAAATGCGGGTCTGGCCCAGCTGAAAGACGAGCAAAACCGATGCGGTGGCCAGCAGCGCGCCGACCGAGATAATCACCACCACCCAGTTCAAGCCCAGGCCGGTGAACGCGGTGGCCAGCGGCTCGGCGGTATCGAGTTGGCTCACCGGCAGCATCCCCGTCAGCACCACGGCGACCGCGACATAGATGACCGTGCAAACCGCCAGGCTGCCGAGGATGCCGATGGGCATCGCGCGTTGCGGATGGCGGGTTTCTTCCGCCGCCGTAGAAACGGCGTCGAATCCAATGTAAGCGAAAAAGATGACCGCCGCCCCGCTGGCGATGCCTTTCCATCCGTGCGGCGCGAAGGGCGTCCAGTGTTCCGGCTGCACGTAAAACGCGCCCATGATGAGGAAGAACAACAAGATGACCAGTTTCAGGACGACCATCGCCGAGTTGAACCAGGCGCTTTCCCTGATCCCGATAACCAGCACGCCGGTCAACAGCATGACAATGCCGCACGCGGGCAAGTTGAAAATAATCGGCACCCCAAGGAAATGCGGCGCATGTTGCCAGGCCTGCGCCGACCGTAATACCCCGGCATCCAAGGTGGAAAGACCCACGTGTTTGGCGGTGGCGTCCGCCACCGCGGCGCCCGCTTGCAGCGCAGACCGAAAATCCACCCCCAGCCAGTCCGGCCAATGATAATGCAGCAACGCCTGAAAATATCCCGACCATGAAATCGCCACCGCCACATTACCCACCGCATACTCCAAAATCAGATCCCAACCGATGATCCACGCCACCAACTCGCCCAGTGTGGCGTAGGCATACGTGTAAGCCGACCCGGACACGGGCGCCATGGACGCGAATTCGGCGTAGCACAGCCCCGCCAGCGCGCAGATGGGCGCCATGATCAGGAAGGAAATAATGATGGCCGGTCCAGCCCCGGGGTGGTCGGCGCCGCCCGCTGCCGCCGTGCCGACCGTGGAGAAAATCCCCGCGCCGACAATCGCCCCCACCCCGAACAACGTCAAATGCACCGGCCCAAGCACCCGCTTGAGCTGGTGCTGCGGTTCGCGGGTCTCACCCAGCAATCGGTCAATGGACTTGCGACGGAAAATCTGGCGCATAAATTCAAGTCGCCGCTGGCCCCGGCTCACCCATGCTCTGAATTCACGGTAGGTGCGGAACCGGTTGCTGGGCCGCGAAAAGCCGGTCAGTCACCCGATGAAACTATAGTCGTAAGGCTTGCGCATTTCGCGGGCGAGCTGCGCGTTGCCTTCCGCCGCTCCGTCGCCGCTGAAGCGCTCCTTTTCGGGATCCCACTGAAACTTGCGGCCGGAACGGAGCGCGATGACAATGAGATGGCCGACGGATGCGGAGCGATGGCCACCCTCGATGTTGCTGATGGGGTCTTTGCGCGAACGCACCGAGCTGAAGAAATTATCCATGTGGTTATGGCTGACTTCGAGGCGAACTGCGTTGTCGGGCAGCGGTGAGCGGAGGAGTTCCTTGTCGCTGGCTGTGATTTCATCGCGGTTGACCCAGATCCAGCCGTCCGTGCCTTCGAATTTCACGCCGTTGCGCTGGCCCTTTTCGTTGATAACCCAGCCGCCCCAGCCGTCATCAGGAGTGGTCTTCACCACTTGCTTCACGCCGTTGGCCCAATTCAGAGTGGCCTCAAATTCGCTGGGAGTGGTATAGCCGCCGGGAATGGGACCGGTCACCACTTTCGCTTCCACCTCTACCGGGCCGTCGAGACCGATGGCCCAGCGCGCAATGTCGTTGTGATGCGCACCCCAATCGGTAACCGGGCCGCCTGAATAGTCAAACCACCAGCGAAACATCGTGTGACAGCGCTGTTTCTCATAATCCACGTTCGGGGTCTGGCCCTGCCAGAAATCCCAATCCAATCCGTCCGGCACCGGAACAGATTTAAATGGTCCTTCGCGCAATCCGGCAGGAACAAACACATTTACGTGTCGCAATTTGCCGATGCGCCCGTTGCGAACCAACTCACACGCCAGATGAAACCGCTGGTCGCTGCGCTGCTGGGTGCCGGTTTGGAAAACGACCTTGTTTTCGCGCACCGCTTTGACCACATGCTTGCCCTCGTCAATCGTGAGCGTGAGCGGTTTTTCGCCGTAAATGTCCTTTTTTGCCTTTGCGGCCGCCATATTGACCAGCGTGTGCCAATGATCGGGCGTGCCTTGGACGATGACGTGAACATCATCCCGCGCCATCACCTTGCGAAAGTCATTGTAAGCAGCAGGCTGCTTGCCGTCCTTGGTGAACCGCTTTACCGCCCCCTCGACATACTTTTGATCCACATCGCACACGGCGATGATTTCGCCATAGTTGGCGGCGTTGCTGGCGTCGCCGCACCCCTGCCCGCCGCAGCCCACGAGCGCGATGCCGGGCCGGTCATTCGGGCTTGGCCGTTCGGGTTTGTTAACCACTGCCTCAGCGGCTCCAGCCAGTTGTTCTTGAATAAACCACAAGGGCAGCCCCGTCGCCGCCGCCGTGGCGGAGCAGCGGGTGATGAAGGCGCGACGTGAGATTTGAAAGGACTTTTTCATAACTTTGCGATTTTATTGTCTGGTTTGTTGATTTTCGCCGAGATGCAAGGAACGAAATCCGTGGCTATTGATTTGACGGTTTTCCATCGTTGACCATCAGCCATGATCTGCATGGCCTTGGAGAATCTCCAGGGCCATCGTGGCATAGGTGGTGACCAGGACCGGATCGGTTTCCCAAAAGCGCTTTTCTGGATTTACCCACGAGCCGTCCGGCTTCTGCAGTTTGAGCAATTGGCTGGCCACTTCAGCGCGCCAGTCAATCTCACTGCCATCCGAGAGTTTCAACCTCTCCACGCCGGCGGCGGCGAGTGCCTTGGTCACCAGGTGCAGGTAATAGTAATAACCTTGCTGGCCCATGCCGGGATTCTCCGCAAGCGTGTAGTTGGTGCGCAACCAGTTAAGCACGGCGACGACGCGCGGATCATTCTTGTCCACCCGGGCGTAAATGTAACTCAACAAGCCGCCGTAGCTCATGCTTCCATAACTGCGCAGCGCAACGCGCCCGGTCACGGCATTCGTGACTTCGCCGGCGTTGCTTTTGCCCGGATAATATACAAAACCGCCAAGATCCTTTGGATCGGAGGAAACCCAGTCGGCCTGGTTGACCGAAGGAAGGTTCTGGCAGTTTTGGAGAAAATGGGTGACGGCTGCCCAGTCAATGTCCGGTTCAGGTTTGGGCGAAATCGGCTTATCTTTGAAATCCCCGCCCATCTTCATGGCAACCCCTTCCGACAGACGCATGGCTTCAATGGCGATAAGCGTATTATTCATGTCGGAGTGCTGATACTTGCTGCCATAGCCAATGCCCCCGTCAAAAGGCGTGGCGTTCGTGCCATTGCCCAAACTCATCTGCGAACTTGCCAGATAGTGCCGCGCACTGAGTATCACCGGCGTAAAATTGGCATCATTGGCTGACACCAGGGCGGTCAGGCAGAGCGCGGTGTTGTAATTGGCCAAGCCGCTGCGCTGGATGCTTCCATCCGGTTTGACGGAGTTAAGGATGAAGTCGTAGGCGCGGTTTAACTCCGACGAGCGATTATGCCGGAAACGCCCGGAAGGCTCCCAGTTCAAGGTCGTCAGCACCAAGCCGGTTACCGCCGGCTGCTCGGATGTGGACCACCAACCATTGGAATTTTGGTTCTGCAGAAGAAAATCCGTGGCCCGGTCAATGGCCTTCTGCACATCAGCGGCTGTTGGACCTGGGGTTCTTGCTGCCGTCGGGCGGCTGACCGGTGCGTCGGCCGCATGAGACAGGATGACCACGCTGTTAATCCAGAACCCAAATAGCACGAAAGCGAACTTGATGTGGTTGTTTATTCTCATGACGGACAATTATCAGATAATAGATGAAACGCAACCGGTTTCACAGGCTCAGAACTTCAACCCAAACGCCTTTTACAGGCCTCGTATGCAAAAGAAATTCAATGCCTGTCAGAACCGACCTCATGGCCAGTTCCTTGGATGCTTGGATTTTAGGCCAGTGAATCCAATCTGGCGACTGCCATTTTGCGTTTTCCTTTGCCGCATTTTGCGTCGCCGCTTTTTCTTCGTCAAACCGCTGCTTTTTGCCCGGCACCATAACCGTTAATGCGGAACGGGGTGGCCGTTGAAGGTTCAGTGGGTGCCGGAATTTCCAAAATTACTGGCGGTTTCATTTTTTGAATGCTCGGCTGCGCCGGTGTCGCTATTTCGAATCGCTAGTCTGCGACATCGGTTCGTCCAAATAAACATGAACGATTTTATGAGTGGACAATGCCGGGTCGAGAAAAGTAACCAACTGCCCATACTTGAATGTGGATGGCGCAAACACCATGATCACCGGCGGCCGGGCTTTATGACCGAACTTCGTGGCCCGTTCATCCTCGGCATCGAGTTCCTGCCGCAACGCCCTGGGGCTGGAGACATTCAACTCGGCCATGTGCAGCTCCGCTTGGGAGCCGCTTTTGGCATAGACGGAGTTGCACCCAAGCAGCTTGCCCGATACCACGCCGCCGCTTTCTGACAAATACAATTCCCAGGGATGAAACATTCTGTTGTCCCGATCCAAAAGGTCCCGATCCGGAGTAAAAGCGCGGTAGTATAGCTGGCCCGCAGGGGGCGGTTCAATCCTTACCCCACGCTCGCAATCTATGATGGAAAGGATGTTCGCGAGCGCCTGCGCTTCGCCCAATCCGACATCCTCCCCGAACTTGATCGTAAGATAATACTCGCTTTTCTTTCGGTCGCACGCGCCAAGCGCTTGCATCACCGAACTGATGGATGGCTGCACGTTCAGCAAGCGTGGCCCATCTTTGAGTTCAAAAGTCAGGTTCTTGAGGAGGGCCATACCCCTGAGACGATTGGTAGTTGAGGGGTTGGCTTCTGCCACCTTCAAAACAAGGTCTTTGACTTCTTTGGCATTTTCCTGTTTCACCGGCTCAATCAGCAACTGCAGCAATTCCCCCTCTGCAAAGCGATGTTTCGGGTTGACGATGATGTTTTGGTAAACATCTCCCTGAGCGGCGGCGCAGGGAACTTCCAACAGCGACCAGGTGGAATTAAAGAGGGAAACAATCGCCATCGGCTGCAGGGCATCGGCGGCAAACAGCTTTTTGCCACGCTGGCGGGCGTCAGGCAGCCAGCTTGAGCCGATAAAGCGGAATCCTTCTTCCGGCAGCGTGGCCTCGGTGCGCCGGTCGAGCAGCAACCTTTCCAGTGGAACAGGCGGCTCACCATCTTTGGCTACGCTCAACTCACAATAGTTGCCTCTGGCCCAATACCTCAACGCTTCTGGATCAATCGGTTTCCCGGGTGGTAGGCCGATAAACTGGAGTGCCTGATGAATTGCACTGGGTTGTGCGAATGAAATCAGCAGCGTCTCGTAGGCATGCTCACTATTTTCGCCGACAAGGGTGAACTCGCAGGGTGCATTTTGAGCCAGGCCTGTGCTTTCAGCCATTACTTCAACCCGGCGCTTCTGTTTATCGGCGACCAACCCCGGCAGAACCAGCACATTGCTGTCATTAGTGTGCTTGTGCAGATTGGCTTCATAGGCGCTGATGGCCAACCGTTTGTTCTTCTCATGCCCCACCGGCATGCTCTTATATAGATTGGGTTTCTGTGCTGGAGCGATCGGAGTTTCGCCAGCGGTTGAAAGTGCCGGATTGGCTGCGTCCACAGTCAACCATGTCAGGGCAAATATGCTGGCCAGGGGAAACAGGCAGCCCGGTAGTCTCATAACTTGTGGCCTCAACTTAAGAGTGCGAATGCGCAGCGGCTAGGTTGTCTCTGGTTTCATCGGTATGGTGCGCAGTTCCGGCTGGTCTTTGGCGGCTTCAATGGCCTTGATGGCGTCTTTCACGGCGTTGACTCTCCGGTCATTGAGTTCGCCTGCCGGGAACTCACCTTTTCGACATTGTTCATTAAATTGGTCAATCAGTTCCTTCAGTTCCGGCACGACTGCGCGGGCGGCGGCTCCGTAGGCCACCAGTTCGGACATGATCTCACCGGTGCGGTTTTCGCTTCCGTGGCCGCCTTGGGTTTTAGCGAAGATGACTCCCGCTTCAAGTCCCTCTTTGAAGTGATACTTTGTCAAAGCCTTGAACGCACCCATGCGGATCTCGTTTCCGAACATTGTGTCCGCAGGACACCTTGTTCTGACCGCCTCCAATATATCCGGCGCGAGAGTTATGACATCCTCCATGGTGAGCTGATTTTGAAAAGTTTCCTTGAGGTGCATCCGCGCCATGCCATCAGGATTTTTGGCGATCGCTTGAATTGCGGGATACAGCAGTTTCTTGTCCACCCCGGCAATGGAATGCTTCAATATGCCGCCGAACAAAGCTGCGGCCAATTGTCCCTGCGCTATCTGGATGGGATCGTTCCACGCCACCGGATGTGGCGGTTCCGCCGTTTGAATCACCGCTTCAAGCATGCCAGGCAAAACCGGTCGCGCCCCATCGCCGTACTTCTTCAGGGCTTCCGCTGCCTTGACGCGAAGCCAGCGGTCCTGATGGTCCAGCAGACGCACCAATACAGGCAATGACCGTGGATCCTGGATAAATCCAAGTGCTTCACACGCGGCCTGGCGAAGGTGCGCATCGCTGCCTTCTGCCATGGTGTTCAATTCCAGCACCATCGCCTTCGATTCCGGGCGTTGCGCCAGTTCCTCCGCCGCCCAACCGCGCACGACGGGAGACCAATCACCGAAAGCCGACACCAATTCCGCCACGGTCATCCGTTTGCGGTCCAGGTCGAAACGCCCCGCGGCGATGGCTTGACTGACCTCGCGTTGCGACAACCAGTTTGCCTTGTCCCCGCCTTTCCCCGTGACAAAGAGTTTTTTCAGCGGCAGAGAATACGTCAGAACATAAGTGGCATTAGGACTTAGTCCGGAGTAATTCGGACCCCCATAATACTTGTTCTCTGCCTCGTTTTTTTCACCTGGACCGTATTGCTCACCGCCGTCATAGGTGAACGAACCATCGCAGCGCCGTTCAAGATCCAAGTGCCAGGTAACCTCTTTGAAAAATGCCGCCACTGCGTCCGGGCCGCCGACATTGACGCCCAACGTGCTCCACAGATAACTAAAGCCTTGGCCGGTGTGGCCATATTCGCGATTTGCATAGCCCGCCGTGGCCATCTTCGCAAAGAAAAGCGCGGCCGCATTCTGATTGCCTTGGAGCCCGAACAAGAGCGCTGTCATCGAGTTCTTGCCATTGTTCTCGTGATAAGGCCAGGGCGCATGTTCGCCATAGGGAATGGCACCCTTGTCCACGAAATAACCAAAAAACTTGTCTGCCCGGTCAATGGCCGGATCAATCTCCGTGTCGCTCACACCGCATTTCTTGCCCATGACGATCGCCAGGTTGCCAATCAGTCCCGCGGCATTGACCGGCCCATACGGCGGAATGGAACCGTGCAATCTTCCATCGGCGCTTGGCACGGAGATTCCATGTCCAAACGTACCATACAGGCTCTGGCCCTTGGCGAGGGAAATGGTGTATTCCTTGATGGCGGGAAGGACATCCTGGTCGCCCGTAAGCAAGCAGTATTCGCACAGGAAAACATTGCGGTAACCCCAATCCCAAACCACCATGCCATCTTTCAATCGCAGTTTCAGTGTTGCTGGACCCAGTTTGTGGGCAAATTCCCGCACCCGGGGCAGATAGTCGGGCTCGCCGCTGGCCATGAGTGCGAGGGCGTTGATCGCCCCGCTCCAGTCTGCTTCCAGCGGCTCGCGAGCCAGCGCCTTGCAAGCCGCATTCAAAATCCGCTTCGACTTGGGGCAATCATAAGGTGCCGTGTCGCTATATGTTCCCATGACGTTGAGTTTCAACTCGACATTGTCCGTTTTCCCGGCCCGAAAACGGATGAGCTCCAGAATGCCCCCGTTGGCTTCCCTTTCCGCTTCGGTGATAGCGCGGCCAAAATTCTTGCGCGCATCGCCGGTGAACTTGATGCCACCAACACCTAAAATGACATCGCCCACCTGAAGCACGCCGTCGGCCGGCGTGTCTTTGGCCACGTCCGTGATCAGAATCTGCCGACTTTCCGTCGTGATGCGGCCCTGCACGCTGTCCATGTAACTTGCCGGGTGCGTGTAAATCCATCCGCGCAGGCCGGTCGGTCCCAAATTCCAGGTTTGGGTGCGATCCACACCGTTGGTCTCGCCTTTGGTCAGATCCGGGTTGATTTTGGCCTTTGGGGCGGCCAAGGCACACTGGCTGCTGGCCACGAGAAACGCAGTGACCGCCAACGCAATTCTGGCTATGTTTGTCATCATAATATAAAATATATTGCTGGGCAATTCTTAAAATTTATCGCGTGATTTTGAAAACCGCAGAGGAACCTCGCAAAAAGTCAAGGCGGCAATGCCATTCACACCTCGGAGCAGTCGTTCCTGGCTCCAGTCCTTGCTGTCGAGATAGGTGATGGTTTCAGCCGCAGTGCCAGCGATGAGCTTGAGCACCACCAGGTTTCCAGACACCCGGCCGAACGCCACTTTCCCCTTTTTGCCGTCCAGATAAAATTCGCTCGTCAGTTTATCATCCCATTCCACCGGTTGATCAAATTCTAGCGCGATTTCACTCTTTTGTTCGCTGGTATAATAAGCGCGCAGAAGATCGGGCGGTGTGATGGAATTGGTGAAAACCACCCCGTAGTTGTCCCGCTCGACCAGCGGACAGATCAGCCGCGAGAATTCCGCATAACCAGCGGGCGGATAGTGGCAACTGCCGGGAGGCGTGATGCCGAGCGTGGACATGACCGCCATCTTTGAAAACGCTCGCGGCAACTTCCGCTGCACTTCGCGCAGACGGTTATCGGAACCACCTATACCCATCGCGCATGATTTCGGCCAGATCTGGAAAATGTAATAATGTTGAACATTGGGAAAGTCCTGCTTCCACGCCGCCGCCATGTCAAAGAAGTATTGCCGGTAAGTCTTCCACCCAAAGTCGCCGGTGGGTCCGTCAGCGCCTTGGTCGTTTTCGCCCTGATGCCAAAACAAGCCGCGGATGCCATCCGTGAGTCTTGCTTGGTGGACGCGCCAGACGAGCCGTCCGTAAATCGAGTCCACATCCTCGGGATTGTTGGCGTTTCGCTGATGCTGGTCAATGCGCGTTCCACCGACTGCCCCGTTGATGATGCACACGGGAATCGCCTGATCTTCAACCAAGCGCCGGCCAAGTTCCAACCCCCAATAGCCTACCTGAAGCTTGCCATGCTCGCTGCGGGCCACGGCATTGCCCCAGACTTTCATTCGAGCAAATTCAGGATTGCCTTCCGTGCAGCCAAAACTGCGTATCCAATCGCTGGTAAACGGATAGTTCTTCTCGCCAAACTCGACCGCCTCCGCGTTCGATTGCCCATCTATAAGATAGGCGTCGCCGCAAATCAGGTTGGTGGCGGTGTGCAACACGCTTTCGCGACCGCCGGTCTCGGACCCAAACTCGATTCGATATTTTACCAGTCCCGGCTTGAGCTTCACGGATAAAGCATAGGCTTTATCGGCGGACAACCGATTCCGTTTAGATTGGTATATTTCTTCTCCTGCATAGACCTTTAAAAATGCCGAGTCCGCCGCAGACGCCAGAACTCCGTTGCAATAAAGCGTGCCTTCATTTTGGTCATCGCGGGCGTAAAACTGATTGTCCTCCGGCGCTTCCTCCGGCGCGGGCGTCCGCCTCACCCAGGGTTCGTGGTTCGGTTCATGGATTTGAATCGCAACTGATTCGGTAACGGGGCGTCCGCCATTGTCAGCCGTCAAGGTGACCGTCAGCGTGCCGCTGTTCTGGGCCCGTTTGAGAATCAGTTTTCCCGGCACAATCTCCCGGTCAACCGCAATATCGTCAGTGTTCCAGGTGTAATGTAAATCGCCGGATCCTTTCGCTCGCATTGCCTCCAGATTGGCGAACTGCGGCACGACTTCAATCGTTTGGCGCCCATCCCAGGTGGGCGGCCTGTGCAGCGTGAAAACCGGATCTTGAATGTCTTCCTTGGTGGCAATTAAAATATCCTTCGTCTTGATAACCTTTGGGTAAATTGCCTTGAATTGAAGAACGCAAGTCTGGTTGCCAACGACGCGTCCGGCCTCATAGGTGTAATGGAGCTGATCCACCGCAACGACGTTTTCCTGTCCGCCGCGCTTGAGCAGCCAATAGATTTTCTGCGCCCCGTTGGCTTCAGCCGACAGCGTGACACTCTTGCCTTCCATGACCGTGATCTGGGCCGATGAAACCATGAAACGATCGCCGGGCTGGACGATTGGCCCGACTACAGTTTGCTGCGGCTTTTGATTTTCATATTGGAGTCTGATCCAGTCGGAAGAACGAACCACTTTGGAAATACGAACCTCATCTATGTCACCTCGGAAATCGTAATCGTCATGCCAGCCGCCCATCCACAGGCCCGAGGTTTTGGGAATATCCAGGACGGGAGTCGAGGCGCCATCCAGCCGGCCATTCACATAAACCCGCGAGTCCTGGTTCTGGTAAGTATGCACCACCTGATACCATTGGTTCATGGCAATGGGACTCGTGCCGTTCACGTCAGCAAAGTAGCAATGGATGCCAATCGTGGGGGGGCTGAGCACTTTCATCATCACCTTTCCAGGCCGTTGTTCCTTTCCCCAGGCAACAATGTTGACGTTTGGTTTTTCGGTTCTGAACCAGGCTTCTGTCGTCATCGGCCCGGTTCCGGCAGGATAATTGGTAATTTCATCACCTGCCGAAACTCCTTGCTCGCCGGCGAAATGCCGCGCTTGACCGATGACGCCCAAAGTGGCCGTGGTGCCATCATTCCGGCTAACCGGTACTGTTCCGGCGTCATCCTTCAACGGTTCGTTCATGTGCCAGACGCTGCAATATCCGTTGGCCTCGTTGAACACATTGGTTCCGCTCGACTCGCTGGCGGCATCGGCCTTGCCCCAAAACATCTTTAACTCCTGCCGTTCATTGCCGGCGATGGTGGGGACCCGAACCCAGATGCTGGCTTTGCCGCCGGCCGCATCCCACTCCTCAATCTGATACGCCAGCAAAGCTCCGGCGCTGGTTCCAAAGCGGATGTCCTCGCCATGGGGTTTCGCCTGGCTAAAATCGAAAAAATCCGTGTTTAGCCGCACCAACAAGGGAAAATCTTTTAGTGCGGCTGAGCCGGGCAAGTCCGCGCCTTCCGGCGTGGTGATAAGGTAAAATCCGCCAGAATGTTTCCACCCTGCATAGCGCGACGACGCAGTATCTGACTCCGCAGCGTTTGCGATGGCGAGGAGGCAAATCAAAATCAGGGCGAGGCGACTCTTATGGTTCATGTTGAAACAGTCGGGAATCAATTTTATTTTTGGAGGTGGCTGGTGCTTGCTGGTGTTCTCGGAACCGGCGGCAGGTTCGGTTGCGCGGTGGAAAACGGTCCGCGCCCCCAGGAACAGGCGAGGTGCATCAGCAGTTCAGTTTTCATCTGCTCACGCACGGCGGCAAATTTTTCATCGCTGTACAAGTTGTTCCATTCATGCGGATCGTCGGTCAAGTGGTAAAGTTCGCCTTTGGCTGGCATGGTCAAACCGGCATCATTCGTCAAATGTCCGGGCATGAATTGAATCAGTTTCCAGTCGGCCTTGCGCCACATATACGCCGGCGCCAGCCGATACGGGTCGGAAACGCCGCCATGAAACTCGCTAAACGAGCCGGTACGGTGCGGTGCGCCGAAGAGATCCAGCCCCGGCAGCATGGGATTGACGGGCTCGCCAATGGCGTGGGTGATGGTTGGGACCAGATCAATGTGTTCCGCAGCGCGATCATCAATCGAACCGCGCTTTGATGCTGGAATCACTGAGCCGGAGAGGATCATGGGCACCCGCACGCTGCTATCAAACAGGCAGTATTTGCTGAAGCGGAAATTGCGTTCACCCAGCATCTCCCCGTGATCCGCAGTGAAGATGATCAGCGCGTTATGGAGCCGGCCCAATTTCTGCAATTTGTCCAACACCTGGCCGAAATAGAAATCCAGCCATGAACAATTCGCATAATAGCGCAAGGTGGTTCGGCGACGTTCCAGCCGCGTCATCTTCTCCCACGCCGCGCGCCACTCCGGATAGCGGGTGCCGGATTGAGGATCGGCATCATAAGCGGCCAGGTGCGTGTCGGGTTCCTGATTCCAGGGCGGCTGCGGAACATCGGGAATCGTGTTGATGTCGTAAAGATTCTCAAACTCCACGGGGACGTTCATTCCGGCGTGTGGCTTCAAAAATGAAAGGTATAGAAACAACGGTCGGTTGGTATCCACGCCCTGATCCAGAAATTTCAGGCATTGCTCAGCCACCCACCCGTCCCGATGATCACGCAAAGGGATCTTGGTTGTGGAGCCAATGTAGCCCTGAACCCCCTCTTCGCCGGGACCAAAATCTGCCACCTCGGCGAAGTATCGCTTGAGCCCCGGAAGATTGTCGTCGTCTATCATCAGCGCCCCCGCCTCATATGCGACCGATTTGCGCGGCTCACCAATCGCGCGCACTTCAAAGCCGCGCGTTGACGGAATCGCTTCCCGCCAATGCGTCTTGCCAAAGCCGGCGGTTTGATAACCTGCGTCCCGCAAGATCTGCGGCAGCGGGCGCGTCGGGAGGGCGTTGTCTGGCAAGCTGTCGCTATTCGCATACACGCCTAGCTGCGATGGGTAGAGCCCGAACATCATGGCGTAGCGGCTGGGAACGCACATCGGCGCCTGACAAACCGCCTGACGAAAGAGCATTCCCTGCGCTGCCAGCCGGTCCAGATTTGGCGTTTTGATGTGTGGGTTGATGACCCCGAGGCAATCCCAACGCTGCTGGTCGGTCATGAAGAAAATGATGTTTGGAGCGTTCCTCCCTGCCGCTGACGATTCAGCAGCCGTGGATCGGCGACCTCCGAACAGCAGGACGATGGTCACCGCAGCCCAATAAACAGACTGGGAAAACAGATTCATAAATGAAAAAGACCTGCCACCGACGCTGTATTTTGATTTGGCATCTGCACAAGGTCAATGCTTGATGCCGGAAAAAACGGCCGGCTTGGGATCAAAGAAAATGCCACTGAGCGTCACCGTGTCGCCGCGAACCTTGTTGATCCTGAACTTGGCCGGGTGATCATACGAATACACCAGATATTTGCCATCCCAAAAATCACTTGCGATTTTCACCGGAGCGACCAATTTCAGCGTCTTGGCGTCAAACATCTCAACAGCCTGCCGCCGGCCTTGCTTATCCCAATCCACAAAGTAAAGTGCGATTTGATAATCCTTTGCGCCGGTAGTGCTAATGGTAACAGTCATGGTTTGGTCGTTGTTGGAAATGCACGCGGCTCTTCGCAGCGGGCCATTCCTAACAAGGGGAGCGAGTGCGCGGCTATCAGCAGTTTCCGCACTCCACGTCGTATTGTCAGGTCGGCCGGAATTCGGAAAAGCCCGGTAGAAATCAACCGCGGTCACATACGCTGGCAGGGACTTCACGTCGGCGCCTTTGCCGTTGTAATTGCAAAGCACGCATCCGTCCTTGCCATAAACGCCCACCCAATTTCCGCCGGTATTGGCATCCTGCCGCACGAACTGGGCGGCATAACTCTCGGGCGGCTCCTGGTATTTGGGCGTTGTTCCCCGATATTTCACCGACACCGCATACGCTCCAGGCTGGACTGAAGTGAAATAAACAAATTCCGAATCTTCAGCGGCACCGCCAATTCCCGGCACCGGATGATATTGGCCATCCCAGGCAAGTTTGTCCTGTACCGAAATGCGGGCAATGGCTTTCCTGACCTTGGGTATGCCAATCCGGCCGATCGTTCCCACGGGCGCGAAAAACGAGTCCTTACCGGAAGCGATATTGATACTGGAGCGGATTTCCCCGAACGGCGTCGGCGTGGTTCCCGAGACGCGCGTGAGTGTGCGGCCGGGATGGGGAAGGATGTCATAGGTTTTGAAACCGGGCGTGGTGGGAACAATGCCGAGCACTTCTTCATTCAGCCATTTAACCGGGCCGGCACCCCAGGGATGACACAAGCTCACAATTCCGCTTTGGGAGTTGGGCACGGCATCGTTTGGACCGATGACTGAATTCCACGACGGCCGATAAACTTCAAAGGGTGTGGTGCCGCCATATTTGACCATGCCACCCCACAAATCCCGGATCGTGCCTAAGGCGTCATCGTACTTGCTCATTCGCGCCATGGCCTGAATGACGAAATACTGGTTGAAGGGAGAGATCGAAATCCGGTTCACCCGGTCGCAAAACTCCTTTTGGAACAGCGATTCCTGTTCTGCGTCCGTCAACAGACCCGTGGTCACGGCATCTGCTGCGGCGTGCAAACCGAAAGCCGAACACCAGGCGCGCCTTTTCCGCAGCTCGACCATTTTCGCGCTCGCATAAGCGTTATACTTGTCTCTCAATTCGGTCCGTCCACACTTATCCATGGCCGCTGCAAAATCCCGCCAGGCCCGGATGGACAACATTTCATAAGCCGACTGCGCCTCCGGACAGGATCTGTACCAGATTTCAAATCCTGCGCCTAGCCGTTCATCCCAGCCATAGAATTTGAGCTTGGGATTGGTGCCAAAGACCTTGTAGGCGTCGTCCAGTCTGGCACAGGCATTGGTGACATATTGCTCCAGCGTGCCTGTGTCACCCGTGTAATTATAATAATCTAGCAAACTTAATAACCAATAAAGGGAATAGCTCCTGATGCCGTTGCTTTGCCTGGAGGTGTGGTCGAGGTTCTGCCGGATGAAATCATAATTGCCAAAGGCCACGAGGGCGGCCGCCTGCGCGGGATGGGCGTCACCGGTCCAGGACATTCGATCGCCACGTTCCATCAAGATCGCGCCAAAGTAATCCTGGCACAAGGCGGCTTTCACCCCGTAGGCCGACATGTACCAAACTTTGGTCAGGAGCGGATCGTCGCAGGAAAAACTGCCGCGATAATTGGTCGGTTTGACCTGACATACAGCCCGGACGCCGCTGATGTGCCATGGGCGGCCGGCTGATTTGACATGAATCCATGCGAAACGCACGCCGTCGTAAAGTTCCTTGTTCAGCTCCAGGCGCCGCGTATTGCCATGTCTGACCGGCGCACTGGTCTTGCCGATTCCCGGCTCGTTGTATTCACTGATGCTCATTTCGACGTCAGCAGTACAATCAGAACTATCAAATTCGAACCAGCCGGGATTTTCTCGGCCAAAATCCAGGAAGATTGAACCAGTACCCTCGACGGTCACCTCCGGGGTAGTGCCTGTCAGGGATTGCAGATTTTCGAAGGCTGCCGGCTGGTCGGCCGACACAAATATCGGTTTGACGAGGTAAATCTGCAGTGCGTCCACAGCCTGCGGATTGCGCCACTGGTACGCAATCAGAGGATCAGGTGATTCCGGCACGGCCGACCCGCTGAAGCCGCCCCCGCTCACATAAGCGAACGGCTCCGCAATCGGAGAATTGCTTGCAAGATCGTGAGCTTCGGCTCCCGCCCGGACAAGATGCACGGTCAGCAGTAAGACTTCATAATAAAGTTGCTTTCGTGCCATTGGATTTGACAAACCGCTCAAATTCCGGCGTCGGTTCCAGATTTGAAACGGATCCACAGTGACAAAGTGGAGATGCCGCGCTGGCATCCCCACTCACTGCGCTGAAACGCGTCTCATGTTTATGACCTTCGCCAACACCTTTAGCGGGCGTTTATTGGGACAGCCGAAAATACACGGAAGGAGCATTCGGATCAATGGTCACGGAAACCGGGCTACTGCCGCCACCGGGATAATTGAACCAGTTGGATTTCAGGCCGGTGCTCAAAGCATTGGTCTGCGATTGCAGGTTGAAAGCGCCAGACCAGGAGAAGGTGAGAACGTTACCGGCTTGCTTGGAGTTTAGTGTCGGGTTGCCGTTGCTGACGACCGCCAGAATGCCGTTCCCCAGATTGCTGGTGTCCCACGCCAGGCCGCCCGTTAGGACCGGCAGGTTGGTCGCACTGAAGGAACCGGCAAATGCTCCTGCCGTGAACAGGGTGAAGGAGTCGCCGGCCGCAACGGGGCCGGTGAGGATCACATTCAAGGCGCCTCCTTCGGTCAAGGTTCCTCCCACGCTGACCAGATCGCTTGTCACGCTCGGGCCATCCAAATCCATGTTTGCCGAGCCAGCCAATGTCAGGTCGCTGGACATCGTCATCGTATCAATCGAGTTGACTCCGGGGGAAAGTGTGCCGTTGGTTGAAACAACTACCGGTTGTGCAAACATGCCGTTGCCCGCAAGCGTCCCGCCATAGACAGTGACCGGGCTGTTCGCAATAACACCGCGAACGACCAAAGTGCCATTGCTGATCGCGGTAGCACCGCTAAAATTATATGTGTTGCCACCCAGGGTCCAAGTGCCGGCACCATCCTTCAGCATGCTCCCGCTGCTCAGTGTGCCATCCCATTCACCATTCCCGGAACCCGTCATCCAAACAATATATTTGCTGGCACCGGGACCGGTGTCACCTGTCCCCGAGAGCAAGAAAGTCCCCGCCGCCGCATCAAAAATAAAGTTGTTTCCATTGCCACTCAATGTGATATTCCCCGAGATTACATTGCTACCACTCACATTCAAAAGGGAGGGAATGGTGCCTGCTTTTCCCACCACGGTCACGGAGTTGGCAAGATTGATTCCGCCCGCGAGCTGCAGACTTGTGGTCAATCCCTGGTTAACCGTGATAGGAGTCAAGAGGCCAAGTGCATTGGAGTCCGTGGCCAGCAATGCCCCGGAGTTGATAGTGACGCTGCCCCCAAAAAAGTTGATGTTGGGATAGGTCATAGTGACCGTGTTGTTGCCATTTTGAAAAATGTTGCCACCCCCGGCGAGCTGGTTTGTAAAAAACACATTATTCGTAGCATTAAAAACAATGGCTCCATCATTTTGAATGGACGGTGCCGCTACCGAGCCCGCGCTGAGCAGGTCGCCGATTTGCAGGGTCCCTCCACTGTTAATTGTCACCGGTCCCGGTCCCGTGCCGCTGCCATTCGTGTTCGCCAAGACCAGGGTGGACGAGGCGTAGAGCGTCGTGCCGTTGGTGTACGTGTTCGCTCCGTAGAAAGTTGCACCGCCGCCGCTGCTCAAGGCCACCGCTCCGTTACCGCTGATGGTTCCAGAAAAAGCTCCGCCGTTGCGGATGATTGTCAGGGTGTTGGTTCCGCTCAAGCCAAGGGTAACATTACCACCGGCAGTGCCGCCGCCTGCCAGCGCGCCGATGCTTTGATTGCGGTTGTTCAGATCCAAGATCGCGCTGCTGGTGTTGCCAAGTGAAACCGTCCCATTAGTTGGCAAAATATCGTCGTAATTGCTGAGTTGCACTTTGCCGGCATTGATGCTGATTCCGCCGCTAAACGTATTGTTGCCGCTATTGGCGAATACCAAGGTGTTCGTGCCATACTTAACCAAGCCCCCACTGGTGATATTGCTAATGGAGCCTGAGCCACCGAAGATATAAAGCTTAATATTGTTGCTGACGGTCAGCGTGCCAGGCAGCAAGGCCGTCGTCAGATTCACATTGGTGTTGCCGCTGAGGGAGTCGTTGAATGTCGGATAATCACCTTGATTGTAGAACAACCCACCCTGCCAATTGGCGGTAAGCATGTCCCAGTCGCCGCTGACGTTGCCGTTCCAGACGAGGGTTTGAACGGCCGGTGCAGGGCCGTTGGTCAAAACAAATTGAACCGTGTTTGCCGTGGTGGTGAGGTAGCCCTTGTAAGCGGGCGAAGCCGTCGGCAGGGTGCCAAGCCCAAAGGCGCCAATCGTGCCGCTGGAACACGCAAGCAGAGTGTAAGTGGTCGGATAATGCGCTATGGTCGGGAAAGCAACGATGTTAATGGTATTGCTGGTGCTGCTGGCGTTGTTGAATGCGTTGGCCACAATGTTTGTCGCATTCAAAGGAATGGCTAAAGTAAGCGAAGAATCGCCGATCGTCATGCTGTCAATCGGCACCGGAGTGCCCACCACGCCGTTGGTCATGTTCAACGTACTTCGGATCAATGAAATCTTCGCCGTGTAGGTTCCGCCCGAAGCTCCCGCTGTCTTAGTGATATTGTTACTGCATGTCAACGTCGCGTTGGTCAGATTTAAGGCCGCGAGGTTCGTGGTGCTGTAGGTGGAACTGGCGCCAACCATGGTAATGCCGCCCGAACCGACGACCAGGTTTCCATTGGTGCTGACATTGATGGTGCCAGTGGCAGCAATATAGTTCCTGGCACCCACGCTGGTCTGGCCAAGAATGATTGAAGTGGCATAAACCGTGCCGCTGTCAAAACTGAGTGTTCCTTGGCAGGTCGCATAAGCGGTTGCGGAGCCGCTGAATCCATTGTCAGTATTTCTGCCGAGGTAGAGAGTGCCGAGCTTGATGTCCACCGGATGACCAAACAGCGAAATAGTGGATGCTGTCGTAAAACCGCTGCTGCCGCCATTGTAATCCAGCCAGCCAAGATAAAGGGTGGCTAGCGTGTTATCCGTCCCATCCAAGCCGCGAATGCGCAGGCCGCCGGTGGCGCCCGCAAATTTGATAGTGCTGGCGGTGCGGTTGTAACCGGCGCCGATCGTGGCTGCATTGAGTATATTCGTGCCCGCACCCAGCAAGACCTGACTGGTGGTGGCGCTGGCGGATGAGCTGGTGTTGTATTGTGAAAGATATAGGCTCGAAGCGGTGATGTTGTTGCTGACCGCTGCAAATTTCATATTAGCCGAAGTTCTTGAGTTTCCACCGTTGGCGCCCAACACAAAGGTGCCGCTGCTGTTGTTGTAGGTGAAATTATTCAGACCGGACAAGTCGAGAATGGTGTTTGTGTTGATGGCGGAACCCCCTTGATTGCCAGCAAGAAAACTTCCGTTAACAAACAAGGTGCCACTGCCGGTGAAGGCTACGTCGGTCGACTCACCGTTGCCGTCGGTTGCGCCCCCGACGGTGAATGCGCCTACGGTCAGGACGTTGTTGGCCGGAATTTGGGTGACGTGCCACGCCGCATTTGCCGTTTGATTGTAGGTCAAGCTCGTTAGGGTCGTGGTGGTGTCCACCACGTTGTTGATGGCCGTCGAACTATTGGTCGTCGCGACGCTTCCGAAAATTACAATGTCGCCGGTGCCATCAGTGCCTGGGTAAACCCCTGAGGTGTTGACATCCCAATTGAAACCATCGCTCCAGTTGGTGTCGGTACTGCTGGTGCCGGTCCAGTTGAAGGTGTTTTGGGCGGAGGCCGATCGGGAGACAAACAGCCCAGCCAAGACCAAGGCCAGACTCGGAAACGTGACACCGAGGATTGTTTTTGCTTTCATATGGGTTTGGAAAACGGCTCGCACCGTTATTTTTGGGGGCTTCAGCGTTGGTTTGGAATTATTGTTGGTTTTCAGTTAATTCAGACAGTGAACGATTCTATCATTGGGTGTGCTATTTCCTAGTGCCATTTTGCGACGCGATTTGTGCCATTTTGCGAGGCGGCACTCTGCTTGCGCAGCGCGAAAGCGCAAGGCAACTACCATAGAATCAAGGGGAAATGCCTGGGTGTAGCAATTTCCAAATTTTGGCGGCGAACTCCAAAACCGAGCCATCCGTCCGTCAATGCCTGTGAAACTGAAACCAATCCACCTTGAAATGGTCCTCGCCTTCGCCATCAAACCGGAGCCACACGGCGTGAATTCCCTTGGCTGACCGAACCTCGCAGGACAAATCCTGCCATGTCTGGCCATCGCCATGACCCGGAACGGAGATGGAACCGATGGAGTTGCCCCACGGACTGTCGCTGGCAATGTCAATCATGCCGGGCCTAGCGCCCGGGGCGACCCGGAGGGTTAAACCAGCCACGCCGGAGCCGAAGTCAAAATATTTTTATTTCTGTCAGGTTGGGTTTTAGCTTCGCAACTTTTCCGGCGAACTGGCCCCAGATGTAATAGGCCTGCCCGTCGTCGTCCATGAAAACACAGGGATCAATGCCTTCAAATCCGTTCAACTGCATTCTTTTTGAATGAGCAAACGGACCGGTCGGCGAATCGCTGGTTGCCACGCCTTCAGAGATGTCACCGGGCATGCAGTGATACAGATAATTGATGCCATTCTTATACTGGCAATCCGGGGCAAACAGCGGAGCATCAGTATCATGAACCTGGTTGTGCGGTCCACGGGAGGCGAATATATTTTTCAATCAAGGGTCGGAGGGCGAACTCCCAACCCATGCAAGCTCCCAGCGGCAAACGCGGTCGGTCTGGACTCTTAACGGGTTCCACCACTGATTTTGAAAGAGGCTTTGGAATTCGCCCAGTCCGCATCCACGTTGTTGGCCGAGGCACTATTGAGCGGTGCGGTCGCCGTTCGCCCATCACGCCAGGCGTGAATTTCAGAGTGTCCATCGGCAAATGAGAAGCTGCCGGCATTGTTGTGAAACGTGGCGGGAACATCGGCGAAAGCCCATTGGCTCGGCATGGTTGGGTCGTAACCTTTCATGCTCGGCGAAAAGAACCCGTCATTGATGGACTGGGCGCTTTCATCAAGTATCACAAAGGTGTTCACCGGCCCAGGTTTTGTCATATTGGAAAGTTTTGTAAAATAGATATACGCGGTGTTCCATCCCCAGCTGGTGGGTAATCCGCCAATAAAACCATTCATGGAGACGCTGCGGACCCGGGGGGTGCCTTGATAGATTCCTGGATCACCGGGACATTTGTACACAGTGTAATTGCCCCCCAAATAGAAATTTAATACGCTAGAAGTCAGCAGGGTTCTATTCGTCTGATCCGCCGGCGTCGCATTACCAGCGTCGGATCCCACATCGCCATTAATCCACGGCGAAGTCGCGGAGAGGAGATTGTCGTTGTTGTCATGTGCATACATGATCCAAGCCAGCGTAAGTTGTTTGGTATTGTTCAAGCAGAAGAGGCCTTGGGCTTTGATCTTCGATTTACTGAGCGCCGGCAGCAGCATCGCCGCGAGAATGGCGATGATGGCAATGACGACGAGTAATTCGATCAGGGTGAAGCCCCCTCCGCGACGCCCGCCCGCGACGGCAGGCGCTTCCCTCGTGCACGTGCTTGTGCCACGGATGTTTTTGCTGATGCTCAATTGCATTAAATCGTATTCTATTCAGAATCCATGGCTCTGCCAGTGTCATTTTGCGTCGCAAACTGTTCCCTTTTGCGGCGCAGGTGCGTGGCTGCTGAGCCGAGCGCAATGCCACACCGGTGAGCATTTTGTCTCATGGCTATGTTTCTTTAATTGGCTGTTGCACGCTTCCGATATGCTGCGTCAAGACAAGATCACTTGTGGCCACGGCGCAGAACTCTGGCAGATGGTCATTCTACGCTGGGTTCAGTTTTTTTGACCATTCCGGGATGACTCGTCGCAAGGTTCACGGTCTCGGACCGGTCGGTGCGCAGGTTGTAAAGTTCCCACGGATCCTGATGATTGGCCACCTATTTCCAGTCCCCGATGCGGATGGCGCGATTGTCATCGTGATACCACCAAAGATAATCGTAAGCCACCGAATCATCCTTGGAAAAACCGGCGCCAGGCTTTTGCCGGGGCCCGGCGGAAGCGGCTTTGCGGCATAGGTCTCAGGCCACTTGTCGCCGGCTGATACGATGAGAGAGGACAAATGCATTCGGCGCACGGCTGGTGTTACTTTGTTTCCATCCGTCCGGGTTCGGTGCCATCGTCGTCCAATTTGTTGTCGCCCCAAAGCGGCTTTGCCAAGGTTGCATTCCAGGCATTCCACCGGGCTTGGAGCGCCTGCAGTTTGTCGGGCAGGATGGCTGCCAGGTCATTGGTTTCCCCGATGTCGGCGGCGAGGTTGTACAACCTCGCTGGAGTGGCGGGCTGGTCTTTGCCGGTCAGCGTGTCGGCATTTTTGTCGTAGCGCACGAGTTTGTAATTGCCCATGCGAATGGCCATTTGTCGTCCAAGTCGCCAGTAGAGTGCGTCGTGCGGCGGACCACGTTTCTCGCCGGTCAGGAAGGGCAGCAGGTTCACACCATCGAGCTTCCACCCCGGCTGGATGTCCAGGCCCGCAGCGGCAAGGGCGGTGGCAACCAGATCCAGTTGAATTACCGGCTGGTCAAATACCGCCGGCTTTACTTTGCCCTTCCAGGAAATGAGGAAAGGCACCCGGATGCCGCCTTCCAACGTCGTGCGTTTGGAACCTCGCAGCGGATCATTCCGCGAGCCGTTGATGGTGGTGCCGGGCATGGTGGGGCCGCCGTTGTCGCTGATGAAAAACACGAGCGTGTTTTCCGCTTGGCCCGTCTGGGCCAGTTTCCGCAGCACGCCGCCAATCGTCTCGTCCATCGCGAGCAACATCGCATCGTAGGTGCGACGGCGCTTGTCGGTAATCCCCGGAAATTGTGCCAGCCGGTCATCGGTGGCCTGCATCGGCGTGTGCACGGCATTGTAGGCGAGATAAAGAAACCACGGCTCGGCTTTGTGCCGCTCGATAAACGATTCCGCTTCCCGCCCGAAGACGTCCGTTGTGTAGTCAATTTTTGCCACCGGATTGGTCCCACGCATAATCCCCGCTTCAGCAAAGTAACTATGTTCGCCGCCGATGAATCCATAAAACTCTTCGAAGCCACGTCGTTGCGGGTGCATCTCGGGCAAACCGCCGAGATGCCATTTGCCGACCAGTCCGGTGACGTAGCCGGCGTTCTTCAAGCGGTCGGCCACCGTGGTTTCGGTTGCCGGCAAACCATCCGTGCCCCCAACCACGTTGAATTCGTGCCCAAACCTTTGCTGGTAGCGACCCGTCATCAAGCCCGCGCGCGTCGGCGAGCAATATGGCCCGCTGACGTAACCGCTGGTGAACCGCACCCCCGAGGCGGCCAATTTGTTGAGATTCGGGGTGGGAATATCTTTGCAGCCTTGAAAGCCTGCATCGGCATAACCCATGTCGTCGCTGACGATCAGGAGAATGTTTGGCCGAGTATTCGTAGCCGCCAATGCATTTCCACCAGCCAACGCCATTAAGGCCAGCAGACAGGCGAAAGGCGGCTTGAAACACGATTTTTTTTGGCGACCCAATTTAACCAGAAAGGAGTGAAAAAAAGCCATGCGATTCTAAGTCCGAGAGTTGCGGCTGCCGTTCACACGAGTTTCCAAGGGCGACGATATCCGGCACCGGTAGTGACCATAAATCGGCGACGGGTAAACGATCTCGAGGATTGCGGTGTGCTCATGGTGCGAATGGCTATGAATATAATGCGGTTGATTCAGCGAGCAAACTATCACTTTAACCTGCGCATTTTGTCCCATCAAGTTACTTTGTGCGACTGCCATTTTGCGCTCGTCGCAGTCTCATTTTGCGTTGGGACGCACAAGGTACGCCGGGCTCCACTGGGAATTGACAAAAATAAACCGAACTATAAAATTTGATCAATAACCAGGAAGTGGTTGCAAATCGTTGTGCTGAAGTTCCAATCAATTCACCCTCCAAAGATGATGAGTTTTCGGTGTCACACCAAGCTAAAACAAATTGCAGCGATAGTTGCGGCATTTGTGTATTATTGCCAGGCCGAGCCGAACTCCAGCCCCTTCCTCGAGTCAGGTGCCGCCAGGGCCTCCCGGCCGGTTATCCTGATCGTGCGCATACACAATGGGCTGGTTTCAGCCCCGGCAGGCATTGCCTTTGTGGTGAATGATCAGAAAGCCTTTGTGTTGGATGTCGGACGAGCGCCCGGAACGACAAACCAATTTGTCGGCCTCGAATGGCGGGGAACCGGTGTTCGTCCGAGCACCGCCGCCCCGGATGACTCCATTCATGAATTTAGGTTTGACGCACTTGATTCGAGCAGCGCCAAAATCCAATGGGATTGGGGCCGCATTGGCAATGCCGCCGTCGGGCGCCTCCGGGTCGACAGGCCAACCAAGGTGACGCTGAAGTTGGTGCGAGAGATGTGGCCAGATTTTGCGGGTGTCACGACGGCGACTACCAATGGCGCCACCGGTGCAGCAACTTTGCCAGGGGGCGGCAAAGTCATATGGCGGCTGATCACCGAACCTGCGCCGATTTCCCATGATGCCGATTCTTTGGTGGTGGCGGCTGACCCGGCGAGGCCCGTGCATCTCGTGGCGGGAATCGGAACTCTGCCGCCGCTCGGACAGGTGGACTCTATCCTAAAAGACGCCGAAACTGTTTATCAAGGGCGCAGACCTTCCGCCTCGGGCGATTGGGGGGATTTTGTCGGGGCGATTGCCGACAATTTGAACAACTCGCGAATATACAGCTCCGACAATCATCTACTTGCCCACACGGTGAGCAGAGACTGGTCGGAAGGTCCCAATTATGCCCCCTATTTCTGCTGGGACAGCTTTTTCAACGGCGCGCTGGCCTGCCTGGACGATCCGCATACGGCGCGGGACACGGTGCGCGGGGTTTTGAGTTGCGCGACGGCGGAAGGGTTTGTTCCGAATTTCGGCCACTGGCAATACCAATCCAATTCCGCCAGCACCGACCGCTCCCAGCCACCGGTTGGCGCATTGTGCGTTTGGAAGATGCAACAGCGGTGGCCGGACAATGCATTTTTGCACGAGATGTATCCCAAGCTGGTCAAATGGCATGAGTGGTGGCTGAAAGCGCGGGACGGAAACCAAGACGGCTTGCTTGAGTGGGGCTCTAATGGCAAAGGTTTCCAAGGCGCACTTTATGAAACCGGGTGGGACGACACGCTGCACTTTCAAGGAGCCGAGATGGTCGGTCCGAACATGAACGCGGATGCCGTGGATCTCAATGCGCTGTATTCCATGGACGCCGAATATCTCGCGCGGATGGCCGAGGCCATCGGCCTGAAAGCTGACGCTGAACGATTCCGCCTGGAACATGAAGCCATGAACAAACGGATTAACGATAATTTGTGGAATGAGGATCTGGGGATGTATTGCAGCCGGTTGTGGGGCCGAGACGGCCAACTGGGAAAATTTCTAAGCCGGCTCACCCCCATGAACTTTTATCCGCTCATCTGCGGTGCGCCAGATCGGGAGCGTGCGCAGCGCGTATTGCAAGTCCTGACAGATCCCAAGAAGTTCTGGGGGCAGTGGCGTTTGCCGACCTTGGCCTACGACGACCCGGACTGGAAGCGGCAGCATTATTGGCGAGGCAAGGTCTGGGCCCCGGTGAACTATCTGATTTTTCAAGGATTGCAGCGCTATGCCACTCCCCAACAAAGAAATGATTTCGCACGCTCCAGCGTGGAGCTTTTCATGCGCAACTGGACGGCCAAGGGTGTCTGTGGCGAAAACTATTTAAGCACCGATGGCAGCCAAAGTTCAGACCCCAATTACACCTGGGGTTCGTTACTCTGCCTGATCGGTGTGGAAGCCATGCTGGCGCAAGCCGAGGATGGGAAAATCGTGACGGCCCCGGGTTGGGTAGGGGATTGGACGCTCCGCAACATTCCCTTGGGAGGCAAGCTCTATCAGGTGCGGGTTCATCAGGGTGAGACGATGGTTGCGCCAGAACGCTAGGGTAACTGGCCGGCTGCCGCTTGGTCACTTTCGTAAGCCTTGAGCGTCAGGTCCGGATCTGTGCCGTTGATCTTTGCCTCGATCAACACCCGCGAATGATCAGGATCAGGAACCACGGAAATGCTTTCGACGAATGAAGAGCCGGCTGCTTCGAGCCACACAGGTTGCCCAATGCCGGTGGTGCGGGTGTGGGCGCAACCTTCGCTTTGATCCATGGATTGCTTGCCGCAGGGCTGAAGCCCCGACCACATGTCTTCCAGCGCTTTTACAACCACCTCGTTTGGTCCGTCTTTGTTGGAAGTCTATTTTGATACATAACTGAGATATCTCAATGCGAACAATCACAGCTTGCTGCGCCGCACGCGGCGGCTTTCTTTTCTGCCAGCTTTGCCTCAAGCGCCAGTGAGGTTTTGGTGATGGAGAGCCCACCCAGCGCCGTGCAGCGCAGCTCACGCGGCATCTGGGCGGCGACGCGCTGGGCCGTCTCGATGACCTCGTCGAAGGGAATAACCGGATCATAGTCCGCCAGTGCCATGTTGGCGCAGGACAAGGCATTGCTTGCGGCCAGCACATTTTTGCCGAGGCAAGGCACTTCAACGCGGTTGGCCACTGGGTCGCAAATGAGTCCCAGCATGCTTTGGAAGGCCATGGACGCGGCGGCCACGGCTTGTCGCAAAGTGCCGTCGGCCAATGTCACCAGTGCCGCCGCCGCCATCGCCGCGGCAGAGCCGCCTTCGGCTTGACAACCGCCGACCTCTGCTGCAAAGGTCCAGCGGGTGGCAATAATCGCGCCGATCATCCCGCTGGCCAGCATGGCTTTCGCCATTGCCTCTTCGGACGCTTTCATTTCTTCGGCCATTCCCACGACGGCTCCTGGCAGAGCGGCACATGCTCCCGCCGTCGGCGCAGCGACGATGACCCCCATTGAGCTTTTCACCTCCATTAGCGCGGTGACGTACAGCACGATGCGGTTAAGCGCACCGCCATTGAGCAAGCGACCGCCTCGCATGAGATCGCTAAACTTGCCACTCTGGTGGCCCAAGACCCGGTCATCGTATCGCGTGCCGGCAACGCCTTGTGCGATGGATCGGCGCAAAATGCGGACAATCTCCACCATTTTTGCAATGACTTCAGATTCGGATAAATCTCCGCGCGCCCGTTCGTAATCCACCGCGAGTTTCCATAGCGGAATGTTTCTGCCCGCATCGTGCAGCAGCATCTCTTCGCAGGTTGTGAAAGGCACCTTCGTCTCCTTGCGCGAAGCGATTGGCAACACCGGGGCCAGCCGCTTCACGTGAAGCGCGGGACATGAGTTGCGAAGTTCGGCGATGACGTCGTCGCTGATGAAAGTCGGGGCTTTTACCTGGATGAGGTGCTTGCCGCAATGTTCGTGCAACCTGATCTCGTCCGCCTGGACCAACGCCGCCAAGCGCCGGATCAGCGCTTGGCCGTTGCCCATCACCGCCAGCAGTGTCTCGTGATAATCGCCGAAGAGCGAGACCGTGAAGCCGTCAATGTTGATCACTTCCATCATGCCGCCACCAGTGGATATGGCGGTGAGGGAATGTTGCTCCCGCGCGCTGCGGAGGGTCAGCCGGTAAGTATTCGGATGTTCATCGCCGGTGTCCACCGTTTCGATCCGAATGTTGACGCCCGATTCCCGCAGGATTTGCGGCGAACCGGGCAGACGTTCATCCGCCGCGTCCCAGCCAAGCAGGCCGCCGAACAACCCCATGTCCGACCCCTGACTTTCGTGCGTGGTCGGCAACGAACCGTTGCGGTCAAATTCCACAAGCACTTCGTGAAAATCTGCATCCATCAAATCTCGCGCCAGCCGCCCGATGCGCAAGGCCGCAGCACAATGTGAGCTCGACGGACCGCGCATCACCGGGCCAATAACATCGTTAAAAATGCTTACAATCATATTTTTGCATCTGGTTGGTTTCGGCTATGCATACTGCTGCGGCGTCGGTGGATTATCCTGCAATTCGGTGCGATAGATTTTCATGCCGCGGGCGAGATAGTTGGGCAACGCTCGGGCGTGGTCCAGCGTGCAGGTATGAACCCAGACGCGCTTCGGCTTTGCAGCCCAAGCCGCTTTCAGTGCGGCTGTCAACAGCGGCCCGCCAAGACCGCGCCCGAGGAATGCCTGAGCCAGCCCGAGATAATTTATCTCCACCGCACCCGCCTCGTCCCATCGCAATTCAAAATAACCGGCTGGCGAGCCATCAAAGGTGGCAAGCCAAGTCCGCAGTCGGCCATCTTCGGCATAGACCCTCCACTGCTCGTCACTCCAGCTTGCCTTTTCCCACCACGCCCACGGACCGCCAATGAAACTGTAAAGGAATTTATTGACTTGCCACTGCTTTATCAAAGCTTCAGCAATGCGGAAAGCCGGGTCTTCGGAATACTTGGGCCGCAAGTCACTGGCTGAAAGCATCTCAAGGTAGGTTACGGTGACGCTCATGAGGTCAGGCGCGATGATCTAATTGCCAGTCCATTTGAAACTTTCACCGTTCGGGATGTTCACCTTGCGAGATTGGCCGCCGTAACGCAGGCGGCAAGAACTGCCCGCCAGGGAATGAATCACCGCTTGGACAAGCTTTCCGTGCTTCCACCGGATATCCACCTCGAAGCCACCGCGCGCGCGCAGGCCGCTGACCTTCCCCTCAGGCCACGCTTTGGGCAAGGCCGGCAGCAGTTGAATTTCGCCGGTCTGGCTTTGCAGCAGCATCTCAGCGATGGCGGCGGTGGCACCGCACGCGCCCTCCAATTGTGGCGCGGAGAAACAAATGGAAAACAGGTTCGGGCAAGTTTGTCTGGCAACCAGATTGGCGAGGCAGACATTGGCGTGGTCGCCGTCTTGAAGGCGCGCCCAGCAGGCGGCTTTCCAAGCCATGCCAAAACCAGTGCCGGCATCGCCGCGCTCGTTCAGCACAACTTTGGCTGCGGCGGCCAGTTCCGGGGTGGCGGTGGGCGAAATTTCCGCGCTGGGGTACAAGTTGTATAGGTGGGAAAGATGTCGGTGCTGTGGTTCTACGATGCCCGTATAATCTTCCATCCATTCCTGCAAGTTGCCCTGCTTGCCAATCTGGAGCGGTGCGAGCCGTGCACGCGCGGTGGCGACCTGTTGGCAGAATTCTTCGTCAGTATGCAAGACTTTGCCGGCTTCGATGCACGCACCGAACAGATCGCGGAGAATTCCCATGTCAATCGTTGAACCAGCGCAGATGGTGGTGCCGGGAAGATTGTCGCCCGTATAGGCATCGTGATAGGTGTGGTTGCCAAACCAGGCCGGAAAATTCTCCGGCGAAGTAGAGGGACAGGTCACCAGCCACTTTGTATCCGGATATTCGACCAGAGTATCGAGAAAAAATTGCGCTGATCCTTTCAGCAAAGGAAAGACTTCGCGGAGATATTCCTTGTCGCCGGTAAATAGATAATGTTCCCACAGATGCGTGCACAGCCACGCGCCGCCCACCGAAAACGTGCCCCAGGTCGGACCGTCCATCGGCGCGGCGGCGCGCCATTGATCCGTGTTTTGGTGGAACACCCACCCGCGGGCACCGTAGTGAATCTTGGCGACCCGTGCGCCCGTTTCGGAAAGTTCCCGCACCATTTGAACGAGCGGCTCCACACACTCAGGCAGGGCCGCCGTCTCCGCCGGCCAATAATTCATTTGCAAATTGATATTCGCGGTGAATTTGCTGTCCCAGGCCGGATTCATGTCTTCATTCCAAATGCCCTGGAGATTCGCCGGTTGTCCCCCGGGCCGACTGCTGCCCATCAACAGATAACGTCCGTACTGAAACATGAGCGCCATAAGCTGCGGGTCCTTTTGAGGATAATAAGTGCGCAGCCGCTGATCGGTGGGTTGCAACGAGGCTGCGGTGGCAGGCAAAGTCAATCGGACACGCTGAAATAGCTTTTGATGAGCTTCGAGGTGCCTGTCCAGCAGCCGGTCATAGGTTCTATTTGAGACGCCATCCAAATATTCGCTGGCCAGTTTTTCCGGATCTCCGGTGAGGTCGTTATAATGTTTGAAATTGGTACCGGCGACAAATAGCAGCATTACCGAGTCGGCACCTGCGACCGACACGGCGTCCTTGGTGGTGGTGAGTTTTCCGCCCTGGTTCAAAACCTTGACTCGGCCAACGTATTTCAGCCGGCCTTTAATGCCGCAGTAAGTTGCCGTGGTTCCGCGCAGCACTAACTGCCCATCCTTGAGAACTTCGGCGGAAAACTTTTCATCGCCCGGCGGGTTGGTGTTCGAAATGCCCGCGAGCTTCGCGTGAAAAGTTATTGCGCCGGGCCTGTCCGCCGTAAGCCGGAAAACAATAACCTGATTGTTTTCATTGGCAAAAACATCGCGGTGAAAGGTGGTGTCGCCCACCTGATAGGAAACACTGGCGACGGCGGTTTCAAGGTCCAGACGCCGCAGATAATTGCTGACGTTGGTGTGGCCGGGAAATTCGAGGAAGAGGTTGCCCAGCGGTTGATACTTCATCTGGTCGGGCTTGCCCATCATCTTTTTGGCGAATAAACTTTCCGCCTCGTAGAACTTGCCCGCAAACACCAGCCGGCGAATCTCCGGCAGGGCTTTGGGTCCGCCGGAAATCGTCGGGTCATACGGTCCGCCGGTCCAGAGGGTTTGCTCGTTTAGCGGAATGCGCTCGATATCCGTATTTCCAAAGACCATTGCGCCCAATCTTCCGTTGCCAACCGGCAAGGCTTCGCGCCACACCTTCGCCGGCCTATCATACCACAAGACAGTGGATGCCTCTTCTGATCGGATCGGTTTGACTCCGGTCTTGACGGCATTTTTGGCGGACTTTGCCACGCTGCCCGCGACCGGCCCCCAGACTGCCTGCAACAACTCATAAATCTGCGGTTCGGCGGTCATCAGTTCGGCGCGGTTGAATGGGAAAAAATCGTTCTCGCCGAAGTAGGCTTCCGTCATTTCCGCAAAGAACTCCTTGTGGTCGGTCAGCGCGTAGTGCCGCACGCGGGTGCCGTCGAAGAGCAGCGTGGCATCGCCGTGCCCGCTCTTCTTGTATCGCTCATAGGCCAGCATGATTCGTGGATCATCAAAGCCGAGCACCTGATCGTGATAGGCGTGGGCCAGTTCGTGCAGCACCACCCAGGGCTGCTGGTTGATATTGCGTGGCGTCGGCAATTCCGCCGCCCGTGGAAAATGAACGCATTTGGCCAGATTGGTGGAATAACCATTTTCTTTCAGCCAGTCTGCATCAGGATGATACTGCATGTTACGCAAACCACCATTATTCAAGTCGAGCACAATGGTAACCGCCTGTAGCTGAGCCAGGGGCTCTCGACGGACGACCGCTTTGATGTCCGCAAGTTTGCCTTCCAAAAACCGCAAAGTGCGCGCGCCCAACTCGATATTCGGCGGCGACAAGAGCCGGTCATCCACACATACCGTCCAGCCCTCAATCTGGCGAACGGTATGCGAAGTCGGTTTGGATGAATCCGACGAGTCGGCGGCATGGGCGGGGATTGAATTTTGCAAAATCAAACCGGCGGCCAGCCAGGTGACCGCAAATGCCTTCCATAGGTAGCTCATATTTGCCTTGGTGATTAAATAACGTATTGATTAGTTTAGAAATCGAGCTGCCACAAGTATTAGTTTTTTCGGCAAACATCTAGTTCATAGATTGACCAGTGATAGGTCTTGCTGCCTCCCGTCTGCGTAATCCGGATATAACGCGCAGTCTGCCGCGGGAAGGCAATGGTCGTGATGCCCAGCTGGCCGGAGCCGCTGGCGACAGGCTTGCTCCAGTTCAAACCGTCATCGGAAATGATCACCGAATACCTGTCTGGAGAATCCCATAGCGCCCAGGTGTTGTCCAAGACAATCTCATCGAAAGTCTGCGGCTGTTTCATGTCAACCTGGAACCATTGGCCTGGATGTTGCGTTCCCGTCATGTCGCGCCAGCCGGTCCAGTGGTCGCCGTCAATGGCGTTGGCGGCAGACGCATCAATTGGGATCTTGTCACCGCTGAAGAGAAACGTGCCGTCGGCCACGGACGCTGAGGCTGTCCATGACTTTTTGTCCAGCGGCTGTGCTCTCGAAGCTTGCTGCGGCGCTGGTTTTGGTGAATTCAGCCTTAAGGTTCCGAGGCCGGAAAATTGCCAGTTGCCTGGCCTGACCTTGAACTTTACATAGTCGCTGTCCTCACCGTTAAAGGAAACGCCGGAAATGCCGCCGGAGTAGGCGCCATTCCAAATGACGGTGCCGTTCAGCCTGACTGACTTTAGGTTGGCAAAGGAGCCTTTTGGAATACCTACAATGGCGGTGGTGTTGGCGGGCGACGTAAGCATCAAAGAGTATTCTGTCGCGGTTTTTTTTAAATCGACCGTCACTTTTCCTTTTAGGGAAGGAATGACGACTTTCATTGCCGTCAGAAATGCTTCCTTCGGCAAGACATGATATGTGCTCCAGCCTGGCGTCTCTGGGGAAACTCCGGCGATGGTTTGTGAAAGCAGCAACGCTGGCGGATTCCAGCCGTGATTGAGCGATGAGGCTTCGTCGAAGGCGTCAAGGTGCGAGGCCCACCAGCGGTCGTAGTGTTCCCAGAGTGTCGTAAAGCTGCAAGGAATCATGGTTTTGTAGCGGTTGTACATTCGCAGCATCGCAAATTCTTGTTTGCCCATTTTGCAAAGCGCTTCAAAAACCCAGCGGTCGAAAAAGCAACTGGCATAAGATTTCTTCGTCAGC
>Ga0316217_10001173_pt1 | contig 35184 bp, 48 predicted proteins | sample 1anoAmetaG_FD_203633 | JGI IMG/M metagenome (GOLD analysis project Ga0316217, IMG submission 203633) | Freshwater microbial communities from Trout Bog Lake, Wisconsin, USA - 1anoA | ecosystem: Environmental > Aquatic > Freshwater > Lake > Hypolimnion/Profundal zone | place: USA: Wisconsin...
GATATTGAAATAACACGAACTTTATCAATCGTAAGTAATCCTAAATATTATAAATCAAAAGCATTTGAATTGTTTTATAACGAATTATTTTCTATTAAAAACAATATTGTATTTAATAATCTTACTCAGTTCTAAGTTATTTGACATACACTATGGTAATTGGATAAAATGATTTTAAATATGAATAGAAAAATTTAAATATATGAAATATGCTATTATAGAAATAAGTGGGAAACAATTTTGGGTTGAAACTGGAAAATATTATGATTTTAACAGAATTCCAACTGAATTAGGAAAACGGATTATTTTAAATCGTGTTTTATTATTAAATGATGAAGGTAATATACTAATTGGCCATCCTTATTTAAAAACTGTAAAAATTGGAGGAAAAATTTTAGAGCATTTACGTGGGCAAAAAACTATTGTATATAAAATGAGACCAAAAAAGAAGAGTCGAAAAAAACAAGGTCACCGTCAAGATTTAACTAGAGTATTAATTGAAGATATTATTATTAATAATTAAAGGAGAAAAATATTATGGCACATAAAAAAGGGGCCGGTAGTACGAAAAATGGTCGTGATTCAAATGCAAAACGCCTAGGTGTGAAACGTTTTGGCGGTGAAAAAGTAGTTGCTGGTAATATTCTTATACGTCAGAGAGGTATGAAATTTCAACCAGGTAAAAATGTTGGATGTGGAAAAGATTTTACTTTATTTGCGTTAACTGATGGATTTATAAACTTTGATCATAAAAATAAAAAACATAAAAGAATTAATATTACTGTTTAATAATAAGAAAATAATAAAAAAATGTTAAACATTCCATTTAAGAGCAATTCGTTAGTAAATAAATATCAAAAATTAATTAATGAAATTAATGAGTTAGAAGATAATTTAAAACTATTAAATGATATCGAATTAAGAATTAAAAGTTTTGATCTTAAAAAAAAATATTCTGCCAGTAAAAATTTAAATTTATTAATTGCAGAATCGTTTGCTTTGACTCGAGAAGCCAGTCAAAGAACTCTTGGTTTACGCCATTTTGATGTACAATTATTAGGGGGACTTGTTTTAAATAATAATAAAATTGCCGAGATGAAGACAGGTGAAGGAAAAACACTCGTCGCAACTTTACCTGCAGCATTAAATGCTATTACAAAAAAAGGTGTTCATATTGTTACTGTGAATGATTATTTAGCTAATCGTGATCAAGTTTCAATGGGACAAATTTACCGTTTTCTAGGTTTAGATACTGGTTTAATTCAAGAAAGCATGATAAAAAGTGAACGTAAAGAAAACTATAAAAGTGATATTACCTATGTTACAAACTACGAATTAACCTTTGATTATCTGCGAGATAATATTGCTATTAATTTATCAGAAGTTGTTTTAAGGCCTTTTCATTATTGTATTATTGATGAAGTGGATTCAGTCTTAATAGATGAAGCTCAAACCCCGATTATTCTTGCTGATAATAGTCAAGATACTTCAATTGAAAAATTTATAGCTGCTTCAGAAATTACCAATTATTTAGAACTAAATAAACATTTTAAAATTGATGAAAAAAATAAAAACGTTCTTTTAACGGAAGAGGGTAATAAACAGGTTGAGAAAATTTTAAATATTAATGATTTGTATAATCCTAAAGATCCTTGGATCCCTTATATTATTAATTCTCTTAAAGCTAAATCATTATTTTTTAATAATATTCATTATATCATCCAGAATGATCGAATAATTATTGTAGATGAATTTACAGGAAGAATTATGCCAGACCGTCGGTGGAGTGATGGCTTACATCAATCTATTGAGGCAAAAGAACAAGTTTCAATTAGGCCAAAAACTGAAACACAAGCAGCAATAACATATCAAAATTTTTTTTTAATGTATCCAAAATTATCAGGAATGACTGGTACAGGAAAAACAGCAGAAATTGAATTTGAAAAAATTTACAATTTATCGGTTGATAATATTCCCACATTTAGGCCTACTCAAAGAAAGGATTTACCAGATTTAATCTATAAGGATCAATTTTCAAAATGGAATGCCATTGCTCAATTTTGTAATAAATTATCTTTAAGATCTCAACCAATTTTAATTGGAACAACAACCGTTGAAAAATCAGAGATGTTAGCCCAATTACTAAGTGAGTATAAACTTGCATATCAAATTTTAAATGCAAAACCAGAAAATGTTAGGAGAGAATCTGAAGTTGTAGCCCAAGCAGGTAAAAAAAATACGATAACAATTGCCACAAATATGGCAGGACGTGGGACTGATATTATTTTGGGAGGTAATATTAGTTTTAAAATTCAAAAAGAATTATATAGCCTATTAGCTTTAGTTAGAAACCATAAATCTATTAATAAAAGTCCAATTTTTCAATTTAGTTTAATTAATAAGTTTAGAGGACTTAATCATAATTTTTTAAGCGTTTTATTTTCATTAGTTAAAGACAATAAATTTTTAGCATTATCGGAAATAGATATATTAAGAATATTACAAGAAAATGACCGTATCTCTATTCCAACAGATTTTTATCAATGTTCAATTAGATTTTTGATTAATGAACTGATAATTTACAATAAAAAGCATCAAAAGCAAGAAAATGCAATTGTTAAGAATTTAGGAGGTTTATATGTTATTGGAACAGAAAGAAATGATTCAAGGCGAATCGATAATCAATTAAAAGGGCGATGTGGTAGACAAGGTGACCCTGGAACTTCCAGATTCTTTTTAAGTCTAGATGATACACTATTAAGATTATTTGGCGGAACTACAGTTCAAAATTTTATTCAAAATCAAATCGCTGATGATTCGCCATTGGAATCCTCTTTTATTAGTAAAAATTTAGATTCTGCTCAAGAACGGGTAGAAGAACGGGCTTATGAACAAAGAAAGAATTTATTTGATTATGACGATATTTTAAATCAACAAAGAAAAATAGTTTATTTTGAAAGACGGTTGATTTTAGAAAGTAAATCACTTAGAAAAAATAGTTTTTCTTATGGTGAGCAAATCATTTGTGAATTCCTTTATAAATTAAAAAAAAATTTATTAGATTTTAAAGAATTTATGAAACTCTTTGAAAATCTATTTGGTAAAAATTTAGAATTAAATTTCTTTGAGACGAAAATTTTTGACATTAATTCTTTTAATTCAATTGAATTGAAAATATATTTATTTAATGAATTTTGGTTGACATACCAACTTAAAGTTAATGAAATCGGGATTTATGGAAATAGCATTTTTGAAAATATTGAACGACGCTCAACTTTAGTTAATATCGATCGTATTTGGCAGGAACATTTGCAGAAAATTACTTTATTACGAGATGCTGTTAGTTGGCGTGGGTATGGTCAAAAAAACCCTTTAACCGAATATAAACGTGACGCTTATAGACTTTTTGGTGAGCGTAAAGAAGCTTTAATTTATTTTACACTTTATGACTTATTTCGTTTAATAATCATTTAATTTCAAAAATGCATTTACATTTTAATTACATAATAAAATAACATGACAAAACGTACACTTTCTAATAAATCTCGCTCTTCAGTCTTAAAATTATCAGGTTTTCTTATCCGTATGGCAACTACACAAGGTCGTAATATAATCCGAAATCGTCGTAAAAAAGGCCGTAAAAATTTAACAATTCAACGTTAGAATGAAGATTATTAGAGTTAATTTTTAAAAATTACTCTAATATTTTATTATTTTTTCTTTAAACCTGTTAGAATATCAATTAATAAAGACAACTTTAGAATTTTTAATCTATGGCATTTAACGATGAGCTAAGTCTTTTTTTGAGGGCTCGTTATCCAATTTTATATATTACTACAATTGAAGAAGACCGAGTTGAATATACTATTAGAAAAACTATTAAGATACATTTAAACAGAAGTATTTATAGTTGGGATTTTATAGATGGGTATAGTAACAACCCAAATAATGATGGGTTTGGAAAACGTAACCCTTTACAAGCACTTGAATTAATTGAACGTATAAATTCTAACACTCCTGCATTGTTTATTCTAAAAGACTTTAATAAATTTTTGACAGATTTAACAATTTCCAGAAAATTAAGAAATGTTAGTCGAATTTTAAAACTCCAACCAAAAACCATCATTATTATTGGATCTGAATTAAATATTCCAAAAGAATTAAAGGATTTGATAACTATTCTAAAATTTCAATTACCATCAGATTCAGAGATTAACGATGAATTGATTCGGTTAATTAATTCTTTAAATCTTCAAGTTGAAAGTCAATTATTAGAAAATTTAGCTCGAGCATGCCAAGGATTATCTCTAGAACGAATTAGACGTGTTCTTTCCAAAGTAATTGCCGCCTATAAAACAATTGATGAAAATAGTATTTCCGTTTTAATAGCAGAAAAAAAGGAAATTATAGGTCAAACAGAAATTCTTGAATATTGGCCAATTAATGAAAAAATCATTAATTTGGGAGGTTTAAAAAATTTAAAAGATTGGCTAAAAAAACGACAATTCGCTTTTGGTATTCAAGCTTCAAATTATGGTTTACCAACTCCTCGTGGATTATTATTAATAGGTATTCAAGGAACTGGAAAATCATTAACGGCAAAAGTAATTGCTAAAGAATGGCAATTACCATTATTAAAATTAGATGTTGGAAAATTATTTGCTGGCATTGTGGGAGAATCAGAATCGCGACTTAGAGAAATGATTGATATGGCTGAAACCATATCACCTTGTATACTTTGGATTGATGAGATAGATAAAGCTTTTACCAACTCAGATAATAGAGGCGATGGTGGAACAAGTAACCGTGTATTAGGGACTTTTATTAGTTGGCTATCAGAAAAAACTAAACCTGTTTTTGTTATTGCTACAGCCAATAACATTGATGCTTTACCTTTAGAAATTATTCGAAAAGGCCGTTTTGATGAAGTCTTTTTTTTAGATTTACCCAAAAAAGATGAAAGACAAGACATTTTTAAAATTCATCTTCAAGAGTTTCGCCCCAATAGTTGGCAATTGTTTGATTATGAAAAATTATCAGAATTATCGGAATCATTTTCAGGTGCTGAAATTCGGCAAACTATTATTGAAGCTATGTATCAGGCATTTTATGAAAAGCGAGAATTTATGACTTTAGATATTTGTAAAGCCCTTAATGAATTAGTTCCATTAGCAAATCTTGAGAGTCAACAAATGTTAAAATTAAAGAATTGGGCATTATCTGGTAGGATTCGATTAGCTTCTGTTAAAGATATATATATTTGAAATTTTACATGAAACAAAAATTTTTTCGTTTTTTAGCAGATTTAAGATTTGCTATTTTTATTTTATTACTCATTAGTTTATTTAGTCTTATTGGAACAATAATTGAACAAGATCAATCTCTAGAAACTTATAAATTAAATTATCCATTAACAAATGAAGTTTTTGGATTTTTTTCTTGGGATCTAATTTTAAAATTTGGGTTCGACCATGTTTATAAAACTTGGTGGTTCTTTATTTTAATTTTAATTTTTGGAATAAGTTTGATTACTTGTACTTATTTACAACAAATTCCGTCACTAAAAATTGCTCGACGTTGCCAATTTTTTAGAACAACTCAACCTTTTAATAATTTAAAAATTTCTACTAATTTAACAAAATTAAATTTTAACAAAATTTTATCTCGTTTAAAAATTAACGAATATTCTTTATTTCAACAAAAAAATATTATTTATTGTTATAAAGGATTGATTGGAAGAATAGCTCCGATAATTGTTCATTTTAGTATGATTTTAATATTGGCAGGTACTTTATTAGGTTCATTATGTGGATTTAAAGCTCAAGAAATAATTCCTAAAACTGAAATTTTTCATATTCAAAATGTTTTTACTAATGGTCAATTAACTGTTGTTCCACCTTTTTCGGGTCGAATAAACGATTTTTGGATTACTTATACGAAACAAAAGACAGTTTCACAATTTTATTCTGATATTTCAATTTTAGATACAATTGGAAATGAAATTGATAGAAAAACATGTTTTGTTAATACGCCATTGATTCATCAAAATGTTTATTATTACCAAACTGATTGGGATTTAATTGCATTACGTTTTCAAAATTTTGACGAAAAAATAATTGAATATCCATTAGTTAATCTGTTAGATAAAAAAAATAAAATCTGGTTAACATGGATTTCAAATGATGTGGCTCTAACTAAAGGAATAATTGTTATAATTGATAATTTAGAAGGTTATTCTTCTCTTTATAATGAGAATGGACTATTTTTAGGTAACTTAGAATTAAATGAAAAAAAATGGAAGAATCAAGAAATAAAATTTGTTGAAATTTTGAGTTCAACCGGATTACAAATTAAAAGTGATCCTGGAATACCAATAATTTATACAGGATTCCTGCTTTTGATGTTAAGTACATTATTTAGTTATATTACTTACTCACAAATTTGGATAATAAAAGAACATAAAAAAATATTTTTGGGTGGAAATACGACTCGAGCAATATTTGAATTTGAATTAGAATTTTTAAATTTGATTCAATAAATATTTGTGATCAAATTAAAGCATTCGTTTTAAACTTATTTATAACAAGTAATAGTACTTGGGAAGAATTAAAATTACAAAAACTTTTTATGACAGCAACTTTAGAAAGACGCGAAGGCGTTTCATTATGGGAGCGCTTTTGTGCTTGGATCACTTCAACTGAAAACCGTTTATATATCGGTTGGTTTGGTTGTTTAATGTTCCCAACATTATTAACAGCAGCATCTTGCTACATTATCGCTTTTATTGCAGCTCCTCCAGTTGATATTGATGGTATTCGTGAACCAGTAGCTGGTTCATTATTATACGGTAATAACATTATTTCTGGTGCAGTTATCCCTTCTTCTAATGCTATCGGTATCCACTTATATCCAATCTGGGAAGCGGCTTCTATCGATGAATGGTTATACAATGGTGGTCCTTACCAATTAATCGTTTTACATTTCTTATTAGGTGTTGCATCTTATATGGGACGTGAATGGGAATTATCATACCGTTTAGGTATGCGTCCTTGGATTTTCGTTGCATTCTCTGCTCCAGTAGCAGCAGCTTCAGCGGTATTCTTAGTTTACCCAATTGGTCAAGGTTCTTTCTCTGATGGTATGCCTTTAGGGATTTCTGGTACTTTTAATTTCATGTTAGTATTCCAAGCAGAGCATAACATTTTAATGCACCCATTCCACATGGCTGGCGTTGCTGGCGTATTTGGTGGTTCTTTATTCTCAGCTATGCACGGTTCTTTAGTAACATCATCTTTAATCCGTGAAACAACTGAAAATGAATCTACTAATTATGGTTACAAATTTGGTCAAGAAGAAGAGACTTATAATATTGTAGCTGCTCATGGTTACTTTGGTCGCTTAATCTTCCAATATGCTTCATTTAACAATTCTCGTGCTTTACATTTCTTCTTAGCTTTATGGCCAGTTTTAGGTATCTGGTTAACTTCTATGGGTATTAGCACAATGGCATTTAACTTAAATGGTTTTAACTTTAACCAATCAGTTGTTGATTCTCAAGGTCGTGTTATTAATACATGGGCTGATATTATCAATCGTGCTGATTTAGGTATGGAAGTAATGCACGAACGTAACGCACATAATTTCCCATTAGATTTAGCTTCAGGTGAAGTATTACCTGTTGCTTTAACAGCTCCAGCTGTTAATGGTTAATTTTGTTAGTTTCAAATTGTTTTTCTAAACCTTTAATTTAATTAAAGGTTTAGAATTAATGTTTTTTATTTAAAATTTTTATTAGAAAAATATGAAAAATTTGGTATTATCTTACCAATAAAATGTCTTGCGGATTTAGGTTTAACTAAAAAATATTTTAAATTAAAAAACTGAGCAGTAAAATATTCTTTAAAAATTTTGTCCAATTAGTAATAGTTTAAAAATTTCTATTATTACTAGTTGGACACTTTAAAATTTCTTATATATCTTTATTTATATTTTAAATTCAACTTAAATTTAAATATTTGTCTTAAAAAATAATCGATTTTTATTATTGCAATCCCATTATTTGGGTATTTCATACCAACGTTGTAATACTAATGTATTTGATCCATCTTCATTTTTTTGGTATTTAACAGGTTGAAAACCTGTTTTTTGACCTTCAAAAATAATTAATTCCTCAGCATATTGTTGAGTAACAGTATCTATAAAAGTGTCAATTGGATATACTTGTTTCCACAAAGCAACATCACCTACTAAATCATAATCTTTTCCATTCCAGCAAAATTTAATGTCAGAACCATTAGCTTGTTCTATTATTAAGTCTATATAATATCTTCCATCATTTGAAAAATGAGATTTGAATTTTTCTCGTTTATAGTTAATCTTTAACTTTTTTAAAGATTTCTCTAAATATAATAAATTATTAAGATTCGTTTTAATATTAGTAAAATGTGACATAAAGAATTTGTTGGTTATTTTATGTACTGCCATTGTAAATTTTACAAATTTTAATACAGTCTATTAATATTATTCAACTTTAAGCCTAAGATTCAAAACTGATTGATATTTCAATCAGTTTTGAATCTTAGGCTTAAAGTTGAATAATATTAGCCTTCAATAATAAATTTAAAACAGTTTTACTAGGCTTAACTCCATTACTTAGAAATGTTTCAATTTTTAAGATATTAAAAAACGATTGTTTTGTAATAGGATTATAATACCCAACTTCATCGATAGGTCGACCATCCCGTCTAGTGCTATGTTCTATTATAACAAGTCTATATGAAGGAGAACCTTTTCGACCTGCTCTTTTTAGCCGTAATTTTAACATAAATTTTTAAGTATTTTAGATAAATAAATTAATAAACTTTTTAATGAGAAAAAATAAGACTTATCTGCGAGAGTAAAACTCAATAACTAATAATTCATTTAATTGTAATCTTACGTCATCTCGATCACAATAATCTGAAATTGTTCCTTCCAATTTAGGTAAATTAAATTTTAGATGTCCTGGCAAATATCTACTTTCTTTCTCTTTTAAATTACTTTGAATTAAATTTTTTGAAATTAATTTGTCTTTTACTCCAATTATATCACCTAAGTGACATTGAAAACTTGCAATACTAACAACTTTTTGATTTACTGTAATATGCCCATGATTTACTAATTGACGTGCATTTCCAAGGCTTTTTCCAAAACCTAATGCAAAACAAAGACTATCTAATCTCATCTCTAATAATTGTAATAAGATTAGACCTGTAACCCCTTGACGTCTTCGTGCTTCCTTAATATATCTATATAGCTGACTTTCAGTTAAACCGTAATTAAATTTTAATTTTTGTTTTTCTTCCAAACGAATACCATATTCAGTTCTTTTTTTAGGTTTATCATTATTTTCTTTTTCATCATTCTTTCGTTTACCACGTTTAGGTTTGCCCGGTTTACCTGGTGAATTTTCTTTTTCTGATATTTTCATAGTCAATCCAGGTAATGAACCAAGACGACGAGTTATTCTTAATTTAGGTCCTCTATAACGTGACATTTACTAAATTTTAAAAATCTATAAATTTTTATCAATCTAAAACAAATAAAATTATAAAAGGGCGAATGATCGGACTTGAACCGACGAATGGTGGAACCACAACCCACTGCCTTAACCACTTGGCCACATCCGCCAGACTTTAGTTCTTCCTATTGTAGCAAAATTTGGTCTTAAAACTCTACTCTTTTATTTAAAAACTCATAACATAAAATTATAATTTATGGTTGGAAAAAAAATTTTTTTTGTAAACGGTATGAAATACGAAACTTATAATTCTTTTAAAATAGATCAACTACTTTCTTATTTTAACTATAAACAAACACTTTTTATTATAGAATATAATAATTTAATATGTGATCAAAAATATTGGTCTAAAATGGAAATTAAGAATAAGGATAAAATTGAAATTATAACAATTGTTGGGGGAGGATAATTCTATAATATATTTATAGAATTATTTTTTTATGTTCGGATTATAACGTTAAAAGTCTTACTCAATAATATTTTTAATGTTTCAATAATTTGTTCCACTTCTTTAGTTTGTAAAGTTTTTTTGTTCGATTGGAAAGTTAATTCTAAGCATAAACTACTATGATTCTTAGGAATAGATAAACTTTTATATTCATCTAATAATATAACCTTTTTTAAAAATTTTGTCCCATTCGCCAATAATAATTTTTCAATTTCTTTAAACGTTATGTTATAACTAATAATAAAAGATAAATTTTTAACAATTTTAGGATATAAAGAATATGGATTGTAAAGAGCTAATTTATTTTTTTTAGAATAATATTTTATTAAATCAAGGTTAAATTCAAATAAGTATAAATTTGTTGAAATATTATATTTTTTAGCCAGAATAGGATTAATTTGACCAAAAATCCCTAATATTGGGCCTGCAGTAAACTTTATTTCAGCAGTTCTATAGGGATGTAAAATATTTTTATAAAATTCACCACAATAAGATACCCAATAAGTATAATAATTAAATTGTTTTAAAATTTGCTCCATTTTCCCTTTTTCTTGGAACCAAACTAATGAATTCGAAACATGTGAAAAAGAAGATTTAGTTCGAGGTCCTCCAAAAATTCCTGCAATAAACTCTTTTTCCTTAAATCTTTTATTATCTAAAGAAAAAACATGACCATATTCAAAACCATCAATCGAAAAATTACCTTGTTTTAAATTTTCTTCTACTGTTTTAATAAGATTTGGTAATAAACTTAATTTTAAATTCGAACAATCTTGTAACAATGGATTAATTAGTTTAACCGGTTCATTTAAAACTAGATTCTTTTCATTCGTTAATGAATAATTAATTAACTCATTAAAACCACTGTTTAGAAGACAACTTGTAAATTTTTTTCTTATTTTATAACTATCATCCTCGCTTCCAATACCTTTAATTATTGGAAGTTGTGTCAAAAATTTATTAAACCCATATAACCTTCCAATTTCTTCAATTAAATCTATAGAACGAGTAATATCATCACTTCGGAAATTTGGTATTTGAACCTGCCAAGCAAATTGTCTAACCTGAAAAATATAAGGAAATTTTAATTGATCCAAATATTTGGATATTAATACTTTACTAATATATTTGAGTTGCTTACTGTTTGATCCTTTAATGGGTCCTAAAATTTCATTTGTCTTATCATAATGAAAATTAATAATACTTGAATATTCATTCAAAATTTGTCCTTTCGTATGGATTTTACAGATTAAATTTGGGTTTTGAACTTTTAATAAATTAATTAACTTATAAAGTGAACCTAATAAGTTATTACTTTTAATTGATTTTTCATATCTTGATGATCTCTCAGTTCGTAAACCTAAGAAACGAGATTGTTGGCGAATAAAAGTTGAATCAAAAATTGAAGCTTCGATTAAGAGAGATGTTGTTTCCGAGCAATAACTAAAGCAGCTATCTACTATAATACCTGCAATACCTAAAGCTAAAGAATCAGCTTTAATAGTTAAAACAGGTTCATTTAATATATAAGTAGAATTTTTACTGGCTAAAAATGTTTGGTTTTTTTCTGCTTTTATCAAGCTTAAATTAAAATGTTTCGTTTTGAGTTTAGAAAAAATTTTATTTAAGTCATAAACTTCGAATGGATAACCAGTTTCTAACAATATGTAACTTTGAAAATCTAAAAAATTATCCAATGGTTTCAAACCAGATTGAATCAATTTTTGTTGAAGCCATTTAGGACTATTAAAATTATTTAAATTTTCTAAAGTAACCCCTAAAAAACTTGAGTAATTTCTTTTTAATTGTGAAGTAGAAATAAGCTCTGAAAATTGTATCTCCCAATTTATATTTTTATTTAAATATTGGGAACTTTTATAAGGTTTATTTAACAAAGTTGCAATTTCTTTAGATATACCTCTTACGGATAAGCTATCAGATCTATTAGGAGTTGATGATATATCTAATATTAGTATTTTTTCGTTATCTAATCTTAGTTCGACAATTTTTTCAATTTCAAAGCCCCCTAATGTCAGTTTTTCAATTAAATAATTTAAATTAACTTTCTTAAGATTCAAAAATTCTTCAATCCATTTTAATGATATTTGCATTATAGCATTTCTTTAAATATTTTTAATTAACTGGCTTTTGTAAAAACAAGACCATTTGTTTGACCATATCTTTCCATAAATCTGATAAATCTGTCCCAAGCTTCTGGACTTTTCATTATGTAAATGGATTCAATTGCTTCAGGCTTTCCATTCACAAACCGAGCATTAACGTCTCTTGTTTCTAATATACCTTCTTCATCAATTAAATACATTCCGGTAATTTCACCTTCTTTTGCAGTACTTTTATCTAATATATTTGGATTTTTAAACCTAAACGTTGCAGTTCCAGTGCTCCCATCACGAGATCGAGTTAATCGAACATCAGGTAAAACTTTTTCATCTAATCCTTTTATAAATTGAATTTTAGCTTCCATAATTTATTCTAATTGGGTCAAAAATTTGAATAATTATAGTTTACTTTACTCTGATGATAGATGTAAATCGATAATTTTTTTTTGAACCATTAGAGGGTAAACTGGGGTGGCAGGATTTGAACCTACGAATGGCGGAGTCAAAGTCCACAGCCTTACCACTTGGCGACACCCCAATTTTTGTGATATAACTTTAATTCTATAGAATTAATTTATAATTAAAAAAAATAGGTTTAAAACTTTAAAGATTGGGCAAGAAGGGATTCGAACCCCTGACACCGTAGTTCGTAGCCACGTGCTCTAGTCCACTGAGCTACAAGCCCTAATCCAATAATATTAACCTACCCATTTATATTAATAGATTATAAGAAATTTAGTAAAGCATTTCGAAAAAATTTGATTAAATAGATTTTTAAGCTTGCAAAAATTTTATCTAATCATTTAGATTACTTTTCTTAATAGCTTTTAAAAATAAAAAAATTTAGAAATTAATTTATGGCAAAAAAAATTTTATATCAAGACAGTGCACGCCGAGCTCTTGAAAAAGGGATGGAAATAATGGTAGAAGCTGTTTCAGTTACATTAGGTCCGAAAGGGCGCAATGTAGTGCTTGAAAAATCTTATGGATCTCCGCAAATTGTAAACGATGGAGTAACTATTGCTAAAGAAATTAAATTAGAAGATCACATCGAAAATACTGGTGTTTCTTTAATTCGTCAAGCTGCGGCAAAAACAAACGATGTAGCAGGAGATGGAACAACTACAGCAACTGTTTTAGCTTATGCAATGGTAAAAGAAGGTTTAAAAAATGTTGCAGCAGGTGCTAATCCAATTTCTATAAAACTAGGTATGGAAAAAGCAACACAATATTTGGTAACACAAATTACTGAGTTTGCTCAACCAATCGAAGATATTCAAGCAATACAACAAGTTGCCTCTATTTCAGCTGGTAATGATGAAATAATTGGCTTATTAATTGCGGATGCATTATCAAAAGTTGGAAAAGAAGGAATTATTTCTTTAGAAGAAGGTAAAGGCATCACAACTGAATTAGAAGTTACTGAAGGAATGAAACTTGATAAAGGGTTTATTTCTCCATATTTTATTACAAATACCGAAAAGATGGAGGTATCCTATGAAAATCCCTATATTTTACTTACGGATAAAAGAATAACATTAGTCCAACAAGATTTATTACCAATTTTAGAACAAGTCACCAAAACAAAACGTTCACTTCTTATAATTGCCGAAGATGTTGAAAAAGAAGCCTTAGCTACATTGATTTTAAATAAATTACGAGGAATTATTAATGTAGTAGCAATCCGAGCACCAGGATTTGGCGAATTAAGGAAACTGATGTTAGAAGATATTGGTATCTTAACAGGTGGAACTGTAATTACTGAAGAGGCTGGTTTAAGCTTAAATAATATTCAAGTTAATCTATTGGGTCAAGCACGTAGAATTATTGTTAATAAAGATAGTACTACAATTGTTGGGGATGGTTCTACATTAAAGGATCTTAAAATTCGTTGTGAACAATTAAAAAAACAAATTAATTTATCCGAAACGGAATATGAAAAGGAAAAATTACAAGATAGGATTGCTAAACTTTCTGGAGGTATTGCAATTATTCGCGTAGGCGCTATAACAGAAACAGAAATGAAAGATAAAAAATTAAGACTTGAAGATGCTATTAATGCAACACGTGCTGCTATTGAAGAAGGAATAGTACCAGGTGGCGGTAGCACACTAGCTCATTTAGCGGAGAATTTGGTTAGCTGGTCAAAAAATAATTTAAAAGAAGATGAATTGAGTGGGGCGACGATAATTTCAAAAGCCATTTTAGCACCTCTCCGTAGAATTTCTGAAAATGCTGGGATTAATGGTGAAATAATTATTGAAAAAGTGCAACAACAAGACTTTGAAATTGGATATAATGCAGCTAAAAATATTTTTGCTAATATGTATGAAGAAGGAATAGTTGATCCAGCAAAGGTGACACGTTCAGGATTACAAAATGCTACTTCTATTGCTGGTATGATTCTAACAACCGAATGTATTATTGTTGATGAAACAATATTCAGTGTTAAATAAATCTAGAATTCCAGATTTATTTAACTATCACCTTAGATTTTTAAAAATTTAATTACTCTTATTAAGAGTAATTAATTATCCCAAAAAACAAAACCCTATTTATTTTCGTTATCATTATTTTAATATAAATTCGCTATAAAATAACTAAATTATTGAATATTTTAGATGACTTAAAAAAAGAAATAAAAAAACAAAAATTTTATACTATTCCAATTTTTATTTCTTTCTAACTTTAAGTCCTTTTGAACTAAAACTAGAAGAAAATTTGTTAAGAATTACAAATCGTTTAAATCGAAGGATGGCATGTCATTAGAATTCGTGGTATTATTAACCAGTGGTTTTGGAGCTTCAACCATCTCTTTCATTGATACTTTCAATTTTTCAAGTTCTGTTTCTAAAACTTCTATATTTTCCTCTACACTTGCAGTTTTGATATTTTCTATTAACTTAGTAACTTTTAATCTATTTTCTTCGCTAATATTATCTTTAAAAAGACCAAGTTCTCGTTCAGCTTCAAAACATAATGTTTGCCCTTCATTTTTTAAATCAATAATTTTACGTTTTTGTTGATCACTAGCAGCGTATTTTTCTGCTTCAGCTAGCATTTCTTTAACCTCTTTTTCATTTAAATTTGAAGCACCTTGAATAGTAACAGATTGTTCTACTCCTGTCCCTTTTTCTTTTGCTTTAACAGATAATAAACCATCAACATCAATATCAAATGTAACTTCAATTTTAGGTATACCTCGCTCTGCAGCTGGGATACCATCTAATCTAAAATTCCCTAAACTTTTATTTCCAGCCACTAATTCTCTTTCACCCTGTAAAATATGAATTTCTACATTTGTTTGATTATCTATTGCTGTTGAAAACATTTCTGATTTTTTTACAGGAATAGTTGTATTGCGGGAAATAATTTTTGCCATGACGCCCCCTAAGGTTTCAACACCTAATGACAATGGAGTAACATCTAACAATAAAATATCTTTGATTTCACCTGCTAGAATACCTGCTTGTATAGCAGCACCAATTGCAACAACCTCATCTGGGTTTACTGATTGATTTGGTTTTTTATCTGTTAATGATTCTACTAAATTTTTAATAGCAGGAATTCGTGTCGAACCGCCAACTAATACAACTTCATTAATGTCTGATTTGTCTAGTTTTGCATCAGTTAACGCTTTTTCAACAGGAATTCGACAGCGGTTGATTAAATCTTTACATAAATCTTCAAAGAGTTCCCTAGTTAATTCTTTCTGAATATGTTTTGGGCCTGTTTTATCTGCTGTTATAAAAGGTAAATGAATATTTGTTTTTTCTAATGTTGATAATTCGATTTTTGCTTTTTCTGCTGCTTCTGTTAATCGCTGTAAAGCTTGAATATCCGTATATAGATTAATTCCTTCTTTATTTTCAAAATCTTTGATTAACCAATCAACTAAAATTTTGTCAAAATCATCTCCTCCTAAAGTGGTGTCTCCGGCTGTTGCTAAAACTTCAAAAATGCCATCCCCAACTTCTAAAATGGAAACATCAAAGGTTCCTCCACCTAAATCAAAAACTAAAATGGTTTCATTTTGTTTTTTATCCAGACCATAAGCTAAAGAAGCTGCTGTTGGTTCGTTAATAATCCTTAAAACTTCAATACCTGCAATTTTTCCTGCGTCCATAGTTGCTTGACGCTGGGAATCATTAAAATAAGCAGGAACAGTAATAACGGCTTGTGTTACATCTTGCCCTAAATATGCTGTTGCATCTGCAATTAGTTTACGTAACACTTGTCCAGAAATTTCTTCTGGACTAAATTCTTTGTTTAAAGATGAACATTTAATTTTAATATTACCATTTAAATCTGTACCAACTTTATATGGTAATTGCTTTGAATTATTAGAAATTTCTGATTCTTTAGAACCTATAAATCTTTTAACTGAGAAGAATGTATTTTCAGGATTTATCACAGCTTGTCGCTTTGCAATTTGCCCAATTAACAATTCTTGCTTTTTTGTATAAGCAACAATTGATGGAGTTGTCCTTAAACCTTCTGCATTTGGAATAACAGTAGGTTGTCCGCCTTCAATAGCTGCTACAACAGAATTTGTTGTACCTAAATCTATACCTACAACTTTCGCCATTTTTTCTCCTTTTATAATCATATTTTAATACTGATTATAATTTTATTACAATCTTTTAGAAGGCTTATTAGTTACGTCTATTTTTTTATAAAACTGTTTATTTATCCTATATAGACAAAACATTTAGTATTTTATTAATATAGAGGAATATAATCTAATTTATATTAGGTTATAAATGATACTTTTTAATTTTGGAGAATGTTAATAAATATATAAATATTTGGAGGAATACTGTGGTTATAGGCTTGTTAGGTAATAAGATTGGTATGACTCAAATTTTTGATGAATCAGGTAATATAATTCCAGTAACAATTTTAAAAGTTGGACCGTGCATAGTGACGCAAGTAAAAACACTTTTAAAAGATGGTTATAATTCAATTCAAATTGGTTATGGAAATATTTCAAGTAAATCAATAACCCAACCAGAACTCGGACATTTACAAAAATCAAATATTCAACCTTTAAAATATTTAAAAGAATTCAGGTTTATTAAAACTAACACTGATTTTCAAGTAGGTGAAGTTTTAAAAGTTGATATATTTTCACCAGGGCAACTTGTAAATGTTCGAGGAAAAAGTATTGGTAAAGGATTTTCAGGGTTACAAAAACGTTATAACTTTTCACGTGGTCCAATGACACATGGTTCGAAAAACCATAAAGCTCCTGGTTCTATTGGTATGGGTACAACACCTGGTCGCGTATTACCAGGAAAAAAAATGGCAGGCCAATTAGGAAATAGAATTACAACAACTAAAAAATTGAAAGTTATTGAGACAAATGCTAACGAAAATATTCTTGTCATAAAAGGGTCTGTCCCTGGAAAACCTGGAAATTTATTAAGTATTATATCTTTTGAATAAAAAAATAAAAATTTTTAAAACATTGAATAGATTAAAATCAAGGTATGACAATTCAAAAATCATTAAAATATAACCCTTTAGATATAACCGGACAAATCTTAAATTTAGAACATAAATTAAACTTGAATATTTTAGAAAATTCGGGAAATTATTTAATTCATAAAGATATATTAAGACACTCTTCTTTACAACGTCAAGGAACACTTTCAACAAAAACAAGAAGTGAGGTTCGTGGCGGTGGGCGTAAACCATGGAAACAAAAAGGAACAGGCCGTGCACGTGCCGGATCAAACCGTTCACCTTTATGGAAAGGGGGTGGAGTTATTTTTGGACCAAAACCAAAAATAGTAAGATATAAATTAAATAAAAAAGAACGCAGATTAGCTCTTCAAACGTTGTTATATAATAAAAAGAACAGTCTTGTAGTTATTGAAAATTTAGAAAATGAATTAATTACCCCGAAAACTAAGACTTTTATAAAAATTTGTGAAGATTGTGGCATTAATCTAAATGAAAAAGTATTAGTTATAATTTCAAAAAAAACTAAAACTCTAAAATTAGCCACTCAAAATATTAAAAATGTTGAATTAATCTCTGCCTCAAATTTAAATACTTTAAGTGTAATGAAAGCGAAACAAATTATACTAACATCAATAGCATTGAATAATATAAAGGAGATTTTTTGTGGCTAATTCTTCTAATTTTTCCTATACTAAGTCTCAAATTGTCAAATCTGGGATTGTTACTGCCAAAGCGACAACACTTTACGATAAGAACAAATATAGTTTTTGGGTCGATCCTTCTTGTGATAAAACTACCATTAAAAGTGCAATTGAGTCTTTATTGAATGTAAAAGTATTAAAAATCAATACATGTAATACGCCAAGAAAGAAAAAAGGTTTAAGTAAAAAAAGTGGTTGGGCACCTAAGTATAAAAAAGCAATTATAACTTTATCTGAAGGTGATAAAATAAGAGTATCTCAGGAGAATTAAATAATAAAAAATAAATAAGTTTATGACTATTCGTCTTTATAATTCCTATACACCAGGGACAAGAAATAGATCGCTTTCTGATTTTAGTGAAATTACAAAAAATAAACCTGAAAAAACTTTAATTAGAAAGAATCATAGAAATAAAGGGCGTAATAATAGAGGTATAATTACTATTCGTCATAGAGGTGGTGGACATAAAAGACTTTATCGACTAATTGATTTTAAACGCGATAAACATGGCATTAGCGGAAAATTAGTTTCTATTGAATATGATCCAAATAGAAATGCGCGAATTGCCTTGATTCATTATATTGATGGAGAAAAACGTTATATTTTACACCCAAAAAATATAAATGTAGGTGATGTAATTCTTTCCGGTTCTGATTCTTCATTTAATATTGGAAATAGTTTACCATTAGAAAAAATTCCTTTAGGTACAGCAATTCATAATGTTGAATTAATTCCAGGTAAAGGAGGACAAATTGTTCGTGCAGGTGGTACCTCAGCAAAAATTTTAGCAAAAGAAGGTAATTATGTTACATTACGCTTACCATCTAAAGAAATTAGACTAATTAGAAAAGAATGCTTTGCAACAATAGGAGAAATTTCTAATAATGATGTATTTTTAGTACAAAGTGGAAAAGCAGGTAGAACTCGTTGGTTAGATAAACGCCCCACAGTTCGAGGTTCAGTAATGAATCCATGTGATCATCCACATGGGGGGGGTGAAGGAAGAACTCCTATTGGTCGTACAAGACCTTTAACTCCATGGGGTAAACCAGCCTTAGGAATAAAAACACGCAAAAACAAAAAATTAAGTGATGTCTATATTCTTCGTCGACGTTCTTAATTACCTTTTTTAATTATCATTAATTATTAAAAAATTTTCAATATGTCACGTTCTTTAAAAAAAAGCCCGTTTGTCGCATATCATTTATTAAAAAAAATTAATCAACAGAATAAAGACGGAAAAAAAGATACTATTATAACTTGGTCTCGTTCATCTACTATTCTACCAACTATGATTGGTTGTACTATTGCAGTTTATAATGGTAAACAACATGTTCCTGTTTTTATTTCAGATCAATTTGTTGGGCATAAATTAGGAGAATTTGTTTCAACAAGAACCTTTAAATCGCATATTAAAGCTGACAAAAAATCAAAACGTTAATATTATTAAAATATGAAACCTTGTTTATTTCATCTTAGATGTCGATGTAATGAAGAAAGTTTACTTTCAAAACCAGTAAAAGCTGGTGGACGAAGTGAAGGAAAACCATTTCCATATCCAAAAAAAAGATACTGCAAAACCTTTGAAATTTGCTATAACCATAAACTTTCAACAAAAGCAAAATTCATTTTAAGCAGTTTTCGAAATAAATATATCTATTACGCAATAGATGATCTCTTATATTTATTAAAATTAAACCCTAGTGAGAAAGATAATTTATTAGCAGTTCTATATTCACCTATTTTATCATTACATAATAATTTATACATTAATTTTTTTGATATCTGGATTGACGAGATTTTTATTAATGAAAATTTGAAGACTAACAGATTTCTTAAAATTGCAGAAGAAGGTCAAACTATCACACAAATTACATTAAAATTATTTTATCGAACTAGAGCACCTTTTAAAAAACCAGAATCAATCTGGTAAATTTTATATTTATAAATAAAAACTTTTCCAGATTTTTCAGAGTTAGATTAATTAACACAATTAAATCATGATATTCAAAATTTTAACTTAAGCATTAGCTTTATTAAAGAAAAACAAGAAATATTTTATGTCAACCACTCAATCAATTAAAGCCATAGCGAAGTATATTCGTATGTCGCCACATAAGATAAGAAGAGTTTTAGATCAAATTCGAGGACGTTCATATCAAGAAGCACTAATGATTTTAGAGTTTTTACCTTATGATGCTGGTGGGCCTATATGGCAAGTAGTACATTCAGCAGCTGCGAATGCTAAAAACAATTATGGTTTAGATAAAAAAAAATTAATCATTGCTGAAATATTTGCAAATGAAGGACCTAAATTAAAAAGAATTAGACCTAGAGCACAAGGGAGAGCTTATAAAATTTTGAAGCCAACATGTCATATAACGGTTGTATTAAAAGCAACAACCTAAAAAATAGCTTATTAAAATTTTTAATTTAAAAGGATTAATTCTATGGGTCAAAAAACACATCCTTTAGGATTTCGAATAGGAATTACAAAAGAACATAAATCAACTTGGTATGCAAATTTTAATCAGTATGCCCATATTTTAAAAGAAGATGATAAAATCCGTACCTATTTAAATTCGATTTCTAAAGTAAATAGTATTTCAAACGTTCAGATTAATCGAAATGGAAAAAAAAATCAAATTCAATTAAATATTGAAACAGGGAAACCTGGGGTGGTTATCGGCGAACTTGGAAAAGGCCTTGAATCTTTATTATCTAATATTAAAAAAATTTTATTTTTGGACTCTGAATTAATAATTAACGTTTTTGAAGTAGAGCAGGTCGATTTAGATGCATCTCTTTTAGGTGATTTAGTAGTAGAACAACTAGAAAAACGAGTAGCGTTTAGACGTGCAATTCGTGAAGCTTTAAAACGAGCTCAAGACAAAAACGTGAGAGGAATCAAAATTCAAGTTTCGGGTCGTTTAAATGGTGCAGAAATGGCACGAAGTGAATGGGTTCGAGAAGGTCGTGTACCTTTACAAACTTTAAGAGCAGACATAGATTATGCAACTAAAGAAGCTAAAACTATTTATGGGATTTTAGGAATTAAGGTTTGGTTATTTAAAAATGAAATTTTAGCAAAGTAAATTAAGTATTTTTCGTATTTTCTATTAAATATAATACAAGTTTATTAATTATGTTAAGTCCAAAAAGAACCAAATACCGTAAATATCATCGTGGACGTATGCGAGGAAAAGCCACAAGAGGTAATCAAATATGTTTTGGGGAGTTTGCCTTACAGGCATTAGAGCCAACTTGGATAACATCACGTCAAATTGAAGCATCACGTCGAACAATTACACGTTATACAAAACGTGGGGCAAAATTATGGATTAGAATTTTCCCAGATAAAACAGTTACGGCTCGTGCAGCTGAATCAAGAATGGGGTCTGGGAAAGGTGCTGTAGATTATTGGGTGGCTGTAATTAAACCTGGAACAATTATGTTTGAAATTAGCCAAGTTCCTGAAGAAATTGCTCGTGCAGCATTACGTTTAGCTTCTTATAAATTACCATTAAAAACAAAATTTATTATTAAAGAAAGTATTTAATAAAGTATGGCAATACCTCAATTTAATGATCTTAAATTATTATCAAATCAACAAATAGCTCAAGAGATCATCAAAATTGAAAATCAATTATTGGATCTATATATTAAAAAAACAAACATTAAAAAACCTAACAGAAACGAACTAAAAACTTTACAACATCGATTAGCCCAATTAAAAACACTTTTAACAATACGTTTAAAAGAAGGGAATGGGAAAGAAAAAAATATGATTGAGAAATTAATTACAAAGTAATCTAATAAAAAATATAGATTAAAAATAATATCTTTAAGGAGTATTTATGGCAGTAAAAGAAAAAATTGGTATTGTAATAAGTGATAAAATGGAAAAGACAATTGTAGTAAAAATTGAAAATCGTTATCCACACCCAATCTATTCAAAAATTTTAATGAAAACAAAGAAATATTTAGCTCACGATGAATTAAGTGAATGTAAAATAGGTGATCAAGTATTAGTTGAAGAGTGTCGGCCATTAAGCAAAAGGAAATGTTGGAAATTAGTTAAAATCCTTTCAAAATCATCGTTAATTTAATTAAGTGATACTTTATGATTTACCCTCAAACAATGTTAACAGTTGCTGATAATACTGGTGCTAAGAAAGTTATGTGTATTCGAATTTTAGGGGGAAATAAAAAATATGCTGAAATTGGAGATACAATTATTGGAGTTGTTAAAGAGGCTCTACCCAATATGCCTGTTAAACGTTCGGACGTTATTCGTGCTATCATTGTTCGCACTAAAAAAACAATTCGTCGACCAGATGGTATGTACATTAGATTTGATGATAATGCAGTAGTTATTGTAAATATAGATAATAATCCTCGTGGTACTCGAGTATTTGGACCAGTAGCACGTGAAATTCGAGAAAAAAATTTAGCGAAAATAGTTTCATTAGCACCGGAGGTTTTATAAATGAAAAAAAAGCAAAAAATAAATCTCAAAATTGGGGATCGAGTAACAGTTATTTGTGGATCTCATAAGCATAAGAATGGAGAAATAATCTTCATTAATCAAAAAACAGCAAGAATTATTGTAAAAGGAGTCAATTTTCGTTATAAATGTATTAAACCGGATGCTTTAAACAAGGTAGGTAAAACTATACAAATTGAAAATTCTATTCATTCTTCCAATGTTAAACTAACTATAAACGAAATACCATAATATGTTAAATCAACATTCATTACAGGAAATAGCGGAAATTCATCGTTTACTAGACGATATAAAAAAAGAATATGAAAATGGTATAAAACCAATTTTATTAAAAAATAGTGCAAATTTATTTGAGAATCCCCATACTGTTCCGAAACTTAAAAAAATTCAGATTAATAGAGGTCTTGGATTAGCCGCCCAAAATAGTAATATTTTGAAAAAAAATATTGAAGAATTTGTAAAAATTACAGGACAAAAACCATTAATTACAAAATCAAAAAAAGCTATAGCTGGTTTTAAAATTCGTGAAGAGATGGAATTAGGTTTAAAAGTTACTTTAAGGGGTGAAAAAATGTATACATTTTTAACCAAACTTATTTTTTTTACATTTGCTCAAATTCGTGATTTTAGAGGTTTATCACTACGTAGTTTTGATAAAGCAGGTAATTATACATTTGGTTTAAAAGAACAATTAATTTTTCCAGAGATTAATTATGAAGATGTTGATCAAACACAAGGTTTTACGATTACTCTAGTATTTCAAAGCACTTCGCCGAAATATCGTTCAACAACCATGGATAAAATTTTAAATGGAATGATTCTTTTTAAATTTTTAAGATTCCCACTAAATGACTGTGGTTATTATGATAAATATTCTTCATTTTCTGAAATTAGTCGTGCATGGGAAAAAAAACGACATTTAAAAAGAAAGCGTTGGTCGCAAGAATAAATAAATATAAATCAATAGTTACAAGAAAAAACTTATGGTAACAGATACTATTTCAGATATGTTAACAAGAATTCGAAATGCGAAGATGGTAGGTCATAAAATTGTAGAAATACCATTAACAAAAATGTCTTATGCAATTGCATTAATATTAAAAGAAGAAGGTTTTATTGAAGAGCTTGAATATTACAATGAAAATGAACGAAAATATTTATTACTTTCATTAAAATATTTAGGCAAATCAAAAAAATCTGTAATTTTTAAACTTCAACGGGTCAGTAAACCTGGGTTACGTGTTTATACAAATTCAAAAACATTGCCAGTAGTTTTAAATAATTTAGGAATAGCAATTGTCTCAACTTCAAAAGGAATTATGACAAATATCAAAGCTAAAAAACTTGGAATTGGTGGTGAAGTTTTATGCTATATATGGTAAAGAAAAGGAGTTTTTAATATGTCAAGAATCGGAAAATTACCTATTATTGTACCAAAACAGGTATCTATTAGTTATAATGGAATAGATCTGACCGTTACAGGAAAATATGGAACATTGCAACAAAAGATACCACAACATATTATAATTGAGCAAAATGCAGATTTAATCTATGTTAGTTTAAAAAATGAACGAGAAACGTATAAAGCTTTGCATGGCTTATATAGAACACTGATCAGTAATATGATTACAGGGGTTTCAGAACAATTTAATTTAACCCTAATCTTGAAAGGTGTAGGATATCGTGCTACAGTACAAGAAGATAAAATTATTTTAAGTCTAGGATATAGCCATTCTATTGACATTGAAATACCTAAAACTGTTTTTGTGGAAGTAGCTCAAAACACAACAATAAAACTAAGTTCGTGCAATAAAGAACTTTTAGGTTTATTTGCTGCCAAACTTCGTTCATGGAGACCACCAGAGCCTTATAAGGGAAAAGGGATTCTTTATAAAGATGAACAAATTCTCCGTAAAGCCGGAAAATCTGGTAAATAATTTAACTTTATTTTTAATAACTCGAATATATAAATTGTAATTATGAAATTTTCAAATCAAGGCTTAATAAAATTAAAAAATAAAAATAAAAAGTTAAAGCCAAATAAATATAAAAAATTAAAGAGAGAGGCGATTCGGGGCCGAATAAAAGGTACGAATGAGCGTCCAAGATTATCGGTCTATCGCTCAAATGAAAATATTTATGCACAAATTATTAATGATACAACATCTCAAACTCTAGTTTCTTGTTCAACTTTAGAACGTTCAATTAAAGTTGTAATTCAGAATGGTCGATCATCTCAAGCTGCAAGAATCATGGGAGAAACATTAGCGGAACGTAGTTTAAAAAAAAATATTACTAAAATACTTTTTGATAAAGGACCTTACTTATATCACGGTCGGATAAAAGCTTTAGCTGATGGAGCCAGAGCAGGTGGTCTTAATTTTTAAATAAAAATTTGAAAAAAATTATAAAATTTTAATAAATTCTATGAGTAGTGATTTAAAAGAAGCAAATAACAGAAAAAAAAAATCTCGGTATAATAAGATTAGGACCCAAGAACCACAATTGGTGGAGCGTTTAATTAAAATTAGTAGAGTATCTAAAGTAACTAAAGGTGGAAAAAAGTTAAGTTTTAGAGCAATTGTTGTTGTTGGTAATCAAAAAGGAAAAGTCGGGGTAGGTGTTGCAAAAGCAGATGATGTAGTAAATGCATTTAAAAAAGGAAAAGCAGATGCTAGAAAAAATTTAATAGCATTTCCTTTAACAAAATCTTTAAGTATACCTCATCGTGTAAATGGCAATTTTGGGGCATGTAAAATTATTATGCGACCATCAATTGAAGGTTCGGGTGTTATTGCCGGTGGTGCTATAAGGATAGTTTTAGAAGTTGCAGGAGTTAAAAATGTAATTGCAAAACAACTTGGTTCTAATAACTTGTTAAACAATGCTCGAGCAGCGATTTATGCATTAGAAAATTTAACTACAAAATCAGAAGTAGCAAAAAAACGAAATATTAATCTAGTCTAGATTAATAGATATGATTTGAAAATATCAACGTGAAAATTTTTAATACTATAAGTCTCCAGATTATATTGAAACGTTTATTTATTAGTTTAATAGTACTTTTATTTATTAGAATTGGAAGTTTTCTGCCAGTTCCAGGAATTAATCACATTGATTTAGCTCTCTATATTCAAGCAAATCCAATTGCTAAAAGTTTAGTTAGTACTTTTTCGGGTGATGATATATTTGTGATTGGATTATTCACATTAAATATTTTTCCATATATTAATGCATCAATTTTAGTTCAATTAATAATTGCTTTTTCTCCTTCTCTATCACGATTACAAAAAGAGAGTGATTTAAACGCAAAGCGTTCCTTAAATCGATTAACACGTCTTATTACATTAATTTGGGCCATTATTCAAAGCCTAAGTTTAGCTTTGTATTTAAGACAAATTTTGTTTGACTGGAATATTTCACTGTTAATTGAAATCGTTATTTGTTTGACAACTGGTGCTATGATTGTTCTATGGTTAAGTGAATTGATTACTGACTATGGTTTAGGTAATGGTCCATCTTTATTAATTTATACAAATATTGTTTCAACTTTTCCTAATTTCTATAAAAAAATTATATTTACAAATACTGAAAAATTTAATTTTTTTTCAATTTCATCTATTACTTTATTAATTGTGACTTCTTTATTTGGAATTGTTTTATTACAAGAAGGTGTTCGTCGTATTCCATTACTATCATCGAAACAATTAAACCAAATTTTTAAGAAAAATTCAAGGTTAATTGATAGCTATATTCCCCTACGTTTGAATCAAGCAGGTGTTATGCCAATTATTTTAACTACTACTGTACTTGTTTTTCCAACCTACATTAGTAATTTAGGAGTATTTCATATATTTGAAATAACTTTATCGAGTTTGGTAATTTTTTCAAAAGTCTTCTATTGGTTAACTTACTTTGCATTAATATTAACATTTAGTTCATTTTACTCCACGATTGTTCTAAATCCAAAAGATATGTCAGATCAATTACAAAAAATGGCCGTTACAATACCTGGTATTAGACCAGGTGTTCAAACGACATACTATTTAAAAAAAGTTATGCGACGCTTAACCATTTTGGGAGCACTTATGCTTGCAATATTAGCTACTCTTCCAAATTTAATTGAAGTAACATTAAATATTACAAATCTTAATGGGCTTAGTACAACTTCATTACTAATTATGGTAGGTGTTTTAGTAGATATTTCAAGAGAAGTAGATGATATTATATATTCAAATATTTACAAGAAAATTTATTGATAAACACAATTAAAAATTAATATGAAAGTTCGACCATCAGTAAAAAAAATGTGTGATAAATGCCGAGTAATTAAAAGACATGGTAAGATTATGGTTATTTGTTCAAACCCAAAACATAAGCAACGTCAAGGATAATATTTAAAGGAGTTTTTAAAAATGGTCAGATTGGTCGGAGTAGATTTACCAAGAAATAAAAAAATTACTTATGCACTTACTTATATTCATGGAGTTGGTTTAACAGCAGCAAAAAAAATTCTGGAAATTTCGGGAATTAATTCTGAGACAAGAACTAACAATTTAACTACAGAACAAACTATTGCTTTACGAGAAGCATTAGAAACTATAAATTTAAAACTTGAGGGGGATTTGCGAAGGTTTAATGGTTTAAACATTAAACGATTAAGTGAAATTAATTGTTATAGAGGAAAACGCCATAGAGCAAGTTTACCTGTACGTGGACAAAGAACTCGAACGAATGCACGGGCTAGACGTGGTGCCAAAAAAACAGTTACTAATAAGAAAAAATAATTTCATTTAAACCAATATTAAATTTATTTAAATTTTTACTTTACTATGGCACAAATAATTAAAAAATCTACTATTCGAAAAGAGAAAAGTAATTCTCAGAAAGGAATTGTCCATATTCATTCAACTTTTAATAATACAATTATAACCATTACAAATTTAACAGGAGATACAATTTCATGGGCTTCTGCTGGTAGTGCTGGTTTTAAAGGTGCTCGAAAAAGTACACCCTTTGCAGCACAAACGGCTGCTGAAAAAGCTGCAATTGAAGCCTCACAAAATGGAATGAAAAGCGTTCAAATAATGTTAAAAGGTCCGGGTTCAGGCCGGGAAAGTGCTATTAGAGCAATTGAGGGAGCTAGATTCGAAATTACATCGATTGAAGATATAACTTCTGTACCACATAATGGATGTCGGCCACCAAAACGGCGGCGTATTTAAACTGTTGTTTCTTTAAAATTTTAATATGAATGATATTTCGCTTAAATGTCTAAAATCAGAAAAATTGGAATCTGGCGTTTGTTATGGCCAATTTTTAATAAATTCTTTACGACCGGGCCAAGGAATAACAATTGGAAATCAATTAAGACGTGTACTTTTAGCTGATTTGTCAGGAAAAGCTATTTCCGCTGTTCGAATCGCAGGGATTCGACATGAATTTTCAACTATTCCTGGAGTTCGAGAAGATATTCTTGAAATTTTTTTAAATTTGAAAGGAATTTTTTTTAAGGGAAATAATAAACAAATAGAATTAGGAAGATTAAAGGTTCAAGGACCTGTTGTTGTAACAGCTGATTTAATTGAATTACCTGATGATTTAGAAATTGTTAATCCAAATCATTATATTGCAACAATTTCCACATCCACCGTTCTGGAATTTGAATTCAAAATTGCTTATGGAACAGGTTATAAATTAACTTCGCACCAATTTTTAGAAAAAGATGATAACTTTTTGCAATTGGATAGTATATTTATGCCAGTACAAAAAGTCGATTTTAAAATTGAAAGTGTTTATGATAGTACAAACAATATGAATGAACGGTTAATTATGGATATTTGGACAAACGGAAGTATAACACCAAATGATGCATTAAAATCTGCTGCTCAAATTATTATTAGTCTTTTTACATTATTAACTGAAGATAGAGCAAATGAAGAAAAAATTAAAATAAAAAAAAATGACCGTTCTTTAAATCTGGAACCATATACAAATATAGCGATTGAAGAATTGCAATTATCAGTTCGTTCTTATAATTGTTTAAAAAAAGCAAAAATAGATACAGTTGGTGATTTATTGCAATATTCACCACAACAATTGCAAGAACTAAAGAATTTTGGACGAAAATCTGCTGATGAAGTTTTTTCAACATTAAAAACTAAATTAGGGATTATTCTTAAATAAAATATCCTAAAACTTGAATTTTTAAGGATTATGATTAATAAGTTAATTTAATAAAAGAAATTATGACTCCATTAAATAAAACATTTGTACCAAACGAATTATACGAAAGTCGAAATTGGTTTATTGTTGATTGTAAAGGTCAAAAATTAGGGCGATTGGCAACATTAATTGTTGCATTATTAAAAGGAAAAATAAAACCTCATTATTACCCTTCCAAAGACATTGGTGATTATATTATCTTAATTAATGCAGATTTAATTGTATTAAATCCAAATACTAAACACTACATCGTAAATAAGCCTGGTCGACCTGGTCATTCATTAAAAATTAAAAATGTTTCAGATGCACTTACTAAATTTACAATTGAACGTGCAATTAAAGGAATGTTATCAGCAACTGAAGCTAAACGTTTAATGCGAAGATTAAATATTTACAGTGACCAAAATCATCCACATGATGCTCAAAACCCAATTAAACTGGATATAGATAATCTTAATTTTAAAATTGACGTTAATTTATCACAATTTTCAGAATCTAAAATAGATTTTTTAATCTAATTTAATACTAAATTAAAAAATAAAATTTAAAAAACATTAATTCAAAAATGCGTTTAATTTTTCAAAAAAATAATATTGGGATTGGAAAACGAAAGCAAGCAGTTGCAAGAGTTTTTTTAATTTCAGGTGAAGGTAATCTTATTATTAATAAACTACCTGGTGAGAAGTATTTTCAATATAATGACACTCATTTGGAACTTATTAAAGCTCCGCTTGAAAAATTAAATTTACATGATAAATTTAATATTGTTGCATTAGTAAAAGGTGGAGGATTAACAGGTCAAGCGGAATCTATTCAATTAGGTGTTGCTCGATTATTGTGTAAAATGGAAGTTAATAATAGAAGCATCTTAAAGCCTTTTGAGTATTTAACTAGAGATTCACGTATTAAAGAACGTAAAAAATATGGTTTAAGAAAAGCTCGAAAAGCTCCACAATATTCTAAACGTTAAACTTACAATTATAAAAATAAAAAAATATGCCAAAATCTGAAATACATCCAAACTGGTTTCCAGATGCGAAAATTATGTGTGATGGGAAACCACTTTGTTTACTCGGCTCTACTAAAAAAGAATTAGAAATTGATATTTGGTTAGGCAATCATCCTTTTTATAATGATTCTCAAGTTCTTCTTGATAGTGAAGGTCGAGTAGAAAAATTTATGAAAAAATATCAATTAGACTTAAACGACTAAGACTATAATTACAATAATTTTTAAGCGAATATGCCAACTATACAACAATTAGTTCGTTCAAGACGTATACCAATAAAAAAAAAAACTAAATCACCAGCTCTAATAAATTGTCCTCAAAGAAGAGGTGTCTGTACACGCGTCTATACAACAACACCTAAGAAGCCAAATTCAGCTATTAGAAAAGTGGCTCGAGTTAGATTAACCTCAGGTTTTGAAGTTACTGCTTATATCCCAGGAATTGGTCATAACTTACAAGAACATTCAGTAGTTCTAATTCGAGGTGGAAGAGTAAAGGATTTACCTGGTGTTCGTTATCATATTATTCGAGGTGCTTTAGATACTGGTGGTGTCAAAGCTCGTACCCAAGGTCGTTCAAAATATGGGGTTAAAAAACCGAAGGCTAATAAATAATAGTTTTCTTTATCTTACTATTTTATAAATTCTATTAAAAAAACTTTTTTATTGATATAAACATTATAAAACAATTTTTTTAAACTTAATTATGTCTCGTCGAAATATATCAAAAAAACGATTTCCTCAATCCGACTCTGTTTATAATAGCTTTTTAGTCAGTTTACTTATTGCACGAATTTTAAAAGCAGGAAAAAAAAATGTTGCAAAACATATTGTCTACCAAGCTTTTGATATAATAAAAAAAAAGACAGAAAAAGACCCTTTAGAAGTTTTTGAAAAAGCGATTTGTAATGCAAGTCCACTTGTTGAAGTTAAAGCTAAAAGAGTTGGAGGTTCAACCTATCAAGTTCCAATTGAAGTAAGTGGGTTTCGGGCTACTAATTTGTCTTTACGCTGGCTTCTTCGTTATTCACGACAACGAGTTGGACGAAATATGGCTGTAAAACTTGCAAATGAAATTATGGACACATCAAATGAAATTGGTAATACTATAAAGAAAAAAGAAGAGACGCATAAGATGGCAGAAGCTAACAAAGCGTTTGCACATTTTAGGTATTAAAATATATCAGCGATTTTCTCGCTAAAAGCGTTTGGTTAATTTAAGAATTTTTAAAAATTTAAAAATGGCACGTGAGAAATTTGAGCGTACAAAACCACATGTTAATATTGGAACAATTGGACATGTTGATCATGGAAAAACTACATTAACAGCTGCTATCACTGCAGTTTTAGCATTAGAGGGAAATTGTGTCGCAAAAGGGATTTCAGAGATTGACGGGGCACCTGAAGAACGCGCCCGTGGGATTACGATTAATACTGCTCACGTAGAATATGAAACAGACCTTCGCCATTATGCTCATGTAGATTGCCCAGGTCACGCAGATTACGTAAAGAATATGATTACTGGTGCTGCTCAAATGGATGGGGCAATTTTAGTTGTCTCTGCCGCAGATGGCCCAATGCCCCAGACACGTGAACATATCTTATTGTCAAAACAAATTGGTGTTCCAGATATTGTCGTTTTTTTAAATAAAGAAGATCAAGTTGATGATGAGGAATTATTAGAATTAGTAGAATTAGAAGTTCGGGAACTTCTGTCTACATATGATTTTCCAGGTGATGATATTCCAATTTGTCCTGGTTCAGCATTACAGGCAATTGATGCACTTACTAATAATCCAAATATTCGACGCGGTGATAATACATGGGTGGATAAAATATACGCATTAATGGATGCAGTGGACAATTATATACCAACTCCAGTACGTGATACTGAAAAAACTTTTTTAATGGCTGTTGAAGACGTTTTTTCAATCACTGGACGTGGAACCGTTTCTACTGGTCGAATTGAACGTGGTACTATTAAAGTTGGTGAAAATATTGAAATTGTTGGCATTAGTGATACAAAAAGTACAACTATAACTGGTATTGAGATGTTTCAAAAAACTTTAGAACAAGGTTTTGCCGGTGATAATGTTGGCATTTTATTACGGGGGATTACACGTGATAATATTCAACGTGGTATGGTATTAGCAAAACCTGGTACAATAACTCCACATACAAATTTTGAAGCGGAAGTTTATGTGTTGACAAAAGATGAAGGAGGTCGCCATACTCCATTTTTTACAGGATATCGTCCTCAATTTTATGTAAGAACAACTGATGTAACAGGTGCTATTACACAATTTACTTCAGATGATGGCAGTATTGTAGAAATGGTTATGCCTGGTGATCGTATTAAAATGACTGCAGAATTAATTTATCCTGTTGCTATTGAGGATGGTATGCGTTTTGCAATTCGTGAAGGTGGCCGTACAATAGGTGCAGGTGTCGTTTCTAAAATTATTGTTAAATAGTGAAAAATTGGTATAATAAAAATATATGATAGAATTACCACCGAAAATAATTGCAAAGACTCGAGTTAGACTTGATTCTTTTAATCACCTACTTTTAATTTCATCGTGTAAAAAAATTTTTAAAATCTTAGAAAATACACCTTGCGACTCAATTGCTTTAGTAACATTACCAACAAATAAAAGAATTTATTGTGTTTTACGTTCTCCACATGTTGACAAGGATTCAAGAGAACATTTTGAAATACGTGTTCATAAAAGAATTTTAGAAATATATCATGATTCAGAAGTAAATATTTCTGAACTATTGCTAAAAACAGATTTACCTTCTGGTGTAACATACCGAATTTATTTATCATAATATATTTTTAATGATTACTACAGACTTATATTTTAAATATAAATCTGTAGTAATCATTAAAAATATATTATCAAAGCTAACCATAACTATGTAATCTTTTCCCTAAAAAATTTATTTCTAAATAACAAATTAAGATAACAAAAAAAAGCGAACCCAACTAAAAAAGGTAAATTATAAATTACTCATTTGGTTTAAAGGAGAACTTGGGTCAGCATAATATTTTTTTGGCATTTGACCAGCTAAATATCCTAATCGGCCAGCTTTAACAGCTAATTTCATCGCAATTGCCATTTGATTAGGTAATTTTGATTGAGCAACTGCCGTATTTAATAGTACACCATCAGCCCCTAACTCAAGGGCTAAAGCTGCTTGACTAGGAGCTCCAATTCCTGCATCAATAATAACAGGAATACTTGAATTTTCAATAATAATTTTGATATTTGCTAAATTGTTTAAACCTTGCCCTGACCCAATAGGGGAACCAAGGGGCATTACTGTGGCACACCCTAAATCTTCTAAATGTAAAGCAAGCATGGGGTCAGCATTGATATACGGTAATACAGTGAATCCTTTTTTTACTAAAAATTCAGCAGCTTTTAATGTTCCAACTGGATCTGGTAAAAGATACTTTGGATCTGAAATTACTTCTAACTTTACAAAAAAATTATCATGTTGTCCTAGTTGACATGCTAATTCATGTCCTAAGAAAGCCATTCGAATAGCTTCTTCAGCAGTTTGTGACCCTGCTGTATTGGGAAGCAACCATAACTTACTCCAATTTAAGCAATTTAAAAAATTTGTAGTATCATATTTTAAATCAGTTGGAACTCTACGAACAGCGACTGTAACAATTTCACATTCACTGCTTTCAATACTTTGAATTGTGTCTACTAAGGTTTTATATTTTCCTGTTCCTAGCATTAAACGAGAATTAAAAATTTTAGTTCCAATTTTTAATTTATCAAAACTGTTTGTCATAAGTTAATTTTTATAATACTCCCCAGGTAGGACTTGAACCTACGGCCAATCGGTTAACAGCCGATTGCTCTACCACTGAGCTACTGAGGATATAAATACAAATAGCATAGTACAATAGCTTTTCTTTAAACACAATTGTTTTTTATTTATTTAAAATTAAAAATCTGAAAACATTTGTATCTAGTTTTAAAGTTTGTAAAAATTTATTAAGGTATTTGGGTATACTTGAAAAATTGAACTGTATATAATTTCCTTTCATTTTTTTTTTAATAGAATAAGATAATTTCTTTTTTCCAAGAGAAATTACCGAAATATCACGAATCTTAAATTCTCTTAAACTTTTCGCATAATTCAATACCCAAATTTTTAATTCATTGTCATTAAATTCTTCATTTAAGAGGATCATCATTTCATATTTTTTTTTTAACGGCATAATATCTCGATTTTAGTTAATGAAAATTGAACATATATTAACTTATCATTAATATTGATGTCAATTTTAAGTTTTTTTTATATAACTTCTATTCCCTATAACTTGTTAAAAAGCAAGTAAATTAGTATTAATTTTTAGTAGAATGGTAAAGTATAATATAATTTTTATTGGAAAAATTTCATGGATTGGAATGAAATTCAAAATTTTTTATCAAATATAGTGTTTGCAATTTTATTAATTACAACCATATTATATTGGGTAAAATTATCTTTTTTTAATCAAACAAATTTCTTAATTAAACTAGGAAAATTTAGTACTATAATAGCTAGTAGTTTATTATTTTTTGTCCTTTGTTCACGTTGGGTTGTAGCAGGATACTTTCCATTAAGCAATTTATATGAATCCTTATTATTTTTAGATTGGACTTTATTAACTCTTTATTTATATATTGAATCAAAAACAAAAAGTAAAATTATCGGAGCCATCTTAATACCAATCGCGCTATTTATTAATGGTTTTGCAAATTTAACTCTTTCACCAGAAATGCAAAAATCAAGTCCATTAGTTCCTGCTTTGCAATCTAATTGGTTAATGATGCACGTTAGCATGATGTTATTAAGTTATGGAACTCTAATTTTAGGATCGTTACTCTGTATATTATTTTTGGTAATTTCGAAGTCTGAAGAGATTGATTTAAAAGTTACAGATCAATCTTCTCTTCCACTTTATAATATTATGTTAGATTATTATCAAATACAGATTTTACCATCTTCTATTAATATATCAGAAGTAAGTAAATTAAAATTATTACAAAGTTTAGATAACTGGAGCTATCGAATTATAGGTTTAGGTTTTCCTTTTTTGACAATTGGAATTATTTCAGGTGGTGTTTGGGCAAATGAA
>Ga0316217_10001175_pt1 | contig 35161 bp, 34 predicted proteins | sample 1anoAmetaG_FD_203633 | JGI IMG/M metagenome (GOLD analysis project Ga0316217, IMG submission 203633) | Freshwater microbial communities from Trout Bog Lake, Wisconsin, USA - 1anoA | ecosystem: Environmental > Aquatic > Freshwater > Lake > Hypolimnion/Profundal zone | place: USA: Wisconsin...
TATATGTCTCGGCGGCGTCGGCCTGGGAGATTGCAACCAAATTTCGGATAGGCAAACTGCCGGACGCCGAATCGTTTATCCACTCATTCAGCGATACCTTGCAAAGACTGGGATTTCTGGAACTTCCAATCTCGGTGGATCACGCCAAGCGTGCCGGATTACTGCTGATTGAGCACAAGGATCCGTTTGACCGCATGTTGATCGCGCAAGCTCAGGCCGGGGGATATGTTCTGGTCAGCAATGAGGCTTTGTTTGACGCCTACAACATTCACCGCCTCTGGTAAAAAACGTAGTCCCTGAATTCACTACGAGCGCAGCAGTTGGTGACGCTGGCACCATCAAAACAACTTTTGTTTGTAGGCGTATGCAAAGTCGGATTGGCCTACTTTCCCGGTCAACAAGTCCAACTCGAAGCGTCCCTCTGGCCTTGCGGAATTGGTTGGATCGAAGCCGCTGCCAACGATAGCCGTCCCGTCAATACTAATTATCTTCAGATCGTCCCAGCAGAGTCTTTGGCTCCGCCAAACAAGGCCGTTTGGTCCATACGCGGCGACTCTGTCGAAGTCCGAAAAAAGTACAAGGCCGTGAGTTGCAGCTATTCGCACGTCTCGCACAGGTTCGCATCGAACGCCATCCCATTCTGATGGATGCGCTACATTGACAACGTATCCCGCGCCCTTCGAGATCACAAACAACTTCTTGGGCTCTAGCGAAGCAATCACGGCCGAGACGTCGTAGCTGCCGAACGCAAAGCATCCAATCCAGCCTTCGGCTGTGTCGGGAGTAACGTGAACAAGCATCCCGTCTCTGCCGCCCGATCCTCGCGGCGGAAAGTAGAATTGTATCGGGTTCGGCGTCCCAGGCAGCTCATTCAGCAGTTCCACTCGGTAACCGTCAGCGGCCGTGAGATCAGTAATCATGCGTACCCTGGCGGCAAAGTCTAGCACAGATTATCACCGCATCTCCTCCTTACAGCGTCAGCACGACCTTGCCGAAGTTCTTCCGTTCGAGCAGCAGGCGAAGGGCGTCGGCTGTGGCGGAGATGGGGAACTTGGCTCCGATGACGGGGTGGAGCTGGCCGCCGCGGATGTAGGGGCTCATGGAATCCAGCGCCTGGCGGATGAGGGCGTGGTTGGCCGAGAGCTTGGTGAGCCAGAGTCCGTGGGCGCTCAGGCTGCGGGCGTACATGGCGGAGGTGTTGAACCTGGGGCGCTCGCCGGTGGCGTTGCCGAAGAGGATGACGCGTCCGAACTCGGCCAGGCAACCGATGCTCTTGGCGGTGTGCTCGCCGGCCAGGCAGTCGAAGGCGGCGTCTACGCCCTCGCCATCGGTGAGCTTGGCGATGCGCTCCTCGTAGTCGTCGAGTTTGTAGTCGATGCCGTGGTCGAGTCCGAGCGGCGTGAGCTTGTCGAGCTTCTCCGGGCTGGAGGCGGTGCCGAAGATCTCGAATCCCAGGATGTGGCCGAGCTGCACGGCGGCCGTACCCACGCCTCCGGCGGCGGCGTGGATGAGCACGCGGGGACGGGTTTTCTGGCGCGCGGCGGCGGGCTCGATGGATTCGGCCAGCAGTCCCGCCTTCCAGTAGAGCAGCCACGCGGTGAGGTAGTTGACCGGGAAGGCGGCGCACTGGGACGAGGACCAGCCCTCCGGCTGCGGCCAGTAGTAGCCCTCCGCCACGGCCACGTATTCGGCGCAGGCGGCCTGCTGCGCGTAGCCCATCACGCGCTGTCCCTCTTCGGTGATGCCGGCGAATTCGCGTCCCATGACGTAGGGCGGGTTGGGCCCGGCAGGATAGCGGCCGAGGGCGCCGAGGACATCGGCAAAGTTGACGCCGACGGCTTCCACCTGCACCAGGACTTCGTGCGCGGTGGGCGTGGGAACGGGAACGTCGCGGAGTTCGAGTCCGGCAGGACCCTCGTGCGAGGTCACGACGATAGCTTTCATGCGCAAGATTGTATGTGCAAGTTGCGGGGAAAGCCACTGGTCCAAAGGGAAGACGGTGCTAGGCGGCGGGTACGGGCCAAAGAACGGCCCTCCGGCCGCCGGCGCACGCAAAAAACCGGCGCAGATTCTCCCCCGAGAACGGCTGCGCCGGTTTCCAAATCTCCCGCAACTGGCGGGAGATCTTAGCCGCTCATCTTCCCCTTGCGGGGCGGCTAAAGTGGAGGTACAGTAAGCGCCCTGAGCTGTGAGTTGCGGACCAGGGCTGCCTTTCCAAGGTGCCTTGCCGCGCGGTGTTTTACAATTGCAAAATTGGGCACCGCCAGTACCAGTGAGATACTGTTGCAAAGGTATGTTCCACAAACTTGCATGGCGGGCGCGGGACTGATAAAGATTCGCTTCCGGGGTTGAAGCCGGCCAGGCTTCTCAACGGAACAGGCTGTGTTGGTATATACTTCCACTGTTTTGGCTGCGCAGAGAAGCATCGCGGCGCGGTGCCGGGTACGTGGTGTTACGGGTTCTTTCATAGTAAGTTCCATATGTACACCGGCAGCTCTGACCGCCGGTGAATAACCGGGAGCGCCCGGCACCGGTGAGCTCGCAGCCGGGTCGATGGCTTCCGCGGAAGTTGCGATAGGGCCTGTGGGAGGTCCTCTTGGATCTGGTTATTATTCGGTTGTTATTTGTTATCGTCCTGGGCCTGGCTTGTTTCCTGCTTCAGCCCTTCGGTCAGTCGAGGCTGCTGGATACCGTGGTGGGCCTGTTGCTGGGCGGAGGCGTGATCCTGTTCGAACTGCGTCTGCGCGCCATCAGTCTGAAACGGCTGATCGGTGCGGCCCTGGGCAGCGTTCTGGGCATCGTCGGCGCCTACCTGTTCAGCGTGGTGATCCGCAACGCGGTCCCGCAGGGGCATCTGCAGAGCTTCCTGCAGCTGCTGGTGATGCTGGTGATGACCTACGTGGGCCTGATCGTGGGCGCAGCCAAGGGCGACCTGCTGAACCTGGCTGCGCTGGGCGGCATCTTCGGCGGCGAAAAGCAGTCGCGCAAGAGCTACAAGATTCTGGACACCTCGGTGATTATCGACGGGCGCATCGCCGACATCGCCGAAACCGGATTCATGGACGGGGTGCTTACCATCCCTGCTTTTGTGCTGCGCGAGCTGCAACTGGTGGCCGACTCGGCCGACTCGCTCAAGCGCAACCGCGGCCGCCGCGGGCTGGACATTCTGCAGCGCATCCAGAAGCTCACCCACATCCAGGTCACCATCGTCGAGGACGATTTCCCGGCGGTGCGCGAAGTGGATATGAAGCTGATCGAGCTGGCCAAGCTCTACGAAGGCAAGATCGTCACCAACGACTTCAACCTGAACAAGGTCGCGCAGCTGCACGGCGTGGACGTGCTCAACATCAACGAGCTGGCCAACGCCTTGAAGCCGATCGTGCTGCCCGGCGAGATCATGAAGGTCTTCATCCTCAAAGAGGGCAAGGAATATAACCAGGGCGTCGCCTATCTGGACGACGGAACCATGGTGGTGGTCGATAACGCGCGCAAGATGATCGGCAAAACGGTCGATATCTCGGTGACCAGCGTGCTGCAGACCACGGCGGGTAAGATGATCTTCGGCAAGTTCGACGAGCGCGGGCAGACCGGCATGGCCAAGCCCGAAATGCGTCCTCCGGACCTGCGCAAGAGCAATCCGCAGCCCGCCTCGCCGGAACAGCATCAGACGGCTCCGGCGGCCACCGTAACCCACGAACACGAAGAAGAAACGCACTAAGCGAAACGCCTGGGGTTCGGAGCGGCGCCCGGAGCTGCGGCTCGGAGGTGCGGCTTTTGCTAGCGTACCCGGCCGCGGGCGCACACGCCGGAGCTGGCCCCGCCGCAGACCTATTTGAAGTTGACCGTAGCCCCCGTTATACTGGCAGGCCGCATATGAAAGTCTTTGTCATCATCCCCGCCGCTGGCCTGGGAACGCGCATGGGAGTTCCGGCCGCAGGAAAAGGGCCGCTGCGCTCCAAGCAGTTCCTGGAGCTCGACGGTGTTCCCATTCTCATTCATACCCTGCGCAAGTTTGCCGCATGTCCGCAGGTGGATTCCATCTGGATCGCCATGCGCAAGCCGGAGATCGAGGGCTTTGCGCCGATTCTGGAGCGCGCCGCGCTGGCCAAGCCGGTGCACCTTGTAGTGGGCGGCGAACATCGCCAGGAGTCGGTGGGCAACGTGCTCGATGCGCTCCCGGCCGAGTCCGCCGACCTGGTGCTCATTCACGACGCGGTGCGTCCGTTCGTCTCCCAGGAGACCATTGCCGAGGTGATCGAGCAGGCCCATCGCCACGGCGCGGCCATTGCTGGAGTTCCGGCGGTGGACACCATCAAGCGGGTGGAGCGCCGCGCCGAGGGCGCCGTGGTGGAGACGACCATCCCGCGCGAGCAGATCGTGCAGGCGCAGACTCCCCAGGGATTCCGCTACGGGTTGCTCAGCCCGATCTTCAACCAGGCGCGCATCGAAGGCTTCCAGGGCACCGACGAGGCCAGCCTGGTGGAGCGCGCCGGGCAGCCGGTGTACGTGGTGATGGGATCGCCGAGCAATTTCAAGATCACCACTCCGGCCGATCTGGCGCTGGCCGAGTTCTTCCTCTCGCAGGAGCGGCAGCGCGACGCGCAGACCGTTTCCGGACAGAGCGTTGCAGGACAAACCATCACCGGACAAACCCAGGGCGACGGCCAATGAGCATGCGCATCGGCTACGGCTATGACTCGCATGAGTTCAAGGCGGGCGTGCCGCTGGTCATCGGCGGGGTCAAGCTGGAGCACACCCACGGGCTGGCGGGGCACTCCGATGGCGACGTGTTGCTGCACGCCATCACCGATGCTCTGCTGGGTGCGGTCGCCGCCGGCGACATCGGCAGCTTTTTCCCACCCAGCGACCCGCGCTGGAAGGGCGCCGACTCGGCGGTCTTTCTGGCCGAAGCCATGCGCCAGATCGAGGCGGCGGGCTACCGCGTGGTCAACCTCGACACCACCATGATCCTCGCCGCTCCCAAAATCGTTCCCCACGCGGAAAGACTCCGCGCCCGGGTGGCCGAGCTGCTGGGCATCGAGAGGTCGTGCGTCGGCATCAAGGCCAAGACGCCGGAGGGTACCGGAACCGACAACGCGGCCATCGCCCATGCCGTGGTTCTGCTGGAGTCGATTCCGCTGGAGTCGATGCTGGAAGAAGCTGCAGTCGCAGTAGGCGTGGAGGACGAGCAGGTTTCCAGCGTGATCGAGGGCGGCGGCAACGGGAGACACTGAGGCTACCTTCCAAATCGGAAACGGCGAAACTTAGGCGAAGATATGGACTCAAGCCCATGCAATAAATGCCTGTTTAGGGCTACCGGCTAAACGAACCTTTATTTTCCTCGCATTTTTTCCCGGCTCCGGTTACCTTACTAATCAACGTTCACTGGAAAACTCCAGGGGGTGGGCAGCGCCACGACCGCGCTGTGCCGCATTGCGCCATGTCGCGCCAGGGCCTTGACGTTCCGGAAGAACCCCCATTTTGATTCAATAAGCGAGAGTATGAGCCGCCGGTCGGAAGTACGACTGGTGCGGCCCCACCTGACATCATGGCAACCAACAACGGAAATGTGAAAACTGTGACGGCGATTTCCACCTCGCGTCCCGCGATCAAGGTCTTTGTCGCCACCACCGTCATGCTGAGCTTCATCAGCTTCTGGCGGGCGGCGGCCATCGTGCTCAGCGATCTGGCCTCGTCGGCTTACTACGTGGGCGGCGACGCGGAGAACGTCATCGGCAAGAGCGCGCCCTGGTTCGTGCTGGCCGTCATGCTGTTCAGCTACGCGGTGCGCTCCATCTACATCGAGTCCAGCAGCATGTTCGTGCGCGGCGGCGTCTACCGCGTGGTCAAGGAAGCCATGGGCGGATCGCTCGCCAAGCTTTCGGTCTCGGCCTTGCTGTTCGACTACGTGCTCACCGGCCCCATCAGCGCGGTTTCCGCCGGACAGTATTTAGCCGGCTTCGTCTCCGATCTTTCCGCCCGCCTCGGCCATCCCGTGGATATGACCGGCTGGCACGGCGATTATTTCGCCGCCGGCTTCGGCGTCCTGGTGACCATTTATTTCTGGTGGAAGAACATCCAGGGCATGCACGAATCCAGCGAGAAGGCGATGCGCATCATGCAGATCACCACGGTGATGGTGGTGGTGCTGATCGTCTGGTGCTGCCTCACCCTGCTGCTGCATCCCGCCACCCGGCACCTGCCGCCGATGCCCACCAGCCACTCGATTCTGGCCGCCAACGAACACGACCATGGCGACACCCTGGGCTGGCTCGCGCACTTCCCCCTGCTCGCGATGTTGCCCTTGGTGCTGATGATCGTCGGCTTCGGACACTCGGTGCTGGCCATGAGCGGCGAGGAGTCGCTGGCGCAGGTCAACCGCGAGATCGAACATCCCAAGCTGAAGAACCTGGAGAAGGCCGGAGCGGTCATCTTCCTCTACAGCCTGTTGTTCACCTCGCTGGTCTCCTTCTTCGCGGTGATGATTATTCCCGATGGAAAGCGTCCGGCGTATTTCGCCAACCTCATCAGCGGCCTGGCCATGGAGATGGCCGGTCCTTATAACCTGCGGCTCATCTTCCAGGGCTTCGTGGTGCTGGTCGGCGTGCTGATTCTGTCAGGCGCGGTGAACACGGCCATCGTCGGCGCCAACGGCGTGCTCAACCGCATCAGCGAAGACGGCGTGCTGACGCCCTGGTTCCGTAAGCCGCACAACAAGTACGGAACCTCGTTCCGCCTGATCAATCTGATCGCGGTTTTGCAGTGCGTCACCATTATCGCCAGCCGCGGCAACGTCTACCTGCTGGCGGCGCTCTACGCCTTCGGCGTCATCTGGAGCTTCGCTTTCAAGGCTCTGGCGATGCTGGTGCTGCGCTTCACCGAGCCGGGTCATCGCGATTTCCGCGTGCCGGGCAACATCAAAATCGGCTCGATAGAATTTCCCGTCGGACTGGGGCTGATCACCCTGCTGCTGTTCGCCACCGCCCTGGTCAACCTGATGACCAAGCCGCTGGCCACCATGGCCGGCGTCGCCTTCTCGGCAATCCTGTTCGTCGTCTTCGTGGTTTCGGAGAAGATTACCCACCGCCAGCGCGGCAGCGAACACCACGAGATGAAAGAGGAGTTCCGCGTCGCCGAGCAGCCGCTGATCGACCGCGAAGAGATGAAGGTGCGTCCGGGCAACATCCTGGTCACCATCCGCGATCCGCGCAATCTCTACTATCTCAAGAACGTGCTGCAGCACACCGACACCACCCGCCAGGACGTGGTGGTCATGACGGCCCGCATCTATCACCGCGAGCCGGGTTTCAGCGCCAGCGGCAGCTATGACAGCGGGGAGCTGTTCGATAGTTACGAGCAGCAGCTGTTCACCAAGGTCGTGGAGCTGGCCGAGAAGGAAGGCAAGCACGTTTCCCTGATGGTGGTGCCCACCGCCAATGTCTTCGATGGAATCGTGCAGGCCGCCCAAAGGCTGGAGTCTTCGCGCATTGTCTGCGGCCTCTCCAACAAGCTGACCAACGACGAGCAGGGCAAGCTCACGGGCGATGCCTGGGAGCGCCTGCCCGAGCCGCGCCCCAACATCGTCTTCGAAGTCAATTCTCTGGAGCAGGGTCCGGTGGAGTACTACCTTGGCCCGCACACGCCGCGCATGCGCGAGCAGGACCTGGCCCTGCTGCACCGCATCTGGCTGGAGGTCAGCGAGGACCCGGACTTCACCTGTCTGCACCACTATCACATCGTGGGGCTGGCGCTGGATCGCCTCAACGAACGTTTGCACGGTCCGCAGCGCGAGGAGATTCTGGCCATGCTCAAGAAGGAACTGCCGCAGCGGAAAGAGGAGTGCGATCCGCCGGAGTAACTCGGAACCTGTTTTCAGCCATGACAGCGCGGCCCCCCGGGCCGCGCTGTTGTGCGTAAGGCGGAAAATCAAGGCGGCTGCCGGACCGATGTGGCTTGCTTTCCCAGGTTAGCGCCGCTAGAAACGCGGCGCGGAACCTGGGGCACCCGACGGAGGTAGCGGGATATAGCTTTTCGGAACGTGCTCTAGTCGAAGGTGGAAAAGGTTTGCGAGAGGCGGTCATGCCAGCACAGAGTGTCCTCGTCCGCCAGCGCCCACAGAAAGCCCAGGGCCACCGAGGCGAACGACAAGACGATGAAGCGGGCGCGCCGGCGGCGCTCCGCCCACTCCGGCACGCGGCCGTCGAAGGTGCTCAGGTGGATGCCGCGCATGCTCATGCCGACGGTACGCCCGGCGTAGAGCAAAAACAGATGCTGATAGACGGCCCACAGCAGCACGGTCACCACGCCCAGAGCCATCCAGAAGGGCTTGGTGTGGGGAACCTCCGGCAGCGCCCGGCAGGCGATGGCGCCAAACAGCGCTCCGGCGGCCAGCACCACGACCCCGTCGGTCAGCCCGGCCATCAGGCGCGCCGAAACCGGCGCAACCTGCAGCGGGACTTCGATCTCCGGCTCGCGGACGGCGCTCACCTCGGGCTCTTCGCCGTCCAGGCGAATCTCCGGAAAAAGCGAGCCCTGCATGGCGGGCATAAGGTCCTCGGGCACTTCGAGGATGCGTGGCCGGTGGCTCACCGGATCCGCCAGTTCGTCGCACGAGGGTTGCGGCAGCAGCGGCGGCTCCAGCCGCGGGCGAGGGAAGACGATCAGGTTGCCTTGCGCAGGTAAAGCGGGGGCAGCGACGAGCGCTGCCCCTGGAGGCGCGCTTGCCGCCTCAAAAAGCGATTCAGGCTCCGCGATGCCGCAGCGATCCAGACCGGCCTCTCCATACGTGACCGTCTGGAATTCCAGATCATCGGCCTCCGTGGCCTCTGCGGACACTTCCGGCCCGCACGGCGCGTTGTCCATGGCAAGCTCGTCCCATGCGATGCCGGCAGCCATCGCCTCGGCCTGGTGCTCGGCTACCGGCTCCTGTGGCATGGCCGCGGAGTTGGCGGCAGCAACCGGTGCGCTCATCGCCTGGGCGTTGAGGCGGCGGTAATAGTTGGTGTCGAAGGCATTCGGCGCCGCGCTGAGCTTCCGCGCCTTCAAGGCCGCCGACGCCAGGTCCGGTATCGGCGCCGCGTCGGCCGGACCAAAGTCGAGCTCCCGGGAGTCCGGCTCGCCGGCCTCGCCCTTACGGGCGCGGTAGCTGTTGACGCGCGAGGCAACCTCGGCGCGCCAGGCTCCGGCGGCGGGAGACGGCTGGCTGGGATCGTCTACAGAGCGGCGGTCTAACGGCTCGGCTGAATGCATTCTGGCCCCTGGACTACGAATGACGCTACGGATAACGTCACGGATAACGCGGATGGACAAAGCGGACGGACAATTTGGCGGCAGCCGCGATTGTCCACGGCGAAGGACGTGGCGAGGGTGCCGCGCGAGGCGAGCCTGCGCGCGGACACGGAGGGCACGGCGCACGAGTACGGTATACCGCAGTGCGGACAGTCCATGAGCGGATTTTGGAGTACCAGAGCGCGAGCGGTTTTTGCGGAGCGTTACACTTCGACACTTTGTGGCGGACGGTTGCGCGTGCTACCTTGCAACCGGGCGCAGTTTACGCGTCACGTGGAACGGCGAAACGCATCCGATGAACCTTCGCACTCTGAGAATTATCACACTCACGTTGGTAAGTCACCTGTTGCTGGCTTCCCTGGCATTTACCAGTCAGGCGCCTCCGTCCCCGGGCGCGGAATCCGGCGCGGCGCAGCCCTCCCAGGAGGTCACCATCCGGGCCCGGCAGCAGGAGAAGCGGGGCGACATCTACACCTTGGACGGCGACGTGGAGATCCTCACCCAGAGCTACGTGTTGCGCGCCGACCATGGCACCTACAACGAGACCACCGGCGAGGTCCGGGGCAACGGCCGGCTGGTCTTCGACGGCGGGCCGCACGATGCTCATCTTACTGCCTCCCATGCCATCTACAACGTGAAGGACGAGACCGGGATTTTCTACGACGTTTCCGGCACCTTCGGCGCCGTGGTGCGGGGCAACAACGTGGTGCTCACCACCAGCAATCCGTTCATCATCGCCGGCGGCGAGGTGCGCAAGGTGGGCCCTGACCGCTACATCGTCTCCCACGGCAGCATCACCTCCTGCGCCGAGCAGACCCCGAAGTGGACCTTCAACGCGGCCAAGATCGACCTGGTGGCCGGAGACGACGCCAAGCTGTACCACTCCAGCTTCCGCCTGATGAAGCTGCCCATCTTTTACTTTCCCTACAATCAGCTACCGGCCAACGGAATGGCCCGCACCAGCGGCTTCCTGCTGCCCACGATCGGCGATTCCACCACCAAGGGGTTCATCCTCGGCGAGAGCGTGTACTGGGCCATCAACCGCTCCAACGACATCACCCTGGGCTCGGAATACTACTCCACGCGCGGCTGGAGCCAGACCATGCACTTCCGCAGCAAGCCGGGGGAAAACAGCTCGATCGAGTTGCACTATTTCGGGGTGATGGATCGCGGCATCGTAGTCAACCAGCTGCAGAATGGCGTGGAAGTCCCGGTGCTCCAGGACCAGGGCGGCGAGGAAGCGCGTCTGCTGGCCGAGACCAGCCACGATCACTGGCGCGCCGCGGCCAGCGTCGACTATCTCAGCTCGTTTCTCTTCCGCCAGGCCTGGTCGGAAACCTACTCGCAGGCGGTGGATGCCGAGGTCAAATCGGAGGCCTACCTCTCGCACAATCTGGGTGGGTTCTCGCTCAATGCCAGCGCCGACCGCTACCAGGACTTCTATCAGAATCCGTCCACCGACACCTTCTCCAACCAGATCAAGATCGCTCATCTGCCGATGGCGGAGGCCAACGCTCTGGAGCAGCCGCTGCTGGGCTCGCCCGTGTTCTGGTCGGTGGACGCCAGTGGAGGCGGAATGCAACGCAGCGAGCCGAGCAGCGAACCAGGCCTTCCGGGCTTTGCCACGGCCAACCTGGTCGGCCGTCTCGATATCCGCCCGAGGGTTGCCCTGCCGCTGCAGTGGAAGGGATGGGACCTGCGTCCCGAGATTGCGGTGGAGGACACGTTCTATACGCAGCAGCTCATACCCGCCGCGGTGCCGCTCGACAATCCCGTGGGTACGGCCGGCGGCAATTCGATCAACCGCCGCGACGTGCAGGCCTCGATCGAGCTGCGCCCGCCGGTGCTGGAGAAGGTCTTCGACCGTGAAATCTTCGGCCGCCGGCTCAAGCACGTCATCCAGCCGATCTTCACCTACAACTACACCACCGGCATCAGCAACTTCCAGAACATCCTCCGCTTCGATCAGACCGACATTCTCACCAACACCAGCGAATTCCAGTACGACTTGATCCAGCGCATCTATGGCCGCCGCCGTTCCACCAAACAAGAGCCGGGCTGCGAGGCTCCCAACGCGGCTGCCGCGCGCCCTGAGAAACTGCCCCCCGCCTACATTCCCGGGGTCAGCGCGCTGCGCCCGCGCTGCGAGGACAACGCCAACACCACGCGCGAGTTGCTGAGCTGGGAAGTGAAGCAGAAGTACTACATCAACCAGGACTTTGGCGACGCGGTGGTCAGCGGCCGCCGCAACGTCTTCACCACCACCGACGACCTGACCGGCATCGCCTTTCTGAACGCACCGCGCAGCTGGAGTCCGGTCATCAGCAAACTGCGGGTGCAGACCTCGGCCAACACCGACGTGCAATGGCAGCTGGACTACGATCCGGTGCTCGGCCGTATCAACTCCAGCGCGACCTTCGTCGAATATCGCATCCGCGAGTACTTTTTTGGGGTAAGCGATTCCTTCTTCCACACGCTCCCCGTGCCGGCTGCCGAGTCCACCGGCAACGCGCCGCTGTCCTACAATCAGATCCGCTACCTGGTCGGCTACGGACATCCCAACAAGCGGGGCTTCTCCGGAGGCTTCAGTATGGGCTACGACCAGAACCTCAACTTCCTGCAATATGCCGCCGCGCAGAGCAGTTACAACTGGGACTGCTGCGGCCTGAGCGTGGAATACCGGCACGTCAACGTGCCCGGCATCAACGTGGAAAACGAGTACCGCTTCGCCTTTACCCTGGCCAACATCGGCAGCGTGGGAAACATGCGCCGCCAGGAGCGGCTCTATTAAATGAAATCCTGGAGGGCGCTGGTGAGCGACGGCAGACTGCTTTCTGTTACCCTGAACCGTTCCGATGAATAAGAACTCCATCCTGCTCGCTGCTTGCGCCGCCGTGCTGGGGCTGGCCACCGGCTGCGCCGCGCCCGCCGCGCCGCAGCCGCCCTCGCTGCGCCTGCCGCAGTCGGTGAACAATCTCTCCGCCGTGCGCAAGGGCAACCGCGTGGTCCTCACCTGGTCGCCGCCCACGGTGACCACCGATCGTCAGCCGATCCATTGGCCCACCACTACCCGCGTTTGCCGGGTGGTCAACCAGTTCCCCATTAACCAGTGCGGAGAGGCCGTTACCCAGATCCGGAGCAGCGATCTGGCCTCGTCGGCGCCCTCGGCGCGCCGTCCCGTGGTCTCCTATGAGGACGTGCTGCCCGCCTCGCTGATCTCGCCGCTGGATGCCAGTTCGCTTCATCAGGCCACCTACGCCATCGAGGTCGTCAACCAGCGCGGCCGCTCAGCCGGACTCTCCAACCAGGTGCGCATTCCGCTGGTGCCCACCGCGGCGCCGCCCACCGGCTTCCGCGTCACGCTCGACGCACAGGGGCCGCTGCTTCATTGGGACAACGAACCCGGCTTCGCGCCCACTTCGAACCTCTCCTGCGTCCTGCGCATCTACCGCCGCGGAGGCCAGGCGCCCGCTTCCACCAAGCCAGGCGTGAGCCGCCACGCTCCAGTCGCGCCCGAGTTTGCGCTGATCGGCGAGCAGCCCTGCCAGCCCGGTTCCGGCGAAGCCCGCGACACCAGCTTTGAGTGGGAGCAGGAGTACGACTACAAGGCCGCCGCCGTCACCGTGATCGCCCAGCCCGGGCACCCCGCTGTCGAGGTGGAAGGCGCGGACAGCAGCCTGGTTCACCTGCTCACACATGACATTTTCCCGCCCGCCGTGCCCAGCGGATTGCAGGCCGTCTTCAGCAGCGTGGGACAGAAGCCGTTCATCGATCTCACTTGGGCGCCGGATACCGAGAGCGACCTGGCCGGATACATCGTCTATCGCCGCACCGCGGACTCGGCCTTCACCGTGGTCTCCGATGTGCTCAAGTCCCCGGCCTGGCGCGACAGCGATGTGCGTCCCGGGCAACAGTATTTCTACACCGTCACGGCCGTCGATGTGCGCGGCAACCAGAGCGCGCAATCGGCCCCCGCCGCAGAGACGGTACCCCTGGAGGTTCGATGAAATTCTGCCGTTTCCTTAGCATGGAAGGCCCCCGCTTCGGCCTGGTCGAAAGCCGCGACGGGGGAGACGTAATCGTCAGCGAGCTGGCCAGCCCGCAGATGCAGGTAAGCGCCGCCGGCGTGCCGGAGCAGATCGTGTTGCCCGATCCCAACGACATGACTGGCTCGGACGAGGTGCCCGGTTCGGAAGAAAAGCCGCGCGTCGGAAAAAAGATCGACCCGCCGTTTCCGCTGGAGCGCGCCAAGCTGCTGATCCCCTTTCCCATCATCAGCAAGATCCTCTGCGTGGGCCGCAACTACGCCGCGCACGTGCGCGAGCTGCAGAATGAGATGCGGGGCGAGCCGGTCATCTTCAGCAAGCCGCCCTCTTCGCTGCTCGCCTCCGGCGCTGCGATCGTCCGTCCCTCCAACAGCCAGCGCGTCGATCACGAAGGCGAACTCGGAATCCTCATCGGCCGCCGCTGCCACAAGATGAAGGACAGCGAAAGCGCCCGCGATTACATCCTCGGCTACACCATCGTCAACGACGTAACCGCCCGCGACCTGCAGAAAATTGACGGCCAGTGGACGCGCAGCAAGGGCTTTGACACCTTCTGCCCGGTCGGCCCCATCGTCAACACCGAGCTCGACCCCTGGAGCGGCGTCCAGGTGCAGACCCGCGTCAACGGCCAGCTCCGCCAGAACGGAAACACTCGCGACATGATGTTCGACATGGACTGCATCCTGCGCTACATCTCGCAGTTCTGCACCCTGCTGCCCGGCGACCTGATCGCCACCGGAACCCCCGAGGGCGTAGGCCCGCTGCTCGATGGCGATGTCGTCGAAGTCAGCGTGGAAGGCATCGGCACCCTGCGCAATCCCGTGGTCAACGAGCCACCGGAATAAAACAGCGAAGCTGCTCCACATCTGCCCACGAGGGTGCCCCGTCCTGGCCTTCTTCTGGCTAGGGTGGGGCCTTTGTCTTTGTTCTTGTTCCTTTCCGACGAGAGAACAATCTCGCGTGCCGCGAGGACCACGGAAGCGAGAACAGCTGGGAGGCGTCCTCACCGTCAAAGTCAAAGACCCCGCCCTAGCCAACGACGGGCTAGGACGGGGCACCCTGAAGATCCCGGCGGCCATGCCCTTTCGCACCTGCCAATCTCTCCGGCATTCGTAGTAAAGTGAAGAGAGCGACCAGCCGGTCTCCCGGCGTTGCCCGTATTTCCATGAGTCTGCTTCCCATCTATACCGTCACCGGCGTCACCGTGGTTTCCGCGGCCAGCGCCATGGCGTGGTTCAACGGCAAAAAGAAAACGCCCGAGCAGCGCGAGGCTCTGCGCCGCCAGCGTATCGGCACCCAGGGCCGCATCACCGACGGGACCGTGCTCGACGTGTGCGAATACGATTACGGCACCGGCCAGTCCGTGCAGATGGTCCTCTACGCCTACCAGGTGGCCGGAGTCCAGTATGAGTGCGCGCAGGAGGTGACTCACCTGCGCCCGCTGCTCGAACTCGACGGCCATTACGTCGGCTCCGCCACCGGCGTCCGTTACGATCCGCACCACCCCGGCAATTCCATCGTCGTGGCGGAAAGCTGGTGCGGGCTGCGCGTCGCTCCGCACTCCTCGACCGCTCTGCAGTAAGCGGAATTGTCAGCACTCCGCGCCGGTGACTGCCAATCTTCGCGCCTCTTGCACCTTCCGTATTGCCATCGAATCTAACTGGGACTAAGCAATAACCACGCCCGGGGTGGGCGCGTCGTCCATGGGGAGAGGTGGCAACAATGGGAGAGATCAGCGACCGGCATCCGCTGCGCACGCTGCTGGCGGATAAAATTGCCACTCACTTTGGCCGCGAAGTGGGCCTGCGAGACGAGGAGATCTGGGCCTATCTCGCCAACCTGCTTACCGAATTCTGCGACGCCCGCAGTCTCTATGCGCTCAAAAATGCCCAGGGCCGCTCGCTTGACGACGTGGGCGAGATGCTGCTGGAAAGCGACCCCATCTTCGGCACGCAGGCGCAATCGTTTGACCGCGAGCGCCAGGTGCGCAAGCACATCGGAGACTTTACCCTCTTCTACAGCGGAATGTTTCCCGAGGCCATCAACCGCTTCCGCCTGCGCCGCCAGCGGCTGGAAAGCCTCATCGACTTTGTCCACGCCGGCAAGGAGAGCTACTTCATCGTGAGCCAGTTTGACCAGATGGAGTATCGCAAAGTCGCGCCGCTGTTCGGCCGCCTCTCGCAGGAATTCGAAACCTGCGTCTTCGGCCTCAACCTGGTGCGCCAGGACCTGACCGAAATGCAGTACGCGCTGGTTCGTCCTACCGACTTCGTGATGTAGCGCGATCTGCCGCCGAAAAAGAATGAGGCCGCGCAGGGCGGCCCCATGGGAGTACTGGCGAAGCCGGGGTTACTACTTTCCGGTGGCCGGGCTGATCATGGTGTCAACCTCTGAAATCTTATCCGCGGGGAAGCCGCCACGCTTGGCATGCTCACGAATCAGGTCTTCATTCTTGGCACGGTAGATGCAGTAGACCTTATCACCGGTAACGTAGCTATCGACCCACTGAATATCCGGGCCCATGTCCTTCAGCACGCCGTTGGACTTTTGCGAGATCTCCTTCAGCTTTGCCTTCGAGAAGCTGCCCGCTCCGGGGATATTGCGCTCGATGATGTAGGTGTGCATCGCCGCCTTGGTTTTGTGAGGGGTTGCCGGTGTTTCTGCCGACGCACTGGCGCATACCCCAAGCGTCATCAAGGCCGCCAATGCAGCCGTCGTAAACAGCTTTCCGCAATTCATTACGCAGTCCTCCTTCGAGTTCCTCTGTTTGGCATTCAGCCCATTCCTTATCGTCGTACACTCGCAACGATACCGGGAGCTACCGCGAACCTGTCCCCTCGAGCAACCGCCTTCTACGAAGCGTCGAACAATCGGCGTGAATTATCCCGCAGCAATGCTGCGAGCTGCTTCCCGCCCGCGTCTATGGATTGCCCAGAAGGTATGGATAGCGAATTCAGAGCCGCACCCCGGCCGGCTGAACACGCCAAACATAGTTTGCTTAATTGACTAAGGTGTCTGTGAGCTGCGTCATAAGGGCCTGTGACTTCCGCGCCGCTAAACGGAGCTCCGCCGGTAAAAGCTGAGCGAGCTCTCTCCCTGCTTCAGCACGCGGTATCGCCGGAGATTGTCTTCCCCGTCTCCCGGATCGAAGCGCTTCTCATGCTCGGCCACCACGATGCCGCCCTCGCCGAGCGCGGTACCGCGCGCCAGCGTGCGCAGAATTTCTCCATAGGCGCCGTGCACGTGGTACGGCGGGTCCAGAAAGCAAACGTCGAACTGCACGCCGGCCTTGTCCCACTGCCGCAGAGCCTCGGCGGCGTCGCGTTCGGCCACCTCGGCTTCCAGTCCCAGCGCGGCGAGGTTCTGGCGCAGTACGCGCGCCGCCTTCACGCTGGATTCGGCAAAGTGCACCGAAGCTGCGCCGCGGCTCAGGGCCTCGATGCCCACCGCGCCGGTGCCGGCAAACAGGTCGGCCCAGGCGCACTCTTCCACCCGTCCCGCCGAGGCCAGCACGTTGAACAGGGTCTCTTTCAGCCGGTCGTAGGTCGGGCGCGTCTCCAGACCCTCCAGGCTCTTCAGCGTCCGGCTGCGAAACTTTCCCGCGATCACTCTCATCGGACTCTTCTACTCCCTGCCCTCCGCCGTGTACTGTATTAAGTGTATTCGTAACGGCTGTGCACGGGACAGGTTTGAACAAGACAAGGCAAATAGCATGAGGCGCTGGTCCATACCGGTTCTAGATCTCTTCGGAATCCATTTCCGTCTGCACTTCAGCTTTCCGCTGATGTTCTTCATGGTCTGGAGTCTGGAGTCCGGGCGCGGCCCGCAGGTGGCCCTGCGCAGCTTTCTGCTGATGGCGCTGATGCTGTTCGCGGTGCTGGTGCATGAGCTGGCTCACGCCCTGGTCGCGGTGCGCAACGGCATCCGCGTGCGCAGCGTGGTGCTGCTGCCCATCGCCGGCATCGCCCTGCTCGACGAGCAGTCGCAGCGCGGACTGGACGCCCCGCGCGAGATCCGCATGTCTCTGGCCGGGCCGCTGGTCAATCTGATGATGGCCATTCTGCTGGGAGCCACGCTGGTTCTGTTCTGGCCGCAGGCGCATCTGTTCGCCTACCCATGGCTCACGCCCTTCGATCTTCCGCGCAGCCTGGTCTGGGCGCAGCTGTTTGTCGCCGCGCTCAACCTGCTGCCCGCCTATCCGCTGGATGGCGGACGCATTCTGCGGGCGTTGCTGGCGCGCAGCGGAGATCAGGTCACGGCCACCCGGCGGGCGGTTTCCATTGGCCAGTTCTTCTCCTTCGCCCTGTTCGTCTGCGGCGGCCTGGTCTTTTTCGGAACCAACGCCAACAGCCTCTCGCTCTCCAACAATCTCTGGATCATGATGGCCGGAGTCTTTCTCTTTCTGGCCGCCCAGCTGGAAGACCGCAGCATGATTTTGCAGGCAGTGCTGGAGCGGGTCCGCGTGCGCGACGTGATGATTACCGACTTCTCCACCCTCTCGCCGGCCGACACCCTCGCCGATGCGCTCAAGCGCCCGGTCGAGCCGCCGCAGGAGGAGTTTCCCGTGGTGCGCGGCACCGACATGGTGGGCATCATCAGCCGCCAGCAGATCGCCGCCAGCCTGGAAGAAGAGGGCAACGGATACGTGCAGTCGGCCATGCGCCGCGAATACCTCGTCGCCGGTCCGCAGGAGTCCCTCGCCGCCGTGCTGCGCCGCATCGGACGCAGCGGCCTGGCCATGATCCCCGTCGTCGAAGGCGACTACCTGGTCGGCATCATCACCTTCCAGAACCTGATGCGCAAGTTGACCGCCCTCTCGCTACGCCGTACCGCCGCCCCGCCCACACCCAACGCTCCCGCCGCGCAGTAGCCTTGGTGGCCCACATCTGCGTCGCGCCTTTCGACGCAAATGTGGGAAGGCAAAGCCTCTCATCCCTGCGTTGCCGTTGCCGTTGCCCTTGCCGTTGCTCCTGTTCCTGAGGTGTCATTCTGAAGCGCCGGGCGCCCGCGGCCGGAGCGGCATCTTTTGCCGCGTACCCGCCGCGAAGCTCAAGCGAAGAACCCCATCGCCGTCCAAATCGCGCCTGCCGTCGCAGAGGCATTCGGGCCGAAGTGCGGCGGTTGAATTGCCTTGTCGCCGGCAGCCGATATTTGCGCCGTGCAGGGGTCTTTCGCTTAGCTCAAGATGACAACCTAGAAACAACGGCAGAAGCAGGGGCAACGGCCCCACCATAGCTGCCGCAGTCAGCAGATGCGGGAGGAGGATGATGAGGGAGAGAGTGAGAGCACGATGGTGGCGTATCATTGCCTGATGAGCATTACTTCCCAGATCCAGAAGGACATCGTCGAGTCGATGAAGGCCAAGCAGGAGCTGCGCCTCTCCACTCTGCGCATGGTCAAGGCCGCCCTCAAGAACAAGGAAATCGACAAGCGCTCCCCGCTCGACGAGAAAGAAGAGATGCAGGTGCTCTCCACTCTTATCAAGCAGCGCAACGAGGCCTCCGAGGCATTCACCAAGGGTAACCGCGCCGAACTGGCGGCCAAGGAACTGGAAGAGATTGTCTTTATCGAAGGCTATCTTCCCAAGGCCGTCGGCCCCGCGGAAATCGAGGCCGCCGTGAAGGCGGTGATCGCCGAAATGGGTTCGCCCACCGCCAAGGAAATGGGCACCATCATGAAGAACGTGATGGCCAAATTCGCCGGCGCCCGCATCGACGGCAAACAGGTCAGCGAAGCTGTAAAGAAGGCGCTCGCAGGATAGAGAATAGGGGAAGGCCGGGTGCCCCACCTTCGACGCGCCGCCCTTGCGCGGCTAAGGTGGGAAGCAATGCATCTTCCTGTGCAGGCTTTTGTATTCGCCGTTGGCCTTTGGTCCTGCACGGTCGGTCCTTTCGCTCAACCCTGGCCTTCCTACCGCGCCCTTCGCACCACCACAAACACCCCGTCAGGAAACTTCTCGCCGGTAAATTCCACCACGCCCTCGCGCACGAATCCGCGCAATTCCTTAATCTCCTCCGGCTTTACCGGCGGCTTGGCGTAAGCGTCGGCGCGTGGAGCCTCGGCGCGCACCGCACCGGTTCTGGCTGAGTCCGCTCCGGCTGGGGCAGCTCGTTTCATACCGCGATCCATCGCCTCGTTGGCCAGCCGGTCGGCGTCCTTGTTCAGGTGCCGCAGCACGTGCCGGATCTCGAAGCGGTCCAGCTTGCGCACCAGCGCCTTGGCCTCGCCGTAAATGGCCAACAGCGCCTCGCTGCGAACCTTGTACTGCCCCTTCATCTGCTTCACCATCAGCTCGGAATCGCTGACCGCCTTCACCGTTCCGTAGCCGTGCTCCACGGCGTATTCCAGCGCCGCAATCAGCCCGGAGTATTCGGCAAAATTGTTGGTCTGCACCCCGAGGAAGTCGTTCAACTCGGCCAGCCTGCGGCCTTCGCCGTCGGTGATGTAGGCGCCGTATCCGGCTGGGCCGGGGTTGCCGCGCGAGCCGCCATCGACGTGTGCGACCATGACTTTGCTTTTCTCGCCGCCGGCCGCCGCGCCAGGTTCTTCGTCAAACAATCCGCCTGTTTTTCCTATGGACATAGATGGGAGTGTATCGCAAAGCCGCCTGCGGATCAGTTGAGGAAATCCGCGGCAGTTTTAGCGGCCTTCGTCCAGCCGCATGGCCAGCATCTTGGGCAGCCCGGCCTGCAGGATGCGCACCTGCGCCTCGGCAATGTCGTAGGGCACGCGGTAGAACAGAACTTCCCGCTCGTCGCTGTCATACACCGCAAAGGCGGCGCGCCGGTCGCGGTCGCGCGGCTGGCCCACCGAGCCCGGATTTACCAGGTACTTCTTCGCGGGGTCCAGCCGCAGCCGTGCCGCCTGCGCGAAGCTGGCGGTGTTCAGCCGCTCCGGCACCAGCGGTCCGGCGATATCGTGCGGCCGCGCATACGCGCACTGGATATGGGTATGTCCGAAAAACGTCAGATGACAGTTGGAAAATTCCAGGGCCTCGCTGGCTCCAAAGGGCGAGGTGATGTAGGTGTCCTCATCCAGCGGCGAGCCATGCACGAACTGCACGCCCTTGCAGTGCTTGTTGCGCACCGGCCCTTCGGGCAGCTCGCGCAGCCAGTCCAGGTTGCGGTCGCTCAGCTCGTTCTGCGTCCATTTGGCCGCCGCCGCCGCCGCGGGATTGAAGTTTGTCGTGTCGGTCAGGCCGCAGCTGGCGCGGTCGTGGTTGCCCCGCACGTTGATCGGCTCGGTCGCCCGCAGCAGCTCCACCGTCTGGTTGGGACTGCCTCCGTAGCCCACCACGTCGCCCAGATTGGCCACCAGGTCGTAGTCCGGCGCAGCGTCCAGGCACGCTTCCAAGGCTTCAAGATTCGCGTGGATATCGCTCAACAGAAGTAACCGCACCAGCCAGATTATAGACTCTCGTTCCGTTTCTCCGGGCCGTCCAGCGACAACTTCTTCATGCCAAGCCGCAAAAAAACGGGTACATTAGCGCTATGCGTCCCTTCCTTCTGCTCGCGCTCGGCTGCCTCGCCGCCGGTCTGCTTCCGGCCGGCGCTTTGGGAGCGCAGCCTGCGGCTGCCCCGGCCGCTTCTGCCGCCGCTTCGTCCTCGTCCCAGCCTCTGCCGGACCCGGCGGCTTACGTCGCCCAGCAGTTCGGTTCCACCTTCACCGTCGATCCCAAGGTTCCGCCGCTGTTTGGCGACCTGGATGGCGACGGCAATGAGGACGTTGTCCTGGTTGGCACCAGCACGACGCCGCTGCTCTCGCAGCAGGAGTTCCGCTTCAGGGTCGAGGACCCCTACGACGGCTACTTCGGCACCGGCGACGCGAAGATCACCTCCAGCTTCACGCTGCACTTCGACGGCTCGGGCCGCGACATCCTCATCGTCTTCAACTGGCGTCAGCCGCAAGACGCCAAACACATCACCAAGTTTGTCCTCATCAACACCCCATTTCAAACCCTCTCCATCAAGGCGGCCAAGATGCGCCTGAAGAAAAAGGACGTCCAGCCGTTGGAAACCGTGGACAGCACCAGCCTCCACTCCCTCATCTTCTGGGACGGCAAGCACTGGCATTGGAGCGCGCAGGAGATGGACGGCGACGAGCCGCTCGAGCCGCGGAAGAACTAATTTTCCTCGACCGGGCTATAATGCCGTTCGCATGAACATCGAGCAGAAACCCGCAGCCCTGAAGCTGGAGAAATTGAAACAGTGCGATCAGCTCGCCGAAGCCGGCGGCGGCGAAGAGCGCCGCGCCCGCGAGCACAAGCTGGGCAAAATGACCGCCCGCGAACGCATCGCCTTCCTGCTCGACGACGGCAGCTTCGAGGAGACCGATAAGTTCGTCACCCACCGCACCAGCGAGTTCGGCATGAGTGAGCAGGTCATCCTCGGCGACGGCTTCGTCACCGGCTACGGACGCATCGACGGCCGCCTGGTCTTCGTCTTCGCCCAGGACTTCACCGTCTTCGGTGGCTCGCTGTCGGAGACCAACGCCGCCAAGGTGGTCAAAATCATGGAGCAGGCCCTGCGCGTCGGCGCGCCCGTGATTGGCCTCAATGATTCGGGCGGCGCGCGCATCCAGGAAGGCGTCCGCTCGCTGGCAGGTTACGCCGATATCTTTTTGCGCAACGTACTCACCTCCGGCGTCGTCCCCCAGATCTCGGCCATCCTCGGCCCCTGCGCGGGCGGCGCAGTTTATTCCCCGGCCATCACCGATTTCGTCCTCATGGTCGAAAAGACCTCCTACATGTTCATCACCGGCCCGGACGTCATCAAGGCCGTCACCCACGAAGAGGTCAGCAAGGAGGAGCTGGGCGGAGCCGCCACCCACAACACCATCTCCGGCGTTGCCCACTTCCTTGCCCACGACGATGCCGAGTGCCTCGCCCTGGTGCGCGAGCTGTTCAGCTTTATCCCCTCCAACAATCTCGACGAGCCGCCGCCGAAGCCCACCAGCGATCCCATAGACCGCGCCGACGACGCGCTCGACACCGTCGTCCCCGCCGAGAGCAACCTGCCCTACGACATCAAGGAAGTCATCACCCGCGTGGTCGATGACGGCTACTTCTTCGAGGTGCAGGAGCACTACGCCCGCAACATCGTCATCGGCTTTGCCCGCTTCAACGGACGCTCCACCGGCATCGTCGCCAACCAGCCCAGCTTCCTCGCCGGCGTGCTGGACATCGACGCCTCGATCAAAGCGGCGCGCTTCATTCGTTTTTGCGATTGCTTCAACATTCCCCTGGTGGTCTTTGAAGACGTGCCCGGCTTCCTGCCCGGCATTCAGCAGGAGCACGGCGGCATCATCGTCCACGGCGCCAAACTGCTGTACGCCTTTGCCGAAGCCACCGTTCCCAAAATCACCGTCATCACCCGCAAGTCCTACGGCGGAGCCTACTGCGTCATGAACTCCAAACAGATCCGCGCCGACGTCAACTACGCCTGGCCCACCGCGGAGATCGCCGTCATGGGCCCCGAGGGTGCGGTCAACATCGTCTACCGCCGCGAACTCGACCGCGCCGCCAAAGAAGGCGCAGACGGACTCACCGGCGAAGAGGCGTTCGCCAAACTGCGCGCCGAAAAAATCGAGGAGTTCCGCGACAAGTTCGCCAACCCCTACATCGCCGCCGAACGCGGCTACGTCGACGCCGTCATCCTTCCCCGCGACACCCGCAAAAAAATCATCCAGTCGCTCGAAATGCTCGACGGCAAACGCGTCAAGAATCCCGAGAAGAAGCACGGAAACATTCCGCTGTAGATTTCCTTGAAGGGTCATCCTGAGCGTAGCGAAGGACCCCAGCAAGCTACAAATCTTCTCTGCAGCTCAGAGGGCATTTCAATCGACCAACCATTCCGTTACCAATTCCCTGGCGCTATTCAGGTACACTCTCGCAATATGAAACGCTTGCTCCATCTCAGCATCCTTTTAATACTCTCGGCGCTAAATGTCTTCGCAGTTCAGTCGCAGAAAATTGATCGAGTGGTCATACTAAAGAAAGAGCACAGACTGATGCTGCTCAGCGGGGACGCCGTAGTTAAGACATACGCAGTTGCCATCGGGAGGGGCGGACTTTCTCCCAAGCAGCGCGAAGGCGATCACAAGACTCCCGAGGGTCTCTACACGATTGACCGCCGCAAGGAAGACAGCAGGTTTCATCGTGCGCTTCACGTTTCCTATCCAAATGAGAATGATCGTGAACGTGCCCGAAAACTCGGCGTCAGTCCCGGCGGTGACATTATGATTCATGGCATTACCAACGGTTTGGGATGGCTCGGCTCACTACACAGGCTGATCGACTGGACCGATGGATGCGTCGCGGTGACCGATTCTGAAATCGAAGAAATTTGGTCGCTTGTTCCGGATGGAACTCCGGTTGAGATCCGGCCATAGCGCAGTGCCGTGGAGCCAAACACCGGGGGGTGAGAGCAGGTCGCTTTGCGGGCGGGTGACCTGGAAACCGAATCGTAGGCCGAAGGTGCGCTGGGGTCCTTCGCTTCCGCTCAGGATGACCCCTCCAAAACGAGCGTAGTGGAAGATGCGCCCATAGCTCCGTGCCGCCCGCTGTACAATCATCCCTGTATGCACAGCCTTCCTCTGCCTTTGGCCGCGTTCTTCGCCGGAGTCCTGTCGTTCCTCTCGCCTTGCGTGCTGCCGCTGGTGCCGGGCTACGTCTCGCTCATCTCGGGCGCCAGCGTGGAAACCCTGCAGACGGCCGACCGCAAGCTGCTGCGCACCGTCATGCTGAATTCGCTGTGCTTCATCCTGGGCTTCAGCGTGGTCTTCATCGCGCTGGGCGCGGTGGCCACCAGCGTCGGACAGATCACCCAGCAGTATCATCGCCCCCTGGCCATCTTTGCCGGCGTCGTCATCATCATCTTCGGGCTGCACCTCACGGGGATCTTCAAGATCAACGCGCTCTATTCGGACAAACGCCTGCACAGTGTGAAAGGCGGCTCCAGTCCGCTGGGTTCGTTCCTCATCGGCTTTGCCTTCGCCTTCGGATGGACCCCTTGCATCGGTCCCATTCTGGCGGGAATTCTTCTGCTGGCAGGCTCGCAGGACACGGTCTTCAAGGGAATTCTTCTGCTCGCCGTTTATTCGGCGGGGTTGGCCGTTCCGTTTCTGCTCACCTCGCTCGGGGTCAATCGTTTTCTCGGTTTCTATGCCCGCTTCCGCCGCCACCTGCACGCGGTCGAGGTGCTCAGCGGCGTTTTGCTCATCGTCTTCGGATTGCTAATTGCGCTGGGACGCTTCACTCTGCTCTCCGGCTATCTCGGCTTCCTGAATCGCTTCTCCCTGTAAATCATCTCAACCCTAAGAGGAGTTTCCGGTTTGAAGCGCAACATCGTGGTCTTCGCCCTGATGGTCGTGGTGGTCGCAGGTCTGCTGATGCTGGCCAAGCACCGGCTCAACTCCCGCATGGCGCAACCCGGCGCGCGCAGCGCGGCCTCCAGCACGCCCGGCCACGATGCGCCGAACTTCGTCCTCACCGACCTGCAGGGGAACACCGTCAAACTCAGCGACCTGCGCGGCAAGGCCGTGGTGCTCAACTTCTGGGCCACCTGGTGCCCGCCCTGCAATGAGGAGATTCCCTGGCTGGTCGATTTGCAGAAGCGCTATGGCAGCCAGGGATTGCAGATCGTCGGCATCTCCATGGATGATGGCGACCCGAAAGATGTAGTCAAGTTCGCCGCCAAACACTCGATCAACTATCCCATCCTCTTCGGCCAGGATAAGGTCGCCGATCTCTACGGCGGCATCGACTACCTGCCCACCACGTTCTATATCGACCGCAACGGCGTGGTGCTGGACCGCGTCTTTGGCCAGCCGGAGCGCGGCGAGATCGAGAAGAATATCCAGCGCGCCATCGCCACCATTGCCAAGCCAGTGTCCTGACCGTGCGCCGGCCCGTGCGCCCGCGGCTGGCAGCGCAGCGTTACCCATGCGCCCGCGGCCGGCAGCGTAGCGTTACCCGTCGCGAAACCGGCCGGTTTCGGCTAGACTAAATTTTCAGTTATGAAGCTCTCGCGTCTTATCGCCGCACCGCTTGTGTTGCTATGCATCCTGATTCCAGGCTCCGGCGCTCTGCTGGCCCAGGGCTCCTCGCCGCTGGTCAGCGTGGCTCCCATCGACACCGTGGTGGTGGTGCGCGGCAGCAGAGCTCCGCTCGACATCGCGCTGCGGGTGAACCGCGGATTCCACGTCAATTCGCACCAGCCCAACGACGAACTGCTGCTGCCCACCGTGGTGCACCTCAACCCGCCGGATGGAATCGTCATCATGAACATCGCCTATCCCGAAGCCGAAGAGCTGGCGCTGCCTTTTGCCGGGCATGACAAGCTCAGCGTTTACTCGGGCAGCTTTGCGGTGACCGCCGAGGTGCGCGTGCCGAAGTCGGCTGCCGTCGGCACCCAGCGCGTGCACGGCGAGGTGCGGTACCAGGCCTGCGACAACCGCCAGTGCTTCCCGCCCAAATCAACTCCGCTGGAGTTCGACATCAAGATCGTCCGGCCCGCGGCAAAAAAATCCACCTACACCGCCGCCAGCCCGCACATCCACTGAGCCCAATCAGCCCCGCGTCTCTGCTAACATCTTTGCTATGGAGCAGCCGTTCATCCCAGGCAAAGTGCGAGTCCGCTTTGCCCCATCGCCCACCGGACAGGTTCACGTAGGCAATGCGCGCACCGCGCTCTTCAACTGGCTCTTCGCGCGCCAGCAGGGCGGAACCTTCATCCTGCGCATCGAAGACACCGACCTGGAGCGCAGCGAGACGCGCTACGAAAGCCAGCTCATCGACGACGCCCACTGGCTCGGCCTCGACTGGGACGAGGGCCCCGACATCGGTGGTCCGTTCCCGCCCTATCGCCAGAGCGACAAGTGGCAGGTCTATCGCGATCACGCCGAGCGCCTGGTCAGCGAAGGCAAAGCCTACCGTTGCTTCTGCAGCCAGGAGACGCTGGACCGCGACCGCCAGGAGGCGATGGCTCAGCAGCTGCCGCCCAACTATCCCGGCACCTGCCGCAACCTTGCGCCCGAGGAGGCCGAGCGCCGCCGCGCCAGTGGCGAGCCCTGCGCCATCCGCCTGAAGATTCCGCAGCAGCCGATTCGCTTTCACGATATCGTGCGCGGCTGGGTCGAGTTCCCCTGCGACGTGGTGAGCGACCTCATCATCGTCCGTTCGACCGGTGTTCCGGTGTACAACTACGTGGTCGTGGTCGATGACGCGGAGATGCAGATCACGCACGTCATCCGCGGCGACGATCACCTGTCGAACACGCCCAAGCAGGTTGCGCTTTATGAAGCGCTGGGCTGGGCGGTGCCCGAGTTCGCGCATCTGTCCACCATTCTCGGGCCCGACAAGGAGCGTCTCTCCAAGCGGCACGGCGCAACCTCGCTGGCCAACTTCCGCGAGATGGGCGTGCTGCCCGAGGCGCTGATGAACTACATGGCGCTGCTCGGATGGGCTCCCACCGGAGGCGACCGCGAGATTTTTTCGCCCAACGAGCTGGTGCTGGAGTTCGATCTGGCGCGCGTCACGCCGTCGCCTGCGGTCTTCGATTTTGAAAAGCTCTACTGGCTCAATCGCCACTACATCAAGGAGTCCGTGCCCGAGCGCATCGCCGCGCTGGCCGAGCCGTTTTACCTGCGCGCATTGGGCTATGACGAAGCTGCGAGCCATAGCTCTGCAAGTGAAGTCGCGCCGGAGGTCAAGGCATGGCTTGGGCACATTACCGCCTCGCTGGTGCATTCGGTGAACAAGCTGGACGAGCTGCCGGAGCGCGCCGTAGCCGTGCTGCACTTTGACGCCGCCGCAGCCATCGCCGTACCGGAGAACGCCGCGGTGTTGAGCGCAGAGTCCGCGTCCAAGGTGCTCGAATTGTTCGCGTCCAAGATTGCCGCCGAGCCCGAGCCCATCGCGGCACCGCGCTTCAAGGCGCTGATCAAGGAAGTGCAGAAGGAGAGCGGCGTGAAGGGTCCGGAGCTGTTTCATCCCATTCGCATCGCACTCACCGGCGCGCAGTCCGGGCCGGAGTTCGATAGGCTGGTGCCGCTGATGGAAGAGGGTGCAACTCTCAAGCTGCCCCGGCCGGTGCTCAGCGTCAAGCAGCGGGTGGCGGCGTTTCTGCAGGGCAGAGCGCAGGGCTAGGGGCGGCGCAAGGCTTGGCACGGCGCAGGCTTGGACGTTTCTGCTTTCCCACCTTAGCCGCGCAAAGACGGCGCGTCGAAGGTGGGGCACCCGTCGGGAGACAGGTTCTGCCGTCGGTATCGCGACGCGTGGTGTAGTTCGCTTCGCGGCTTGGCCTTACTTTGGTTTCTTTACTTTCGTTCCGCGCCGCTTCATACTGGCCACTCCGAATCCTTTACGGTTTTTCTATGAGCACTCTATTCCGCAGTGTGTTCACCGTGGCGGTCCTGCTGCTCTCCTTCGGACTGCTGACCGAAGCGTTCCACCTGATGAACCTGCCTAGCGATCGAAGCCTGCTGGGCGGCATCGCGATGATCCTCGGCCTCACGCTGGCCGTGCCGATGGTCGTACACATAATCTGGAGCAAGCTGAAATGACGATTTTGAAGGGTAATTTTCAAGACGAAGACGCTGCTCTCGCCATGCGCCTGCATGGCGGCAACCTGTTTCGCTGGCTGGGCATTGGCCTCGCGCTCATCGCAGGCTGGTTCATTCTGTCCAACATTGTGAGCGTGACCCGCATCGATGCCGGACACGCGGGCATCGAGATCAACCTGGCGGGCAGCCAGCGCGGCGCCTCCGACATTCCGATCCGCACCGGCTGGGTCTTCTATAGTCCGCTGAAGAGCCAGGTCATCCAGTTTCCGACCTATGTGCAGACGGTGAAGTGGACGGCCGATCTCAACGAAGGCCATCCGGTCAACGAGGAGATGGGCTTCAACTCTAAAGAGGGCATGGAGATCAAGTCGGATGTGTCTCTCTCCTACGCCATCGACGGCGCCAAGGTGCCGGAGTTCTACGTCAAGTACCGCATCAGCGATCTCGACCTGTTTACCCACGGCATTCTGCGCGACATCGTGCGCAATTCGCTGAACGAAGTGGCTTCCACCTACACGGTCGAGGACATTTACGGCGAGAAGAAGACGGAGTTTCTCAACAAGGTGCAGGCGATGATTCAGAGTAAGGTCGAGCCGGTGGGAGTTTCGGTGCAGCAATTCGGCTTTATCGGAGCGCCACGCGTCCCGGCGGTGATTGCCAACGCGATCACCTCCAAAGCGCAGGCCATTCAGGAATCCGAACGGGCCAAGAACGAGCTGGCCACCATTCAGGCCGAGGCGGCCAAGAAGATTGCCGCCGCCGAAGGCGACGCCAAGTCGCAGGTGCTGCGCGCCCAGGGTGAGGCCGATGCCAACCGCATCCGCCTGAGCTCGTTGACCCCGCAACTGCTGGAACTGCGCCGCCTGGAGAACGATCGCGCCCTGATCGACCGCTGGAACGGGCAGCTGCCCACCGTCGAGGCAGGACAGGGCGGCATGATGCTGCAGCTGCCGAAGCCGTAGAAGCTCTCATAAGACTTGAGGCGTCTGAGGAGCTTTTGCCTCAGCGGCTAAAGCCGCGTGAAATGAGCCTTTCTTGCGGCACGACTGAAGTCGTGCCCTTTCAAAACAAGTCGCAGTCTTTCAACACCGGCTTACAACACCGGCTTATGAGAACACATCGAGTCTGAATGCAGAAAGCTCCGCGCGATGGGCGCGGAGCTCCGGCGCATCGACCGCTCGCGCTTTAGGCGGCTTGGGTGTACACGCTGTACAGAGAACGCACCTGGTCGTAGGCGGCAAAGACGCTCTCGGCCTGCCGTTCGACGACGCTCTGCACCTCGGGCGGCAAATCGGCCTGCAGCGCTTCCAGGTAGTGGGTCTTGGCGTTGTGCTCTCCGGCTTCCACGGAGCCGAGCACGCCGGCGTCGCGGCCTCCCAGTTTGTACTTCAGATCAATCCAGGCACAATGGATCTTGCTCACAATGCTGGACTCCTGGGACAGCTCGGCCTCACCCAGACGGCGCGCCAAGCCTTCCAGTTCGGCCGCAAACCGGGCCCGCTCCATCGCCTGCTGGGAGAAGAAAGCTCGCAAGTCGGAATTCCGGGCGTGTTCGGCGGCTTCCAGGTAGCCGGCCTGCCCGTCGCGGCAGGTCTCAATCAGCTTCTTGATCAGTTCCACGTTCTTATCGGCAGTTTCAGCACTCATCGTTTCGACGCCCCCACACTGCTGCACTCAGATGACATAGGCGTGGCGGGGGTTTGCCCCGGCACTGCAAATCCTGTGATTGAATAGACTCATGAGCAAGACCAACGCCTGCCGCATTCTGGATTCGCTCGGCATCCACTACGATTTGCACGAGTACCGGATCGATCCGGAGGACCTCTCGGCGGAAAATGTCGCCGCCAAGGTCGGCTTGCCGCCCGTACAGGTGTTCAAGACGCTGGCGGTCCGGGGCGACCGCAACGGCGTGTCGGTGGCGGTGATTCCCGGAAGCTACGAGCTGGACTTCAAGGCCCTGGCCCGTCTCACCGGCGACCGCAAGATCGAGATGCTTCCGCTGAAGGAGGTGCAGAGCGTGACCGGCTACATTCGCGGTGGCGTAACCGCTCTGGGCATGAAGAAGGATTATCCGGTTTTTGCCGATGAGACGATGGAGCTGTGGGAGCGGGTATGTGTTTCCGCCGGGCAGCGCGGCATGCAGATCCTGATCGCCCCGGCCGATTATCTGCGGGCAACCGGCGCGACGGTGGGCGAGATTTCGCGCGAGAAGCTTTAGCCGAACGCGGTTACCGTGGGGCTGCGACCAATGCCACGATCCTCGACCCTGGAGGCGCCGTCCGGCTGATGTAGAATCATTCGCAGAGTTGGTTCGTTGCCCCCCGCACAAGCACCACTTCAACGGAATACGCAGGCGCAGGATTGGAATGACGCCGGCGATTCCCGATAACTCTGTTTGATTGGGAGAATTCAATGCTGCCGGAACTCAGTCATCGGGCGTGGCGAGAACTCATCGTTGGCAACAATCCGATCGTCTCCTCGAAATTCGGATTCAATCTGCTGCTGACCAACAACCGGCTCTACTATCGCGGAAGCCAATCGGAAGACAACGTGGCCCATTCGATCCAGCAGTTGTACGACTACCTATCCAAGTACGAAGGTCTTTACCAGGACGAGCTGAAGACCATTTTTGCGGAAGACTACGTTGGGTTATTTCCCCGCTAAAGCCTGATCCCCGGAAGCGGGCCGGTTGAGCAATCTTCGCAGCGCCGGCTCCAGCTCGGCATCCTCAAAGTGGAATCCCGCCTCCAGCAGCCGCTTGGGCAGCACGCGTTGGCTGGCCAGCAGCAGCTCGTCGGCCATCTCTCCGGCGGCCAGGCGCAGTGCCCAGGCGGGCACCGCGAGCCGGGCAGGGCGGTCCAGCACACGGGCCAGGGTGCGGGTGAACTCCGCGTTGGTCACAGGGCTGGGCGCGGACAGGTTCAGCGCGCCGTGGGCCTGCTCATTCTCCAGGGCAAAGACAAAGGCGCGCGCCGCATCCTCCAGAGTTATCCAGCTCCACCACTGGCGTCCGCCGCCGAGCATGCCGGCTGCTCCCAGGCGAAAGGTCGGCAGCATTTTGGCCAGCGCCCCGCCGGAGGGGCTCAGCACCAGCGAGCTGCGCATGGGAACCACCCGGACTCCGGCCATCGCCGCCGGATGCGCCGCGTCCTCCCACTGGCAGCACACCTCGGCCAGGAATCCCAGCCCCGGCGCGCTGTCCTCCACCAGTTCCTCGCAGCCGCGGTTGCCGTAGTAGCCGATGGCCGAGGCGCAGAGGAGCACCCTCGGGTTTCCGCCCGCCTGCCGCGCCTGAGCCGCAGCCTGCGCCAGGTTGGCCGTCCCCTGCACCCGGCTGTTGCGGATCTCCGCCTTGGCGGCCGCCGTCCAGCGGACCCCGATGGGGCTTCCGGCCAGATGCACGATGGCGTCGAAGGCGGCAAGCTGGGCCGGATCCACCGGGCGCGTCGGCTGCCAGAGCAGGTCGCCGGGACGGGCCTTTTGCGCGCCGCGCACCAGCGCCGAGACCTGGTGCCCGCGAGCGCGCAGCTGGGCGGAAACCGCCTGTCCAATCAACCCTCCGGCACCACTGATCAGTACGTTCATGGCCGTTCCCGGCGCCCTCGGAATCATTCTCTACTGCTTCTGCATCGGATGCAGCAGGAGAGGTTTGCGGCCCAATCAGTTTGGCATTCCCCGCAGATTAAGGTCTAGAATCAGTTATGGCGAGCTTTCGCGAGCACATTGCGACCAGTGCTTTGACCGCAACACGGTTCCGCGATCTGCTGGATATTGCCCGCGCCAATCGTCCCAACGACGATCTCGACATTGTTCGCCGCGCTTACGAAATCTCCCTTCAGCACCATAGCGGACAGCAGCGCGCCTCCGGCGAGCCCTACCTGGTGCATCCCCTGGAAGTGGCGATTTTGCTGGCCGAGATGAAGCTGGATACCACGGCCATCGCCGCCGGCCTGCTGCACGATTCCATCGAGGACACCACCCTCACCATCGGGGAGCTGAAGCAGCAGTTCGGCGAACAGGTGGCCCACATCGTCGAGGGCGTCACCAAGATCAGCAAAATCGATTTCGCCTCGCGCGAGGAAGCGCAGGCGGAAAACGTGCGCAAGATGATGCTGGCCATGGTGGACGATATCCGCGTGGTGCTCATCAAGCTGGCCGACCGCCTGCACAACATGCGTACCCTGCAGCATCTTTCACCCGAGCGGCAGCTGAAAATTGCCAAGGAGACGCTGGAGATTTACGCGCCGCTGGCCCACCGCCTCGGCATGGGCAAGGTGCGCGGCGAGCTGGAAGACCTGTCGTTTCCCTACGTCGATCCGGTTGGCTACAAGATGGTTGAGGAGCAGGTGGAGGCGCTGCGCAAAGACGGCGAGGCCGCGCTGGCGAAGATGGTGGAGACCATCCGGGCGAAGCTGCGCGAGGCCAAGATCAACGTGGTGCGCGTCGATTCGCGCATCAAGCGCATGTACTCCATCTACCAGAAGATGATCAAGCAGAAGATCACCGCCGACCAGATGTACGACCTGCTGGCGCTGCGGGTCATCACCTATTCGGTCAACGATTGCTACGCGGTGCTGGGCATCATTCACAACGCATGGCGTCCGGTGCCGGGACGCATCAAGGACTTCATCGCCATGCCGCGCCCCAATCTCTACCAGTCGCTGCACACCACGGTGATTGCCGAAGACGGCCATCCCTTCGAGGTGCAGATCCGCACCGAGGAGATGCACAAGCTGGCCGAAGAGGGCATTGCGGCGCACTGGAAATACAAAGACGGCCCCATCTCGGCGCGCGACGAGCAGCGCCTGGCCTGGCTGCGCCAGGTGGTGGAGTGGCAGCGCGAGATGGCCGACCCTGGCGAGTTCCTCTCCACGCTCAAGATCGATCTGTATCCCGAAGAGGTGTACACCTTCACCCCCAAGGGCAAGGTCGTCATCCTGCCGCGCGAAGCCACGCCCATCGACTTTGCCTACACCGTGCACACCGAGGTGGGACACACCTGCGTAGGCGCCAAGGTAAACGGACGCATCGTTCCGCTGCGCTCGATGCTGCGCTCGGGAGACATTGTAGAGATCATGACGCAGGCCGGGCACAAGCCCAGCCGCGACTGGCTGGGCATAGTGAAGAGCTCGCGCGCCCGGCAGAAGATCAAGCACTGGCTCAACATTCACCAGCGCGAGCGCGCCATTGAAATCGGCCACAAACTGATCGAGAAGGAAGCGCGCAAATACCGCATCGCGCTCAAAGACATCAAGGACCCCGAGCTGCTCAAGGTTGCCGCGGAATACGGCCTGGGCAAGGTGGACGACCTGATGGCCGGCATCGGCTACGGCAAATACTCGTCGCGCTCGGTGCTGGCCAAGGTGCTGCCCAACAGCAATCTGCAGCCCGGCGAAGAGCACCAGGGCATGGCCTCGGCGGTGAAGCGGGCGTTTGGATTGGAGCGCAGCTCGGCGCTCACCGTCAGCGGCACCGACGATCTGCTGGTGTACCGCGCGCGATGTTGCAACCCGATCCGCGGCGAGGAGATTGTGGGCTACGTGACGCGCGGCAAGGGCGTGGCCGTGCACAGCAAAACCTGTTCCAACGTGCAAAACCTGATGTATGAACCGGAGCGCAAGCTGGCCGTGGAGTGGGCGGCGAAGGAGCCGCGCATCGCCGGCGCGCCGTCCATCTACCCGGTCAAGCTGGTGGTCAGCAGCGACGACCGTCCCGGCATCGTGACCCAGGTTTCGGCCGTCATCAGCGGCGAGGACGCCAATATCCGCCACATCGAAGCCAAGACCGGCGACTTCAGGGCCACCATCGACGTTACCTTTGAAACTCGCGATGTCAATCACCTCAACCGCATCATCACCGGCATCCGGCGTGTCAGCGGCGTGCACGATGTCGAGCGCGTGCAGAAGCTGACCGGCTAAAATAGCTCAGACTCGCTGAACCTGATCGGCAAACTGGTAGACAAATTATGTCGCGCTATTCGCAGAAATTAGAGACTCAGCCCGGCGTGGCCACCGTGCATGTGCAGGCCGTGGAAACCGCCTACTTGGCGCTGCAACGCACCCAGCGCACGGTGGTGGGCATGCTCGTTGCCTGCGCCATCATTGGTACCGTGGCGTTTCGCGGGACGCAAAGCGTGCTGGGCAATCGAATCTATTGGCCGGTGATTTTTTCCACCTCGCTGCTCGCCTTCGCCTACACCGTTCGCAACAGCATGGTGCTGCCCGCGCTGGCGGAGCTGCGCCGCAACCCGCGCGATCCCCAGCTGCTCAAGCGCTGGAGCCGCAAAAACCTCATGGTGCAGGGCCTGTGCGCCGCCGTGGGGCTGACCGGATTTGCCCTGCAAATTCTGGGCGCTGCCCCGCCCATCCCGATCGCGCTCTACGCCATCGCCGCCGCCTACCTGTTTCTGCTGCGGCCCGTGCAGCCGTAGTGGTTTCACTGACGGAAGCACATGAGATGCCGGGTGCCCCAGGTTCGCGCCGCGTCCTTTGCGGCGATAACCTGGGAAGCAACGCCCTACACCTCTGCGGGATTTGTAATTGGGGGTTGTTCTTGCTTCCTGCGCAGGTTTCAACCGGATGTTTCGATTGTTCGATAGAATGTTGCCTTCCTAATTCCCGAGGAGAGACAGATGCGCGAAGTCATCGCCACGCCCAATGCTCCGCAGGCCATCGGCCCTTATTCGCAAGCCATCAAGGCTAACGGTTTTGTTTTTGTCAGCGGGCAGATTCCGCTGGACCCCGCGACCGGACAGGTTGTGGAAGGCGGCGTGGCCGCGCAGACCGAGCAGGTGCTGCGCAACCTGGAGGCGGTTCTCAAGGCCGCCGGCAGCGCGCTCGACAAGGTGGTGCGCACCACGGTGTACCTCAAGGACATGGGCGAGTTCGCCGCGATGAACGAGGTCTACGCGCGATTCTTTCCCGCCAACGCGCCCGCGCGCGCTACCGTCGAAGTCGCCCGCCTGCCCAAGGATGTGCGGGTGGAGATCGACGCCATCGCGCTGGCGGAGTGACGGTGAGCGCAGTCGCTGCAACAGCCCCACTCAAGCCAAAGGAAGGCTTGAATGGGCCACCCGCCTACTACAGCAATCCGCAGCCGGAGGTTTGCTACATGGAGTTGCGGCTGCACTAGAGATCGAGGCTCCCACATCTGCTCACTGCGGCAGATATGGGGCACCCTCGGGCAGTTCGGCGCTAACTCAGCTCTCTACGCAGCGCCTCGACTCTGCGCCGCCAGGCTACGGCCAGAACGCAGCCGATGCTGAT
>Ga0316217_10001176_pt1 | contig 35154 bp, 14 predicted proteins | sample 1anoAmetaG_FD_203633 | JGI IMG/M metagenome (GOLD analysis project Ga0316217, IMG submission 203633) | Freshwater microbial communities from Trout Bog Lake, Wisconsin, USA - 1anoA | ecosystem: Environmental > Aquatic > Freshwater > Lake > Hypolimnion/Profundal zone | place: USA: Wisconsin...
ACACCAACCCCGCCGGCCCGACCAACTTCACCAGCGACTACGCCGGCACTACCAACAGCCTGCTGCCCAACGGCACCACCAATGTCTTCTTGGCGGGCTCCAGTGCCAACGCCACCAACACCCCCGCTACCACGCTGGGCCAGGGCATGACCATCAACAGCCTCAGCTTCACCGGCGGCGTCGCCGGAACCGACTATGGGGCCAGCAACGCCATGACCATCGGCGGCAGCAGCACCCTGACGCTGATGGCGGCCAGTGGCTTTAGCGACCAGAACGGCGGCACCTATGCCGCCGGCACTGGGTTGGTGGTGCAGTCCGGCTCGGCGGCGCACACCATCAATGCCCCCGTTGGCCTGGGCAATAATCAGACGTGGGAAATCGACAACGACCCCGCTAACCCCCTGACCGTCAACGGCGTTATTGGCGGGGCGTTCGGCCTGACCAAGACCGGCAGCGGGTCGTTGCTGCTAACCGGGGCCAATACCTTCAGCGGTGGCCTAACCATCGCGGCGGGAACCGTCACCGGCACCACCAACGTCAGCGCCTTCGGCGTCGCTGGCGTAACCCTCGGCAGCAGCAGCGGCGCCAATGCCGCCACCTTGCTGGCCGGTTCCACGCAAACCTATGCCAACCCCATTACCCTGGCCACGGGCACCACCGGCACCCTGACCATCGGCAACTCCGGCACGGTCTCCCCGACCTTCACCGGCGGTATAACGGGTACCAACAACCTCACGCTCAGCAATTCCTCCACCGGCGTGATTACGTTCATCACGGCTTCGATCAACAACACCGGCACGGTCACCAACAGCGGCACGGCGCCATCGGTCTATCCGACTGCCCAGGTGATCTCCGGTCCGGCGGGCTCGACCTATATCAAGTTCGCGTTGGGCAGCAACGTCACGGGAGTCGTCGAAAACGGCCCCGCCGACCTGGTCTTGGCCGCCGGCAGCCCCGCCTTTACCGGCGGTATTACGGTCCAGAACGGCGTGCTGTTGTTCAGCGGCGCCGCCAATGCGCTGGGGGCCGGCACCAACGCGATCACCCTCGGCAACGCCTTTACCACCAGCGCCACGCTGCAGTTTGCCGGCAAAAGCGACGGCGCATCGGGCAACCAAACCTTCGCCAATCCCATCAACGTCGGCGGCACGGGCACAAAATACATCACCGCGTCGGATTATAATCCCACGTTCAGCGGACCGGTGACGCTGGCCAGCGATCTGACCATTGCCGCGGTCAACACCGGTGGCAGCAGCCTTATTTTCACCGGCGGCGTCAGCGGAACCGGCAACATCATTGCCTCCATCGACGGGCCGAGTACCAGCAACTTCGTGCAGTTCACCACCACGGCGGTCAACAACGCCGGCACCCTCACGTTCAATAACGCCGCCGTCAATGGCAGCATCGCCGGCACCAGCACGGGCACCAATACCATCAGCGGCGGCGTGGGGCCCAACGTGACGGCCATCACCCAGGCCAGCAACAGCAACCCGCTGACCATCAGCGGCACCGCCCTCACCGTCAACAGCGCCGTCGGCACCACGCTGACCTCCAGCGGCAGCGCTCTGTTTACCGTCTCGGGCGGTGTGGTCGGCACCGGCAATCTGGTCCTCAACGCCAACAGCACCGGTGGCCTCACGCTCTCGACCACGGCACTCAACAATATTGGCACCATCACCAACTCCGGCTCGGGCGCTGGCACCACCACCATCAGCGCGACCATCGGCAGCAATGTCACCGGTATTGCTCAGGCCAGCGCCAGCCCCTTCACCATTTCCAGCGCCATCACGGCCAACAGCAACGTGAACACCTTTAGCTCCACCGGATCAGGGCTCTGGACCCTGTCCGGCGGCGTGAGCGGCAGCCAGAACATCACGTTTAATGCCAATAGCAGCGGCGCCATCACCGTTGGGGCCATGAACAATGTCGGCAGCATTACCAATGCCGGCAGTGGCAGCGGCAACACCACCTTCAGCGGCATCATCGGCATCAATGTCACCGGCGTCTACCAGAACAGCACCACGTCCAGCCTGACCCTCTCGGGTGTCAACACCTTCACCAATAACGGCACAAGCACCCAGGGCCTGAACATCCTGGCCGGCACGGTCATCGCTTCAACGTCCAACAGCGCCCTGGGCACTGGTGCGGTCACCTTGGGCAACACCAGCGGTTCGGCGGCCGCTTCCCTGCTGGTGGCCACCACCGGCCTGACCTACGCCAACCCGATCGTCCTGGCGACCAATGCCAGCGCCGGTGCCCTGACCATCGGCAACACCGGCTCGGCCATCTCCACGACTTTTACCGGCGGCGTGTCGGGCACCAACAACCTCACCATCAGCTCCAACGCCACCAGCGGCACCGTCACCGTCGCGACTGGCGCCATCAACAACGTCGGAACGCTGACCTACACTGGTGCCGGCACCGGCACCGGCACCATCAGTGCCGCCATCGGCGGCAATGTGACGTCGTTGACGGACAACTCCAGTACGTCGGTACTCTTCCTTCAGAATGCCGCCAATGCGTACACCGGCGGGACGACGATCACCAACGGCCTGATCCAATTTAACGTCATCGACGGTGCCAGCACCGGCGCCTTCGGCCCGATTGCCAAGAGCATCACCCTCAATAATGGCAAGATCTCCTCCGAGCTCACCAGCGCGTCGCTCAGCGCCAGCCGCGGGATTGTGCTCAATGGCGGCGGCTTCCTGTCGGCGGGCAACAACGGCAGCCTGGTGGTCAATGGCGCCATCAGCGGGTCCGGACCCCTGAGCATCGATTGGGATGGGACGGGCACTGTGACGCTCAGCGGGGCGAACAACTACTCGGGTGACACCCGCATCGGGACCACCGGGATGAACTTCTACAATAACGCCACTTCGACATCCGCCACGCTGAAGATGGGTGCGACCAACACCCTGCCCTCCACCACCAATGTGATCATCGGGTATGCCGACGGAACCAACACCACCGCCGATAATGCCATGCTGGACCTCAATGGGTATAGCGTGGGCATCAGCGGCCTGGGGACCGTCGCGCATGCTGCTGCCCACACGTTCGTGAATAATTCCAGCGCCACCGTCGCCACGCTGACCGTGGGTAACAACAATGCCAACGGCTATACGTTCGGCGGCATCATTGAAAACACCAGTGGCGCCCTGAGCCTGGTGAAGGTGGGCACCGGAACGCAGACCCTCTCCACCAGTGCCAACACCTATACCGGTACGACCACCATCAGCGGCGGAACGCTGGCCCTGGCCAATGGTGGCTCCCTGGCCGGCACTACCGCCGGCGCCAATGCCGTGACCGTAAGCAGTGGCACCCTTCTGATCGACGGCAGTTACACCATTGGCGTGGCCGCCACCACGACCGGCGTTTCGCTGACGGCCAGCACGGGCAGCTTGTCCATGCAGGATGGCACCATCGGCACCCTGACCCTCACGGGCACCTCCGGCAGCAATGCCCTGACGCTCGGCGGCAGCAACAACCTGTCCTTTGACCTGAACGCCAACACCAACGACGAGATCGTGTTGGGCGCGGGACGCAAGGCGGTCAACACGGTCGGCGGAAATACCATCAACTTGAACGTGCTGACCCGTCCCACGACGACCGGGACGTTAACCCTCATCTCCGCCCCGGGCGGCGGGTTGGGGACCAATAAATTCACGGCCACTCCGGTGTTTACCGGATCGAGCACCTTCGGCATCGCGTACGCCCTGAATCAGACCGATACCGCGTTGCAACTCACCGAGACCGTTCTCGCCACGCCCGGAACGGCCTACTTCGCAGGAACCTCCGGCACCGGCTGGGCGGACAACACCGGAGCTAATGCCAACTTCACCACCACCCTGGCCGGCGGAACCCTCGCCCAGCAACTTCCGGGCGCCACCACGGATGTCCATCTCTACGCACAGAACGCGACCACCGGCAACCTGGCGACCACCATTGGCGGCACGAACTTCGTGATTCAGTCGCTGACCGTGCATGGCAGCAGCGATGGCGAAACGCTCTTCCCGGTGAGCATCGGCAACACCCTCAGCAGTTCGGGCCTCGGCGGCACCGGCGGCACATTGACCATCAACGGTAATGCCGGGACCGGCATGACCATCAACGCCGGTGCCAATACGGTGACCATTTCCGCGCCGCTGGTCCTGGGTGCCGCGCAGAGCTGGACCAACAACAGCAGCAACCCTCTGACCATCAGCGGCACGCTGACCGGCGCCACGTATCTTCTGACCTTGGCCGGCAGCGGCGGCACCACGATCTCCGGCGCCGCCTTCACGACCTCCGGCGGCATGACCGTCAGCAGCGGCGCCGGCGCGGTGAATATCTCGGCCCCGGTGACGCTGGGCGCCGCCCAGAACTGGACCAACAACAGCAGCAATGCAGTGACCGTCGCCGGCATCGCCACCGGCGGGAACGTGCTGACCACGGCTGGCACGGGCACCACCACCATCAATGGCACTATCACCGGCACCGGCGGCCTGACTACCAGCGCCGGCACGCTGGCCCTCGCGGGCTCCAACAGCTATACCGGCGCGACCACGGTCACCGCCGGCACCCTGGATATTACCGGCGGCGTCAGCAGCGGCAGCACGCAGTTGTACGTGCACGGCACGACCGTCACGCCCGCAGCCGCAAAGATTGAAGCCGGCGCGTCGCTGACTATCAACGGCAATATCTCCGTCGCCCAAGCGACGGCCGACACCAGCGGGTCGCTGACCATCAACGGCGGCACGCTGGCCATCGTCAATGCGACCGCCGGCACCAGCTACCTGACGGTAGGCGACACCGGCAGCACGGCCAACGGCACGATCACCCAGAGCGCCGGCGTGTTTAACCTGGGCACGTCGAGCCTGCCCGCCAGTTACGTATCGATCGGCGCCGCCGGCACCGGCGTGTATAACCTCAGCGGCGGCACAATCAATGCGTACACCCAAACCTACGGCTTCATTATCGGCGATCGCGCCGGCGCCAACGGCAGCGTGATCGTCGGCGGCACCGGCACCCTGAATGTGTTCGACACGACCAACGGGCTGTTCGTCGCCAAGGGCTCTGGCAACTCCACGGCAACCACCGGCACGTTGACGCTCAGCGCCGGCGGCCTGGTTACCACGCCCAAACTGACCTTTGGCGCCACCGGTGACACCAATACCACCAGCGCCACGGTGAACCTGAACGGCGGTACCCTGGCCGTGGGCAGCGGCGGTATCCTGGACCCCAACACGAGCGTCACCAGCTATATCCACCTGAACGGCGGCACTTTGAAGTCCAGCGCTGCGATCTCGATTAACGGAAGCATCCATATCAACGTGGACAGCGGCGGCGCTTTCGTGGATACCACCGGCGGCAACATCACCAGCAGCAGCGCGTTCCTGACCGGCACCGGCGATGCAACCACTCAGACCCTGACCCTCACCGGCGGCAACAAACTCATCCTTCCGGCCGGCAACACCTTCCTCGGTGGAACCACCATCACCGGCAGCGGCACCACCTTGCAGCTTAGTGCCGGCACCGCGTTGGGCAACAGCGTGACCATCGGCGCCGGGGCCAACTTCGACCTTAACGGCAATAGCCAGAGCATCGCCGGGCTCAACGACATCGCCGGCGTTGGCGGTGCGGTGATTAATTCCGGCACGGCCGGCAAGACCCTCATCATTAACGGCAACGGTACCTACAGTTTCTCTGGCGTTTATTCCGGCGGCATCAATGCCACCACGGCCGGCAGCGGCACCCTGACAGTTGCCATGGGCGCTGCCGGCGTGCAAACGCTGACCGGCGCCAACCTCTATACCGGTGCCACGACTATCGACCAGGGCACGCTGGCCTTCGGCGCCGGCCAAAGCCTCGCGGGTGGCCTGACCTTTGGCGCGGCGGCCGGGAATACCACCACCGGCACGCTGGACCTGGGCACCGCCGGCGTCAACGCCACCTTCAACGGGGCCTTGCTCCTGCAAAACAATAGCGCCACAGCCAATATCATCACGATCGGCGCCGGCAAGACGCTGCGGTTTAATGGTGCCGTGACGGTAGGCTACAACTCGACCGCCACCTCGACCACCAATCTGACCGCCACCGGCGGCGGAACATTAACCCTCGGGGCCGCCGGATCCCCCACCAATGCGAACGTCCAGATTGGCAACGGCCAGACGACGAATATATCCAACGGGGCGACGGTGGACTTAAGCGGCCTCTCCACCTTCTACGCCAATCTTGGCACCGGAACCTTCCGCATCGGCGACCCGACCAACAGCGGGGGGACCGGAACGGCGGGGTCCACCTTGACCCTGGCGCCAATCAGCACGATTATCGCGACCACTTTCACGACCGACTCGCCCAGTGGAGGCGTGACGCAAACGATGCACCTGGGCAGCACGGCGAACGTCATTGACGCCAGTACCCTCAACATCGGCGGTAGCGTCGCGGGTCGCGCCACCAGCACGATCGATTTCCTCACGGGAACCGGTACCCTGCAGATCCGTGATCTCACCACCACCGGGCGTGCCGCCCTGGCGATCGCCTACGGCGCCACCACCACCGGCTTTGGGCCCAGCGGTACGGTTACGCTCACGGGGCATTCGGCCGACCTGCTGTTAAGCACGCTAACGATCGCGGGCCGCACCGGCAATACGGGCGGCAACAGCAGCGGTACTTTCGCGTTCGATACCGGTACCCTGGATGTCACGGGCATTACGCTGGCCACGCGTGCCAGCACGTCCGCGACCGCTGTGGGAGCCTCGACGGGCACTCTGACCCTCAACGGCGGCACCACGACGGTCGGCAGCGGCGGGATTACCGTCGGCATCAACACCTCGACCACCACCCCGGCAAGCAATACCACCGCGGGCACGGTGAATATCGGCGGGACGGCGGTGGTTACCGTGGGCGCCACGGCAGGCACGAGCATCACGCTGGGAAATGCCACCACGGCAACGTACGTTTCCAGCGCCACGCTGAACATCACCGGAACCAGCAGCCTGACGGTCTTGGGAAACATCATCAAGGGAACTGGTGCGGGCAGCGCCACGGTCACTTCCGCCCTCACCCTCAACGGCGGCACGCTGAACATGAATGCCCATGCCATCGGTGGTAATGGCACCGGGAGCAGTGCGATCGACACGCTGAGCTTCCAGGCCGGCACGCTGGAGAACGTCGCGCAAATCAACGGCGGCACGACGGGCTTGACCAAGAGCACCGCCGGGACCTTGTACCTCGACGGCCTGAACACCTATACCGGTGGCACCACCATCAGCGCCGGCACGCTGCAGTTCGACACCGTGGATATCTTGGCCAACGCCCAGCCGTTGCCGACCAACGCCCCCATCATCCTCGCCGCGGCCTCCTCCGGCAAACTGCAGTATATGGGCTCGGCGGGCACCATGTACCAGGCGGTCACCGTCACCGGCAGCGGTACGAATATCATCCAGAACAGCGGCTCGGGCCTGCTGACAATTCAAGGCAACCTCGTCAAGAACGGTACCAAGCTAACCTTGAATGGCGGGACCGGCGGCATCAAAGTCAGCGGCGTCATCAGCGGCAGCACTACCAATTCCGACCTGATCATCACCGGCGGTTCGACCACCCTGACCAGCCAGGAAACCTACAACGGTCCGACCTATGTCTACGGCGGCGGCACCCTGGTCAACGCCAACGGCAACGGCGCCCTGCCCGTCGGCACCACCCTTTACCTCGGCGGCACGGACAACACCACCGGCACCTTTGATCTGGCCGGCAATCCCCAGACGATCGCCGCCCTCAACAGCCAGGGCACCGGCGGGGCGGCCAACCTCATCACCAACAACGGGACCGGCAGCGCCGTGCTGACCGTCAGCGGCGGCGGCTCCTTTGCCGGCACCATTCAGAACGGCTCCTCCTACACCACCGGCCTGGCGCTCACCGGCGGCACCCTGACCCTGTCCGGCGCCAACACCTATACCGGCAATACCGCCGTCAGCACCGGCAAGCTGATCCTGTCCGGTTCCGGCACGCTCGCCAGTCCCATCATTAATGTTGCCAGCGGCGCCACCTTCGATGTCTCGGGCGCCACCAACTTCGCCCTGGCCAGCGGCCAGACCATCCAGGGGGCCGGCACGATTCTCGGGGCCATCACCCTTCCGGCCAATAGCACCGTCAGCCCCGGTAACAGTGGCACCCTCACGGTCAGTGGCCAGGACCTTTCCACTGGCGGCACCTTTGCCTGGAGCCTCGCGGCCTACTCCACCAGCAACCCGGGCACCGACTTCAGTCAGATCAATGTCGCCAGCGGCAACCTGGTCCTCGGCGGCACCAGCAAGTTGAGCATTAACTTCGCCGGCATCGGCACTCCGGACAGCGGTTTGGGCAGCGGCTTCTGGAATTCCAACAAGACGTGGGAAGTCATTGCCCTCTCCGGTACGGGCACCAACCTCTCAAGCACCAACTTCAACAGCCTGCTCAGCGCCACCTACACCAAGGGTAATTTCTCCACCGGCGTCGATGGCAGCGGGGATATTCTGCTCAACTACATCCTCAACAACAATTCGGCCCTGAGCGCCAGTTCGCTCACCCTGCCCGCGGTGCTGGTGCATCACACCGCGGCCGCGGGATCGACGATCACCAATACCCAGACGGCCGGGATCAGCACCACCTACGGGGCTACGGAGAGCACCGGCGGCCTGACCTTGAGCTCGGGCAGCAGCTACACGATTAGTGCCACCACCCCCAACAACACCGACACCCTCACGGCGACCCTGGTCGACAATACCAACGGGGCGGGCACCTCGGGCAACAAGAGCTATACCATCAATCTGACCAACGGCGGCAATGCCGGCGACACGCCCGCGCCCATCACCGTCAGTGCCAGCGTCTACGATGTGGCCAGCCTCACCGCGACGCCCTCGGCGGGGATCTTGGGTATTGGGGGCACCATCGGCTTGGTCAACGCCACGCCCGGCTCAGGCCTGCGGGCCGATGCCCGCGTGGATGCCACCACCTTTACCCAAGGCCTCAACGGCACCTTCACAGTCAGCGGTATCACGGCCGGCACCAGCAGCATCGCTCCGAACGGCACGCCAACCACCGCGACCATCGGCTTCAACCAGGCCGGGCTGCTTGACGGGGCCCAGTCCAGCGGCAACCTGAACCTACAGTTGACCAACGCCGCTTCGGGTGGTGGCACACTGGTCGGGGCCTCCACCGGCGATGTGCTCGCCCACGACTACGCCCTGGCGGTCACCGTCACCGGCAATACCGCCCCGGTCGATGGCACCACCGGCCAGAGCGCTACCTTTAACGCCCACTTGACGGCCAGCACCCTGGCGGTCCCCTCGACCTACGCGGGTTTGAGCCTGACCGATGCCAGTTCCACACCCACCGTAACAACCAACGGCACGGCCCTGGGCACCGCCGCCACGCTGCTGGACGGAACCAACACCCACGACCAGAACGTGACGATGACCTTCACGACGCGCCAGACGCAGTCCGTCCCGAACATCCTCTTCAGCGACCTGGTCACCCTCGGGGGCATCGGCGATACGGTGGTGCTGGAGATGACCTATGATCCGACGTTGGCCGCCGGTCAGGTCAGTTCGCTGTTCCTGGGCTACCAGGTCAGCGGTGGTTGGATCAACGCCGGCAGCGGTAGCAAGCTGGGCGCCTACGATTCGTCGTACCTCAGTCATGTGGGCTACTACGGTTTGGACACCAGCACGGATATCGTCTGGGCCGTCCTCTCGGCGGACGAAGCCAATGGCGGCACCTTCGCGGTAATCCCCGAACCGACGAGCTTGGGCCTGCTGGGCCTGGGGGCGTTGGGTTTGCTGGCGCGCAAGCGGCGGAAAGTGGTTGGCTGATAGTGGATAGTTGTTCGTTGAATAGTGACCGAGCCCCGGGCCCAAACCCGGGGCTTGTCTTTAGCGGGTATCTTTTAGTGGAACCGGTGCCCCCACCGGCGATTCTGTGGCTGGAGGCTAATCTAACTCCACCGGGGAGGGCAACCTCCTCCCCGCGCCACCGTTCTTTCGCACCCTGCTATCAATGTGCGTGCGCATCTATGCGTTTCTAGCTAAAAAATGCGGGTCGGTGCGCACCTATGGGCGCGATATTTTCGCCTTCGATGCGGCGACGGTTATAGCGGGCGCGTGCGATTTCTTCGGAATACGGGGGACCATGCGAGGAACCCACAAAAAAGCCCCCTGGGTGCCGGTGGTACCCAGGGGGCCGTAATGTACGTTCGGTCGCGCTGCGGGTCAGGTGATGTTATTGAGGGCCAGGTACTCGGGCGTCGTGACGAAGAAGGTGATGATCTGGGGCTGGGTGATGCCGTTGGCCAGCAGTCCTTTCCAGGCGGACAAGCCGCCGGGGTCCGGGGCGCGATGCAGGTACGTGGTGTAAAAACCGGTGATGATGTCGGTGCGGTTCTCATCGGAGTTCAGGAATCCGGTAGCTACCTGGGCGGTGGTGTCCGTATGAGCGACCAGGAGATTGACCCAGTCGTTAAGGCCGTTGGGATCCGGGGCGCGATTGAGGAAGCTCTGATACAGTGCGGTGACGAACGAGGTGTTGGTCCCGCCGGTGTCGCCAAAGTATTCGGGGGACCCAAGTATGCCGGCGCGGATTTGCTCGGCGTTGTAACCGCCCTGCATCAGGTTAACCCAGTCGTTAAGCCCACCGGCTTCGGCATGGCGGTTGAGGTACTTGGTGTAGAAGCCATCGACGATGTTGCCATCATATTCGCGGCTGGAGGTGAAGGCGGTGGCCACCGCCGCCAGGGTGTCCGTACCGGCGTCCAGCAGGGCGGTCCACGCCTGGAGGCCGCCGGGATCTGCGGTGCGGCCGAGCACATCGGTGTAGAGCTGGTTCACATACGCTTGATTGCTGGCATGGGAGTAGACGATGAACTGGTTGACCGCCGTGGAGGTGCTGCCGCTGAAGTTGGCATCGCCACTGTAGGACGCGGCGATAACATGCGTGCCGAGCGTCAAGCTGGAGGTGGTTAACGAAGCGTTGCCGTTGCCGTCAACGGATTGGGTGCCCAGCACGGTTTGGCCATCCATGAACGTTACGGTGCCGGTGGCGGTGGTGGGCGTAACGGTGGCCTGGAACGTAACGGCCGTGCCGTGGATTACCGGGTTGGCCGAGGGAGCCACGACCGTGGTGGTGGGGGTGGCTTGGACGGCAAATGTGCCGACCTGGTAATCCGACAGGCTGTTGCTGCCGGTGGCATCGGTGTTGAGGAAGTAACCGGTGGTGGCCGAGGTGAAGGTCATATACACGATGCCCACGGAACCGTGCGTGGTATCGGTGTACGCGAAAGTCGCGTCGGTATTGTCGGTCTGCGTATAGGTATAGGTGCCAACGGAATTGCTGCCACTGGAGGCGGGCCAGTTTATCGAGAAGGTGCCTGCCGGTGTTGGCGCCACCGAGTAATATCCTGCGTGATACTGCCCGTTGGCGGCGATGGTGGTAAACAACATACTGCTTGCGGCGGCGGGGGCCAGTACCGGCGTTCCCGCCAGAGTGTAATTAAAGACCCCACTTTGCGTGCCGCTGGCACTGGCTTCCGTGAATGTTCCGGTGGAGACACTGGCCGAGGAAAACGTCAATACGATGGTATGCGCCCCGTCCGGGGCGATGGCGGACAAGGTGGCACCGGTGGCGCTGTTGCGGGTGTAAGTGAAGGAGGCGGTGCCCGTCGAATTGGTGCCGCCGGGGTAACTGGCAAACGATAGCTGCGTGGCCGAGAGCGCCTGCAAATGCAGATCGTTGGGTGGCAGGGAAGTACCGGTCCCGGCCGTCTCCAGCAGCACCACGGTGTCATTGACGGCAAAGGCGGCCGGCGCCCCGCCGCTTAACAGCAAGCGGCTTTCCAGCGCCTGGCAGAAATCCCGTGATCCCGCCTTGCGCCGCTTCTGCTGCCGCAGATGATGGGCCGGACGCGGGCGTTGCTCCAGAAATGCAGGCAATTTCATACATCAATTCCTTTTGAAAAACAGGTTATTCCCCACTGGCGCATCCCGGGCTGGTGAAAACGCATCATTCCGACCCGCGAGCCATGCGCCGGGATTCCCTCTTACTGGCCTGAGCGCGGGTGGTGGCGCTGTTTCTTTGGCGGACTGCGGTTCCCACCAGACCACATTTTTGCCATGCTGTGACACGACCGATGGCCGCAATTTGGTAAAACACAAGTTACCACAAGTGCCGCAATTTCCAAAATAAAGATCCGGCTTAATCGTCTTCGTTAGCGCGATGCGGGCAAATCCCTAGGCCGGGCCTTTGTTTTCAAACCAGACCGGGCCGCCCCATTTGCCGGTGGTGATGACATCCAGTCGGCCGCTGCCGGTCAGATCGACCAGGCAGATATTCAAGCCGGCGCCGATGCCTTCGCCATAGGAGATCACGTGCTTGGTCCAGGTGGGCGTGGGCTTCTGGTGGAGTTTGTAGTAGTAGACGCCCAGGGGGGCATCTTCCTGGGGGTCGTGGCCGTTGTGGGCGCGGAACCGCTTGCCGACAACCAGTTCGGGGATGCCGTCGCCGTCGATGTCGCCCAGGGCCAGGCTGTGGCACTGCGTCCAGGTGTCGTCGATGAGGTGGCGCTGAAAGCGGATCTGGCCATTCGCGCGGATCTGCTGATACCAGAAGATGCCGAACTGGTGCGCGGAACTGCAAATCAGATCGTTCAGGCCGTCGCCATCGACATCGTAGACCAGGATCTGCGCGGTATGGTCGGCCTGGCCTTCATTCTTCCCGCCCAGGGCGATGGGATGTTCGATCCATTGGCCGGTGCGGATATCGTCCGGGGCTTCGAACCAGGCGCCGGGGCGGATAATCGCCGGCTTGCCTTTGCCCAGGATGTCGCCGACGCCCAAACCAAAGGGTTGCGGCTTTTTCGTGACCAGGTGTTTGACGAAAGAGGGTTTGCCGGCGGCGTCTTTGACCACCTCGTACCAGGCGGTTTCGGCGGTGTCCGAAACCAGGTTGGTCGGTTTGCCGATGCCCTGGACATCGAGCAGTTGGGCGGTTTCGTAGGGGCCGTTGGTGTCGATGACGCTCAGGGGCCATTCCTGGCCGCCGGTGCCGATATTGCGGAGCCAGACGGAGCGTTTCTCGAACCAGTCGACGCTGATGAGGTCGGGGAGTCCGTCGCCGTCCACATCCAGTGCGAGGTTGGCAAAATCCCAGCGGTAGCCATCGCCATGGTCATCCACTCTGCCCTTGATGGTGCGGATTTTGACCGGTTTCCAATCAGGGGCCAGGTAGAGGAATTCGCCGGCCAGGATATCGAGTTTGCCATCGCCATTGAAATCGGCGACACAGCAGGCCTCGGAGCGGAAATGGCCGAGGCGATGGGTCACGAATTTGATGCCACTGGGCAGGGCGTTGGCGGGAAGTTCTGCGGGCGCCGTGGCGGGGACCAGGCCATCGGCGGCCAGGCGGCGCGGCAGGGCGGCGGCACCGGCGAGGACCAGGGACGTCTTGAGGAAGTCGCGGCGTGTGGGCGGCACAAAATGGGACATGGGATTCTCCTTTATGGCAAGCCGAACGCTGGTGGGGGCGGAGGCTTGCATGGCTTCCGATATACTATAACGGAATTACGGCTATTTCGCCGCGCACAGTTCGATCGCCTGCGCCAGTGCCGCCGGGTCGGCCAGTATCTGCCCGAAACCGCGCGGCAGCGGAGACAGATCGTGGATGGCATGGATGATACGCCAGGCACACCAGCTTTGCACGGCCCCCAGCCATTGGTCGTTTTCGAACGCACGCAGGGAGCGGTAGGCTTCCAGCAACGCCCGGGCGTGCTCTGCTCCGACCGTGCCATCCGGGGCGATACACCAGTGCGTGAACGCATCGACCAGATCCTCCAGCGGCACGCCGGCGTGCGCCAGGCTCCAATCCACGACTGTGCGGATCTGCCGGTCGTGATCGACGAGCAAGGCCGCCGGCTGCACATCCCCATGGCACCATCCCGTGGGCGCTGCTTCCCTCACCGCGGAGAGCAGTTGCTCCATATGGGCGGGGCTGAGCTTCGGCAGGCGATGGGGTAATTCGGCCGCGGGCCGGTGCCAGGCCGCCCGCAGCGCCGCGGCTAAAGGCTCTGCGGCCGGGTGGGACTCCAGCGGCCATTGCTCGTCGAGCAGGCGATGCATCCATCCGAGGCGCAACCCCAGTTGGCTCAGGCCGTGCTCCGTCCAGGACTCGGCCGCCAGCAGTTGCCCATCGGTATTCAATCCGACCATCATGCGCTGCCCTTGCGGACCATCGACCGTCCACGCATCGTCCTTGGACTTGACCATCGGCACCACCGAGAAGCGATGGGTATCGAGCGTGGCCAGCATCCCGGCCACCTGCCCCAGGGACTCCGGGCGCTGGCCCGGCGGGAACAAATAGACCGTGTACTCCCGCTGCTCGGCGGTCAGCACCTCGTAGGCGATCGCCTGGCGCCCGCGCTGCACGTGCCGAAACCGGATGACCCGCCCCAGGTCATAGTGGCGGGCCCAGAGGGCGTTGAGCATATAGGCGTAGCGGTCGTCCATGATCAGGGGCCCAGGGGTTAAGGGTGAGATAATAATGACGAATGACTAATGACGAAGCAATAGCCAATGAACCAATGATCAAATGACCAAACAATACCCACCACCGTCGTTTGGTTATTTTGGCATTGAACATTGTAATTTGATTCGTCATTAGTCATTCGTCATTCGTCATTTTCATAACTTTTTATATTTCCGCGGTCGGTCCGTTCTTCCGGTGCAGTTGATTCCACGTCATTTTTGGTTGGCCGCTATCCACTTCCTGCATCGTGATGCAGCCTTCGACCGGGCAGGCCAGGGCGCACATGTTGCAGCCCACGCACGCGGCCGGGTTGATCGTAAACAAGTCGAGCGGGGCCGATTCGCTCTGGCTCGGCGGGTTGGGCAACACCGCATCGCTGCGGGCGCGCTTCGGGGCGCCGTACGTGGCGATGAACTGCTCGCGGGGCAGTTTCTCCCAGCGCACCGCCTGGTAGCAGCCGTCCTCGCACGCGGCGTAGCAGATGCCACAGTGGATGCACGTGGCCTGGTCGACGTGCGCCACCACCTTGTAATTCAGGTCCAGTTCGCCCCACGTGGTCAGGCGCGGCAGGCTATGGCCGCGGAAATCGGCCAGGCGCTCAAAACCCTTTGCCGCCATCCAGTCCGTCAGCCCGCGGAGCAGGGGGGTAATGATGCCAAAACCGCGTTGCATGACCGCGGTGCAGACCTGCACGGTCGTGGCCCCCAGCAGCATGAACTCGACGGCATCTTCCCAGCGGCGAATGCCGCCGATGCCGCTGACCGGCAGCGCGGTCTGCGGATCCTTGGCCACCGCCGACACCAGGTGCAGGGCGATGGGCTTGACCGCCGGGCCGCAGTAGCCGCCATGGGTGCCCAGGCCGGCCACGGCGGGCCGGGGGGCCAGGGTTTCCAAGTCGATGCCCATGATCGAGTTGAGGGTGTTGATCAGGGAGATGCCATCGGCCCCGCCCTGTTTGGCGGCACGGGAAATCGCGGTGATATCCGTGACGTTGGGCGTAAGCTTCACCAGCACCGGCACGCGGGCAACTTCCTTGGCCCAGGCGGTGATCATCTGGGCGTACTGGGGCACTTGGCCAATCACGCTGCCCTGGCCGCGTTCGCTCATGCCGTGCGGGCAGCCGAAGTTCAGCTCGATGCCATCGACGCCGGTATCCTCTGCGCGGCGGATGATCTCGTGCCAGATTTCGCGTTTCGCCTCGACCATCAGCGACGCCACCAAGGCGCGATCCGGATAGGCTTTCTTGACCGTTGCCATCTCGCGCAGGTTGTCGGCCAGCGGTCGATCCGAAATCAGCTCGATATTGTTGAGCCCCACCACCCGCTGATTGCCCAGGTCGATGCTGCCATAGCGGCTCGAGACATTCTGCGTCGGCTTGTCGGTCAGCGTTTTCCAGACCGCCCCGCCCCAGCCGGCCGCAAACGCACGCAGCACCTGCCCGGCGGTGTTGGTGGGCGGACCCGACGAGAGCCAAAACGGATTCGGGGCACGCATGCCCGCCATGTTTACCGAAAGATCAATCATAGCCTACAGGATACGGTTTGTGACCGCAGGAGAAAAGTGCGGCGGGTATTAGTGCGGGGATTATGGTGTGGCAAGATTTTGTGGCATTTCCGAGCCGCGACCGTTAGGGAGCGACCAATCGACGTTCGAACGCAGCGCGGTCGCTCCCTTACGGTCGCGGCTCGGTTGCCGCTTCGGTATCACACGATTGCCACAATACCCGTCAATTCCTCAGGCCCGAAGGGCCGCAACTTTGGGTAGCAGTGGCCGTGAGGCCACGGTTACAATATGCGCAACACCATGAGGCCCGACGGGCCGACACGTTTCCAATTACCACGCGCATGGGCCTGCTCAAAGATGCTCTTGGATTATCACGCCTTCTCTGTGCAATCCTCGGCGTCTCTGTGTCTCTGTGGTTCATCTGCTTTGACGGATTAAGGGAGCCTTCATGAAAACCGCCGCCTTCCTCTTATCCTGCCTCCTCCTGCCCAGCCTCGCCCACGCCGCCGCGCCAACTCTGCCGCTCGAAGACTTCGAGCAACCTCTGCCCCCCAAACGCTGGACCTTCTGGAACGGTGGCGAATTCCCCGGCGCCACTGGTACCTTCACCCGCGCTGCAACCGCCGCCCACGGCGGCCAATATGGCGGCGCCCTGGCCTTCGATTTCACCGGCGGCGGCAACTACGTCGCTGCCAATCTGAACCTGCCGGAAAAACTTCCGCCGTGGGCCCAGGCCCTCCAACTGTGGGTCAACCGCCCCGCCGATCATGCCCTGGTCTTCCGCTATACCGATCCGACCGGCCAGACCTTCCAGAAGCACGTGGATTGTCCCGCCGGCCACTGGACGCCGGTGACGATCCCCTTCGACCATTGGCAGAGCCATTGGGGCGGGGCGAACGATGGCACCATGCACGGCCCGCCCCGGCAACTGGGATTGAACATCGATAATGGCGCGTCCAAGACCGGAACGTTGCTCTTCGACGACCTGCAACTGGTCGATGCCGCCGCTGCCACCGTGCGCGTGGCCTATGCGCCGTATCATTTCGACGCCGGCGAAGGCTGGCAAACGGCCTGGCGGACCAATGCCGGCGCCACGCGACTCGAGGGTCGAACCTGGACCGCCGATTTCACGCACGGAGCCCAATCGCTGGCCCTCAACGTGCCGGACCAGTGCCTCCCGGGCGACATCGACCGCATCCACCTGCGCCTGCGCGGCTCGGCCAAGGGGCATCCGGTGGCGCTGGTGCTGCGCACGCATTTCATGACGTTTGTCAAACAAATTGGTGAACTGGCCGGCGACGGCGAACAAGAACTGGTTACCGCCGGCCCGCCCGGACCCGGCTGGCAGTGGCACAGCGGCGAGAACGATGGCCACATCCACGGCCCGCTGCGCCTCGGGGAGATCATGCTCCAGGGCGCTGGCCATTCCGATCGCTGCACGCTGGAACTCCTCGGCGTCACCATGGATGCCAGTTGCCCCGTGGGCCACCGCTGCATTCTCAGTGCCGCCTGCGTGCCGGCCGACGGAGGTTCGAACTTCCTCGCCACCGTGCGCGGCCTGATGGACCAGCCGACTCCGGGCACGCTAACCTGGACGATTCGTTCGTGGGATGGCGCCACCGTTGGCAGCGGATCGCGGGACCTCATCGTGCCGCCGGGCACGCGGCCCGTGGAAATCGCTGTTCCCGTGCCGGCCGCCGGCACGGCGCGGTTCCTGGAGGCGGAATTCACCCTGAACCTGCCCGGCGAGGAAGTTGCACCCACGCAGGCGTGCTGGCTGGCGCCGCACCAGCCCCATGGCGATTCCGCCTTGGACCCGGACTCGCCCATGGGTATGGGCATCTACCTTAATCGCTACGGGGGCGATGCCCGGGGGCTGGCCGCCATGGAACAGGCGGCCCGCCTGGCGCGTGATGCCGGCCTGAAATGGACCCGCGAGGATTTCGCCTGGTCGCGTATCGAGCCCGAGCGCGGCCGCTTCGACTGGACCTTCTATGACAACCTGGTGGCCTGCGCCAAACGCAACGGCATCAGCGTCTATGGCATTGCCGCCTATTGGTCCCCCTGGACCAAGCCCTACACCCCCGAAGGAATCGACGATTACCTGCGCTACGTGCGCGCCATGGTCGGCCATTACAAGGCCGATATCCACCAGTGGGAAATCTGGAACGAGCCGAACATTTTCTTTTGGCAGGGTCCCAAGGAGATGTACGCCCAACTGCTTACCCGTGCCTATGCCGCCATTAAGGAAATCGATCCCGGCGCGCAGGTGCTCGGCCTGTCCACCGCCGGCATCGATCACAAGTTCATCCAGGACATGCTGGCGGCCAAGACGCCCTTCGACGTGCTGACCATCCACCCGTACCGCACCGTCCTGCGCGATCAGGAATTCATCGATGATCTGCTGCACGTCTCGGACCTGGTCAAACTGCCCGACGGCCACCACCGCCCGGTGTGGCTTACGGAGATGGGCTGGTCAACCTTCACGCCGCACAATACTGTGCCGCAGGACTTTGCCCCCACCACGCTGCGTGCCCAGGCCCAGCTCATCGCCCGCAGCTACTTGTGCGCCATTGTCTCGGGCGTCCAGCCGCGCACTTTCTGGTACGATTTCCGCAACGACGGTCGGGATCCGCTGAATTTCGAAAGCCAGATGGGCATCGTTTACCAGGACTTCACTCCCAAGCCCGCCTACATCGCCTGTTCCACGCTGTCCCGCTTGCTCGCCGGCCGCCAGGTCGATAAGCGCCTGGACCTTGGCCCCGGCGTTTTTGCCTGGCAATTTACTCCGGCGAAGCCTGGCACAGCGCCCCTGATCGCGTTGTGGAACCCCACCCGCTCCATGGCCGTGGAGGTTCCGGTTGCAGGTCCCAGCGCAACGTGCACCAATGCCATGGGCGAGCAGCAGGCCTTGGCCGTCACCGCGGGGCGGGCAATCGTGGAGTTGCAGAAGGGGGCGGTTGTTTATCTGCGGCCATGAATGATTGTCGATTTCCGATTTTCGATTCGGGTTACTTGATCAGCAGCGCATCTTTGCCCGGCAATTTGGGGAAGGGGGCATGGGGTTCTTTCTGGTACCAGAACGCCACCGAGGAAATATCATCCGCTTCGGGCAGGTAAGTGCCGTTCTTCTGCCAGCCCAGGGCCTGGATGGTCACCTTAAGGTCGTGGTCGAAGCGAATGGGGTCCTGGATGTGCCAGCGATACAGGCCGAAGCGCTGGCCGGCTTCATACACTTTGTCGGCCGGCAGTACCTGCACCAGGCCGGAATAGGGGCTCGAAAATACCTCGTACTTGTGGGTGACGGGGCTTTCAAAGTTGTAGGACCCGCAGAAATAGTCCTCGGTGCCGGTGCCGCAGATGGTGGGGAACTCCTTGTCGCCGTCGAGGTAGAATTTGATTTCGCCTTCGCCCCACCAGCCGGTGTTGTGGACCTCCCACGCCAGGTAGGTGCCGACGTACTGGCCCTGGCCCTTGACCCCGTCGAGAATGGTGTAGAGCCCCTTGTTCTGGAGCGGGTTTTCGCGGCGGAACTGCGCGTGGAAAAGCCCCGCGTCGGCCGGCACGTCCCGCAGGGCGTAATTGACCTGGTAATAGAGCGTCATGTCCCGGGTGTCCAGGTTCTCCATGGTCAGCCGGGCCTGCTTGTGGAAGGGCATGGGCCAGTAGCTGTTGAACGCGCTGCCGGGGTTCACGCAGATCGGCAGCGAGTTATTCTTGCAGTACTTGCCCCAGCCGCAGGCAAAAAAATCGCCCACCGGACATTCGACCGACGGCGTGGTTTGGCCGTCCCAGTAAATCCGCAGGATGCTGGTGCGCCAGTTGCCCGTCGGCGTCATCCACATTTGCTCAATGATGCCGGAGCCCTTGATGTCGGCCATGACCAAGGTCGTGCCGGCCTTGATCACCACCGAGGGCGAAATCTTCCAGCCCAGCCCCATGTCGCGCCCCGCGTTGCGGCCCGTGCCGGTGGTGGCCCTGCCGGCCCGGCCCTTTTCGCCGGTGAAGTTCTCGGGCGAAATCGACCGCGACTGCGCTGCGGAGGTCTGATACAGATCGCCCAGGCCGGTGCCCAACGGGTGGGCGGCATACGGAGCGGCGCAGCCGGCGAACACGATCACGGCCCCCAAAAGGCTTCGGATCATTCGGGTCATCAAAACACTCCCTTCATTTGAAGCCGGGCCATGCGCCGCAAGGATCCATTCCGGTCCGCCAGCCGGCAACTTGTGCGTCACGTTAATCGGCACCCCGACCGGGAGCAAGCCTTTGCGCAGAGGTATGCAATGAAGACCGCGGCCAATCGTTGGCCTTGGGGTCAATGCGGGGTGCCGTGGCCCCGTGGTTAATTTAAGGTTGCCCATGAATTCCATTGCGCGCGTGGTCTGTATCGTGTCCTGTATTGCCGCCTGGGCGGGCGCCGCGCCGGCGGCCGATGATGTGCTTAAAACGCTCCGTCCGGGGCATCCGCGGCTGTTTCTGGTGGCCGACGACTGGGCGCGGGTTAAGGAACTTGTCCAAAAGGATCCGGTCGCCGGGCAATGGTTCGAGAAACTCCAGGCCGATGCGAAGAAGATGCTGCGCGAAAAGCCGGTGGTCCATGTGCTTAAAGGTCCGCGCCTGCTGGATCAAAGCCGGGCCGCCCTGCGCCGCATCACCACGCTCGCGGCCATTTACCGCCTGACCGGGGACAAAAGCTTTGCCGAGCGTGCCAAGGTCGAAATGCTTACCGCCGCCGATTTTGCGGATTGGAATCCGTCGCATTTCCTGGATGTCGCCGAGATGACCACCGCCGTGGCGACGGGCTACGACTGGATTTTTGACGAGCTTTCCCCGGAAGACCGGCAGAAGATCCGCACGGCGATTGTGGACAAGGGCCTTAAACAAAGCTTGGACATTTACGCCAAAAACCGCTGGTGGGCCGCCGTCAGCCACAATTGGAACCAGGTGTGCAACGGCGGCATGACGGTGGGGGCCCTGGCGGTGGCCGACGAGGAGCCGGAATTGGCGGCCAAAATCATCAACTATGGCCGCGTTTCGATCGTGCGGGCCATGGCCAGCTTTGCCCCCGATGGCGGCTGGGTGGAAGGGCCGGGGTATTGGGCCTATGCCACCGCGTATAACGTCAACTACCTGGCGGCCCTGGAAACCGCGCTGGGCACGGATTTTGACCTGCGCAAGACGCCGGGATTCCGCGACACCGGTTTGTTTCGCATGTATTCCGTCGGGCCGCTCGGCAAAACGTTTAATTATGCCGATGCCGGCGATGGCGCCGGTAAGGCGCCGCAGATGTTCTGGCTGGCCCGCACCTTCCAGCAACCGGTCTATGCGGCCCAGGAGCGGGCCGACGTCGCGGGCCGGCCGCTAATCTTTGATCTGCTGTGGTATACCGCGGCTGGGGATAAGAGCGGGATTGCCGCCCTGCCGCCGGACGCGGTGTTTCGGGGGGTGGACGTGGCCTTTTTCCGCGGCGCCTGGCACGATCCGCTGGCCACTTATGTCGGCTTTAAAGGGGGCAGTAATCGTGCCAACCACGCCCATCTGGACCTGGGAAGTTTTGTGCTCGATGCCCTGGGCACGCGTTGGGCGCTGGACCTGGGCTCGGATGATTACAATATGCCCGGCTACTTCGGCAAGCAGCGCTGGACCTACTATCGCCTGCGGACCGAGAGCCACAACACCCTGACCCTCGAGAGCCAGAACCAGGCGACCGATGCCCATGCGCCGCTCGTCGCCTTTGCCTCCGGCAAGGAGCGTTCCTATGCCGTGGCGGATCTGAGCGCGGCCTATCACGGCACGGCCCAATCGGTCTTCCGCGGCGTGGCGCTGCTCGGAGGGCGGAGCGTCCTGGTGCAGGATGAACTCCATGCGGCCAAGCCGGTCGCGGTGCGGTGGAATTTTTTAACGGCCGCCAAAATTCAGGCCGAGGGCACTACCGCCACGCTCACCCAGGGCGGCCAGACGCTGCACGTTAAGATCTGCCAGCCGGCGGGGGCGAAGTTCCAAGTGATTGCCGCCAGTGCGCCGGCGCCGCAACACCAGCAGCCCGATGTGCATAACCTGACCATCGAACTGCCGGAAAAGGTGACCGACTTGCAATTGGTGGTGCTGCTGACCCCCGGCACGCGCGAAGACGCTATGCCAAAGTTTGCGCCGCTGGCGGATTGGATCAAGGCGGGATCAATGAAATGAACCACAGATGAACTCGGCGCGGTACAGCCGCAAGCCAAAAGCATAAACACGAAGCCACGAAGTCGCGCAGACGCACGAAGAAAGGCCACGCGAGGGAACCACAGATAAGCACAGATGAACCCAGATATTAAAGATGGGAATGAAGATACGGGATATTTGCGCAGCGTGCGACGAAATGGACGGAGTGGGGCGCAGATACGACAATTATCGCAGAAACGTTCTGGACTATGCTGCCCGTCGTCTCAACGAGAGGTTCTGAAGACGTAAATCGTTACGTGTTGTTGTTTATATCTTTGTTCGTCCGTGTTTATCTGTGGCTAATAACTTCTGGCGTATCACGCCAACGGCCGCGGTGTGGGGCTCACTTGGTTTCAGAAAAAATCGGCTGGTGACAGACCACGCCGTTCTTCTCGGAATAGCGCTGGTGGTATTCCTCGGCCCGCCAGAAGGTGCTGGCGGGGACGATTTGCGTGGTGATGGGGCGGCGGAATTTCTTCTGCCACTGGGCCTTGGATTTTTCCGCCAGATCTTTCTGCTGGTCATCGAAGGTGAAAATAACGCTGCGGTATTGCGTGCCGACATCGGGTCCCTGGCGATTGGCCGTGGTCGGGTCGTGGTTGAGCCAGAAGATGTCCAGCAGGCGCTCGTAGGAAACCTTGGCCGGGTCGTATTGCACCTGCACGGTTTCGGCGTGCCCCGTGGTATCGGTGCAGACGGTTTTGTAGGTTGGATTGAGCGTGGTGCCGCCTTCGTAGCCCACGGCCGTGTCGATTACGCCGGGCACCTGCCGAAATGTTTCCTCCACACCCCAGAAACAGCCGGCGGCAAAGGCGGCGGTGTGAAAATTCGCCGGCGCACTGCCGGGTGCCGGAGCGGTTTGCGGATCCTGCGCGTGGGTCATCGGAACAATCCTCCCGGCCAAGGCCAGCAGGGCAGCGCCGGCCAGCGTTACGAAAACAACGAAAAACCACATTTTGTTCATAAGTCACCGTGACATTGTAGGCACGCACAGGGGAGTTGGGGAGAAATGTTCGGGGGCGTTAACGGGTTACGGCGTTAAGGCGTTACGGGGGGGGATCGCCATACTTTTCGCATTCATAATTCAGCATTCTTCTCCGGCAATCGAAAATCGACAATTCGATCCCCTCTTCTACCCCGTCCGCCGCTGCGCCGCATGCGTCGCCAGGTGCTCGTAGACGCTTTCCAGAAACCCCAGCAAGGGAAAGCCGGATTTGGGAAAGGGGGATGGGCCCAGGATTTCCAAGGCCGAGGTCTCGGAGATGTTGAGGCTGTCGAGGGCCGGGGCCTCGTCGCCGGTGCGGTAGAAGGCCGCCGGATCGGTGGGCAAGTCGGGCGGGGCGGTTGGTTCCTGGCTCATGAAAAATCTCCGACGGCTTCTTCGGACAAGCTCAGGTAGCTGCGCAGGTCCGCGGTGGACAGATTGGTCAGCCATTGATCGCCGGAGGTAACAACCTTGGCGGCGATGGCCATCTTATCGGTAAGCATGCGGTCGATGCGTTCCTCCAGCGTGCCCACGCAGATGAACTTGTGCACCTGCACCTTCTTGGTCTGGCCGATGCGGTGGGCGCGATCGGTCGCCTGGGCTTCCACCGCGGGGTTCCACCAGCGATCGAAGTGGAACACGTGGTTGGCGGCCGTCAGGTTCAACCCCAGCCCGCCGGCGCGGAGCGAGAGGATAAAGATGCGTTTGTCGGATTTGGCCTGCTGAAAATGATCGACCATGCCCTGGCGCTCGTGGGCCGGGGTGCCGCCGTGCAGGTAGAGCACCGTCGGGCCGAACTGCTGCACCAGGAGCTTTTCGAGCACGTGGCCCATGGTGCGGTACTGCGTGAAGACCAGCGCCGCATCGCCTTCTTCCATCACTTCTTCGAGCATGTCGCCCAGGCGTTCGCATTTGCCGCTGCGCCCGACCAGCAGGTCCGGTTGCTCCTGCACCAGCGCCGGGTGATTGCAGATCTGCTTGAGCCGCGTCAGCGTTGCCAGGATCAGGCCCCGGCGCCGGATGCCCGAGGCGCTGTCGATCTGCCCGAGCATCTGGGCGGTGGTCGCTTCGTAAAGGGCCGCCTGGGTGGGGGTCAGGTTGCAGTAGACGCGGCTTTCCATCTTTTCCGGCAGGTCGCCGATAATTCCCGGATCGGTCTTGGTGCGGCGCAGCACAAAGGGCTTGATCATCTGGCGGAGCTGCGCGGCGCGGTCCTGGTCGCCCATTTTTTCAATCGGCACGGCAAAGCGCGACCGGAACTCGCCGGCGCTGCCCAGCAGGCCGGGATTGAGCATCTCCATGATCGACCAGAGTTCCGACAGATGGTTTTCGATGGGCGTGCCGGTCAGCGCCATGCGATAGGGTGCGGGGATGCGCCGCAGCGCCAAGGTGGCGGCCGCCGAGGGGTTCTTGATTTTCTGCGCCTCATCGAGCGCCAGGCGATGCCAGGCCGGGCGGCGCAGATCGGCAAAATCGCGGTGCGCCAGGGCATAGCTGGTAATCACGACATCGTGTTCCTGCGCCGCGGCCACAAACGCATCCCCGCGCAGGCGATCGGCGCCGTGGTACACCAGCACCCGCAGCGAAGGGCTGAAACGCTCCAACTCGCGCATCCAGTTGGCCACCACGCTGGTCGGGGCAAACAGCAGCGTCGGGCCGACCGTAACGCCGCCCAGCCGCTCGTGGAGCAGCAGCGCAATCAACTGGATGGTCTTACCCAGGCCCATATCGTCGGCCAGGCAGCCGCCGATGCCCATGCTCTCCAGGAACGCCATCCATTGCAGGCCGCGGACCTGGTAGGGACGCAAGGTACCTAGGAACGATTCGGGCTGGGGCAACTGTTGAATTTGGACACTGGTGGTGGAGTCCAGGAATTCGCGGATCGCCTGCGACCCGGTCAGTCCCACCACGCGCAGCCCGCCCGGATCGCTGCCATAGGCAGCGCGAAAGGCCTGGGCCAGGGTCATGCGCTCGACGGGCTGGCGTTCCAGGAATTCCATCGCCTGCGCGGCGGCATTGGCCGGCAGTTGCAGCCAGCGTCCCTGGTGTTTGACCAGCGGGATCTGCTGCTGAGCCAGGGCCCGGAATTCCTCAGTGGACAGTTCCACCCCGCCCAGGGCGATGCGCCAGTTGAAATCCAGCAGCGTATTCAAGCCGAACTTGCCGCCGGCACTTTCGGATTTGGCGCTCGGACCGGCGGCCTGGGGTGCCGGTCCGGGTTCCTGGTCGCCGCCGTCGGGCAGTTGCAGGTGCAATACCAGCCCCAGGCTGCGGGTTTCTTCCTGGCACCACGGGGGCAGCACGACGGAGAAGGATTGGGCACGCAACGCCGTAGCCCACTGGGATATGAAGCCATGCGCTTCGGTGGTGGTCAGGATCAATTCGGCCGGTTCGTTCTCGGAAACGGCACGTTCCAGCAGGGGGCAGGCCTGCGCGGCCCGCGCCAGTTCGGCCCGGAAGCGGGCCCGCCATTCGAGTGTCGTGCGGCTCAGCACGCCCTCGAGCGGAACTTCCTTGGCCCAGAGTTCGGCGGCGTCGAGCACGGTGCTTTCGCGCTCCAGCGGCAGGATGCCCAGACGTAGACGCCAGGCGGGTGTGTCGGAGGGATCCTCCATCGGCTCGAGCAGGGTAAAGCGCACCTGCACCGGCGGGGTGGTGCCTTTGCGCTCCAGCGGCCCAACCCAGGTCTTAACGTAGTCCAACAGGCTGCGGGTCTGTTCGGGCAGGCCCGGAACCAGTGGGTTATCGCCCATCAGGGCACGCAGCCACGCGACCTCGGGGGCGGCGGGCAAGTCGGTGCGTTGATGGAAGGTGGCAAAGAATGGATCCCGCGCCAGGTCCCGCCGGATAACCGCATCGGTGGTGGCGATGAGGAAACTCTCCACCAAGGCTGTCGGATCGGGCAGTTCGGAGGCTTGGAATGCCCGGCAGGCCGGCGGCATGGCCTTGGCAAAGCGTTCGAGCGGCCCGATCGCCGGGGCCAGCAGCCGCCAGGTGGCGCGCAGGCCCACGCCAAGGACTGGAACCAGATCCGGAAAAAACTGCTGCCGGGCAATGTGCGCGAGCACAAAGCGGGCCAGGGCCGCCCAATAGGTCAGCGAATCCCCGGTCGCGGTGGCCGGGGCGGCACGCAGGGTGGTCAGCAGGTCGATGGCATCGGCGGGGGCAAATTGCAGTGTCGGAACCGGGAAACGGGTCAGGCGGGCGGGCGTACCAGTTGCGGGCGCTGCGTCCGGCAGCCACAGGTGCAGCCCCGCTTCCGAGGCGATCGAGCCCAGCAGGGCATCGGCGGAGAGTTCCCCCACGGCGGCGCGGAGTTCCGCCGGCTCCAGCAGGGAACCCGGTAAACCGGATTCCAGGGCGGCGGTGTTCTGCGGGGATTGGTGGCCCCACAGATGCAGGGAAGACTCGTGCCAAATTGCCTGTAATATCATGCCTTGTGCTCTTATTTTTGCCGGATCGGCATTTATACCGGAGCCGCAGGGGTAATACAAATGGAAGACTGCAAACCTGCCTGATCCTGCGGTATGATGCCGGTGGTCATTAGAGGACAGAACCATGCACAACACGAAAAAACTGGTCGCTGTGGCCCTGGTGGTCGGGATTCTGGCCGCGATGGTGGGGGTGGTGTGGTATGTCAGTGTACCGCACACCGCGCCGGCGCAACTGGACTTGGCCGAGAAACTGGAAAAGGTTGTGCGGGCCGACGCGACGGTCAAAACCCTGGAGCAGGTGCGCCCCGCCCTCGACCAGGTGTTGCAGGAATTCCACAAAGTCGCCGCCTATGGTCGGGCGGACAAAACCCTCGAAGCCCTCCAGCACAGCGCCAAGTTGCAGGAAGAGGTGGCCCACGACGATGCCGCGGCCCTCAAAACCCTGGACGAAATCGTCAAGCTCTTTCCCCAGGAGGAGAGTGCCGGCCCCGCCCTGCTCGACCAGGCCCGGCTGATCCGCAAGGATGCGGACGATTTGAAAGCGGGCAAGCCGGCGGATGCCGTGGCACGCTATAAGGACGCCCTGGACAAAATCGCGGATTACCTGCACAAGTTTCCCGCCGGTAAACGGGCCGATGCGGCGCTGATGGAAAAAGGGCGCATCTGGCAGGATGGCCTGGGCGATCCGCTGATCAACGCGATCGAAACGTTCGAAAAGGTGCGTAAGGATTATCCCACCAGCGATTTCATGGATGAAGCGCTCTACCGCCTGGGCAAACTCTACCAGGCGGCCAAGGAATACGAACGGGCCCTGGCTTGCTATGGCGATTTGACGGAAAAGTACCCGAAGAGTCCCTGGGCGGAAAAAGCCCTGTTGGAAAAGGGCAAGATCCTGGCGCACATGCTCGATAAGCAGAAGGAAGCCGCCAAGGAGTTTGAGGACTTCCAGAAGAAGTACCCCGATAGCCCCCTGCGGGGCGAGGCCCAGGCCGAAGAGCAATCCGCCCGCAAGGCCCAGGCCGGGGCCGACCGCGACAAATATGGCAAGTCGCGCTACGGTGGCAGCGTACCCTACGATACGACCGGGGATAAGCCCATCCCGCCGGCCGCCATGTTCAAGATCTTTGCCGAGCAGAAGCTGCACGCCGAAAAGTACGATCTGCACATGACGATCGAACCGGCGGAGCATCGCCTGAGCATCACCGGCACCCTGCGCCTGATCAATCGGGGCGCGACGAAAAAAGAGCTGTTGCTGATGCTCTCGCCCGCCATGGATGTGAAAACCTGCACCATCGATGGCGTTCCGGTCAAGCAGGAATTAGTGGGCCAGAAGTGGAAGATCACCCCGGCCACGCCGGTGGAAAAGGATGCGGCGCTGACCCTGGGGTTTGCCTACAGTGGGCACATGGCCGGGCCGGTGCCCACGCTGCCGGGTCATCCGAAGAAGGCGGCAGCGGCCACCGCGCCCGGGAAGTTCGAGTTTGAAATTGAAAAGTACATGGCCAAAGAGACCAAGGCGCGGGAGGGACACTATTACGCGGATCCACAACTGACCGTGGGGGAGGACGGCTACGGCCTGTCCGGCGGGGCGTGGTATCCCATCACCATCATCGGGGATATCTTCGCCGCCGACCTGACGATCAAAACCCCCGCCGGCTTGGAAGCGGTGGCCAATGGCGCCCTGGACAAGCGCGACCCGGACCACGGCGAGTTTGCGTTTCATACGCAACACCCGGTCTTCGGGCTCTACTTCGCCTATGGTCCGTACGTGGTGCGGGAAGAACGTGTCGGCACGATCAAGTATTACACGTACCTCAAAGCCTCCAACGCCGCCAAGAGCGCCGCGTATGTCAAGGTGGCGTCGAGCATCCTGAATTTCTACAGCGAAAAGTTCGTGCCCTTTCCGTATGAAAAGCTGGCGATTGTCGAAGTGCCTCTGCCGCCGTTCCTGGGCGGCGTGGGCCCAGCCAGCCTGATGTTCCTTCACGAGAACATGGTGGCCCAAAAGGACCCGCCGGAATTCCTGCTGGCCCACGAACTGGCCCACCAGTGGTTCGGTAACCTTATACCAATCAACATGGTCGATCCGCGGTACAACCAGTGGCTCTCGGAAGGTTTTGCCACCTATTGCGATGCGCTCTACGAGGAAAAGGGCGCCGGTCCCTCGGCCATGGCCCGGCACATGCAGAAATACGGGCAACTGTTTTTCCAGATGGCCCTGCTCTACCCGCGCGGCCAGCAGGCCATCCGCAACTGCTATCCCAGCTCGCCGCTCTATCGGCCGGTGGTCTATGAGAAGGGCGCCCTGGTGCTTCACGCCCTGCGCAAGGTGCTCGGCGAGGAAAAATTCTTTGCCGTGCTGCGGCAGTACATCAGCACCTATCACGACCAGTTGGCCAACGTCGATGATTTCCGCCACTTGGCCGCCGGCGTTTCCGGCCAGGATCTCTCCTGGTTCTTCGCGGAGTGGATCGATCGGGCCGTCTACGCCCACTGGACGTTCGCCGACGTTCAGATCGTGCCGGGCGCCAAGCCGGCCGATTCGTTCAAGGTGACGCTGGACCTGCGCCAGCCCGACGATCTGGTCGATATGCCGGTGGACATCACCTACCTGGGCGAAAAGAAGGAGCAGCGTTACGTTAAGGAAAATGTGCGGCTCGACAAGATCGAGCAGAAGGTTGAAGCGGCCGTCCCGTTCAAGCCCGTCAAGGTGATTATTGACGAGGAGTACTGGGTGCTCCACGCCCCGCAGCCCGACAACATCTGGCCGGCCGAAAAGACGGAAGAAAAGTCCGGCGCCAGCCCGTAAGATCCCTATTTAGCGCGGCCCCGCGGGGACCTGCATCAACCGGGCGTCTTTTCGTTCATCGTCCGCGTGTGGGCGGTGTAATCCGTGGGCTTGCGGAATTGTTTGAGGTCCAGGCTCTTGAAATAGGCGATGGTTCGGGTCAAGCCTTCGCGCAATGGAATTTCGGGTTGCCAGTGGAGTCGTTCTTGGGCCAGGGTAATGTCCGGCCGGCGCTGGGAAGGATCATCGGCCGGGCGCGGCAGGTGCACCAGCTTGCTCTTGGAACCGGTTAATTCAATCACCAGTTCTGCCAGTTGTTTCATGGTGAATTCGCCGGGATTACCCAGGTTCACCGGGCCAATTAAACTGTCCGGGCCATTCATCATCTTCATCATGCCGTCGATCAGATCGGCGCAATAGCAGAACGAGCGGGTCTGGAGGCCATCGCCATACAGTGTGATATCCTCATTGCCCAGGGCCTGCATGATAAAATTGCTGACCACCCGGCCATCGTAAGGATGCATGCGCGGCCCGTAGGTGTTGAAAATGCGAATCACCCGGATATTGCAGTCATTCATGCGCTGATAGTCGAAGAACAGCGTCTCGGCGCAGCGTTTGCCTTCGTCATAGCAGGAGCGAATGCCAATGGGGTTGACGTTACCCCAGTAGCTTTCGGGTTGGGGATGAATCCTGGGCTCCCCGTAAACTTCACTGGTGGACGCCTGGAGGATCTTGGCCTTGACGCGCCGGGCCAAGCCGAGCATGTTGATCGCCCCGAGCACCGAGGTTTTGATCGTCTTGATGGCATTGTATTGATAATGGACCGGGGAAGCCGGGCAGGCGAGGTTATAGATTTCGTCTACTTCCAGGAAGATCGGAATGGTCACATCATGCCGGATCAACTCGAAGTTGGGCTGGCCCAACAGATGCACGATATTGTGCTTCTGACTGGTGAAGAAGTTATCCAGGCAGATGACATCATGCCCCTGGGCAACCAGCCGGTCGCACAGGTGAGACCCCAGGAACCCGGCGCCGCCGGTGACCAGGACGCGTTTGATAGGAGTAGATGACATGGGGGCATTCTACGCGAGGCGCTCGGGAAAAGAAATAGTTCAGATGACCCATGTGGTATGCGCCCCGGGCAATGGCATTTGGCCGGAGGCTGTTCGTAATACCGCCTTGAGGCGGCGTGGGGATGCGCCATTGGATCCGGTACGCTATTTTGTGCCGAAGCGAAGTAATCCGGCGCTCGCCCGCGGAGCACGCCACCCGCCCCATTTAGCGCCCGCCCTCGAGGGCGGATGACGGCGCGGGGCGCACCTGCAGGATGGCTTGCACCAGGTTGAACCGGTCATGCGCCGCGACGCCTTGTTTGGCCCCGGCCCCGTAGGCGCTGAAGATACTCCACAGGGTCCGCCCGTCGGGGCTCATCCATTTGGCGGGGAAGTCACAGGTCAGGCCTTCGCCGGCGGTGCCCATCTGGCCCCAGTCCTCATAATAGGCGACTGTGGTCCATGGGCCCCAGGGCTCGGGCCCATCGAAGAGACCCAATTGCCCCGGCCCCATGTGAAAGCTCGTCAGCAGGAAACGGTGGAGCCCGGGATTCCACACCACGCTCGGGGCGGTCACGCCGTGGGGATCGGTGAAGATCGGCTGGAGCCGCCGGCTGTCGGCCGACCACTGCGGTTGCCCGCCGGCGCCCCGGCCGGCGAAGTATTCATAGGCGGCACGCTCCGCCAGCCGCGGCTTGGGCACGCGGGCCAGAAACAGGTCGGTTTCCTGGCCCGCGGCGCGGGGCTGCTTCGGGCCGTACAGATAGACAAACCCGTCAAGGTGCGCGGGCACGCCCGTATAGTTGCGTCCGAAATTGAGGAACCGGGCCGGCTGAAAATGGCCGACGCCTTTGGCAAACACCCAATCGGCCCGGCTCCAGGTGGCCCCGCTATCGCGCGACCAGGCCAGTTGATGGTCCACATCCGGCCACGGGGCATCCTGCAGGTTGACGCTGGCCCAGAGCGTACCGTCGACAAACAGAATGCCCCCGGTCTTGCCGTGTCGCGGAAACGCCGGCGGATTCCTGGCATCTTTGCCGCCGTTGATATTGATGCCGCAAAAGTCCGTCGGTCCGCCGTCGATCCGCGCAAAGCCCATGCTCACCCGGCCATCGGAGTCCGAGCCGCCAAACCCCCCGCCATCGCCCCACGCCGTGTAGAGCTGGTCGTCGGGGCCCCACGTCACCGGCCACAGGTCGCTGCCGTGGGCGGCGGTGCGGTGCGTTTGCCAGCGCCAGGTAATCCCGGCAAGCAGCGTGCTGGGCGGGCAGGGAGAACCGGGCGGCCGCGCCGTGCCCGCCGGCGTGCGTGCCTGCACCGGCGGGTCGGCGTCGTCGTGCGGCGCGGTGTTCGCGCCGGCGGCTCCCGGCACATAGCATGCCAGGGTCCATACGGCCCCGATGACCAGGATACGTCTTGGCCACACCCCGTTATCCATTACGGGCTCCCTTTGCGGATCAACCGGGCGTCAATCCAATCGCCATGGTCGTCGGCACCCGGACCGCGCGGGTCCAGCAGCACCAGCTTGAGTTCCTTGACGCCCTTGATATCCAGGTCCATGAGTTGTTTGACGCTCGCGCCATTTTGTTCCGGGCTTTCGAAGAGCAGTTTGCCCGCGCCATACACGCGGAACACCACGTTGCCCTTGCCGCCCACTTCCCCGTCCACGCCGACATGCCCGCTCAGCCGGTCCCACGCGCCGTCGAGCTGGTAAACCAGTTCGCAGTTGGCCTGGGCGCCCAGGCCCTTCTTGTAGGTCTGCCCGTTGACGATGATCGGCTGGCCGCCCACGCTGGTATCCTTGCGGTAAACGCCCTGGGCGGCGGCGGGTTGCAGATCGCTCAGGTAAACCACTTCATCGGGCAGCGGCGGCGCCGCCAGGTCGCGTACCACCCCCAGTTCGGCGGCGGCGGCAAACTTGTTATTCTTGAAACCGCTGAGAACTTTCAGGCGGACATACGCGCCCCAGGTGGTGGGGAATTCCACCGTTTGCAGGTCCTTGATCGGCAGGAAATGCCCTTTGTAAACCGGCGGGCCAAAGTCGTCCTTGTTCCGGCTGACATACACCTCCACTTCGTTGAGCAGTCCATTGCCCAGATCCTGCCGGGCCAGGTAGGTAAAGCCCTTGATGGCATACCGGCCGTTAAGCCCGATATCCACCGTATAGGGATGTTCCAGCGCCTGGTGGGCCTGGGGATCCTTGCCATAATAGGAATGCCAGTACGTTTCGGGTGTCCCGTCGAAAGCCTGCTTCAGGGTGCCCGGCTGCTGCGAGTTGGTCGTGACGGTAAATTCCGTCGGGTCCAGTTCCGGCGTGACCACGGGCACCGGGTACGGCGGCGATGCGGCAATGAGTTGCTGGCTTTCAATGTCCAGCCGCAGCACAAACTCCGCGTCGGTCGGGCGGCGCGCCAGGCGCACATGCACGATGCCGCGCCGGTCGTCTGGGTCAAAATACCAGGCGGCAACGGCCCCGGGATACGCGCCCGCATTCACCAGTTCCAGCAGCTTTTCGCCATTAACCGTGAGCGCTCGCGGCTTAAGCTCCACATGAATCAGGAATTCATACACCCGGCTCGGCAGCTTACCGGCAAATGCCCCGGTGCTCGGGCCCACCTTGATTTCGACGCTGCCGGCCCGGCCTTCCGGCGCGGTCACGGAAATCAGTTGTCTGGCCAGCGCCCCGTTCTGGTACGCACGCGTCAGGCCGTCATCCTCGTAAAGCTCAAAGCTCGATTTGCCATACGGGTAAATGTCGAACGTCAGCGGATCTTTGGGTTTCTGGTTGTTGTAGAGCATCTCCGGGTACATGGGGATGATCGCGCCGCCCCGTACCAGCAGCGGCAGCTTTTCGAGCGTGATCGGGTAAGCCTTGATCGTCGTGGGCCCCGTAATCCGCCGCCCGTCCCAGTAGTCGATCCATTGCCCGGCGGGCAGGTAAATGGGTTCCTTGCGCCAGCCGCGATTGGCCTTCATGCTGGTAAATACCGGGGCCACCAGCAGCCAGTCGCCCAGCATGTACTGGTATTGGGTCGTGGTGTCCCACGTCTGGCGGTCCTGCGGGAAATTCCACAGCAGGCCGCGCACGATCGGCGCGCCGGTGTCCCACGCCTCCCGGGTGTATTTGTACATGTAGGGCATCAGCCGCATCTTAAGCTTCAAATAGCTGCGGTGGATGGAACGGTTGGGCTCGTCGTAGGCCCAGGGGCTCTTGTTCATTTTGCCCGCCCAACCGTTCATGCAATACAGCACGGGCGTAAAACATTTCCATTGCAGGTCGCGCGTGTAGGTTTCCGGGCTGCCCCCGAAGATGCCGTCGATATCGGTCGTCGCATACGCCTGCCCGGAGAGGCCGGAGCCAATGAGAGTCGGTATGTGGTAGCGGATCAGGTCCCACGAGCCGTACTGATCCCCGGTCCAGCAGACCGCGTAGCGCTGCGTGCCGGCCCAGCCCTGCACGGTCCACACAAAGCCGCGGCTGTCTGAATTGTTTACCAGCGATTCCCACGCCTGGCGGTTGGCATCCAGGGAGAACTGGTAGGCCGGGCCGGTCCACGCCACATCGAGCTTGCGCAGGCGGGTGCCGGCCGTGCCGACTTCCCACTTGGCGTCCTTGAGCCCGTTGGGCGTCCAGAGCCCGGTATAAAAACCCAGGTCCGCCAGGCCCTTGACCACGCGTTCCAATTCCACGTAGCCACAACCATAGCCGTCGTTGGGCGAAATCCAGCCGGCGGGCATGTCATACTTGCGGTATTGCTCGGCCAGGCGGCTGATGACGTCCGGGGTGATCTTGACGAAATTGCCGTTGGCATCCTTGAGCGGCTCCTTGGTCTTCTTATCGCGTGCCATGTAGGCATCGGCCTCGCCGAGTTCCAAGGCCCACAGGGGCACAAAATTCGGCCGGCCGGTGCATTGGGTGTACAGATCGATGATGCGCCCGAACGATGCGCCCACAAAGTAATAGGCATCAAACCGGTTTTCCTCGTGGGCCAGGGCAATGCTTTGATTGCTGGTAAAATCGTAAACGCCGGGGGCAAAAGTATGGCGCAGTACGCCATAGCCCCGGTTGCTCATGTAGAACGGTGCGGGGTTCGGATGCCCGCCCTCGCCCCAGTTGCCATCGGCCGTGATGGCAATCTTGTGGCCCTTGTGGGTGAAATAACCGTTCTGCTGCCCGCCGCCGTAATAATATTCGTCGGCGGAACTGTCCAGGGTCTGCACGGTGTTCTTGCCGTCAAAACTCAGCGGCTGAGTTTCCTGCCAAAGCCGGTGGCCCCGCGCATCGGAAAGTTCCGCCCGGCAGTCCAGCTTGCCCAGGCGCAGCACCAGGGCCGCGGTCGTGAAGGTAATGTCCGTGGCGGTTTCCCGCGCTGCCACTGACACTGGCCCGGCGGCGTCGGTCAGCACAATCTGCGCCAGGTTGGCCTTGTTGGTCGGATCGGCAAACTGGCCATCGGGCGCCGCCAGGATGCGGAACACATCCGGGCGCAGAAAACTCACCCGGAGCGCGATCTTGGAATCGGTACGCAGGTCGTAACCGTTCACGGCGAGACGGTTAAAAATGAGGGGGGCGGCTGTCCGTGCAAGTGGGCATGCAGTGTTTCGCGTAGGAAGTCGAAGACCGAGCGCCCTTGCTGAACACAGGTTGCGATGGCCGTC